>Ga0163216_100239_pt1 | contig 121443 bp, 90 predicted proteins | sample SynspAceP_FD_167610 | JGI IMG/M metagenome (GOLD analysis project Ga0163216, IMG submission 167610) | Saline lake microbial communities from Ace Lake in Antarctica - Synechococcus sp. Ace-P (Illumina Assembly) | ecosystem: Environmental > Aquatic > Non-marine Saline and Alkaline > Saline ... | reverse complement strand
TCAAACCGCTCCAGGCCGATCACGACGCAGCGGACTTATCCATCGTGTTGATGATGCGAATGACGGCGCGTTGATCCTTATCGGGCCAAGTGGCGATCTGTTGAAACTTCTTCCAAAGTCTCGTCTGTTCGGGCGTCATCTTGTCGGTCTTCTTCTTAGGCGTTCGTATCCCAAGAATCTCATCGGCCGAAACCTTGAACAGTCGCGATAGCTCGACGATCAATTCGCGGTGAACGCGAAGCTCGCCGCGTTCCATACCGGAAACGACGGGATGGCTGACACCGAGTTCTTCCGCCAACTGCTTCTGAGTTAGTCCAGCATCCTTACGCAGTTCGAAGATGCGCGTGGCAATCGCTTGCATCCCTTCATCGGTCGTGAGTCCTCGTCGTGTTGTCAATGCGTCGGTCTCCTGTGGCTGGCATGGAGTGACCATTTTAGATCGTTGGTGGCTCGGGGTGAAGTGCATCACGATGAGTGCCTGTTAATAAAACACAAGAAGATTCTATATTCAAGCGGTCGAGGATAGCCGGAAAAACAATTTCTGCAAAACCTAAAAAAACCTCCAACGAATTCACGGGAATGGACTAATGGCACGATTCGACGATGAAACGCTTGCAAAAATCAAATCTGAAACCGACATTGTCGCGCTAATTGAGAGTTACGGGGCGAAGCTAAAACCGAGAGGTTCAAGCGGTGAACTGATCGGACTGTGTCCGATCCATGACGACAAATCGCCGTCGCTAGTCGTCAGTCGAAACAAGCACGTCTGGAACTGTCTTGACGCGTGCGGTCTCGGCGGCGACGTGATCGAGTTCGTGATGGCTGCCGAGAAAGCCAGCTTCCGTCATGCCGTCGAACTCTTGAGCGAAGGAAAAGTCGGGGCGATGGAAGCGGGCGGGAATCAAGGCGGGCAAAGACATGCGGTCACGCATGGAAGATGCCGGCGTGATCAAGAACACCGGTCACGAATTACTTCGCGGCGTGCATCACGCTACCGATCTTCGCTGCCGACGATCACGATCGGATGGGCGTGGCCAACCTTTACGGTCGACGCATCGACCCGAAAGCCAAGCAAGACTCGCGACACTTCTACCTTCCTGGTCCTCGTCAAGGCGTGTTCAACAGCGAAGCGATGGCAGCATCGGATGAAATCGTTATCTGTGAATTCATCATCGAGGCGGTGCCTTACTGGGTCGAAGGCGTTCGCAACGTCACGTCATCTGGGGAACCAACGGCATCACCGACGACATGTGGCAAGCACTTCGTCAAAATGAAATCCGCCGCGTGCTGCTGGCGCTGAATAACGACGCGGCCGGGAAGTCAGCGACCGAGCGAATCAGCGCCGAACTGATCGCTGAAGGTTACGAAGTGTTCCAAGTTCGCTTCCCTGGGAACATGGACGCTAGCAGCTCCATGTTGTCGCTTCGTGGCACCGGGCGGAGCCTTGCCAACGGCGTCCATGAGGCTCTATGGATCGGCAAGGGCAAGCGTCCCGGCGTGCCATCCAGTGTCGAGGCAGCTAAAGAAAAAAGTTCTAGCAAACCCGATGACGCACTGGAGACCATCGCAACCACTGCATCGGCTGCTGAAAAGGCTTCTTCTTTAGCTGCCGAAATCCCCGGCGTCGTCGTAGCAAAAGAACCAGCCAAGGAAGCGGCTAGCGATGCGGCGGCGGATCCGCCCGCAACGCCGATCGCTTCACCCATGCCCGCTGCTCCATCAAAGCAACTCGACGCGGAAGTCACCGCAGGCGGGATCGTGATCGAGATCAGCAATCGTGTTTATCGCATCGGTGGCCTGGAGAAAAACGCGGCTTACGACACGATGAAACTCAACGTGATGGTTCGCCGCGATGACGCGCAGCGCTTCTTCGTCGACACCTTCGATCTGTGCTCGGCGCGGGTGCGGAGCGTGTTCGCCAAGGAAGTGGCGCGTGAGCTGGGCTTTGACGTGGAAGTCATCCACCGTGATCTCGGCCGCGTGCTACTCAAGCTCGAAACGATCCAAGAAAAACACCTCGAAGAATTGCAACCCAAAGACAAGCCCGTCGAAATCGACGAAGAGCTGATGAATCGCTGCATCGTGTTAACGGTCGACGAGAACCGCGAGCAAACCCGCGCGATCCACGATCAACAACGAGCAAACGAAACGCTCGACGGCCTGCTCACCGGCAAGCGTGGCGTGAGCGTTCGCAAGCTGCAGCAAAACTCGCAGCGCTTGCTGCGTTCACTCTCGGTCGTCAATCCCTTCGCGAAAGAACTTCGCTTCATCGACGACCAGGCTCGCCGCCGTCGCGACCACATGAAATATCTATCACTGATTCGATCTATCGCACTGCTGCACCAACATCAACGCGATGTCAAAACCGCTCGCACCGACGACGGCGAATCCGTCGAGTACATCGAAGTCACGTGGGCCGATATCGCGTTGGCCAATCGTCTTTCGGATCAAGTTCTGGGCAAGTCCATCGAGGAACTGTCACCGCAAACGCGGCGGCTACTGATCGAGCTTCACGAACTCGTCCGCAACGAATGCGACGCGCAGGAACTTGAGCAAGCTGAGTATCGGTTCACCCGTCGCTTCATCCGTGAACGTCTCGGCTGGGGCCAAACGCAAATCAAGCTGCACGTCGATCGGCTGATTGAAATGGAATACGTCTTGGCGCATCGCGCGAGCGGTCGGCGCGTGGAATACGAACTTCTCTACGACGGTCGCGGGCGCGAAGGTCAACCGACGATGTGCGGTCTGAGCGACGTGACCACGTTGACCGACAGTGCAACTACGACGAATCAATCATCGGGGTCAGATCGGCCCGATATCGGGCCATCATCGGAGCCAAGTTCAAACGGAAAGCCCGGCAAATCAGAACTCCCGATGAGTTGATCACCAAAAACTCCAAAACGCATAAGCGACCAAGCCAAGACAACGGCCCGTTCGTAAGTGCATTGAATCGACTGAAAAAATCACTCCCGGCTTCTGGTCACTTCTCAAAGGATCAGAATCCGCTGTCGTTGACGCCTGTTCGTTCTCTGTTCGTTCCTTCCCCTTCTTGGAGAAAACCATGCCTCGTAAACGCAACCACAACGCCCATCCGCCACTCGATGACTACCGCGATCCGCTCGGCTTCCAATCGCTGTTAGACGGACACGTCGAAGCGTTGCAGGTCGGCAATTACTCCGACCAAACGCTCCCGAACGGCGTAAGACCATCAGCCGCTTCGCTCGCTGGTGCCTGGACCGTGGCGTCACTCGCCCGAGCGATGTCACCAAACCCATCATCGAACGGTATCAACGTCATCTGTATCACTTCCGCAGTGAGAAAGACAAACCGCTTTCGTTCAGCGCTCAACATCAATACCTCTCGCACGTTCGCGCGTGGTTCAAATGGCTGGCCCGCAAAAATTTTTTGCTGTTCAATCCGGCCAGTCAAATCGAACTTCCCAAACTCGGCCATCGTTTACCCAAGGCGGTCTTGTCGGCGGTCGAGTCTTGAACGTGTCCAACATCAACGAACCGCTCGGCCTTCGCGACCGTGCGATGTTGGAAACGTTCTACTCAACGGGGATGCGTCGGCGTGAGCTGGTCCATCTTCATATCGACGACATCGACACCGAGCGTAGCACCGTGTTCATCCGCGAAGGCAAACGCCGCAAGGACCGAGTCATCCCGATCGGCAAGCGTGTGGTGACCTGGATCACTCGTTACATCGAAGACGCACGCGGGACGCTGCTGATGGACTTCCAAGAATGGACGTTTTTCCTGACGAGTGATGGAACCCCAGTCGGCCCCGACAGCCTCAGCGAATTAGTCCGCCGACACATCGACGCTTCGAGTATCGACAAGCGTGGATCATGTCACCTGTTCCGTCATACGATGGCGACGCTGGTGCTCGAACACGGCGCAGACATCCGATACATCCAAGCGATGCTCGGCCACGCGCAGCAGCCGACGACGGAGGTTTACACTCAAGTCTCGATTCGAAAGCTACAGAAGATCCACGATCTGACTCACCCCGCCGACCACGACAAGGAAGAGCTGTCACCAGACGACCTCAAGGCCAAAGCCAAAGACGACAAGTCCAAAGCCGACGGGGTCGACAAGACAGCCGACGACGCTCCTGGTGACGACGACGCAGTCGAAGAACCAACAGCGCCCACGCCCGCGATCCCGCGATAATCTAACGCGATTGAAAAGGTTCCTATTTAGCCGCTATTAGCTGCTCGGTGCGTGTGCCGTGATCCGGTGCGCGCCGGGCAACGACGGAAGGCTGCTAAAGAAAAAATGTTCTCCACTTGTCGTCTCGCCAACTTGCCCCGGTCGTCTCGTAATCGGTTACAGTGTGAGTAGTGAAAACTGCATCGCCCAACCGCCGCAAGGATCTCAAAAACCGCACTCGCGCACGCGGGGAGGTTCTGGCCCGCTGCACGCGTCGAGCCTCCGCTGTAACCTCCTGCAAACGCACCGAGTTAGGCCGCTTCACTACGACAACCGCGCCAGACTGGGGATACATCGACGAGCCCGTCATGAGAGCGGGAACCGGCGGACTGCGTTACTACCACCGCACCCAGCAATATTCGATCATTGCGATGACCAACCACACCGGCAGCATCAAGGAACGCGACGTGTATGACGCCCATGGTGGACTGTCCATCTTTGACGGGGGAGGAGTCGCGAGAACGTCAAGCAACCTAAACAATCGCTACACCTATACGGGGCGACGTTGTAATGAAGGCTATATATAAAGATGCGCGAGATTTTTGTGCCATCAACGCTCCCCCCCCCTATACAGAGTACTCTCTGATCGTCGATTACCAGTTTTTGTGTAACAGTGTTGATATCGTATCCCATGCAGATGGTAAATCGATCGCGACGTTGACGTTCAACGTATTTCGAAATCCAGGGAATCTGAAAGGCACTGCTAAGGATATCACCGCGTGGACAATAAGGCGAGTTCGGTTCGGAGCCACATCGACTTGGTGTGCGCAGTCGCTTGCTGGGCAATCGGCAACTTGTATCAAGGCAGTGTTTTCTCAGTCTGCCGCAATTTGCACTAACGAACACTCGCTGACACTACGCAGGAAGCATTCAGGCTTTCTCGTTGAGCGAGATGCGGATTGTCTAGTTGCGGTGTATCCGACGAGCCCATTTTGCGGTGCGTTTAACGCTACCTGCAGCAATAAGCTCAGTCTAGAAACCTCATTGGTTGCGATTTGGTTCGGACTTAAGGTTCTTGGAGTTCTCACCGCTGGAACCTGAAGGTCGAAAAGGGGAAGCGAGGAAAGGCGCTTTGCGTGAGGTCAGACTCAGGCATGCTCGTTCACTCTTACGCAGTCAGGATCGGTCGGGGCAGAGTGATGGTCGGTTGGGGGCTTGATGGATTGCCGAGTCTCCCTTGCTTTACTCGGTGACTGGGACTGCCCAGTGTGACTTGGGCGTCCGACCCAAGTTTGACTTTCCGGCGTGATGTTCTGTACACGCGCCGACTCGCAGAAGACTGCGATGATCAAGTTCTAACGCCATGGTGTTGCAAAATGATTGCATCATCAATTTTTTTTTTTTTTTTTTTTTCGCACTGCCGAATGCTGCCAGCGCGTGCAGACATCGCAACGGTCCGTTGAGGCGAAATGGAGTTGGATCATTGAATCCGCTCCGCTTCGGGTGGACCGCGAGCCGATGTAGCGTCAATTGGGACCTCTGCCAACTCCTTCATGCGCTCACCGAGAGATAACCCAATCCAGCGGATGAGCGGATGCGCAGCATCGATCATTCCGCTGGCCAGACCCTTGAGGATTGAGTTGCTCGATCCAGCACGCGATTGCTCGGCGATCAAGCGCTCAAGACAGTCACTCAATGAACCGAATTCATACTCCTCAAGCAATGCGACGATCCAGCCCACGATTGGACGAATCGAAAGGGTCAGCTCCAATACTGTTCAGCCCGGAAATTACTGTAGCCGGTTTGCCAGCGGCAATTCGCAGGATGCTGCTGGGTCGATGCCTCGACGGCCGCGCCGTTATGGCAGACGCAAGAGGGCGTCATCCCTTGCTGGCAGGGATGCAGAAAGCCTACGCCTGAATTGCGTTAGCATTTTTCTTAGCACGGCAGGCACTCGGGTAGAAAGTGCGGTGAACATCGAGCTTCCTTTTTCGGGAGCTCCGTTTCGTCTGTCGATTGAGCGACAGTGGCACGGTTGATAGGTAACGAGAATTTGCCCGCTGAGCGTTCGTCTTTTGCCCATTGGACGCAGGAGATCATGCCTGGAAAATCCACCGCACTGGATACAGGAACAAACAACCGGTCTAACCGAGAAAGGACGTCTACGTTTCTGCTTCGTGCTGCTCGTGTTCTTGACGTCGCTTCTCGTCTCTTTCTTTTATCTTAGCGAAGTAAGCTGCGAGCTCCTCTTCACTGGCCAGGCCGCTCAGGTAGTGGCCGATCATCTCAAAGGTTCGCTTGGTTGCCTTGCCGCCGGTCCAGAGATTGATCAGCAAGCACGCGATGATCGCGCAGTAACACTGGATTTCATTCCCATTTTGACGGTGCAAACCGACCAAAAGGGAGGGGAGTAGTTAATGAGTACTCATCGTCAGCTACCTCCTCCACTTTCGATTTGCCCACTCTCGATTTGCCCACTCTCGATTTGCCTGGACGCCTCCACTGATGACGTGACTGAGTGGGAGAGGATGCGACCGTTGAAGGGTTGTTGAGGGTATTCGCCGACGAGGTCTCCGCGGTCTTCGGAGTGAAACAAGGCACCGGCGGGTTCTTCCGCTAACAATCCTGGCGAATCGCCCTCGGCGACAATTTTTCCATTGACGAGTAACTCGATTCGATCCTCCGTGATGTTGGCGGTGATCTTAGCTTGTCCCGAGATCGGTTGCACACTCTGAATTTGAACGAGTTTTTTTTGGTTACGGACGGCGAGCAGTGGTCTCTGATGAACGACCGTGAGTGCGTAACCGAATCGGTTGCCACCTTGAGCGAAGATCACTCCGTTGGGTTTGGCGTGATCGATCGTGGCACTGAGTTGTAAAGGACGCTGTGAGACCTTGGCGGGGACGATCGCCGATTCAGCGATCGCGACTCGGGCATCGACGGCGCTGCGTTGGGTTTCCCGTTGGATTGAAAATGACGGTTCGTTTGCGACGTTTTTCTTCGCAAGTGGGTCGGTTGCGCGGTCGACCAACAAAACGTTTTGTTTCGTGTTGCCACGCCACCGGACATAAAAGTGATCCTTCGAACTGATCGCGTCACCGGTAGCAAAGCGGGTGTAGGCGTCCGATCGATGGGTAGACGCCGGGTCATGGAGCAGACCGGTGAAACTTTTCCCATGAATCGGATGGTTCTCGGTATCGATCCCTGCGAGTTCACAGAGCGTCGGGTAAATGTCAACGAACTCGACAAAACCATCCACGGCCGCGTTTTGCGGCACACCCGGACCGCGCATCCACATCGCTGTCCGAAGTGCCTCTTGCATCAATTGATTCTTCGCCCATTGGTTGTTCTCACCTAACGACCAACCATGATCGCCGATCGCGACAATGAGGGTGTTATCGGCCAAACCGAGCGAGTCAATCTCATCGAGAATTCGTCCCATCAAGTCATCCGCGTGCGACACGCTGGCGTAGTAGCCTTGGCGCATGTGTCGGTGATAATCGTCGCTGTTGTATTCCAATCGCCTCGAAAAGTCATGCGTCATCGGTAGGTAAGCGTTCTGTTCCTTCACTTCACGCAACCCAGTCGGCGTGGGTAGTGGAAGTTTCCGATGCCCGGCCAGAGCGATCGACTCGAGTGGATATTTCGCGTAGGTCTCAGCCGGGGAGTAGAACGGCATGTGCGGTTTGGCAAAACCGCAAGCGATGAAGAATGGTTTGTCCTCGTCGGACATGCGTTTCAAATCGGCAATCGTTTTTGCAGCGATCAATCCGTCGACGGTTTTCATCGGATCAACTTGCCCCAGTTCAAACATCGGCACTTTTTTTCGCTTCGCTTTGCTACCTGCGAAACCGCGTGTTTCGGTCACCGTTTCCATGAAAGCCGTCGTCTCATCGTTGTAATAGGTCACGCCGTTGATCGAGGGTCGCCACGCCGGTTCGGACCAGGAGCGTTCCTCGGTGTCCCGGTGATGGTGAAAGACCTTGCCGTTGGAAAGAGTGTGATATCCGGCATCGCGAAATTTTTGCGGCAACGTCGGTTGGTTCGGCGCGTCGCGTTCGGCCCAGGTCAAAAAATTCGGAAACCGATCCACGGTCGGATAAAGCGACGTCATCAAACTCGCCCGTGACGCACCGCAAGTCGGGACTTGGCAATACGCGTTTTCAAAGCGCAAACCGCCGGATGCCAGACGATCGAAGTTCGGCGTTTGCATGTGCGTGTGACCGTAATCCCGTGTCATGGGTTTGAGATCGTCGATGAAAAGCAGCAACACGTTGGGCTGACTCGGGGTGACTGTCGAGGACGCGGTGGTTGTCGAAACGAGATGTGTTGCCTGGTGAGAAGGTGCGTTTCGCTGAAGAGCGGAATTGTTTTGCCGAACTCGGTTCTTGTTTTTTTTCTCTGTTGCTGCCTTGGGGGCCGTTTTTTTTGTTTCGGCTTGCTTGCGGGCTCTTCCCTGGCGCTGCATCGCATCGAGTTCCGTGATTTGCCCTTGGTCACCGCAGCGTTTCATCCAGGCGTCCAACTCGCTTCGGAGTTTTTCCTTGACGTCGTCGAACTGGGATTCATCGGCGAGGTTTTTCAGTTCCAAGGGATCGGCCATCACGTCGTACAGTTCGACCTCCGATCGATGTTGGTATCGCCGCACCCATTCCTTGGCGTTCACGTCGCCGTTGTCGGCTGCGCGGATCCAGCTTTGGAATTCCGTTGATTGGGTACACGCGTTTTCGAACTTGACGTCGGGTGTGAAGTTCCAAATGTATTTGAAACGTTCGGATCGAACCGATCGGATTCCATAGTGATCGGACCCGTTGTTGATTCCCCGCGTCGTCATCTCACCGAACACGAATTTCTTGTGTTTTTGTTTGCCGGCGAAAACCGGTAACAGACTGCGTCCGTCCAAAACCGTCGCCGGCGTGCCACCGGCCGCTTCGATGAACGTCGGCAGAATGTCGACGTACTCGATCATCGCGGGATTGACCGTGCCGGGTTGGATCTTGCCAGGCCAGTGGGCGATGAACCCGGATTGCAAGCCACTGTCGTAACACGTCCATTTGGCAAACGGCATCGAACTGCCCTGCTCGCTGACGACGATCAATAGCGTTTCATCAGACAAACTATGTTTTTCAAGCAGCGCGATCGTTTGACCGACTTGATCGTCGTAGTAAGTGATCTCGGCGAGATAGTTCGACATGGCCTTGCGTGTTTCCGGCGTGTCGACAAAGTACGGCGGGAGTTTAATTTCGCTCGGCGGGTAGCGGGACGCGTCACCCTTGTTCCACGGCGAGTGTGGTTCGTTCGAACAGAGTAGTAAACAGAACGGATTGTCGGCTTGGGAGCACTCACTGAGGAAACCGTCCACCTTCTCGAATTCGGGGTTCTTTGCTCCTGGGATCGATTCCCAATCAAACACCGACCTCGGCGATACGTGGCTCTTGCCACTATGGGCGACACGGTATCCGAGCGGCTTCAAGTACTGAACGATGCTCTCGGTTTCTGAATCGACAAACGTGTGATTCGGATACGCACCACTTTTGACCGGATACTGCCCGGTGTAAATGTTATGCCGAGTCGGCGAGCACATCGGTGCGGATTGAAAACACCGTGTGAATCGCATCCCTTCGTCCGCCAGCCGATCGATGTGAGGCGTGTGGGCTTGGCCGCCGTAGCACCCCAAATCGCGAAACGTGCAATCATCGGCGATGACGAACACGAGGTTGGGGCGTTCGCCCGCATTCACCGTCCCAGCCGCCAATAACAAAAGTATGTAAATGAATCGATCGAGACTCGTGCGGTTTATCATGGATTGAGGCGAGTTGGGGGACAGACGAGCATTTGGGATACTGAAATCGACATCGTAATCCAGAGGCCCGCTGAATCCTAGCGAAGACTGATTCTGATTTTGCTGGCACGAGGAGAGTCGCGAATCGTGATGCCGAAGTCGGTGCCTTGATCACGTGGGATGCTGCTTCTCAGGCAAGGCACGTTTGATGCGTTCTTTCGCGTCGGCGCTCATTCGCTCGTTCGATGGCGATGGCGATGTTTGACGTGCTGCCCTGGCGATCGAGTCCATTAGTTTTTTGACCGGCGGACAGACACGGCATACCAACCAGTGACCACGCATCGCCAGCCACTCGTCCCATCGCAGCAGTCGATCGAGAGAATCCGACATCAATCGCGAAGCCTGATCACATTTCAGTGTCAGGATCCTCGTCAATCGGCTGAGTAAATTGGGCACGTTAACTGGGTTCTCCGAGCCAATTGGCGTTCAAACAATCGCGAATCGCCAAACGGCTTCGGTGCAATCGCATCGAAAGGTTCGTCGGCGAGATCTTCAATACTTCACCAATTTCTTTCGGAGTTTGCTGATTGATTTCCCGCATGAGAAATACTTCGGCCAACCTATCAGGCAACTTTTCCGTGCAAGCGTCCATCACGCGTTGAGACTCGAGGTCCTCACAGATCTTTGCAGGATCGTCATGCCAGTCGTGTCGTGATGAGGCGACATCGGCGCGCTGCGCCATCTCCTGTTGAGTTGCGAGAGTTTTTTCTTGGCGGCAGGTGGCCCGATAGTGATCGACGATCTTTCGCCGCAAGATGGAAAACAGCCAAGTCGACACGGTGGATTCGTTTGGAAACGTCTTTTGCCCCTCGATGGCCGCGATCAAGGTTTCCTGCACCAGGTCTTCGGACGCGTAGGCGTCGTGGACCTTCGCCATCGCGAACCGGAACATCGAGTCGCCGTACTGCTCCACCCAGACTTCAGCGCGAGCGGCGAGATCAGAAAGCGATTGGACACTGCTTGGATCTGCGCCATGTAGTCGCCTTGGACGCTGCCCGCGTCCCCCGATGGATTCATCGCGCTGGAAAAACGGCTCCGAATACTAATTGCAACGCAAACATGCCGCTGCTCAGAATCGCCAGCACTTCACCGATGCCCGAGAGCACACCGATGGCAGTGACGCCACTCCGGCCGCAGATCGGTTGCCATCGTTTGCGGTTGACTGGGGCTGCGAGCGGAACACGCGTTGATGGTACCTGCGTCGAAGTCGATGGGTTCAGTCATGGGACGAGTTACGAGAGATTTGCCCTTAGAGGAAGCCAGCCGATCCAGAGGTATCCGCTTAGTAGAGTGAAAAAAAGACTTGCTGGATCTTTCGCGACGAATAGCCTTGGCTGCGTAGCGTGAACGCTAGCGAGATAACAAGAAGATCAAACCGTAAACCGCGAAGGCAAAAGAGGTGAGGACGCAGTAACAGGTAAAGATTGTGACCAGGGACAGCCCCAATGCAGCGAGTGCCAGGATCCAGCCACGGTACTGTGTCACGTTGTAGCCGGCATAAACCAGCAACACGCCACTGACGAACAGGACACCTGCCAGGATTCCGCCGCCACCGGCAATCATCGTGTTTAAAGAGTCGGGCAGCGGCGACGGGTCAGTGCCCAGGCGAATTGCGCCTTGCTGCATTTCTTCCATCATGATCGGAATGAACCAGGCATAAACGCGATCCGCCGCACAGGCGATCAGGTTTAACACGCCTTGGATGATCATCAAGACGCCCACCACGATCGCCTGGCCGACCATACCACGCGTCTGCCCGACCGGCAAATTCACTGAAGTGTTCAGATGGGCCAGGCCACTTTGATGAATAAACCAGATTCTGCACCGGAGTAATCCGGCGGTCAAAGGGAAGCTGAAAGGCTGCCGTTTTTCGTTGGCAGGCAGTGCAGGGAAGTCACACGCACCTACACGGCTCGCGGTTAGCTTAAAAAAGTCATCGCGGATTTGACAACGCTCGACGAGCGAGGTAACGATGATCTCGGACGGTTGACGTCGAGTGCCTACCAAAACGGGGTCGGCGAAAGTCGGATGTACAACGCCGATAACACGTTGGCAGGCATTCAGTTCAACGGCGGACCGGTTGGCGATCTCAGTTGCATTTGGGACGCGAACCACGACAAAACCTCCGATGAAGAAAAGGGGCCAACGAAGAAAAGGGGCCAGGACTATTTAAGGCGAGGTTGAGGGTAGATAAACTCGGTGGATGCCCCGCCCCAAACGCGCCGACGAAAAGAATGCGATCTACCATGCCTTGAACCGTGGTAATGGCGGATCGGTCATTTTCCACAAGGAAGGCGACTACGAAGCGTTTGGAAATATTCTTATCGAAGGGCTTGTTCGCTATCCATGCCGCATTCTTTCGTGTCAGTTGATGCCGATTCATTGGCACTTCGTGCTCCAACGGACCGAAGATGGTGGTATGAGCAATTTCTTGCGTTGGGTCACCCTGACGCACACGATGCGGTATCCTGCCCACGACGCACATCTGCCGAAAAGGTTCGGCAGAACCTCACGTAGGCGAGTCTCTCTGAGACTCGCAATTTTCAGCGTCTCAGAGAGACGCTGCTACGCGGTTCCACCGAATGAATTGTGACGATGTGCTTACCACACAGCGGGCGAGGGACATGTTTACCAAGGCCGATTCAAGAGTTTCCCAGTTCAGGATGATGGCCATTTCCACGTTCTCTGCCGGTACGTCGAACGCAATGCACAGCGAGCCGAGTTGGTCGAGCGTGCAGAGGATTGGCGGTGGGGTTCTCTGTACCGTTGGGTTCAGCCGAGCGAACGTTTGCCACGGCGATTGTCGTCGTGGCCGTTAGCGCGTTCGGCCAACTGGATTCGCCGCGTCAACGAGGCGATCGACGACCAGGAGTTCGATGCGCTTCGCTGGTCGATCCGGCGTGGCAGTCCGTTCGGTCAAGCGAATTGGGTGGATTCGATCGCCCGTCGACTGGAGTTCGAATCGACGCTACGAGCACGCTGACGCCCGAAAAAGAAGCCCATTTCAACCGACCAGCGAAACAAAGAGTCCATCCCTTTTCTTCGCTTGGCAATTTAATTGCGATTCATTACAATCCGATCAAAAGCAGTTAACGTGAATCGCTCTGTGCTAGGATTCACTTCCGCATTTCTGCCAAAACATTGCAATTAAAATAGAAGAGACTTGTATGGAATTTCCAGTAATCATGACCGGAATATTTGGGTTTTTTGTCGTTTTCGGAGGAATCATGGGCTATGTCAAATCTTCGAGTACAGCTTCTTTGGTCGCAGGCTCCATCGCTGGAGGGCTACTACTGCTCTCAGCGTTCCTTATTGCGAGAGATGTCACAGCAGGGACAATTCTCGGTATTGTTGTTTCGCTTTTGTTGATTGGTCAGTTTGGCCCCTCGTTGCTCAAAAAGTTCAAGATAATGCCGAACTTACTGGTTGTCATCCTTGGGCTAATCACCGTCGTAACGCTCGCTATCAGTCTTCAACAATAAAGCTACTTAGTGAGTCAAACCATCTATTAAGCACATCGGGGGAAAAGATTCGGCAGAACCTCACGTAGGCGAGTCTCTCTGAGACTCGCCATTTCCAGCGTCTCAGAGAGACGCTGCTACGTGGTTCCACCGAATGAATTGCGACGACGTGCTTAGGTCAAACCTATTTTTTGGATTGAAGGTTATTGCAAAGGGGCGGTTTCAACTCTGGGATTTGTGTCATGTACAAAGGAGAGAGTTTAGATAATTTCCCAAGATTTCCCGTCGATCAGTACTTTAGCGCAAGCGATTTCCAGGCCCAGATCACCACGTACGTTTACGACGATCTCAATCATTGCACTACGTTCGTACGTGCGTGACGACATGGCAATTTTCATGGACGTTCATGTGTTCCTGTTCGAGATTCTCGGCGGTGTACCGCTTCGATTGGCAGCGAAATTCGAAAACCGGTGTGAACGTTTCCGTTGGTCTTCTCAATTGCCTCTTTGTGTGAAACCAAACAGAAACATGTTTCGTCAAAGCTGCTCGCACCGCGCATGATTCGTCGAGACGCACGGTAGGATGCGCCTGGGGGATCGACTGCGATGGTGTCTTTGAATCTGCTGTGATATTCAGGGGACCACGCATCGTGGCACCATTCCCACACATGTCGTAGAGACCGAACGCATTCGGGATCAATCCTCCGACAGGATGCGTTCGCAAACCGGAATTGGCGCGAATCCAGCCCTGTTTGGCAATCTCTTCATCGCTGTCACTGTTTGGGTTGCTGGTGGAATCTAGCTGAAGCGGTACCGGATGATTCTTTCCTCCACGTTTCTTCGCAGTTCGCTTGCGGGCATGGTCCACCAGCACTTGACGCATGACGCGTGCGGCAGTCGCGCCGAAGTGGGTGCGACTCTGTTCCTTTAAGTGCGGCTGATCGAGCAGGCGGAGATAGGCTTCATGGACCAAGGCTGTCGGCTGTAGCGTATGGCCGTTGCGTTCGTCCGAGAGATATCGCTCGGCGATTTCTCGCAGATCCTGGTACACCTGAAGAATCAGGGTGTCTGAGTTCGATGGGCCGTTTTCGTCTGTCATTTCGTAGCGTTACCGGCTGGGAACGAAACTGCGAAAATACTTGATCGGGACAGGATTTCGAAGTAAGATTTGATGAATCACTGTATCCTTCAAGAGGTTACGCAATGTCGGAAAAGAAAAATTCTGGATATTTGGAGCCAGTGACCTCCCGGTTTCGGCGTTTTCTGCGCTTTGATTAATGTCGGTCGCCGCACGACCGTACTGGCCCTAGCGGGCTGTCGATTTAATCGTTTTTACGCCAGCAAAGATTAGCCGATGGGCGTTAGTCCAGGTTGCCGGTATGATAACCGGGGCTAACGCCCATCGGCTAACTAAATCGACAGCCCGCTAGGCGAACCCGTCTGCCTGCCCCCCCTCTGGGTGAATGCGGCGCCGGCAGCCGCTTGTCGCCCCCCCAATTCAATCAGACCTATTTTGGTCAAGAAACCGGATTTTCAACGATGGACGATAAAAATCGCAATCCGAAACGCAAGAAGACTCTCGCTCGTCTGCGTCAACGCCAACAGCGCAAGCAGCGGGCAACGCGTGGGCTGCGGATGGAAACGCTTGAGCAGCGGCAATTGCTGGCAACCGTGGTCGTTGATTCGCGAACAGCCGTTTATCCCGACGCGGCCAACGTCATCGCCACTGCGTTGCAGGGCAACACGGACTTTCTAGTCCAGAACGACTGGCGCGATGGAACCAAAATCAACGAATTGCCCGGCCAGGGAACCGACACGCTCGACCTCTCGGGCATCGCCTCGGCGTTGACCTTTGTCATTCAGAAGGATGGTCAGATTCGGGTCGCGTCGCAGGACTCGCCGCCTAAAGTGATGTTTGCCACCGGGATCGAGAATATCGTCGGCGGGCAAGGAGACGACGTCTTCATCGTGGAACAGGGCGGATTGCTGAAGGGAACCATTGACGGCGCAGGCGGTCGCAATCGTTTCTCGTATTCGAACACCGCGACGGACAAGGATCGTGACGCGGGTGTGTCGTTTTCGGAAGTTGTATTCGACGCAGGTACAGCGACGGGCGTGAAGGGTGGTTTCTCGAATATCCAGATTGTCTCCGGTGGAATCCAAGAGGATCAGCTTTTCGGAGGCATCGGAAACGAGGAGCTACGTGGCGGGGGCGGCAATGACATCCTGTCGGGCGGCGGAGGCGACGATACGCTAATCGGCAACGACGGTGATGATGTGCTCGACGGCGGTCTGGGCACCGACAGTCTGACCGGTGGCGTGGGAAATGATATCTACGTCTTTGCGAACGACTGGGGAACCGACACGGTCGACGAAAGCGGACCTGCCTCGGACACGGACACCCTGGAGTTTGCCGACGTCACGTCGCCGATCACTTTCCGCATCGGTGCTGCCGGAGCGGTCACCGTAAGAAGTAGTTCCACGACGGTGGCCGGCGGTGATGCTGCGGGACTGGGAACCACGGTGGCCTTCGGTGGACCGTTGCGTCTGGACGGACCAGCACCTCCCGTGAAGAGCGTTTTGCCAATCGCAAGCGATGCGATTCCGGCTTTTGCGTTGAAGCTGGATGCAACGAGTGCCTTCGTTGTCAACGTACCGACGAAGGGCGATTACACAACGGTCGCGCCCCTACTCGCCGATCCTGTGGTCACGGTGGATCTTCTGCCGGAAGCCAGCGGTGCGGTGAAGCTCGCGCTGCAGCACCGAGACGGTTACAGCGTCAGCCCGCCTCTGCTGGATCTGGACATGCCGCAAGGCAACCCGATCACGCCGCCCACGGCGCTCGATCCGGCGACTGCGGACCAAACGCCTCTCCCGGTCAATAACGTCAGTCCCACGCTTTCGTTCGCTTTGACGATCGAAGCGGTCAGCAAGCCGATCGCGGTGACGGTCGGCAGCAAGACCTATCTCCAACCGACCGACGAGTTAGTGCAGGAAGCCTGGCGGGCAGATATCGAGAAAGCGATCCTCGCCGCCTACAACGAGAACACGGAGAGCGACCAACTGCAAACGGCTTGGCTGCTTCACATCGAGGAGAGAATCCGACAGGCGATGGTCGGGGCCGGGCAATTGGACTCGGCAGCACGTCCGGAAATCAAGGCCGCGTTCATCGACTCGCAGTTGGCTTTGTACGATGGGCAGGGGCGTCGCATGACCTTGTGGAAAGACGCGAGCAAGCAATCCGCTGCGGTCACGACCTCGTCGATGGAGAGTCTCGTCAATGGAGCAACCTCGATCGAATCGATTGCCGGCGGTCGCGGTAACAACGTTTATTCCTTCAGTGATTCCTGGAACACGAGCATCCGCCTTCAGAACGAGGTTCATTTCACCGATGCGGCAGGCGGCGAGCTGTCGTTCTTGCCGTCGGCCACCTTGGATTTGCGAGACGTGGAACGGGATCTGACGATTGTGATTTCGAAGGACCAGGTCCAAGTCAGCGAGACCGGCAAACCGAATGCTCCCGTAATCACGGCGACCAACATCGCCAACATTATCGGCGGCGAGGGAGTCAACACCTACGCGTTTGCTCGCGGCGGGCAACTCGTCGGGAGCATTGATACCACGGCCAACAGTCGCAGCATCTTTCACTATGCCAACTATGGCCGGCCGACGGTCACACGCTTGTCGGCGTTGGCAGAGACCGATGTTTCACCATCGACCACGGGCGTCGTGGGAATCTTGCGCGGAGTCGGCGTTAGTGATGTCAGTGGTAGCAGCAAAGCGGACGCGATCGTTGGTGATGATCACGTGACCAACACGGACGCAGCCAGCGTACACCAACTGCAAGGCGGCGGCGGCGACGACACCATCACTGGTGGCAGCAGCGCTGATCGGATCGAAGGGGGCGACGGTGATGACCGACTCCACGGCGGCGATGGTCCAGACTCGCTGCACGGTGGGATTGGCAACGACACGCTTTCAGGCGGCCCAGGCGTGGACGATCTGTTTGGCGGCCCTGATGACGATCGCTTCTTGTTCGTTGGCGACTGGGGACATGACGGTGTCGTCGAAATGGTCGACGCGGGTAACGACACGCTGGACTTTAGCGAAGTTGGCCTGGGGACGGATCACTTTCAGATCACGCGCGGCGATGGCACCACGACTTTCAACGTGAACTTGTCTGGCGCTGGATCGCTCAAGGACATTCTCGCGGCGATTAATACAGCAGCCGGAGTTCCGGACTTCGCCAAAATAGCAAACACCGGTCGAGCGCTCGAGCTTCGTGATCCTGCCGGAGCAGGTGCTGGTGGGTTGAAGGTCACCGCGTTAAACCGCAGTAGCGCCGCCAGCGACCTCAAGATCCTGCTGGCCGACGACGACCAGGATGGCGTGATCACCGGGGGGATACTCGGCGATCTGACACTCAAGACCAAGTTGACCGAACAAAGTCCTGCGCCTTCGCTGCTGAATCCAGTGATTCTTGGTGGGCCGACGTTGGATCTTCAACTGGCGAACGTAACGATCAATCTCGCAGGCGGTGTGATCCAGGCTGGTACGGGGCGATTCACTCCCAGTGATGTTCCGAAAACCAATCCGGGCACGTTTGCACCTACTGAGAATCAAGTCCGCGTTTCTCCGATTGTGTTCCGAACGATCGTTGATGGTGCCACTGGTATCAATGAAGTGCAGTCGCTCTTGATCGGGACGAGCTTTGGCAAGTTTGTAGTAACCGACTCGTTCGGCAACTCCACCAGCGAGATTCCGTTTGACGTCGACGCCGCGACCCTGCAAGCAGCCGTGGAACAACTCGTTTCGATTGAGCCGGGAAACGTCACGGTCACCAAACAGGAAAACACTTTTACGCTGACCTACGTCAATGCCAGAGCGGGCGAAGATGTCGCGCCACTGCAAACGACGACGGTCACCGAGAGTGGCCGGATCACCTCGACGACGGCGTCGCACGGTATCGAACAAATGGTGACTCCCGCCACGCATACCACGCTTGTGTTCGGCAACGACTGGGGCTCCGAGCCGCTGACCATTGATACGTCGCACACTATCGCCGCGGACGCCGAACTGGTCCTGGATTTTCGCAGTGTCGACAAGGCCAACTTGCAATTCAGTTTCAAACGCAACGCGATCGGCAATTTGGAATTGGAAGTTGGATTCCTAGATGGACGACCCGGATTCGACCTGATCACGGGCGAATTGTTGACGACGTCCACGATCACCGTTACCGGACTGCATGCCAAGACGAGCATCTACGGCGGACCGCAGAACAATCGATTTGTCGCCGAGTTTCAAGCCCCCACGTTTCCAGGTCGCGTCGTCGGGGGAGATCATGCCAATGACACGCTTGTCTACAAAGACCCGTCATTGAAAGAGTTGCAGACTCTCGCGACCGAGGCGGGTTCGAGCATCGGGTCGGGTGCGATTTTCAGTTTGACGAAAGAGGAAGCACAGAGCGGGCTGTGGAACGCATTCAAGAGTGCCTTTCGCTACGTCAACCTGATGACCGAGAGTGCCACGGGATTTGGCAAGCTGCAGGGAGTCGAGCACGTCACCTACGGGACCGGCATTACCACCTTGCTCGGCTCGAATATCGGCAGTTCGGGACTCGGGGGCAATACTTTCACGCGATACACCGTCGCCGATACCATTCCCAAAACCTCGCCGCTAAGCGTACTCAAGGACACCCTGGCGCTTCCTACCTTCTCAATCATGACCGGCGCGACCGGTCCCGATACTTACAAGTTCGATTCGCAGTGGGGACTGGGTTTGGTCCTCGAAGTCCCCGACTTGCTTCCCGATCTCACTGCAGTGAGGTCCTATGACACCTTGGATATGTCCGAGGTCAAAGAGGATTTATTTTTTGAGGTTCGAACCATTGGCGAAGCCTCTCTTCCTCTCCTCGATGCGATTGATCCGGGCGGCAAACGACTTAGTCGAGTGATTGGAGACACGTTTGTGATCGCCACTTCAAAGAAGTATTTTTCCGAGGCGAAAGATGATTACAACGATATCTTTGAAGATATTTTTGTGCGCGGCAACTTTCAGCAAGCCTTTGTGAAGGCTGCATCGTTGGGCAGTATCCTGGTCGCCAATAACATCGAACACATCGTCGGTGGCAAGGGTGTCAATTCCATCAAACTAATCAATGGCACGCAACTCAAAGGAACCGTCACGGTTCCCACGAAGGGGTCGGTGGTGCTGGACTATTCCGAGTACCTTGGCGATGGTACGGCGGATACGGGCGTGCATGTCGAGATTGCATCGGGAGCCTTTCTGCAGACGCCCAAGTTGAACCTTCCGGGTGTTCCCATTCCTGTGACCCCAATTGCGCATCTCTTGAAACTAAACGAGATCGGACCTCAAGGCCAGTTGTTCGGTCGCGATCAATCCTTCGGCCGAGCCACCGGGATTCTGGGCAACCGCTTCAACGGCCTGAGTACGTTCTACGAATCGCTTCCGAGTGATTTATTCCAACTCGCAGACAGTCTCAATAGCGCTGTAGCCTCGTTCCTCCCGCTGCAACCAGGAACGACGTTTACCGACTTCGCGGTGCAGAATGTCGTGAAGATCATCGGCAGTACCGGCAATGACATACTGAAAGGAAGCCAGGGTGACAACGTCTTTGTCGGCGGCGGGGGAACGGACGATATTCAAGGTGAAGTCATTGTCCCGGAGAACGGACTCCAAAACCTGGTGCATACTCTCCAGACGGTGATCGACGATGTGGTTGGAGCGGGAGCGAGTATTCTCAACGCACAGGAGATCGTCAACACGAAGATTGGCAATACGATCAGCTTCGAGGGCGTGACCACACCTGGTGTTCAGGTCAATCTCGCAGCGCAGACTGCGATCGCGGCAGGGAGTCAGCAGACACTGTCGAACATCCAGAATGTTGTCGGCAGTTTAGGCAACGACACGTTGATCGGCTCCGATGGTAAAAACATCCTCCAGGGCGGAGCCGGCAATGATGTGCTCATCGGCGGTAAGGGTGACGACCTCTATATCTTCCACGCAGGTGTTGGCTTAATCCGCCAAGCCGTCGTTGGCGGTGCGTTCAACGAATTCGAGGAGGCGGACGAAACAATCCTGCCTTATCTGTTCCCGGACGCTGATCTGAATGGTTGGGGGCATGATCGAGTGCTTGAGGAATTGGATGGAGGAACACTCGACACGCTCGATTTCAGCGCCGTGCTCGAGGACATTCAGGTTCAGGTGGATGAGAACGGCCATGTTGAGGTGAGTACGGTCAGCTTTGGTCGCACGATGTCCGTCAGTGCGGACAACATTGAAATCATCATCCTGCCTGGGCATGTCGAGATCCGCGATAATTTCGGCGGCTTCGAAGTCCTTAACAAGGGAACCGTACCGATCGGCGGTCGCGACGTTTCCAAAGTGACCGTGGTGTTGAAGAAGCCGACTGCGGTCGCAGATGCGGCACAGGTACTGCGCAGCAGCCCGGCAACGATCAATGTCTTGCAGAACGATGTGGGTGACGGCAAGAAAATCCAAGGCTTTGTCGTCGCCGATTATCGCGATGATTTTCCCGCTGGAGTGAATCCGGATGTTACTCAGACCGGACCGTGGCAGTACCTCTGGAACGAAGCGGGCGTGATTGGCGATAGTTCCAACTACAAACCGTTGCCCTGGAACACGACGGAGCAAAGTTGGAAGAACGCGACGGGCTCGCTATCGAACCGCCAACCCACGCTGCACGTCAATGGCGGATATCCGGGGCGGGGTGCAATCCAAACTGCTGACGGCAACCTGCTCGACCGCTATGTGATCGCCGCCTACACGGTGCCAGTGGACGGTGATTACTCGATCGCGGAAAGCTTCATCACGAACACCAGTCCGCGCAGCGGCAACGGCGGCGAAGTTCGAGTCTATGTCAACGACGTTCTCAAGAATGCCCCCAATGCCTTGCTCTTCGAAGATCCGAATCCGAATCCGAAGCCTTTTGTGTCCTTTGATGTCGACCTGGGCGCTCTGCAAGCTGGCGACAAGATCTACGTGGCGGCGGGACCGAGAGGAGACGACGGTTTCAGGCTTGCGGAAGTCGCCGAGAACGGCGACAAGATTCAACCGTCGGAATCCAACGATGCCTTCGCTTGGGACTTTACGATCGTTTCTAAATCGCTGACAACGACCAACAATGGCTTGCTGACGACCGACGGTTCGAGTGTGACCTATGACCCACAGCTCGTGGCCACCGCAACGACCGCCGACACGTTCCGCTATCTACTGCAGGATAGTAACAACAAGACCAACATCGGCACGGTGACGTTGGCCCTGACCGACACGCTCGCCGCAGGTGAAGGCCTGGATGCTGGTATCGGAGCAGCCGACGAGCGAAGTGAACAGGAGATCCTCAGCGATGGCTTGAGCGTGTTCGCCGCCTGGACCGAGAATTTTGGGGCCAAGCTAAACTCGTACACCGATAGCATTCCTTCCTTGCCGTTGATCGATGTGTCGCTCAGTGAGATTCTGTCGATTCCCAACGACGTTGCCGACGGCGTCGTGGGCACCGCGGCAGACAAGATCCGCACTTTGATACAGACGAACGTCGTGGACGCGGTCAATCAGTACTTTGCCGAAACGAATGCTAACCCAGACCCCAATGTCGTCGTCACCAATTGGGGAATCATCGCCCTACCGGGATTTCGAGTCACCAATGCAACGAACCAGGTCGAGTTCGGCGCGCGCGTCAACCTCGCATCGCTGGCAAGAACCGTGTCGCTGGATCTGAACAGCGGAGCATTCGGTGACTTCGGGCTCACACTGGGCGCGGATATCGCCGCCAGTTTAGAACTGAAAGCAAGTTTGGATTTTGACTTTCTCTTTGGAATTAATCAGAGCGGCGCGTTTTACGTGAAGGAGCCGGCGATTCTCGCCACCGTCTCGCTGAATAACTCGGAACCGCTCTCGATCAACCTGATGGTCGGGCCGCTGGGAATCGGCGTTCAAGACGGCAAAGTCGATTTTACGTCACAAGTGCGAATCGGCAGCGATGCGACCCTCGGCGTCGAGCAACTGACCGGTGCCGACGGTGGCAACCCAGCGGATCTGATCGGCCTGCCGAGCGTGGGAATCGACAGCGGCTATGACATCTCGTTGCCCGTTGTGATGCAGGGAACGATTCCGGGACTCGATTACGACAACGCAACGCCGGTACGGCTGTTCGCGTCCAGCAGCAACGGCATTCTGAACCGTACCAGTCCCGCCGGTTTCTTCAGCGGCATGAATCTTGGCGTGGAAGGTGATCTGTCGGATCTCTTCAGCTTCGATAACATTTCTTTGGATTTGGTGTTGGACGTCCTCGGCGGATCGGACCCGGTCGCCGTGGGCGGATTGCTGGGCGAACTGGTCGATCCGCAAGGCGTCGCCTACGCCAAGCTGCCCGTGATGAACAAGAGTTTGGTCGAACTGTTGGGTTCGGCGGACAAAGGCATCGTTCAAGATATCAAGACCGTTCTCGAGGGCGTACGCAACTTCTCCGACAACGTGGTGCTGTTCGAACGCGAGCTGAATTCGCGGCTGAATGCAGCTCTCGGATTGGGCGGTGCCGTGGACAGCGCGGCCATCGGAAAGTCGACACAAGACTTGAGTGATATTTCCGCAACGTTAGACGGCGGTTCGTCGAACGAAGAGATTGCGATCGCGTTGGCCGACATCGATTTGTTTCTGGCACGAGCGGCCGATCGTAATCTCTTGGCCGCGCGCGATCGACTCGCGACGACCGTTCCGGGATTCGACGGTAGCGCTACCAATTTCGAGATCGCCTTTGCGCTAGCTCAGACTTTCCGTCCCGGCGTCTTTGCTCTGCGTCAAGCGGATCGCGACTTGCTGCAGGCAATTCCCGGGTATCCAGAAGCGATCAATCGCCTGGCTCCTTATGGTTTGAATGGCGGCTCGACGGACGACGAGATCACGGTGGTCTTCGACAGCGACACCGCCGCGATCGATAACGCGAAGGCGGATCGCGATCTGGTTTCCGGGCGAACCGTCCCGGCGCGGGCTGCGGCATTTCAGTCGCTAGTGGCACTCGGCCCAGGCTTCGACGGCAGGACCAGTGATTTGGACATCGCCGTTGCACTGACCGAAGCGCAAACGCACGCCGGGAGAATTGCCGACCGCAACTTGCTCAACGACAGCCTCGTCAGCGTTCCCGCCGCAACAGCTAATCTATCGCAACTCGGCCTTAACGGCTCTGCATCGAACGAACAAGTTGCTTCGGCCCTTGTGGATCCAGCGACTCTGTCGGAAGCAAAGCGCGACCGCGATATTTTGGCGGACTACCAAGCCAACAAGATCGTCTCGCTGACGTTCCAGGACGCTACGCTGGCGATCAAACTGGATTTCGAAAAGCATTTGGTCGAGCTGCTGTCTTTCTCTTTGGACCTACAGGAGTTGCCCGGATTGCCACCCGCGGTGCTGGAACTCTTGGGAGGAGCGGGGGGTTTCAGTGGGACGGGCGCGAACACGGAAATCCTCGTGGATGCCTTCGGCCGGTTTGAGTTGGGATTCGGATTTGACCTCAGCAACATCCTGGAACCGCGATTCTTCATTGACGACTCGACAGGCATTACGTTTGGGTTGCAAGCCGAGAATGCGAAGCCGTTGGACTTCACTGCTACCGTGGGCGTGCCGCTGATCGGGGACGTTGCATTGGCCGTTCAGAATGGTTCTGCCCATGTGGAAGTCGCAGCGAGATTGGGTTTGACGCCCAGCAGCAGTGGTGACGGCCGCTATGCGATCGACCCGTCGGACATTGGTGGTGGGCTCTCGGCGCTGACGTTCGCCCCGACCATCGCCGGGTCCGTGACGCTGGACGCCCCGCTGTACTTCCCGACTTCGACGATGCCCTTGGGCGGATCGGATGCCGACCGCAACGTCGATGGGTTCGCGGATAACGTGCTGCATGTGGCAGTCGGCTTCGATGCGTCTGGCTTGACGGATGTGGACGTCGTGACGCCCAATCTTGCAGCTAACTTTGACATCATCTCGCTGATCAACAATCCCACGCTGGTCATCAACGGTGTGAAGAGCGGACTCAATGGGCTGTTTGACACGATCGGCGATGGGCTGGAAACGGGCGTCTTTAATGTGCCGATTCCGTTAGTCGGTGAGCGGTTGAAGGCGGAGCTTGGCTTCGCCGACGGCACCAGTTTCATTGACACGCTGCAGTCCGACATCAACACCAAGCTGAATGATGCGTTGGCGGCGATTGATGGTCGAACGACGGTCGAGCTGATTCAACAGGCGTTGTTCGATGCCTTCGGACCTGGCTCCGACGGCCAGGGTCCGAACATCTTGGTCGATGACAATGATCAAACGATCACGCGAGTGGAAGACATCCCCGTCGTCGCCACCACCGATTATATCCAATTCAATGTACGAATCGCCGATGCGTTGATCGCCGCCGAAGTGCCGATGGATCTTGCCGCCTCGATCCCCGGTTTAGATCTCGATATCGATGGCAACGTGCGACTCGATCTGGGCTATCAATTCCAATTCGGATTCGGATTCCACAAAACCGATGGATTCTACTTCGACACCACAGGCGCGTTGCCGAGCGGCGAGGAATTTGCCTTCACGGTTTCCGCGAGTCTTGCGAATAATTTCGAGGCTTCCGGGACGCTCGGTTACTTGACCGTCGAGGTGGCCGAATCGGCCAATCGGCCGGGCACCAACGACCGCAACAGCGGTCTGTACGGCAGCTTCGGTGTCGACATTCGTGACCCCGATGGTGATGGTCGCTTGACCCTTCGAGAACTCGGCACCGCGGTCCTGGGCGAGGCCATTGTCGGTACGTTCCAAGCCGAAGCCGATGTCGATTTGGGCATCACCGTGTCGATTCCCAAATCGCCTGTTGGCGGTTTGGAATTCCCCACGTTCACCACCCAACTGCTCTACGACCAAGTGTTTGCTAACGTCAGCACGGCACCCGGGGCGAGCAACGAATTTGGTGGCGCTCCGGTGGTCGAATTCAAGGACGTCCGTCTGGACTTGGGCGAGTTCATTACCGGATTCGTTGGACCGATCATCGACGAAGTCCACAAGATCACCGAGCCGATCGAACCGGTGGTCGATGTGATGCGGCAAGACATTGGTTTGCTGGTGCAACTCAAAGCCGAACGCACCAATCTGTTGCAGATCGCCGAAGGCGTTTTGGGGCCAACGAAGTATGAGCCGGTCCTGACGGCCATCAATGCGATCATCGACATCGTTGACTTTGTCGAAAAGGTCAACGCGCTGCGGCAACTCAACCCCGACGGAAACCTGATCCTCGATTACGGCAGCTTCATCGTCGGTGGCAATTTGAAATCCGCAGGTGGATCCAACGTTCCCGATTCGGCGCCGACGTCGAGCAACCCCGAATCTCAATTGGCAGGCGGTTCCAACGCCAATGCGAAAGGAAATGCTCAGGCCACGGAGGTGATCAAGAGCATCGGCACGCAGCCGGGCAGCATCCAATTCCCTCTGCTGTCGGACCCCAGTGTCGCCTTCGGTTTGCTGCTGGGTAAACCCGAGACGCTGTTCATCTACGACATGCCGAAACTCGATCTGAGTTTCAGCTACATCAAATCGTTCCCGATCTTTGCTGGTTTGAACGCACGACTGGGCGGCCGCGTGACGGCCAGTACCGACCTGGCATTTGGCTTCGACACCGACGGGTTTGAAGCGTGGAAACAAGGCGGGTTCGCCCCCGAGCAGAGCGATGCCTTATTCGACGGCTTTCATGTCCTCGACCATGGCATTGAAAACACGCCGGGCGATCGCCCGGAAGTCACGTTGACCGCGTCGATCATCGCGGGGCCGTCGATCGGCATCGCGGGACTCGTCGAGGCCGGTGTGGAAGGTGACATCACCGCCAAAGTAGAATTCGACCTCAATGACGTGCCCACACCCGGCTCGAATCCGCTCGAGTACGACGGCAAATTGACTTTGGACGAACTGTCCCAACGGGCCGCACAAGGTGCCCACTGCGTGTTTGATATCTCGGGCACCGTTTCGGCTGGATTGACGGGCTTTTTGTGGGTCGGTGCCGACACGGGCCTGTTCGGTCGCATCACTCTGTATGAAGAACGCGTCAGTCTGTATCGCCAAACATTAGCGACATTTGGATTGGGTTGTGCCGACCAAGTCCCGCCGACATTGGGACGCGTCAACGGCGGTGTGCTGACGCTCGCTTATGAACCGAGCGAATCGTTTCCGATGATGCCCAATGGTGACGCCTATCAGGTGTTGGAGTTCACCGAAGACGACGAAAGCAAGATCCGCGTTCAAGCCAACGGGTTCACTCAGACTTTCGAAGGCGTCACCAGCATTGCCTACAACGGTACCGCCGGTGCCGACGCAGTTTTGGTCAGCAATGTTTCGGTCCCCGTGACGCTCCGCGGTGGCGACGGCAATGACTTGCTACGGATCACCGCCCCGGCTGATAACACAGCGACTCGCGAGTTGCACGGCGAACGCGGTGATGATGTATTGATCGGCAGTGATTCGACCGACACGCTGCGTGGGGGAGAGGGCAAAGACGAACTGTCCGGCGGCACAGGGATCGATTCGATCGATGGTGGCGGCGGGGCGGATGAATTATTTTGGATGTTCGGCGACGGTGCTGATTCGTTCGTCGGTGGTGATGGCTCGGATGTGATCAAGCTCAGCGGCTTTGATTTCGACGACGACGCACGCACGACCAAACTGCACAACGACACCGTGACGTTGACCAAGGCCGGTACGGGAGTGGACGTTTCCTGGAAGCGGGGCAACACCACTCAGGTGTTGAACATCACGGGAACCGAGCAAATCCAGTTGGATGTCAGCGCGGGCAGCGACACGGTGACCGCCAACGACCTTCGCGGCTCGGGAGTCGTCGATGTGATTCTCAACTTCGGAACCACGGACTCGGACACGACGACCACCAAGGTCTTCAATCCTCCGGTGCTCTTCAACGGCCTGAAGCTCCATTCCGAAGACGTGGTGACGCGTGTGAGTGAACCGGATCACGCCATCGACACGTTGAAAATCGTCGGAACAAGTGCAGCCGACATCTTCGAGGTGCTCGCCGATGATGACGAGGCGTTAATCGTCAAACAAGCCGGCGGCGTGAACTTTTCGATTCGCAAATCGGAAGCCGATCGCGACGAAGTCATCATCGACACGATGGGGGGCAATGACGGGGTGGACGCCAGTGGTGTGGCGACCAACCATCTCCGACAGCTCACGATTCTGACCGGCACTGGTGATGACACCATCGTGGGCTCACCGTTTGTTGATCATATCGACAGCGGCCCCGACGACGACACCGTGACCGGTGGCGCAGGCATTGATACGTATGCCGACGCGGGGGGCAACAACACATTGATCGAATCGCGTGATGTCGATCTCACGCTCAGCGATACTCAATTCGAAGTGACTGGCACCGACGAAATCGAACAGCTAAGCGGTCTGTTTAAGTCGGTCTACCTCTACGGATACGATTCCAACGCTCCGGCACCGGCGCAGGCTCATTCGGGCGTCAATACGTTTGACCTGTCGGGCTGGACTGGCGATGCCACGCTGGACGGCGGTGAAGGCGACGATGTTTACACCGTATCAGCGAACGTTGCCAACGGCGTCGCGTCGAACATCCAAATTGAAGACACCGGTAGCGAAACCGGTCAAAGTGACCAACTGAGAATCAACACCAGCGGTGAGAATGAAACGTTCTTTTTCTTCGACGGTCACGTCGATGTGTTTGCCTACAACGCTGCACTGGGTGAGACGAAACCCGCAACGCCTTCGTTTACATTCCAGTTCGGCAGTTCCGGGTCACTGGATATCGAACAGTTGACCATTGATGGCGGCACTGGCAGCGACACCTTGGTCGCTGGCGATCAGAGCAACCAGTGGAACATGACGGGTGCGAACGCAGGAAGTTTAACCAGTAACGGCTTTGGCATTTCGCTTGGTTTCCAAAACGTCGAGAACCTGCTGGGTAGCAACTCGGACGATACGTTCCGTTTCGCCAGCGGCGGTCGTATCGCAGGAAGACTCGATGGCAAGGGACTCGTTACCGGCGATTCGACGTCCAACGAAGACACGCTCGACTACAGCGAGTTTGGTTCCACGATCATCGTCGACCGCCAAAATTCTACCGCGACCGCCATCGGCCAAACCTTTCACAACATCGAAGTGCTGGTCGGCAGCCACGTTGCGGACGAACTGATTGGGGAAGACTTAGCCAACGACTGGCACATCAGCGGGGTCAACGCGGGCACGGTCCAGGCTGCAGGCGGACGGCCGCTGCTGACGTTCCGTGACGTCGAGAATTTAACGGGCAGCTTCGCCAGAGACGTGTTCACCTTCGATCCGCTGCAAGGCGTGGATGGAATCATTGACGGTCGTGGTGACGCAAGCGACTTGCTGGACTATTCCAACTGGACCACGTCAATCGAAGTTCACCTTGGCGACACGTCACCTGTCGCCGGTACGACAACGACTGGTACCGGTGGTGTGCAGAATGTTGAACATGTCTTTGGTGGCTCCGCGGCCGACAAGATCTTTGGGAACGCTTCGGCCAATCAATTGTTTGGCGGTGCGGGCGGCGACTCCATTTCCGGAGGTGCCGGTAACGATTTCATCGACGGGCAAACCGGTGATGATATCCTTGCGGGCGATGCCGGCAACGACTTCCTAATCGGCGGTTTCGGAAACGACACGCTTGACGGGGGCAGCGGCCAAGACGTGATCTTTGGTGGTTTTGCACTTGGTACGCAGGCTGAGTACGACCGGAGCATACTTGCCAACTTTGTCCTGCCACTGGACTGGACATTAACCGAAAATTCGTATTCCAGTAGCGATAGTCTCAACTTTGGAAAGCTGCCAACGCTTGCCGACCCGATCAATGGCGTGGGGCGATATCGACCGCTACGGATCACTCCTGCGATCGTCGCGGGGATGTCCGTGAATGGATCCATTAACGATGGCAACGACACTCTGCGTGGTGGAACCGGCGACGACGTCTTGTTCGGTGGTTCGGATAGTGATTCACTGTTCGGAGACGCCGGCAATGACTATCTCGACGCCGGCGCCGGATCGGACCTGACGATCCAGGGTGACGACGGCGACGACGTGATTCGCGGCGGTGCAGGCGACGACAATTTGGACGGCGGTCAGGGCATTGATCAGTTGTATGGTGACGACGGCGACGACAGGATTTTTGCCGGAGCGGGACATGCTGATGGGCGTCAAGCGGGACAGCGTTTGTTCGGTGGATTGGGTCGTGACAGCTTGTATGCGTTCGCACCATCGACCGACTTCGGTACGCAATCAACGCTAGCGGGCGATCAATTGTTTGGTGGCGACGATGGAGACTTCTTGCGAGGCAATCTTCGCCGCGAGTTGTTGGTCGGCGGGGCGGGGAACGACTTTATTCACGGCGATATCCTCAGCGGTCCGGAACTGGTACTGAATACCTCCGCCGACACGGTGGGTGCTAATGACGTCTTACTGGGTGGCAGTGGTGAAGATCAGTTGTTCGGTGGCGGTGGCGACGACGTGATCTGGGGCGGCGCGGGCACCGACATGATCGATGGTCAAGCCGGCGCCGACCGGATGTACGGTGGATCGGGCATCGACCTGTTCATCGCGCCGACGAAATTGGGCGCCGACGAACATGTTCAACCCAGCAACGTCGTCGATACGATCCACGGTCACTTTGGCAATCTCGTCCAAGAGGACACGCTCGACGACAATGCAACCGACATCCTGGTGATCGACGGCACGACGACGGCGGATACGATTCTGCTAAGTCAGACCATACCGTTAGGGGCTGCGCAACCTCAACTGCGGATCGACTACAACTCGAACGTCCTCCTGGTCAACACGCTCGATGCATCGGGCACGCCACTGGTCGAACAGTTTCGAGTCGCGGGTCTGGCCGGCGATGACACGATCGGCTTTGTGACGGCGCAGACGCAGTTGCCATTCAATCCGGTTGCCAACGGGAATGCGGAACCGCTGGATTTCAGAGCGCTGGCTCGCCGCAGCCGTGATTTCATCGGTGTCTTCGATGGCAACAGCGGTAACGATACGCTGATCGGCGGCGCCGGTCGTGATCGTTTGGATGGCGGCCGCGGCAGCGACGTGTTGTACGGTTTCGGCGGTGACGATCGATTGTGGGGCGATAGCGGCGAAGGCTCCCTTATCGACCACGACGTGCTCTTCGCCGGTCAAGGCAACGATGATTTGCTAGGCGGTCAAGGTACGAACGAACTGTTCGCCTGGTCGTTGGATCCGCACGGCACCAACTTCGGCGTGTTCGTCGATGACCAAGGAAAGCTTTATCCCGGCGACAGCGCCGGTGGTACGCGAAAGCAAGAAGACACGGGTCTGAATCGCATTCTCGGCGGCAGCAATAACGACCATCTGTACGGCGGCACCGTCATTGATTTCCTGGACGGCAACGGTGGCAATGACACGCTGTACCGCGCCAACGGCAGCACCTTCGAATCGCTCGATGGCGGCGTGGCGGGTGATGTGTGGAAAGAGTATGCCAAGGAGTCGGATAAAGTCTGGTACGTATCGGGTACGAATGCAGCCGACGAAATCCACGTCGACTTTGTGACCGAACCGGGAGTGCTTGCCGACCATCACTTAATCACACGTCTGACGAACAACAACGGCAACTTCAGTTTCGCGGCCCAAGTGCGGTTGGACTTCGAGGCCACGGATGCCAACGGGAATCGGATCTGGGACGCGCAAGACCGTGTGCTGGACACCAAGAACCTGTTGGCGGCCCGCGAGGTGGCGGTGGATGCGACAGCCACGACGGAAGCTGATCCGGCAGTTCTGGGGCGAGCACTCGCCGATCTGAAAACCGCTCAGACGAATCTGGTCAATGGTTTGTTACCACCGGAAGGCGACTTTCTTGTCATCCTGATTGATGCACTCGATGGCAATGACATCATCACCGTCGGCCCCACCGTGCAGAAGACCGTGTGGGTCGATGCGGGTGCGGGGGACGATCGCGTCGAAATCCGCAGCGGCAATGCGATTCTGCCGGACAAAGCCGAAGCCGCCGCGCTCGCGGGTGCTTTGCGCGGGCGGAACGACCTTTCGACCCAGGCCTTGAAGTTGCTCAAGCCGTTCAACGGCGGACTCACCACCTTCGATGGCAACGCCGTTGCCAGTGGTGTGAGCTTCACGGGGCTGACGATGGACAACCCGCAAGACATCGATTGGTTCGAGTTCCAATTGGCGACTGTTCCGCGTGCCGATGCGAAGATCGAACTGGCCAGCGGATCGTCGATCGACGCACTTGGCTTGGAACTCTACGAAGCGGGAACCGAAGTCACCAATCCCGTCAATCGCATTAACTCGGGCACGTTCGTGACCACCGGCGACCGCAGTTTCCTTTCGCTGGCCGATCTCGATCCGAACAAGACCTATCTGCTGCGCGTCAGTAGTCCGAATATTGTGCCGACGATCTACGACTTGCGATTCAATTTAACCAATACGACTAGCGCTGCGGAACTTGCCGAATTTACAGCGGTCGATTTGTCATTGCGAACCGATCTAGTACGGCGGGACGTGATCGTGGGCGGCCCGGGCGAAGACGTGCTAATGGGTGGAGCGGGCGAAGATTGGATCTTCGGCAACGACGGCAACGATGTGCTCAGCGGGGGTCTGGATCGCAACGCCAGCGACTTGTTGTTCGGCGGTGCGGGCAATGACACGTTTCAAATCGTTCCCGACTTCTTGCCGCTGTTGGGTAATCAATCCGACACGGTGTTCAACCCGGCGACACAGACGTACTTGCCGACGTATAGCGACCAGTTGCTCGGCGGTGCGGGCGACGATCGCGTGTTGTTCCTGGGTGGCGACAAGGACCGTCGCGGTTTCGACGTGCCGGACTTCGTATCGCTGCGATACAACACGGGCCTGCATCGGTATGAGTTCACCAGTCTGGTATGGGATATCGGCACACAAGATTTCCGCACCGAGCCGATTGACTTCAACGGCGACGGCATCAACGACGGAACCGCCTACCAGCAGCAGTACATGTTCTATCAGGCCCGCGACGTCGAGAGCACGGTGTTCATCACCGGCGACGGCAACGATGTGGTGCGAGCCGATCCAGGATTTCGATTCTTGCCGCTCAGCGGCACGTTCGACGCTTCGCTGTTCGAAGAGTGGGGCATTGATCCGGGCGACTTCGAGCAGGGCGCACGCATCGCGGCGGTGGACATTCGCGGTGGCGATGGGGCTGACGTGCTCTATGGCGGTGCATTGGCCGACATCATTGACGGCGGAGCGGGTGCCGACATCATCATTGGCGGTGGCGGCAGCGACGAATTGTTGGGAGAAACGGGAAACGACAGGATCTTTGGTTATACGTCCAGGGAACCTGATTCGTCTTATCGGTACATCCCCGAGCCGGCCTTCAACGTGGCGGCATCTGGCTTTGCATCGGAGCCCTACACCTATGAATTGGTCCAACCACGGCGTGACTTGGTCGAGCCGGGTGTGCCAGGAATCGACCTGAATGATGCTAACAGCTTCGACATTGACAATGCGTTTGCCCTCGCGGGAGCGGTTCGTGGCGAACAACTTTCGGCCCTCAAAAACATCGGCGACTTCAATGGCGATCAGCTAGACGACTTCTTGGTCAGCGGCCAGAACACGAGTTACATTCTGTTTGGTCCCGTGGCATTGGATGCGGTCGAAAATGTCGCTGAGTACGCCGAGATCATCATCGACCATGCCGCACTTGGTCGTCCGGCGACTGGGTTTGGAGATATCGACGGCGACGGCTTTGCGGACTTGGGCTTCTTGCGCCAGGAAGGCAACGACACGCTGGTGACGATCGTCTTGGGTGGGAAGACAGGCCGCTTGGATGGCGCGACAGCGTCTTCCTGGCCGAGACATTGGGACACGAGTTTCGCTCAAAGCTTTCTCCAGTACCTCGGCCCTGATGCCCAGGGAATCAAAATTCGCCTGGCAAATACACCGTTGTTACAAGCCGACACGTTCGAGGTGATGATTGCCGATTTCGCCGGCGACACAAAATCCGACGTGCTGATTATTTCCGGAACGACGTTGGGTGTCACACCAACCGCTGGGCAATACGATCTGGGGTATCTGTTCTCCGGCGAGACGATCACTAATTTCACCGGCACCGTGGGCACTCCGGAACTGACCACTGCGAATCGTCAGCTCGCTATTAAGACGACGCAAGAGTTCGCCACGCTGAAGTCGGCAACGGCCGGGGACATCAATGGCGATGGCTGGCAAGATCTGCTGGTTGGTGGCGAGTTGCTCACGTGGTTCAACTCGACAGACACTTCGATCGTCTTGCGGAACCTCAGCAGCTCGACGAGCAACGCGACGCCGATGGCGTTGGGCGACCTGAACGCCGACGGATATGACGACTTCGGTTTGAGCTACACCGACAGGCTCAATATCTTTTTTGGCAACGCGAACACTGCTTTGATCCGTTCGCGGTTAGTCGGTTCGATCACGGATTTCCAGGTGATTGGAAATTCCCTGACGGCGACTTCCGGTGATTTCAACGCGGACGGAATCCCCGATCTGGCAATGCTGCCACGATCGCCGCTCACGGATTCCGATGCACAGCTCGCCGTGTTCTGGTCGATCACGAACCGAGACGACACGTTGCTAACATTGGCCGACGCAGACCTGATACTTCCCATCGGCGAAACAGGGGCCTTTGACGTCTCTCCGCCCAATCTCGATCTCAACAACGACGGCATCGATGACCTGAGCATCGGTATCAACGTGCCTGCTGGAGTTCCGAGCGACAGTGTCGGCCGATCGAATGTGATCTATGGTTCGGGATCGAGGATCGCGATCCCGACACAGTTCGATACGTTGGAAAACACCTCCGTGCCTGGCAGCGGATCGTTCATCGTCAATCGCGGGACGGGAAGACCAGAGTCGTTTCCCGGTGGCGACCTAACCTACACGTTCGAACCAGGGACCAACGAACGCTGGTTCCAATTCAGCACTTTGGGGGATGGTGTCGGTGGCGACGGACTTCGCATCTTGACCTATGCGAATGCCGCCGCACCGTTTTCGCCAGCGGTGGGTTTTCCGAACGCTGAATACATCGACAACGCCAATTGGAACTTGGATCCCGATCCGAACATCACCGACGCAACGACCATCCCACACACCAGCATCGTGGCCGTCGGCGACGACATGATTCATGACTATGCCTTTTATGCGACTGCCGGATCACGCGGCATCTTTGATGTCGATGAGAACAATTTTGAAACGTTCATGTTTCTGTTCGATAGCGACGGCAATCAATTGGCGTTTAGCCAGGATTTGACGTTTGATCCTGGTGATGACCCTCGTTCACCGCTCAGCCGGTTTAACGATTCGTTTATCGACTACACCTTCGAGACCAGCGGCAGTTACGTGGCCCGTGTCGTGTTGCCCCCTGATCGAGCTCCTCGATTCGATGAAAATTTTCCGGATCGATTCACGCTGCATCTCTCGGTCGAGGGTCATGCGTTCGATCCTGTGTGGGCTGAGATTGAACCGAATGACTCGAAGTGGTTCCCGCAAGACTTGAGCCGCGCAAATTGGAACTTGAACAGCAATGCGGCGATTGTAGACTCGACTACGATTCCGCATATCACTCTGGCCGGCACCGGTGATGGTACGTTTGATTATTACTCGTTCACTGCCCAGGCAGGATCGCGTGGCGTATTTGACATCCAGGCGAGCAGCAATGCGTCACGAATCGAGCTGTACGATCCCGCTGGCTCTGTGCTCGCTCGTGCCAATGTCGTCGAAGGCATTAATGTGACCTTTCCGAAAACTGGCAAGTATACCTTCCGAGTGCATAATCGATTCGGATTGTTCGACGCTCCGCTGCCGTCAGCGATTGGTGACACTTACACGTTGAACATTTCTCTGTCTTCACAAACCCCGGCCATCGACGTCGCGACGGCGGACTTGGTGGATCGTGACGGGCAAGTGCTCGTTAGTGGATCCTCGGCGATCGACCTGCGAACTTTAAAGGCGGGGACCTACTACTTGCGAGTTTCGGAACCGATTCGCGGCGCGATCCCATTTAATATTCAGTTCGACGCGCCGGTCCGAGGACAGACGCACGAGACAACCATGTTGCCGGATCGCGACGAAATTCGCGGCGGTGAAGGAAACGATTTCCTGGTCGGAAACTATGATCTGGATCGCTTGTTCGGTGACGGAGGCGCGGACACGTTTACCGGCGACCCCGTCGAGATTCGTGATCGCGACGTTGCTGACAAGACCGATCTCATCGTCGCAAGTAACGAACGATCATTCGCTGCCGTGGCTCAACCGCTCGATCCGATTGTCAGTATTCCGGATCTTCAACTTGCCACCACAGTCGCCAGTGTACTGAACATTCCTGTCACGTATGCACCGCCGCACTTCTGCCAGGGATGTTCAATCGCGACACCGTCGCTCAACTTCAGCGGTACTCCGGGAAGTTATGTCGGCGTCGGGGCTAGCGGCGACTTTGCGATGAATTCAGGCACTATCGCTGCCTGGATCAGAACCAACGACGCGGGCACTAACTTTCGCGGCATCGTTGTCAAGGAAGGCATCTACGGCCTGTACCTGAAGGATAACGTGCTGATCACTTACGACTGGAGCACAGGCGTCACGCATTCGACAGGACGAAACTTGGCGGACGGGCAATTTCATCATGTCGCAATGTCCTTCAGCGAAGGAACAGACACCATCATTTACATCGACGGCGTTGTCGCTTTGACGATTCCGTCGTGGACCGCAGGCAGCGGATCAAAGAGGCTTGTTATCGGCGCGGGAAGCGACAATGGCCCGAACCTGAACTTTGCTGGCGTGATCAGCGAAGTCACGCTGTTCACTTACCTCTCTGCCGACAAGATCCGCGAATACATGAACAATCCGGTTCCATCCAACGCGACGGGATTACGCGGTTATTGGCCGTTGAATGAAGGCTCGGGTTCCGCCGTTGCGGATCACTCGCCGTTCGGTAGCGGTGGGACGATCTTCGGCGCTAACTGGGTTGCCGGCGCGAGCTACCCACTGATTCACGGTGACTTTCATGCTACCGAATTGGCGTCGATCACCAACCTGGATGCTAGTGATCGAGGCATCACAGACTTATCCCGTCTCGAGCATCTCACCAACCTGCTGTCGCTCGACTTGTCGCACAATCAACTGGATAACTCCGACCTCGCCACCTTGATCCCGCGTCGACTGACCGGCGGCCCACAGGCTGGCGAAGTCGTCGGATTGGCACATCTCCTGGAACTGAACCTCGACGGCAATACGTCCGTCACCGACGTCTCTAGCCTCGCCGAATTGACGGATCTCCGCAGCTTGAAACTCGAAGGCACCGGCGTCAATGCGTCGGCGAACAATACGACCAGTACACTGCTGTCGCTGCCGGATCTCGAATTCCTGACGATGCCCAATCGGTTCCTTCAAGCGGGCCAGAATCTTGTGTTTGACGAAGGGGACCAAGTCAATCTGCTGTTGGCTGATCCCGCATCGACGGTGCCGTGGCAAGTCTTCATCCCGCACAACTCGTTCGCCACGCCGGCGGCGTCGGGCACCGGTGCGATTCAGTTCGACACGCTGGACAGCGGGCTGGCGACGCTCAGGATAGGCACCGTTTTCCCGCTGTTTGATCTCGAGGATATTCAACTCTACATCCGCAATGTGGCACCCACGATCCAGAGCGTACCGGATTTCACCGGCATCCGCGAAGGACAAACCATCTCGATTGGTCCGAACAACGGCGGCCGGTTTGATGTGCTGATCGATCACAGTAGTGTGGGCCAGATCGTAGTCACCGACCCCAGCACCGCGGATCTCGCGGATCTGCAATCGCGGGTAAGCGTGGTCGATGCGAACGGTCACGTTACGGATCTGACTCATACGGCCTTAGGTTTTGATGGCGTCAACGATTTCGTAGAGACCACGCTGAACATTGACCAACGATCGTCTGTTGGTGGGACGACGTTTGAAGCCTGGGTCAGGCCGACAAGTGGTTCGGCGGGAACCGTCTTCAGCACGGTCGGAGATGCGAATCGATCGTGGGAACTGCGAGCCATCAATGGGACGTGGCAGCTTCTGACCGGCGATCAGACGTTCGGGTTTGCAACCCGTCTTGATACCGGCGTAACCGTTGTCGCAGGTGAGTGGCAGCACGTGGCTGTTGCGTTCAATTCGAACACGAGTGATCCCGCCTACGGAGTCTCGCTATTCAAAGACGGCGTACAGCAGGCATTGGCAGCCTTTCCGATCGGATTCGGATCCGCCAGCAACACGTTTCGTATGGGAGCCGACGCGCTGCTGACGAATTTCTTTGCCGGAGAGATCGACGAAGTTCGGGTTTGGAATCGATCGCTTTCGAACAGTGATGTCTTCTCTCAACGGACTGGCACGGTGCCAGAGGATAGTCCGAATCTTGTCGGCTACTGGCGTATGAACGACGGCTTCGGCGATGTGGTCCGCGATCTGTCCGTTGGTGCCAACGATGGATTACTGGGTGGCGGAAACACTGCGGCGCATCCCGTTTGGACCGGAGCGGTTGCAGCGGGCTTCAGCTCGTCGTTCACGTTGCCCGATAACGGGATTTACACGCTCCGTATCGTCGTCTCGGACGGTGACGGCAGTTTCGATAGCAGGCAAGCCTCGTTCACTGTGGGCAACGTTACTCCCACCGTTGAGATGGGGGCTGATCAATGGGTCACGCCGGGCGAGACGGTCACGTTCACCGGCTCCAACGCGTTCGATCCAGGCCTCTTGGATCAACCAGCGTTAACGTACGTTTGGGAAGTGACCGGCAACAACGGCGATCTCATTCTGCCGACAAACGGCACGTCGCTGAGCTTCACGCCTCAGTATTCCGGAAGCTACTCGGTGGCACTGACGGTCACAGATCGTGACGGTGCCGCCCATACAGATACTGCGGTTGTGACGGTGAATCCGGTCGCTGTGATCACCGATCGAGATGATTCTTGGTTGGAATTGAGCATTGGGGATGGATTCAACCTACCGCGAGCTGCGTTGAACTCGTTGAGCGATGTGACGCTTGAGTTCCGCCTGCGAACGGCAGACGGCGCGGTGGCCACGGGCGACCAATGGTTGCTACGCGGTACCGATTCGCCGAATTTGAATGCTTCGCCAAAGTTCGCCGTCCAATTATCGGCGGATTACGATTCGCTCACATTCCTGTCTCCATTGGACGCAGGGACTCGCCAAGGCCAATACGATTTCGCCTTGCCACAACCGCTCAACGACGGTCAGTGGCATCACGTCGCGCTCGTTCGCAACGCGGTAACGAACCAAATTTCAATCTCGGTCGACGGGCAGTTGATCGGCACGCGAGACGCGGGGGCAAGCGGTTTTGACGTCCTGCAAATTCAGACTCTGCTCGTCGGCGGCAGCGAAAGTAACTTCGTTGGCTCGCTGGATGAGCTGCGAATTTGGGACGTGGCACGAACACAAACCGAGGTCCAGGCGGATCTTGGCGGACCGCTCGACGGATCGGAAACCGGCTTGGTCGGATATTGGCCGTTCGACGAATTGCCCGGTAGCGACGTCTTCTTGGACCGCAGCCCGCGCCAGAACCACGCTGCGGGAAGCTGGAGTGAAGTTGCTCGCCTAGTCACCGATGACGTCGCACTCGCAGATGGATTTGGGTATTCAGTCGCCATTGACGGTGACACGATGGTAGTAGGAGCTCGTTTTACCAATCTCAGCGACGCGTTTGATGACTTTGCCACGGGCTCGGCTTATGTGTATACGCGAATCGACAACGCTTGGGTTCCGGTACAAGAACTGGCGGCGAACGACCCGTCAGCGGAAGCACACTTCGGATATTCCGTTGCCATTCAAGGCGATACTTTGGTGGTTGGCGCCGTTGATGCCCAGGACGGAACTGGTCGAGTTTCTGGTGCAGCCTACGTGTTCACTCGCGACAATGGCGTCTGGACCCAAGCTCAGATACTGACCGCCGACGACGTTGCCGAGTACGCTTTCTTTGGTTATTCGGTAGCGATCAGTGATGACGACACCGTTGTCGTTGGCGCGTTCCGCGATGATGTCAACGGAGCATCCGAAGGCTCTTCCCACGGCTCGGCATACGTTTACGCTCGTGAGGGCGACGTTTGGAACGAAATTCAAAAGCTAACCGCCAGCGATGCTGCCCCGGATGACCTGTTCGGTGTTTCCGTGGCAATCAGCGGCGAGACGTTGGTCGTTGCCGCTGACCGCAATGATACCGATGCGATCGATGCGGGAGCGGCCTACGTCTACAAGAGGACCGCAGGCGTTTGGACCGAAACACAGAAACTGACGGCGCGCGAAGGTGCGGCCGGTTACGGATTCGGCATTTCGCTTGCAATGGAAGCCGACACACTCGTGGTCGGATCGTTCAGCTCCAGTGAAGCTGGTCTCAATTCGGGTGCGGTCCATGTCTACCAGCAAGCGGGGAATTTGTGGTACCCGACCCAAAAACTGACAGCCAAGGACTCTGGGGCCGGCGCCCAGTTCGGGATTTCTGTCGCCATCAGCGGTGCGACTTTGGTCGTGGGATCTCACTTCGATAACGACGATGGAGCGGATTCCGGATCTGCCTACATCTACCAGCGGAATGGAGACTCGTGGACAGAGGTCCGCAAGTTGACGGCGGGCGACGCGGCAGCCGATGGCCGATTTGGAGTCGCGGTAGCGATCAGCGGCGCGACGCTTGCAATCGGATCTCAATCGACAGCGGGATCCGGGCCGGCTTACGTTTACTCGCAACAGAGTTTGCCCACTCGCGCGGCCGAGGATCGTCCGCTTGGAAGGATCAACGAGGGCAGCGTTCTGTCGTTCGACGCTCACGACGCTAGTGCACTGGGGATCTTGCGAGGGACGGACGACAACGTCACCCGCGGCTATCTGTGGGAAGTTGATGCGAGCAACGGTCAAGTTGTTGCGGATGCAACCGAAGCGACCTTCAGCTTCACGCCGCTCGATGAAGGCGATTACACGGTGCGGTTGACCGTCACGGATTCATTCATTCCTGACGGGACGTCGCTGAGCGACTCGGTGGAAACCATCATTCGGGTCGGGAATGTTGTCCCCATAATCGCTCTGGATGGAACTGCTCGCACACACGAAGGGGCTCCGTACCAATTGACGTTGGGTGATGTTTCTGATTCCGGTGCCGACACGATCACCGAGTATCGCGTGCACTGGGGCGATGGGTCCACGTTTGACAACGACGGAGATCCGAACACGCCGGAAGATGAATTTGAAGTCTTCACCAGCGCCGGTATCAAGTCCCACCTCTACACCGAAGGTGGAACCACTCTTACGATCATCGTTGACGTCGTCGACGATGACGGAATGCATCTTGCCGCGGGAACGCGGGCTGTACTCGTCGACAATGTCGCTCCGGTGATCAGCCTTGCCGGCGACAGCAACGGTGATGAGAGCAGCGCGTTCACCTTCACTTTCGGCGCCACAGAAAACGCGGGTGAAAATGCTCCGTCGCGGTTCGGACTACGGTACACGCTCGACTTTGGCGATGGAAACAGCATCAACGATGTCATGGCCAGTGGCGTCGATGCGAACCAAACACATACTTATCTCGACAGCGGCGTTTACACGGTGGTGTTGACCGTCACGGATGAATACGACGACAGCACGACTCAAAAGATGACCGTGATCGTTGATAACGTCGCGCCGACGTTCTCGGCAAACCTGTCGGGTGACCTGACTGGCAACGAAGGCGAATCGTTGACGTTCTCGGCAACCGCCGTCGATGTGGCCGGTATCGAAGACCCCTTGACCTACGTCTGGGATTTCGGCGACGGCTCGACAATCGTCAGTGGCCTCCACCTGACGAGTGTCGATCATATCTACGCGGACAACGGCTCTTACACCGTCGCCGTGACCGTACGCGATGGCGATGGTGGCACCGTGTCGCAAACACTCGATGCGACAATCAACAACGTCGCCCCCACGTTCACGATGTCTCCTATCCGCATCGATCCGTTGGAGGCATCGAGTAACGAAGGTGATACATATGCCTTTACTGCTGAAGCGACGGATGTCGCGGGCACCCGCGATCCGTTGACTTACGAGTGGGACTTTGGAGATGGATCGGAGAACGTAATTGGAACACCGATCCGGACGACCATCCACACGTTCGCCGATAATGGAGATGGAGTTAATGATACCTACACGGTCACCTTGACCGTCACCGATGGTGACGGAGGCAGTGTCCAGGAGACGCTGGTCGTATCCGTCAATAATGTCGCACCGAGGATCACTGCATTCAATGGCCCCAACGCAGGCGGGGAAGGTCAGACTTTATTCTGGACGGCCGCTGTCACCGACCCTGGAGGTAATGCCGACCCGCTGACCTACGATTGGGACTTCGGCGACGGCACACAAACGAATAGCGGCGTTGACTTAAGCCGCATCCCGCATGCCTACTCGGACGAGGGAACCTATACCGTCACATTGTCCGTCACGGACGGTGACGACGGCACGACCACTTCGACTCGCGAAATCGTCATCGCCAACGTCGCACCGAAACCGATCGTTCTCGATCCCCTGCAGGCGACAGAGTTAGCAACGGGCCCGCAGCTCCTGAGTCTGACTGGTGAAACCAACGGTGTGGCAGGGCAGACCTTGCGATGGGTCGCAACCGGCTTCGATCCCGGCGGCGGTGAACTGACGTATGATTGGGACTTCGGTGACGGCACGAACCAATCCACGGCCAACTTAGGAGCGACCTTCCATACCTATGTCAATGCTGACAACTATGTGGTCACCCTGACCGCCACGGACAATCTTGGTCTCACAGCCACTCGTCAACTGGAAATCGAAGTCGTTGCCCCGGGGGCGATCGTCGGTGACGTGTCACCGCGCATTGTCGAACTGTCGCACGTAACGATCACACCTGACGCTCTCGGCGTGATGTTCTCGGCTCCTGTCGTGGATCCCGACAGCAGCGTCCTTTCTTATGAATGGGATTTTGGCGACGAAAGTGTTTCACTAGCAGCCGATGACCTCGCTGTCGTTCGTCATCAATATGCGAGACCCGGCACCTATACCGTGACACTTCACGTGAGGGATACCGATGGTGGCGTGGACTCGCGACGGCAATCTGTCGTGATCGGCAGTCCGATCGCACCGACCGAATCAGGACTGGGCAAGTACGTTCGCGAAGGCGACACCATCACCTTGGACGCATTTTCTCTCTTGACCGTTGGTGACGGGGACACGGTCCGGTGGACGGTGTCGTCTGATAACTCACAAGTGATTCCAGAAAGTAGCGATCCGCGATTGAGTCTGACGTTCGCTGAGGAAGGAATTTACTCGGTAACGTTGACCGTCAACGACGGAGCTGCCGAAGAGTCGATGACGTTCGAAATAGCGGTCAGCAACGTTGGCCCGCAGATTCCCGAGCGCGGCATCGCACTCAGCGTTTCAGAAGGGACTCCGGTCACGCTGGACAGTTCGGTCTTCGATTTTGGCAGAGACGATACTCACACATTCGCATGGCACGTGACGACCAGCGATGGCCACGCAATGGAGAGCGGCGACACACAACAGTACAGCTTCACACCGCTCGACGACGGGCTGCATACGGTCCTGTTGACCGTGACTGACAATGGTGGCGGTAGTAGATCGAGCATCATCCTCGTGGACGTTCAGAACACAAGACCCATTGTCGACGCTGGCTTCGACACGGTGGCTCGCGCGGACGAACTCGTGGTGCTCGTTGGACCCGATTCGTGTACCCAGCCTGGCGACGTTCCCATGCCAGCCCCGAATAGCTTGACCTATACCTGGGCCTTCGGCGATGGAAGTGTCTCGGAATCTGGAGTAAATCTGCGTAGCATCCGTCACGAGTATTCGGAGAGCGGGACCTACGCCGTGAGCGTGACCGCCAAAGAGGGCAGACGTGTCGTCAGCGTTCGAGAGTTTAACTTGCCCGTCGATGAAGCAATCGACGTCAATTTTAACTACGCTGCCTCGTGTATCGATGCGGGCCTGGATCAGCATCACTTCCAATGGCAAGTGCTAGCCAGTACCGGACAGTTGATTGCCGATAGCAGCGACCCAATCTTCCGCTTCAAGCCGGACGAGGTCGGCACGTACTTGGTCACTCTTGCGGTGACGGACGACGATGGCGGCACGAGCAGTGACACGCTCGTCGTTGAAGTCGAGAATGCTCCGCCAACGTTCAATGCACCCGACCTGCCGCCGTTCCAAGAAGGAAGCGTCATCGAGTTGTACAGCTCCTTTAACGATCCTGATGCTGGCGATGTGCATTCGTTTCTTTGGGAAGTTTCTGCGAGCAATGGGCAAGTCGTACGGCAAGGCACGAGCCAAGACTTCAGCTTTACCGCGGACGACAATGGTGTTTACACCGTCACACATACCGTTTCGGACAGCCATCGCGCGGAGGACAGCCAGACTTTCGCGATCATGGTCAACAATGTCGACCCAAGTGTCGTGACCAATGCGACCAACGAGGGCAACCTCGTCACGGTTGCAATCAAAAATGCTTCGGATGCTTCGGATGCGGATACTTCGGCCGGCTTACGTTACAGCTACGACTTTGATAACGATGGCACGTTTGACTTAGGGGACGGTACCTATGCTGGATCGGTTGCCGACACCTCTTCCAGCTTTGTCCCGTCTCATTTGCATCTGAACGGCGATGGATCGGCAACGGCCAGCGTCCGTACTCGAGTTATCGATAAGGACGGTGGAACAAACGACACGATTACAACGATCGAGATTAGCGATCAACTGCCGCCTGTCATGGCTCCCGAAGCCGCCAATCCAGTTGCGGCTGAATCAGTTGTCAACATGAGAGCGTTGACAACCGCGTCGAACGCTCCGGACTCTCTCCAAATCGTCTATGAAGTCACTGGTAGTGAGGCCGCTCCATTTACGATCTCCCTTTATGAATCATCCGATCCACAATTTGATGCCGGAGTGGATTCACAGATTGGCACTGTCGTCGAAGTCTCGGACGTTTCGATGCTCCAGCCAGGGCTGCATATTCTGACGCTCAATGATCTTGATTACGCAGCATTTCTTACGGACGAGGATGTTGGTTTTGTGCTGGCTGTCTCCGGCAGCGCCGAAGCGGATGATGCCAACCGTGGCGTTAGCTTCTATGGCGTCTATCAACCGTCCGCAGACGCGGCCACTACCGCCAAAGCTGGAATCGTTATTCGTGGATTGGACAGCCGTGGGCGTTACTCCGCTTCGGCAAACGATGAAATCACGATCGTGGGTGATGCGGGAGACTACGTCATCAGCAGTCGTTTGACTCGCGATCCCGTCCGAGTCGACAACGGTCTTGCTGGACAGATCGTGATCATCACCGCCGATGGTGACGATACCGTCCGAGCAAACGAAACCGTTACCAACTCGTTACGCATCGATGGTGGGCCCGGCAGCGACACGCTACGCGGCGGTGCCGGCGACGATCATCTCGACGGTGGTGGCAACGCCGGTGACATCGTCGAAGCGAGCGGCGGTATGGATTTCGTGACGAACATCGACGGAGTTGCTTTCTGGGGAACCGATCAAGACGATACGATCCTGGTCAGCTGGTATCTCCCGGAGGACGAGCACCATCTGGATGACTGTGCCTTGGAGAATCCTTCGTGCACGCATCGCGACATCTTGAAAGTCGAGATCAACGACCAAGTCTTCGAGATGGATTACACGCCGCAGGATGATTTCGAGACGATTTTCGTTTATGCCGGTGCAGGTAACGACCGGGTGGAAATGACCGATGAAGCGGCACAGCACTGGAACGCCGAATTCCACGGAGAAGAAGGAAACGACACGCTGATCGGCGCGAGTTTCCGGTTTGGCAGTGACCGTGGCGGGAAAGACCGACTCTTTGGCGGGCCTGGAGAGGATATTCTGCAAGGAGGCGAAGGGGATGACTTACTTGATGGTGGTCCAGGCCGTGACCTGATCAATGCAAGCATGAGCGGCATCGATCCTCTGGTCGTGTCGACTCAGAAACTTCGTGTTGACGAAGAAGACGTCTTCACGTTGGGCGAGGGATGGACGCCGCACGGCCCGATCACGATTGACGGTGAATTGTTCCAGCGTCTCGCTCAGAACAACGCGACGCTTTTCGTCGCCACCAATACGCCTTGGAAAAACGTTGCTGTGCCGTCGGACGTCAATTTTGATGGACTCGTGACCGCGCTGGATGCATTGCGTATCATCAACTATCTGAACCTGAACGAAGATTCCGATTTGCCCAATGCAACTTCCTCCGTGATCGTTGAATTAGGAGGTTACTTGGACGTCAGCGGAAACGGAGTGGCGACGGCATTGGATGCACTGATGGTGATCAACTTCTTGAATTCGATTCAGTTCGTGTCGAATGCCGTTTCGTCCGAACCAGCAGGCCGAGAAGGTGAGCCAATCGCGTCATCGCCGATGGTGGCATCCGCGCCGCCGCCGCTTCCCTCCCGCCGGGCCGATGATTCCGATACTCCACCGCCCACCATGATTGAAACGCCAACTTACCCATCTCAATCCAATCAACCTGAGGTCAAGCCCGCAACTGATTTTTGGCTCGAGGACTCGTCAGTTAATTGGTTGGGCGAGGAGGAGTTGGATCCATCGGACCTCGATCTGGATGGATTGCTGGACGAATTGGCAAAAGACGCGACCGAGATTTGGAATCGAGGGGGCTCATTCTGCAACAGCGATTCTCTTGGCTGAAAGTCGGTTCTACCGCTAGCTACACAGCTGTTTTTGAACCACCGATTCCGATTTCCGATTCGTCATCTCGGCTCGGCTGTTTTCCGGGTAGGTCTACTTCTAAGCAGGTTCGGGTAATTCATTGCGTATGACCCCATTATCCGTTTGGGCGTTAGCCCCGGTTCAACGTGAGGGCCGTGGCTAACGCCAAAACGGCGAATACACCGAAACACTTTCCCGAACCTGCCTAACGATCATCAAGCAGTGCTTTGGCTTGGAAGTGTATTCCGTGTGATTGCAACGTCCCCATCACGTTTATCAAACGTGGCCCCACCAAAGCAGTCCAGCCTTGTCCACAGGGATGTCTTGGTAGGCGGCATCACCCGTGCCTATCGACAGCACCTCCACGCTTTCGTATTCGACCGCAGGATCAACGCCAACCCGCTTGCACTCACGACCGATCCGAACTGCCTCAGCGATGGCTCAAAGGGTTAGATTGTTGGCCCATAATCCTCCATCGACGTGTGCGTGCCCTGTTCCGACCTTGGCTAGAAGGAAATAGCGGTTCATCCGACGGAAGCGTGCGCAGACCCCAGGATCGAGGTTTTTCAAAGTCTTTATTTCCCGAATTGCAGTCCGAACTGGAAGAGAGGGGAATTCATTTGCTTCATGCCTTCTCGAGCATAGCTTGAAATGCCATTCGGCTTAACTCGGCTGCGTTGCCTGCGTTTAACTTGCGTTTGAGGTGCTCGCGGTGGGTGTCGATGGTGTGCGTGCTAAGGAGCAGTTACTCGGCGATCGCGCCGGTTGTCATCCCGTCGCCGATTAAGCGGAAGATCTCTTTTTCGCGATCGCTGAGCCGGTCCATCGGGTTTTGTTCCACCGGCGAGTTGCCCAGAGCCGACGTGACCAACTTGGTTTTCAAATCGTCGCTCAGAAACCGCTCACCTCGGAGAACCGTGCGGATGGCATCAATCAACTTCTCGTTCGTTTCCTGTTTGTTCAAATAGCCGAGCGCTCCCGCCCTCAACGCGCGCTCCGCGTACAGCGATTCCTGGTAAGCCGAGATCGCCAGGAACTTGACGCCGGAGTCCTTGGCTCGCACTCGCTTGATCAATTCGATGCCGTTACCGCATTCGAGCGAAATGTCAACCAATACCAAGTCAGGACATTGCTCGGCAACGATGGCAACGCCTTCGTCTTCCGTCGCGGCGACCCCGCAAACCTCCCAGCCGGGTTGGGCCGTGATCCGCATGGAAAGACCATCGCGCATCATCGGATGATCGTCGACGATCACGATTCGTGTTTTGATGTTTGCAAAACTCATCCTAGATTCCTTTGCCGTGGTACCGTGCATGTTACGATGGTTCCGTTGTTCTTCCCGGCCGAAATCGAGAGTTTGCCGCCGAGCACGCTCACGCGATATTCCATGATCTGTAACCCCGTTCCGTGATTGAGTTTGCCGTTGATTGACAAAATATCCAAACCGATTCCGTCGTCGCTGATCTCCAATTGAATCTGGTGCTCGTCAACTGACAGCGAGACTTTGATTTCTCGCGCCGTGCCGTGCCGCTGGGCGTTATTGATCGCCTCCTGAGCGATTCGATAAAGGTGCGTGGCCTTGGTATTGCTCGCGATCGTCAATGAACCATTGTGGACGAAGCACCCCACCAATTTGCCATCGACGGTTGTGTCATTAGCGAGTTCCGTCAATGCGGATTGCAATCCGTTGGCGTCAATCTGAACCGGCATAATTCCATGCGAGAGCGATTGAACGTGCTGATTCGCTTCCTTCAATCCCATCACCAGTTTCGACGCGCTGAGCATGAGCCTGGAGAGCTCGGTGCGTTCGAGTGTTAAGGTTTGCTGATCGCCATTGACGACTTGAACCGTTTGTTCAAAGAAATCTTCAATGGTCCCCGCGACCAATGACAATCCGGTCAGTTCTTGCTGAGTCCCGTCATGCAATTCCTGCCCGATCCGGCGCTGCTCGTCGGACGCGATGCTGAGTATTCTGGATTGCAACTCTTTCTGCTGGGACACATCGCGAATAACGACGATAAAAAGAGCGAGGTGGTCGACAGGACTTATTGTCAACTCGGCTGCAAAGCATAAACCGTCCTTACGCTTTACCTTCAGTTCACGGTAATGATTCGTGCAACAATCCGACATGGGCAACTTTTCGATTGTTGTTACTTCTTGTGGACCACCAGCATCCGCCTTGGTTAGTAGCGAAAATACAGACTTGCCAAGAACCTCGTCGCGTGGATAGCCGAGCAGTCTCTCCGTAGCGGGATTGAGACTCGCGACGATTCCATCGTCGTCAATGGTCAAGATGGTGTCCGCCGCTGAATCCAAAATCGCTTGCAAACTCTCCTTGCTTTCCTTCAGTGATTTCTCCAACGAGAGCCGGTCGGTCAGGTCAATGAACGTGATGACCGCACCAGCCTGTTTGTCGCCATGCGAGCAATAGGGAAGGACGCGGCGAAGATACAACCGAGCGTTATCGGCTTCGATCTCTCGCTGGATCGGGGCGGAGTCTTGAATCACCTTTCGACAATCGCTAATCAAGTGATCGTCGTCAAACCGCATGGTGATGTCGCCGAGTGGACGCCCAATGTCGGTGGCCCGCAAATTCAATAGCTGCACCGTCGGCGGCGTGAATCGCTGGATCACCAAATCGTTGTCCATGAACAAAGTCGCAATTTCCGTACTCGCGATTAAATTCAGGATGTCGTTATCGGCGACGTCGAGCTGGGTGCCTTTTTCCAGCAATTCCGAATTGACGGTGCTGAGTTCCTCATTGAGCGATTGCAGTTCCTGTTTCGAGGTTTCCAGTTCTTCGTTGGCCGATTGAAGTTCTTCGTTCATCGACATGATCTCTTCATTGGAGGTTTTGAGATCTTCGTTGGCAGCCTCCAATTCCTCGATCACGCTTCCCAGTTCCTCCTCTGGTTCGGCTCACCCGGCGGAAATTCGAGGTAATCGACGAGCGGACCGGTGACGTACAGAACTTCATAGTGGCGATTGATCTGTGCAGTGGCCGGTCCGTAGTGGCTGACGAGAGTCTTGTCGACCAAGGCCTTGTAACCTTTCCGTTGCGAAATCGAAGGAGTTTGCATCGCAAGAGGTCTTTTCAGGCTGTGGGTCGCGACCAGTGGAATGGGGACTTGGCTGTGTCGGCGGGACGGCACCTTTGCAAAGAGGCGGCACTTCTTGGCAACGGGCTTGAAGAGGTCATCGGCTTGGCCTAGGGATTCCGCCTGCCCCAACATCAGCAAACTGTCATTGGTGAGTGCAAAGTGAAAGAGCGAGAGTACCCGTTGTTGCAATTTGGGTTCAAAATAGATCAACAGGTTTCGGCATGAGATCAAGTCTAGTTTTGAGAAGGGTGGGTCGTTGATGACGTTCTGGCGAGAAAAGACGATCGAGTCACGTAACTGCTTGCCGATCTGGAAGTGGTCTTTGTCGGTCTTCACAAAGAAGCGTTCCAAACGTGCGGGTGAAACGTCGCTCGCAATGCTCGACGGATAGACTCCGGCGCGAGCGATTGCAATCGCAACTTCATCGACGTCGCTGGCGAAGATTTTGATAGGTGGCGTAGCGGAACTCGCCAAGAGTTTCGTTGGTTCCTCATTGGGATCGAAAGTCTTGACGACTTCCGCGACGTCTCGCCCCTCCAAGGACTCAATCAACAACATCGCAAGCGAATAGGCTTCTTCGCCAGTCGCGCAACCCGGCACCCAAACGCGAAACGGAAAACTCGCGGCACCGCGGTTCTTCAGACCGGACAACAGTTCCTTTGAGAGAGCGTCGTCGACCTCCGCGTCTCGGAAGAACGAGGTCACGCTGATCAGCAAATCCCGGTACAACACGCTCGTTTCCTTGGGATCTCCCGAAAGACGCTCGACGTACTGTTCTAAACGCTCCAAGTGATGCCGTCCCATGCGACGCCCGATCCGCCGCAGCATCATGCTCTTACGGTAGCTTCCAAAATCGTATCCCGAGTGCTTGCGGAGTTGTTCCAGAATTGCCGTTGGCACCTCTGGAACAACGATTGACGTAGTGGATAGCTGAACGCAATGCATCAGCGTTTGGTCCATCTCGGCGGGCGGCAAAACAAAGTCGGCGAGCCTTTCGTTGAGGATGCTCGACGGCATGGAATCGAACTCGGTGATTGTCGGTTGCTGGGCGATCACCATCCCACCGGCCAGCTTGATATCACGAATTCCAAGGGTGCCGTGGCTACCGGTACCCGACAACACGATGCCGATCGAACGTTCGCCCTGATCTTTCGCCAGTGATCGCAGAAAGACGTCGATCGCGATCTCATGCCCTTGCAGTGTCGGCGGTTCGCTCAGTTGAAACGCCGCGTTGTGAATGGTAAGCGAATTCTTCGCTGGGATCACGTAAACGTGCTTGGATTCGACGATCATCCCGTCGGCTGCCTCCACAACCGGCAGCAAGCTGGTTTGAGACAAGATCGCGACCATCTGACTTTCGTGCTTCGCATCCAGATGAGGAACCAAAACGAACGCCATCTCCCAGTCGGCGAGAACCGCGCCGAGAAGTTGTTTGAACGCTTCCAACCCACCCGCTAACGCACCGACGCCGACGATCCGAAACGGTGCCCGCGTCGGAGGTGTTCTCGGTTTAGAAGTGAGTTCTGTCGCCGTTGAGCAGCCTAATCCGTTCAGGTTGGGTGGGTCAAGGAGGAACGACGCCGACCCACCACCGGTGTCGATCCGGTAGATTGGTGGGTCTGCGTTCCTTGACCCACCCTACCAAAGAAATGCCATGTCGGATTACCGTCGTTATTTCGTTCCAGGAGGAACGTATTCCTTCACCGTCATCGTCCTCCCCTCTGGCAATAGTGACTACCCAAAGCGAATACGAAAGATTAAAGAGGGTTTCACCACCCCGTGGCTCGGAGCGGGCGGTTAGGAAGGAGAGGTATCCGAATCACGACGAAAGAAAGGTGAGCGAGGGATTTGGCAGCGACGATATTGGGAACACACGATCACTGACAACGACGATCTCAAGAACTGCGTTGACTACACCGACTGGAATCCACGCAAACACGAATTGGTTCCGCGAGTTCGCGACTGGCACTACTCGACTTTTCACCAGTTTGTTGCCCGAGGCGAATGCGACCTTGATTGGGGCGGCACCGATCCCTGTTTCGGTTGGAACGCGCCCGACGAATGGGGCGAGTAAGGTGGGTCTGGGCTGCTCAATGGCTCCGCTTTTGGGCCGCCGTACTTTATTCGGTTTCCCGATCAGGATGCTGGTGGACAGCACAATTCCCATCGTCAGAGCCGCAAAGAGTGAAGCGGTTTTCCGTTCACCGACGGACTCGCCATTCGTCAGTGCGAGAAAGACCGGGATGGCACCGATCGGATTCGTAATCACAAAGATGGCGGCAATGAGTTTGAAGAGTTCTGTTTCGATTTTTGAATCCGTAGCCGAGGCTTACCTTGTCGTGATGGAACGGCGGAACATGCCAAGGGAGATGACGAACAATGCGGAGCCCATCGCCGCGACGGCGGCAAACTGCTGCCACACGATATCGAGTCCCGCATCGCGATAAATGATCGCTTGAGCGAAGGCGACGAAGTGACGCGACGGCAGGAAGAACGTGATCCGCTGTAGCCACTCCGGCTGGCTGTCGATTGGCGTGCCTCCGCCGGACAACAATTGCATGGCGATGATGAGCAGGATGACCAACATCGCGAACTGGCCCATCGTGCGCGTCACCGTGCCAAGGAAGATGCCCAGTGCGGTGGCGAAGAACAGATAGACGGTGACACCTGCGAAGAACAGCGGCAACGATCCGGCAACGGGCACGTCCAGCCAGCCGCGAATGACGAACTGCATTGAAAAGAACACCGCGACAAGGATGACAAGGCCGTTTGCCCAAACCTTCGACAACGCGATTTCGAGTGCCGATAGAGGCATCACCATGAGGTGCTCGATCGTTCCGTGTTCGCGTTCACGAATCAGCGCGGCTCCCGTCAGAATCACGGTCAACATCGTGACTTGATTGACGAGGCTGGCCAAACTTACGAACCAGACGGGATCGCCGTTGGGATTGAAGGCGAGCCGGGTGACCAATTCGATCGGCGGTTTCGGATCCGCGTCGGTTTTGAGAATGAAGCGGTTGACCTCGTCATACACGATATTTTGAATGTAGACCGCACCGACTCCCGCTTGCCCCATCGCCGTCGCGTCGCTGTTCAACTGCAATTCGGCTCCTCGACCTTCCGTGACGTGGCGTTCAAAATCCGGCGGGATGTCGAGCACAAACATGAATCTTCCGTTGTCCATTGCCTGATCGACTTCCGTCGACTCGATCAGTTCGGATTTGTTGAAACTCGGCGGGAAGAAGGCGTTGGTCAGTCGCCGCGAGAGCGTTGAGTGATCTTCGTCGACAATGCCAATCGAAGCGTTGTGGACCTCCGAGGTGGTTCCGGTCGACTGGGTGTAGATCGATAGAGAGAACGCATAGATGACGAACGCGGCCAGAACCTTGTCACGCTGAAGCGCACGTAGCTCTTTAATACCGAGCCAGAAAATGTTGGAAATGGATCGCATCGCTATCGCTCCTGCTTTCGCAGTGCCAACGCGGTCACCAGCGTCAGCACGGGAATGAAGGCCAGCAAAGCGAGCAAGTCAGGTAGAAGTTCCATTGCCGACAACCCCTTCGTGAATGCGCCGACGCTGGCGTGCATGTAATACGTCGTTGGCCAGAAACGTCCGATCCAATGCGCGGCCCCTTCAAGGGTCGACACCGGTTGCAGCAGGCCCGAAAACTGAACGGACGGTATCACCGTGATGATCGTCGTCACAAATACCGCAGCGACCTGACTCGATGTGAACGTCGAAACGAGCAATCCGATCGCAGTCACGGCAGTCACGTAAGCCGCCGCGCAGGCAACGAGCATCAACCCGCTGCCTTTGAGAGGTACGGCGAAAAGTATGACCGCCATCAGCGTCAGGAGGGTGAAGTTCACGATACCGACGACGATATATGGTAGTTGCTTCCCCACCAGAAATTCCAGTCGCGTCGTGGGCGTGACAAAGAAGTTGGTGATGGATCCTAGTTCTTTTTCCTTGACGACACTGACAGCCATCAGGATCGCCAGAATCACGACCAGCAGAAGTGCTGGCACGCTGGGGACAATCGCATAAACGCTCTCGAACGTCGGGTTGTAACGAAACCGATGTTCGACTTGGACGCCGCCTATCGCCGGAACGGGAAGATTGCTTTCCGCCATTCGCTGTTGTAGATACGAAACGTGAATGCCTTCAACGTAGCCCTTCACCGTCGCCGCTCGAGACGGAGCGGCGCCGTCGATCCACGACGAGATCACCGGTCGATCGCCCTGCCGAAGCATTCGTCCGAAGTTGGGCGGAATTTCGATGGCCACGCCGATGACGCTTTCCTTGAGCTTGCGTTCGAGTTCATCTTGATTGCGAACTTCGGGTTGCTCTTCAAAGAATCGCGAACCGGACAAGGCGTTGATGTACGCTCGGCTGTCGGGGCTTTGATCGAGGTCCAGCACCGCGAAGTCGATGCGGTTGACGTCCATCGTGATGCCGAATCCGAATACCAACATCAGCAGCATCGAACCAAAAAATGCAAAGGCCAATCGCACCGGATCGCGGCGTAGTTCGAGCGATTCGCGGTAAGTCCACGCGAGCAGTCGGCCAAGGTGAAATCCGGAATGACTGGAAGGACGGATCTCGGGTTGAGCCGTCTTGGTCTTGGTCGTTCGCAACTCGCTTGAACGAGGTGGCTCGGCGGGCGTATCACCCTGACTATTTTTAATCGCTTCTTTGATGTAACCGATAAACGCTTCTTCGAGCGAATCGGCATGGCGAGCTTCGACCAGTTTTGCCGGTTGGTCACACGCCAACACATTCCCAGCGTGCATTAAAGAAATTCGATCGCAACGCAAGGCTTCGTTCATGAAGTGCGTCGAAATGAAGATGGTCACCTGCTGCTTGCGAGACAGATCGACCAACGTTTTCCAAAAGTCATCACGGGCGACCGGATCGACACCGGATGTCGGCTCATCCAGTATCAACATCTCTGGCGAATGAATGATCGCCACTGCGAGCGATAGTCGTTGGCGTACGCCCAGCGGAAGTTCAGACGCGAGTTGATCGAAGTAATCTTCCAGACCGAACTGGTCGACGAGTTCATCAATGCGACACTTTTGTTTCGGGTGTGGAAGGTGAAACAGCCGAGCGTGCAGCCACAGGTTTTGGCTGACGGTGAGTTCTCCGTAAAGCGAAAATCCTTGCGTCATGTATCCGACACGACGACGTGTTTCACGGCTGTCGTTTCCGGTCGGCTTTCCGAATAGCTCCGAGTTTCCTTCGCTGGCTGGAAGCAGTCCGGTCAGCATTTTCATGGTGGTCGACTTGCCGCATCCGTTGGACCCGAGAAAACCAAAAATCTCTCCGCGTGCGATCGAGAAGTTGACGTTGTTGACGGCGACAAAATCACCAAACCGCTTCGTCAGTCCGTGAGCCACGATTGCCGGAGGTCCCTCCGCTTCAACCCGCGCCGGAATCACCAATGGTCCGCTGCCACGCTGGTCTTCGGGAAGCAGTTGCACGAACGCATCTTCCAGTGATTCCGTCTTTGTTTGCTTTCGTAATTGTTCCGGTGTCCCCGTCGCCAACACTCGTCCGGCATCCATCGCGATCAACCAATCGAACCGCTCGGCTTCTTCCATGTAAGCGGTCGAAACCAGAACACTCATCTCCGGCCGCGAAGCGCGAACATCGTCAATCAACGTCCAGAATTGCTGTCTCGACAACGGGTCGACACCCGTGGTTGGTTCATCCAGCAGCAACAAGTCGGGATCGTGAATCAACGCACAACAAAGTCCAACTTTTTGCTTCATGCCGCCGGACAATTTTCCGGCAGGTCGATCGGCGAAGGGATGCAGGCCGGTGGCTTTCAGCAGACGTTCAATTCGCTCATGTCGCTCGCTTTTCGGTTGCAGAAACAGACGCCCAAAGAAATCGAGATTCTCGAACACGCTCAACTCCGCATACAAATTCTTTCCAAGTCCTTGCGGCATGTAGGCGATCCGCGGGCAGACGTCATCGCGGTGCCGCCGGTCGGCAAGGTCTCCGTCGAGAACGGTTACCGTTCCGGCTTGAATGACCTTTGCACCCGAAACCAATCCCATCAACGTGGACTTACCGACACCGTCCGGCCCAATCAATCCAACCATGCAGCCTGATGGAACGTCGACGGAGACATCATCCAATGCGAGCGACTTGCTGTATCGGTGGGCCACGTTTTCGAGACGGGCAACCGGCGGACTCGCCGTCGTGATGGCAGGACGATCGCCGGATTCGCGTTGATCGGCTTGTAGAGTTGACATTCCCGTACCTCCGGTTTGCTATTGCGGCACAGACACGGGCGATTCCGTGAGTGTGTTCGTGCTCGCTTCGACCAGAGTCGGAGGCGTCACGGGAAAGGGTTGCTGCAGTCGTTCCGGCCAGACGGCGGACGGATCGACTCGCAGGTAGGCGACTCCACGAATCCCGGTCTTGATTCGGTCGATGTAAGATTCGACTCGATCGGGAGGCAACTGCACCTTCACACGGAACATCAACTTGTCGCGTTCGTTCGCAGTTTCGACTTGCTTGGGCGTGAACTGTGCCTCCGGCGAAACAAACGTCACGTTGGCGTGAGCGGCGTACTGCGGGGCAACGTCGAACACGATCCGAGCTTCGCCGCCAATCTGCAATCGCGCCGCTGCATCCGAAGGCACGTAGACCTCCATGTAAATGTCGCTCATATCAAGAATCGTCAGCACCTTGCCGCCTGCGGGAAGAACTTCGCCCGATTCGGACAGCCGATACAACACGCGGCCACGCACCGGCGAGGTCAGCACGGCATCATCAAGCTCGGTTTGAATCTCATGGACGTGAGCTTTTGCCGCATCCAACGCGAATTCCTGAGTGCGAAAGGCGGCTCGAACTGCTTTCAGCGTCGCACCCGCTTTCTCCGCGGTACTTTGGTCTTCGTCGAATTGCGCCTGCGACATCGCTTTCTGCGAAATGAGCTCGTCTGATCTCGCGACGTCCTTCAGTGACAGCGATAGTTCGCTTTCCGACTTCTCAATGTTCGCCTGCGCCTCACTGACGGACTGGGTGACTTCGGCTTGCTGCGCCTTCGCTTGAGCTAACAACGCTTCCATCTGCGACGTATCCATCGTCGCCAGAACTTGTCCATGCTCGACAAGGTCGCCTTCATCAACTGCGACTTCTCCTAGTCGTCCGGCAAACTTCGTCGCCACATCGACCTGCACCGCTTCAATGCGTCCGTTACCCGAAACGATACCGTCCGGGAGGTCCGAAACCTGCTGCGATTTCCACCACTCCCAACCGAAGAATCCGCCGACCGCCAGAACAGCAATTACGACAACACGCAACACGCCGCGAAGCCATTTTTTTTTGTGTTCTTTACTCATCATTATTCTTCGTAGGGACGGATACGCCCGACGCCGGACGCTCGCCAGGCTGCCGAAACTGCTTCGTGTCTCTCACCCTGACGTGAATTCAACAACGGGGATATCGAAGGATCCGTGAAACGACCATGGCGGATTCTTCCACGGCGAGATCGCTGCGTCGCCGAGTTCGCAAATCCCTCAGCAGGTGCGGGGAAATGGTTCGGTTGACTAGCCGTTTTGGCGTTAGCCACGGTTCTCGCGTTGAACCGGGGCTAACGCCAAAACGGCTAATGGAGTTATCCGGTTCATCCGACCGAAGCGTGCGCCGACCCCAGGATCGAGGTTTTTCAAGGCATGCCTCCAGTGTCCCATGATTTGATGAAAAATCGTCCTCGGTGAACCGAAATCCGCCGAGGACCGTCGGCACCATGGGCGCACCGCTTTTGCAGGAAGACGCTGGCGACCGAGATATCCCTTGTCGAGTGGCACTTCTGCAGAGCTCGACTGCGTTTCTTCCGGCCTTCATAGTCGACCAGCATCCCTACTCAGGCACCAATCTCGTTGGACACGGGAGTCATGCCTTGAAAACCTCCGGCGCACGCTGCCGCCGGATCAACCAGTTATACGCAATGAATTACCCGAACCTGCTTAGCTTCCAGGTTTCAGCTCAACCGCGACGCGCCCCGAGCACACAAAGTGGTCGTGCCAAACCGGATGCCCGACCGCCTTCTGTGGTTCCTGCCTGTCGTTCGTCAAATGAATGCGGCAAGCCACCGGCTTACCGTCCGAGTCGATGACGTTGAACTGAGTTGTCTCCGCAGCGTTGATCTTTCACCGCACAGAGCAACGAGGACCACCGCCAGACTCGTGGAGCGAAGATGTTGAGGTATCTTGGTGCTGAAAATTATCATTATCAAATTCCCTCCTGTCCGCGGGCAGTCCGGGGCGGAAGCGATCCCGATACCAGTGGCTCTCGGCAGTCTTGAATCACCCATAATATCGGTGTAATCTAAAATGCGTTATAGTAGAGTGCCACAACACCGCTCCGAAAGTTTTCGAGGCTCCAACCGTGAACAGTGTTTTCTGCCTGAGGCCATGAAAGAGCATGGCTGCTGGACACCCTCCATTCACGGGCCGATAATGACTCGTTTGAGGGAGAGCCGAAAAAGGAATTCCATTCAGTTTCAGTCCGTTCCGTTCCGTTCAGTCAAGGATGTTCACAGTATCACGCGAAACACGCCCTGCGCGTGCAGTCAACGCGAAGTGATCTACAACCCAACCTGAAGCAAACCTTATGAAAACTATTTTACTTCTGCTCGTTTGCGGCTGCGCGTCTGCGCGGGAACTTCACGCGGAACCCTGGATCGTTGAGAACGGCAAACCCAGGGCCGAAATTGTCATCGCAACGGAACCGACCCGATCCGCCCGGCTTGGCGCAACGGAACTGCAAAGCTACCTCGAGAAAATCAGCGGGGCCCGGTTGGAAATCGTGAGCGAGCCGACGAAGCAAAGCCTGAACTCCATTTTCGTGGGCGAGAGCGAAGCGGCCCGTGCAGCAGGCGTGAAGGCTGATGGACTGGCCCGGGACGCGTACCATATCGTCTCCGGGCCCGACTGGTTGGCTCTGGTGGGGAATGATCTCGACTTTCAGCCCCGTGAGCCGTGGGCGCGGAATCATGGCGATTGGGCGAAAAACAGGGAGGTGATTTGGGAGGAACTCGCGGGTCACCCGTGGAAGTGCCCGGTCGGAACGGGGCTTTACCGGGACTACAGCAAGCAGTTGGACATCTGGACCTTCGATCATCGTGGTTCGCTGAATGCGGTGTATGCTTTTCTCCGCGATCTTGACTACACTCCGTTCACGAATCGCGGAGGCTTCCGTCCTCAGTATTGGCCTCATGTTGCCGCGCGTGGCATCAGGGAAAGTCACGAAGAGGTGTGGCGGGAGGATGTCTGGCTTTCCAGTGGCAAAGGTGGCTTGCACCACCCGGGTATGGCACATCTCAACCCTTACATCATTTCCCGATTCTGGTGGGATGCGGATCAGGACGTGGATGTCCTTCTCGCGGAATACTACGAACGTTTCTACGGCCCTGCCGCCGCTCCGATGAGGGCGTTCATAGAGCATTGTGAACGGGAATACGCCCGCCTCGCTTCCGATGGGGAAGTCTCCCGGAAAGCGCTCGATCTGTTTGCCGAAGCGAACGCCGCGGCGTTACCGGAAAGTGTCTATGGGCAGCGCATTGCCCTCGTCGATGAATTCCTGATCCCCTTGCGCGCTCGTTCCACCCAGATGGCAGTGAAGCGACCAGAGGGACTACCGGAATATCGCATCATCGACATGGGCAAAGACAAGTGGCGCGATGCTCGTGATAACTTGAAGCTGGACGGCAAACTGGACGATCCATTCTGGACCGTTTACGACAACGCTCGTCCGTTGAGAGACCTTCGTGCTACCGCAGGAAAACCAAAACTGCAGACCCGTTTTCATGTCCGCTGGATGGATGACCATCTCTACTTCGGAATCCGCTGCGAGCTGCCGAGAGGCGAGACATCCGTGATCGGTTCCCGCGAGAACAACGATCCCGCGATCTGGCAGGGCGAACATCTCGAGCTACTCATCGAAACCGACAAGCATTCTTACTATCAAATCGTCATCAATCCAGCAGGTGCCATGGTCAACATTGATCGTGGCGTGTCGAAAGCAAATTGGTACGGTTGGTCTGCACAGGCGGAAGTGGCGACTCATGTCGGAGACGATTTCTGGTCGATGGAGCTGAAGCTGCCGGTGACCTCCTCGGAGGAAGATCCGCTCCACCAGATCGTGATGTGCAATGAGTATTTTGCCGCGACCCCGTATTGAGGATTAACCATGCGACACATGACTGCGATTCAATTCATTACTTTTTGCTTCCTGGCATTGGCCTCCAACGCGTTAGCGACCGAGCCAACGAACGTCCTTCTTTTCACGGCCGACGACTTGCATGCTGAGTCACTGGGGGCGTTCGGCGGACGCCCCTTGGACCTGACGCCTCACCTCGACAGGTTTGCGAAAGAGTCGCTGCGTTTTGACCGTGCCCATGTCAACGTGGCGATCTGCGCACCCTGTCGAGCGATGATTGCCACGGGTCGCTACAGCCATCGCTCTGGAGCTATGGGATTCATGAAAGCAAGAGAAGATGTACCGGACATCGTGACCACCTTACAGAATTCCGGATACCTCGCTGGCATTCTCGGTAAGGTTGGCCACTCGACGCCAAAGAACTCAATGAAATGGGATTACCAGTTCGATCAAAAACAACTTGGAAACGGGCGCAACCCCGAATTGTATTATCAGCGAAGCCAGAAGTTTTTTGCCCGCAGCAAGCAAGCAGGAAAGCCATTCTATTTCATGGTGAACTCTCACGACCCTCATCGCCCTTATTGCAATCCCGAAAAATTGACCAAGGGAGCGGCAATGCCCTCGCGAACGTATGACCCTTCCGAAGTAACCGTGCCGGGATTCCTGCCAGATCTGCCCGGCGTTCGCGCCGAACTGGCCCAATACCTGAATTCGACACGTCGACTCGACGACACGTTTGGCAAAGTCATGCAGGCTCTTCACGAGTCCGGCCAAACCGATAATACGCTGGTCGTGTTTATTTCCGACAATGGCATCGCCGTTCCCTTTGCAAAATGCAATGCCTGGTTTCACAGCACGCGGACACCGATGTTGGTTCGGTGGCCCGGCGTTGTCCGGCCCAACACGACCAATGACCGTGACTTCGTTTCAACGGTCGACTTTTTCCCAACGTTTCTCGCAGCCACAGGTGCGACCGGACCTGACGGACTCGACGGACGCTCATTCATGCCGTTACTAAAAGGTCAGCCACAAGAAGGTCGTAAATTCGTCTTCACTCAGATCGACAGCAAAGCAGGAGGAGACGCCGTTCCGATGCGCTGCGTTCAAAATGGGCAGTATGCCTACATCTACAATCCTTTCAGTGATGGCAAGCGCCGGTACCGTAATAACAATGAGGGCAAGACCATGGCGGCGATGAATGCCGCTGCCGACAACGATGCCACGATCGCGGCGAGGATCGAACTGTTTCGTTATCGAGTCCCGGAAGAATTGTACGACTTAAAAAACGATCCCGATTGCCTTCACAATCTCATTGACCGGCCTGACCAGCAATCGACCATCGAGTCGCTTCAGTCTGAATGGGTGTCCCACATGCAGCGAACGAATGATCCAATGCAGAAGGCTTTCCAGAACAAATCAAATCGCGCGATCGTCGACCAGGTGCTACTGGAAACCTATGGACCGTCTGCACAGTAATCCCTCGAAGTGGTTCATCCTTCTTTGAATGAGTTCATCGACAGTCCCGCCTGACAAGTCAGCTCGGTGTGCGTCGATGAAAATCCCGCAATCCTTAGAGTTGCAGGATTTTTGAAAATACACGACACTAGCCCAATAACAGTTCGTTTTCTGGCGGCGTACCTTGTAACAGTTTAGTCCCCGGGGGCCGGAACCCTTATTGATTCCGCGTCCTTAGCGACTTTTAATCAGCAGACGTCTCGTTCACTACGGCCGGGATACGAAAACAACGAGCCGACCAAGACACCACGTCCTTAGTGAGACCAATAACTACTGCGGAAGAAGCTGCACACCATCGACGACGACAAAACCATCCGTATCACGATTTGATACTGTGACCGCGAAGGAGTCGCTGATTCGAAATTTCCCCAGCGATGCACCCAACGCAGTGCCTTCGCGCTGATTGACGGTGATCTCTCTCTTAATTTCACCTACCGAAACCGTCACGGGTGTCTTCGTAGACCGATTACCAGACGCGATGTAGAGCAACGTTACTTCGTAGGTGCCGGACTTTGGGACATTAATTTTGAACGTCACCGTTTTTTTGCCCTTGCCATTGTTACCATCGTGAAGGTAGGCCAGACCGCAAACAGGCGACAGCGCGCCGGAGATCCACGAGCCCGTTGTTTGTGCGTCCGCATCGTCAGTCACTAGCCCGGGGAGCGTCCTCGCAGGTCCTCCGGCAGACCTGTCGTTCCAGGCCAAACGCTGGCCGTCGCCCTGCAGCTTCACCTTTAGTTTTGCGTAGTCAAGGTCCTGCACGGCGATCTCGTCGGTGATCGCCATCGCGGCAGCGGTTCCGGCGCTCTGGCCGAGGATCATAAACACCGGCTCCATCCGAATCGAACCATAAGCAACGTGTGACGAAGAAAGGCAGACCGGTACGAGTAGGTTCTCGCATTCACTTTTCGTGGGCACGATGGAGCGGTACGAAACGGGATACGGATTCGCAAATCCATGTCCGAAACCACCCTCATTACGCACCGTCTGAACTCCGTTTTCTTCCACAACCACACGCTGGCAAAAGTGTGAGTCCATGGGGTAGGAAGCCAGGCCTACTGAGTCTTCAACGACTCGCCGCGATTCGCAATCCGCCTGTGTGACGACATATTCAGAAACCATGCGACGGCCTTCCCGCACATACAACTGGTGAGGCCAGTTTCCTGAATCCTGAAACTCCTGCGGATCAAGTCCCCAAGCACTCACTCTCGCCTGGAGCGTTTCGGGAACCTGCGGATCGTTGGCCAGGAAGTACATCAGCCCCTGTTGATAGTTAACGTGGTCCTGGAAAATGCGTTCGCGCAGTTCGTACAATTTGTGAAACGGCATCGGGAGCCCCCGGCGTGGCGACGGGAGTTCCGTGATCGAACCTGACTTGTACGTGCCGTCGGGCCAGCGATAACTGCCGCCAACATAATCAGACGAAAAACTGCCGGCGTTGTTGCTGTCGCCCTTCCGAATCTGAACCGGTCCGTCGGTCAAGGGGGCCGTCGTGTAGTTTAGCGTCCACTTAATGCGATCATCGAAATTCAGGAAGCGAGTCAGCAGAGCGTAGCGACTGGCGTCATATTCGCGAGGTTTCGCGAACGCGATCCTGTTCGCTTCGCGTGAAAGTTGAATTCGGAAATTGTAAGCCTGCACTTTAAAATCACCGTCGCCCGCTTTTCCAGGAGTCTCAGTAGCGATTTCCGACAGCAGGCCCGACGCCGGATCATGCGGGATGACGTAAGGACTCAGCGGCAGTCGGCAAAACTGATACACGTTCTGCCAGGACACGTCCTGCCATTGTCCGCCGAGTGATTCCCCATAAGTTGCCGCAGGTTCTCGTCCCACGCGGTAGGAAACACTCGCGGCGGCTAGCAAGTCGCCTTCATAAGTGCTGTCGACAAACATCGCTGCCTGAACGGTTTCACCGGTTTCCATGGTGGCGGATACCAGTCGGTTCTGCTGCATCTCAACGGACTTCAACGCACGTGTCAGCAGAACTTTGACGCCCGCCTCATCCAGCATTTCTCGGAACAGGGTTTCCGCCTCCGACGGACGATAGTCGCGAACTTTGCCGATGCGGTTGTAGAATTCCAGAGCCAACCCGCCGATAGAATCTCTCCTGCCGAGATCCGTCGCCGTCAACCCTCCGGATGTCATTCCCCCAACATGATGATTGAAGGACAGTAGAATGACTTTCTTTCCCTCACGCGCTGCCTGAATGGCGGCCGTCACCCCGGCCGGTGTTCCTCCATAGACGGCAACATCGCACTGGATCAATTTCGGCTGCCCCGTTTCAGCCTGTCGGTAGTAACGTGGCTCACCAGCAAAGGATGCTGCGTTGCAACAGCCCACATACAATGCGGCACTGACAACGAATGTCACCAGCCTTGTGATTCGGTTCGAAGTTTGTTTTTGGTTGATCATACGAGGTCGTTTCCTTCAATCATGCATGCTCGATGCGTTGCGAAAGCTGTGGTATTGCAGCCGTTGAGCCACTGCTACTTCATCACGACATCTACCAGATAGACAGCCGTGACCATTGTCTGTTAGCGATTTTTTCGTGGCCGGACGACCATCACACCCGATCTCGTTGAGTGTCAAGCGGGCGAATCGAGGACACCAATTTTAACTCCCACTGGGCTGTCCAGCAATAGGTTTCAACGCGTTATTAATCAGCCAGCAGAGAAGGGTCTTTGGTCCGCTCTCCGTATTTCGTCGCCCGCCGACCAGCGATTGGCCCGGGCTCAACGGCGGCAGTGACCCGGCAGAGGCTTAGTTCCAGCGAATCGAAAAAAGGCGTCGCGGAACTCATCAAGATCTTCGATCACACCTGAAAACGAAAGTTCGTCGCCGTGACTGGGGCGTCGCGGAATTCCGAGACATTAAAAATGAGATGTGCGGAAAGTAAGTTCAACCGCTCCGAAGTAGCCGATTCCCGTGTTGTTGACGAGCACGTCAATGCCGCCGAGATGATCTTCTGCGGCTTTCACTGCTGCCTCCACTTCGCTGCGATTGGTGACATCCAATTTGAGGACCAGCGAGTCCCGAACGCAGCGAGTTCTTTCACGTCGGCTGGATCGCGTGACCTCACGACAGTTCAATAGCCCGACTGGAGCAAATGCTTGGCTATCTCGTGACCAAAACCAGTCGAACATCCGGTGATGAACCAGACGGGCTTTTCTGTGATGAGGGCGTGGTTAGATGGCATCGCAATGGTCCAGAACGAGGTTTGATAGTTGAGATCACGACTTCAGAGCCGAGAGAGAAACCGAGTCTCAGGATAACGCGTCTTGCTCCATTCAAAACATCGTGCGATTATCCAAAGCGAAGTGGCGGGTTCAACCATTCCCGGACAGCAAGACAATAAGAATCGTGAAACGGTAGTGACTGTCGCTTAACGCATGGTGGATTCCGCCAGTGTGGAATCAAAGATCACTCGATATCAGAGGCTGTTTCAAGAATTTAAGGTTTATAAAGCATATTCCTGATGAAGTTTTGAAACGCCAAACCAATGAGTGGAGCATCCATGTATCACAGCAGCGGAAATTACGAAGCCTTCGCACGTCCCCGCAAACCCGAAGGGGTCGAGAACAAGACGGCGTGGTTCGTCGGCTGCGGTCTGGCCTCGCTTTCGGGGGCGGCTTTCCTGATCCGCGATGGGCAGATGGATGGCAGCAAAATCACCATCTTGGAACGGCTCGCGATACCCGGTGGCGCGTTGGACGGGTTGCACGTGCCCGACAAGGGCTTTGTGATTCGCGGCGGGCGCGAAATGGAGAGCCATTTTGAATGCTTGTGGGAGCTGTTTCGCTCGATCCCTTCTCTGGAGATCGAGAATGCCAGCGTGCTCGACGAGTTCTATTGGCTGGACAAGGACGACGCCAATTCGTCGCTTCAGCGAGCGACCCAAAATCGCGGCGAAAAAACCGCAACTGACGGACTGTTTACCCTTAACAATCAAGCTCAGAAGGAGATCGTCCATCTGTTCTTTGCCACCCGCGAAGAGATGGAGAACAAGCGGATCAGCGAAGTGTTCAGCGAAGATTTTTTCAAAAGTAATTTCTGGCTCTTCTGGCGTACGATGTTCGCGTTTGAGCAGTGGCATTCGGCCCTTGAGATGAAGCTCTACGTTCACCGCTTCATTCACCATATCCGTGGCCTGAAGGATTTCAGCACTCTGAAGTTTACCAAATACAATCAGTATGAATCGCTGGTACTGCCTTTGGTTAAATGGCTTCAGGACCATGGCGTCACCTTTCGCTACGGGATCGAGGTCACCGACATCGACTTTGACATCACTGAATCACGGAAGCAGGCAACCCACATCCATTGGTTGGAAGACGGCGTCCAAGGCGGCGTTGATCTGGGGACCGACGACTTGGTCTTCGTGACCATTGGCTCTTTGACCGAAAACTCGGATGATGGCGACCACAAGACTCCCGCCAAGCTGGACGACGGTCCTGCCCCGGCCTGGGATCTTTGGCGACGCATTGCTGCGAAGGATCCGGCCTTTGGCCACCCCGACGTTTTCGGCGGGCATATCCCTGAAACCAAATGGGAATCCGCCACCGTCACCACGCTTGACTCGCGCATCCCGCACTTTATCAAAAAGATTGCCAAACGGGATCCGTTCAGTGGCAAAGTCGTTACTGGCGGCATCGTCACAGCGAAGGATTCAAGCTGGTTGCTGAGCTGGACGGTCAACCGCCAGCCGCACTTCAAAAAGCAGCCCAAGGATCAGATCGTGGTCTGGGTTTACGCTCTGTTCGTGGACCGGCCCGGCGATTATGTAAAGAAGTCGATGCAGGAATGTACCGGAGAGGAGATCACACAGGAATGGCTCTATCACATGGGCGTTCCGGTCGAGGAGATCCCCGACTTGGCCGCAACCGGAGCCCGTGCGGTGCCAGTAATGATGCCTTATGTCACTGCTTTTTTTATGCCCCGTCAGGCCGGAGACCGCCCCGATGTCGTGCCTGAGGGAGCGGTCAACTTCGCTTTCATCGGACAGTTCTCGGAATCCCAGCAGCGTGATTGCATCTTTACCACCGAGTACTCGGTACGCACGCCGATGGAAGCGGTTTACACGCTCTTGAACGTCGAACGCGGCGTGCCAGAAGTGTTCAATTCGACCTACGACATCCGCACCTTGCTCGCCGCGATAGGGCTCCTGCGAGATGGATCAGAACTAGACATTCCGGGACCGGCCTTTATCCGCAAACTGCTCTTACGCCAACTCGACGGAACGGAAGTCGGCGAGCTTTTGAAAGAGTATCACCTATTGTCGGAGTGATTTCCGGGTAACACGGGTGGCTTTCTTTGCCTTCGCGAAAAGCAAGGACTACGAGAATAACTCGTTAATGATTCTGTGGCAGCCGATGGAGCCGGTTTTTATCGACCGCTAGGCATCGCAGACTTTTCGTAAACGATCTCCGTGTTTGGAACGACACCTGCTAAGCAAATGCAAACAAGGAACACTCTCGTTCCTCTAAGCATTCATGGATAAGAAAAAAAACGATGATGAAGACAGCACTCCCATTCGCGATTGCGATTTGCCTGCTTTGCGTGACCGACAACGCCGAAGCTGGCTACGGTAGTAACGGCGGCGGTAGCAGTGGGGGTAGCAGTGTCGGGTATGTGGCGAGCTACGGCAGCAGCGGTGGTTCGTGGGGCGGCGGAAGTAGCGGCTACACCGTCCGCGGTTATCGCGGCTACGACAGTAGTGGTGGATCAGCCGGGGGATCCTCAGGCGGTAGCAGTGGATACTATTTCGGGCGATAAGCTTTCGCTTGCGTTCTCTCCAGTAAAGATCGGGCGGCAAGCAAGGATACTTACGCCACTTTCATTAATAAGTCCCGACAATGTTCTCGCTTCACAACACGGGGCTGAACAGTCTCGCGATCGCGGTTCCCGCTCGCGAGAGTAGCGGCTGTAACGGATGCGGGGTGGCACCGGTTTGTGTCGATCGTGCGAAATCCTTTTTCAACATCTGGGCGGTGTCGGCGATCAGTTGCGGATCGTCGACGGCGAGCATCAATTCAAAATTGAGGTAGAGGGAACGGTTGTCAAAATTGGCGGAACCCAACAGTACCAACGAGTCGTCGACCAACACGCATTTTTGATGCAGGAGTGCGTCCTGATAACGGAACACCGGAATATCGAGTTGTGCCATTTCTCGTTCGTAATAGAATCCGGCCAAGTAAACCGCCCACTCGTCGGCCATCGAAGGAATCAACAATCGCACATCAACGCCTCGGGCCTTTGCCATCGCCAGCGCGACCATCAACGCATCATCGGGAACCAAGTACGGCGAACTGATCCAGACTCGCTCGGTCGCCGACGTGATCGCGGCAACGAACATCATCGTTGCCCGAGGCCGCGGATCGGCGGGGCCGGTCGCACACACGGCCGCTTGGCCCGTGACGGTTTCCGGTAAGAAAACGTCAAAATCCCACTTCGCTTCGTGATCCCAGTTCGCTTCGGGTAAGTTCGTGCGGGCGGCCCAGTAGTAGTCGCCCGCGAACACAGCTTGAACCTTCTTTGCAATCGGACCTCGCGACAGGATAGCCGTATCCCGCCAGTTCAAGTCGGGCGTTCCGAAGTATTCGTCGCCGATGTTCAATCCGCCAACCAACGTGGTTCTTCCATCGATAACGGCTAATTTGCGATGGTTGCGAAAATTGATTTGAAAACGATTGAACCAGCCTTGGCGCGTGTAAAACGCACGCACATCGACTCCGCCATCGCGAAGACGGTTCAAATAGCGGCTGCTCAAACGCAAGCAGCCGATTTCGTCGTACAGCAGCCGCACCGTGACACCATCGGAGGCTCGCCGCGTCAGCACGTCGGCAAAACGGTTGCCGGCGACATCATCGCGGATGATGTAGTACGACAAGTAAACATAGCTTTCGGCGGCATCAATCTGTTCGATCAGCTTGTCGAAAAATGCCGACCCATCAACCAATAGTTCAAACTCGTTTCCGCCGCACAGGGGCGTATCGAGGACATCCGCAATTTGTTCGAGCGGCGTCACTTGGCGAGTGCTTCTCGAATTGGTTGGCGTCGTCAATTCCTGATGCACGGCCGTGACGGACGCTCGGTGAGATTTTTCGACATCACGAATGGCCTCGCGATACCCCGCGAAACGATTCCGAGCGAAGATCCAATAAAGTGGAAGCGTCAACCAGGGCATGGCGATCAAGCCAACGACCCAAGCGACGGTGGCCTGCGACGTACGGACGTGACGGAGTGCATGAAACGCAGACGCAAACGAGATCAGCTCGACAATGATCGCGATCGCGGATACAGCGTGAAACGCCGACCATGGCTCGACAAAAAAGATCAGATCCTGCATGTCGTCACTTTTTCAAAGTGGAGTAAGGGCCGCCGGAGCGAGATCGTTCGTAGTGGACGAGTAGCCGAAGTCGCCAGAATTTGGCCCTGAATCGCCGCGCTGATCCAATCTCTGGAGAGATCGGCTACCCTGAAATCGAATTGGATCAATGCGTTAGGCTTTCAGGTTTGGCGTCTCATCAGACTGCGTGTCTTCAAACCGCTTCCGCAGCTTTGCGCAGTCTCCTAAAAAAGCATCGGCGTCACCAAAATCGCAATACAAACACCCTCGTTTATGAACACCCTTGTTCATCCGGGCGTGCTTGATTGGACACCAATACTGTTCCGTGCGAGCTGCGATTTCGCGGGCGTACGCCAGCACGCCATTTCCATAGCCGCAGTAAACGCAGTTGAGTTTCTCGATCACGTTCAAATAGCTCAGCAAGTGCCGGTCGATCACCACATATTCAGCGCGAACGACCCGTGGAATACCATAAATGGGAAAACAAATGCGTTGAAAGACGCTGACAAAAAGGTCCAATATGGAAAGTGGGATGATCAGTGAATAGGTCACCGGAGCGGTCAAGATCATAAGAAACGGTGATTCCCAAAGCATTCGCCAAGCTCGGCGAGCCATCGTTCGATGGCGTTTCCGTACCTCGGGAAGAAAAACGGCACGTCCTTGATTCAACTCGAACGTGAGTTTCGACTTTGTCTGTTGAATCTTCTTTGCTACCAACTTTTCAAGTTCCTTGATCTCATCCAATAGTGCATCAAGGGGCTGGTTCATGGCTAGCTCCGGTTTTTTTAAAATGAACGCGTTACGTGAATGATTGACAAACCACGTCAAACGCACATCCCGTGCCTTGCCTTCGGAATTGACTGGCAATTACGGCATAAGTTCAAAGTCTGCGATGTCGTAGGTCATCAAACGCAATTGAGGCCTCGATTGTCCTTATGAGCGCAGGTATTGGATGCCAACGCACACCCAGCGCAAGCTGAACGGTGACGCCACTCGATTTTCGAATGCAAACCTCGGGCCAGTGGTTTTCGGTACGCGGCGTGCAACGTATTTCGCGTAACGAACACTTTACCCTCAAGGAACAATTCGATGTCTGAGCAAACCGTCACGATCAACGATGAATCCATGCACCACGATCACCGTCAATGGGAAAGCGATGTTTCGATGTGGCGAGACGACATTGATCTCTGGGAACAGGGTCACCAAAACGCACTCAAAGAACTCAAGAGGATCGACGAACGTTTGGCCGAACAAGCCGAGGCATTGGAATCGCACGTCGATCAATTGGATTCGCACGCGGCCAACACGTTGCAGCACGAACATGCTGTTGCGGCTGAATGCCATGATCATGCCGAACCGACTCCGAACTCGATCGCCGAGCATCTCAAGGAAGCGACCGCTCATCAGCATTTGCGTGATGCTCACGAACGCCTCAAAAAGCATCACCACACGGTGATGGCCCACATCGCGATGCTCAAAGCAACACTGGACGCCGCGTTTTAAACAGGTGCGACGAAATCGTTCGGTGTGCTTGACGAACCGATTTAGACGTAGACCCACCAGAATCGTGGCGAGTCTACGCCGAAGCGGCTTGACCCACCCTACTCCACCCAAGCGAGTACGCGCAGTTCCGTGCTCCTGTGAGCATCAATTAGGTCGGACGATCTCGAGTGTGAAGCAAGTGACATTATGGGAAAACTTATCCTGCTACGACACGGTCAAAGTATTTGGAACCGAGACAACCGGTTTACAGGCTGGACGGATGTCGAATTGACTCAGCAGGGATGCAACGAGGCCGTCGCAGCAGGCGAAATGCTGCTTCGTGATCGCATGGAAATTGACAGGGCATTCACGTCGGTACTAAAACGTTCCATCAAGACCTTGTGGTTGGTCCTGGAAACGATGGATCAAATGTGGGTGCCGGTGGAGCGATCTTGGCGACTAAACGAACGTCATTACGGTGCGCTGCAAGGTAAAAACAAGTCCGAGACGGCAGAGTTACTCGGTGACGATCAAGTTCAGCAGTGGCGACGCAGTTTCGACGTTCGACCGCCGCTACTATCGACCATGGATTCCCGCTATCCCGGCTTTGATCGCTGCTATGCGTCGCTGAGCGAATCGCAACTTCCTCGCGGGGAAAGTTTGAATGACACCATCGTTCGCTGCCTGCCGTACTGGCGAACCACGATCGCCCCCGCTGTGGAATCGGGGCAAACCGTCCTGGTCGTCGCTCACGGCAACACGCTGCGAGCGCTGCGAAAACACCTCGAACGCATTTCCGATAAAGAGATCGTCGCCATGGAAATCCCGACCGGCAGCCCGATCATTTATGACGCCGCGACCATCGCCCGCGAACTGCACCCCGTGGCGTAAGCGTCCAGCTTGCGATCATTGAAGGAACCCAAGTTGGATCTGATCGAAGTCCCGCAGTTGATACGCAATGCCGACCGCTTTCGCGAGGTCGTCACGATCCTTGCGCGGCATGGTTTGGCAGATTGGGTGTCCGGCGTTCCCACGGCGTGGTTGGATCGACTGCGAGGAGTATCGGCTGGCAAATCACTCACCACTGACCAACGCATTCGCATCGCCTTCACCGAATTGGGAACCACGTTTATCAAGCTGGGTCAGGTGCTCAGCACACGCGAAGACTTGGTCGGCGCTGAACTCGCGGCCGAATTCGCACAGCTACGCGCACATACGCCCAGCGACCCGTCCGCTGAAGTCGTCGCGATGATTGAATCTGAATTGGGCGGAAAAATCAGCGAACTCTTTGCTCAATTCGATTCAGTCGCGATGGCGTCGGCGTCGATCGGGCAAGTCCATTGTGCGACAACAAATGATGGGCAGGACGTTGTCGTCAAGGTTCAGCATCCTGGGATTGAACGGCAGATCATTAATGACCTCGACATCATGCAAACGCTGGCGGAGATCGCGGAGCAACAATCGGCGAGCTTGCGACAGTATCGACCGCTCGACACCGTCCGAGAATTTCGCAGATCGCTGCTCCGCGAATTGGACTTCCATCGCGAGCTGCGAAATATGCTCCGGTTTCGAAAGAATTTTGCTGACCCGCCAGACGTACATTTCGCGACACCCTTTCCGCAGCTCAGTTCACGTCGCGTGCTCACGATGGAACGCCTCCAAGGAATCAGCCTTTCGGACAAGGCGGCGTTGGATGCGTCCGGCGCAGACCTCAGCGACGTCGCTCGTCGCGGAGCGAGCGTTTTTTTGGACATGATTTTTCGTGACGGCTTCTATCACGCCGATCCGCATCCGGGAAACCTGATGATTCTTAATGTAGTGGACGTGGCTACGAGTCCCCCGCTTCCGGACTCGTTGACTCTTCCACTACCAACACTCCCACGTCCAACGATCGGGCTGCTCGATTGTGGAATGGTTGGCCGTATTGACGACGAGCTACGAGACGAATTGGAAAACGCATTGATTGCTGCCGTTCGCGGTGACGCAAAAGCCGTCGTCGGCATCGTGGCTAGACTTGGTCAAACGCCTGCAGACCTCGACGAATCAGGGTTGGAGTCCGAGATCCGCGATCTGCTCGATGACTACTCCGATCAATGCCTGAGTAACTTTAACGTCAGTGCCTGCTTGCGAGATATCGTCACAATCATTCGCGACCATCGAATTTTTCTGCCGTCAAAGTTTGCCATGCTTCTGAAAGTGCTCGGGATGCTAGAGGGAACCGCTCATCAGCTCAGCCCCGAATTCAGTCTCGCTGAACTGCTTCGGCCTTACAGCGAACAAGCCATCCGTCGCCGTCTCTCACCAGAGAGGATCTACGGAAAACTAAAAACGAGATTCGATGACTGGGAACACCTGCTGACCATTCTTCCGAAGGATCTTGCCGATGTTCTGCACGGCGTTAAACGAGGTAAATTTGACATTCACCTTCAACACCGACGTCTTGAGCCGATCGTGGATCGCTTAGTAATGGGCGTCCTGACCGCTGCCTTGTTTATCGGTTCCGCTTCACTGTGGAGCAGTCACGTCGCACCGCTTCTTTTCGGAATCTCCGTGCCAGGATTGTTGGGATGCGTCCTCGCCGTTTTGATGGGTTTGCGACTCACATTTCAAATCGCAAAAGTGGCGTAAGCTTATTGCCGCAGAATCAGCACCGGGCAACGCGCCGCACGGACCACATGCTCAGCGACCGACCCAAGCAGCAATCGCTTCATGCCACTGCGACCATGCGACGGCATCACGATCAACTCGATCGAATGTTCCTACGTAGCTGGTTTGATAGGTGTAGGCGATGAGTTCCATGATTTTCTTTCGTAGTCGATCTCGCTAAAGATTGGATTGGATTTGACTGGATTGAGCTGGGGTGTGTTGTCCAAAGTCTTGGCGACTTCGGCTAGGGGAATCCAATCGCACGCGGCGTGCCAAGAGACGAACCTCGTCAAACGAACGCTTCCATGCGGCGAAAACGGTCGGAACGTGTGCAGTGAGCGCTGTTTCGGTCCGGTTCCTGCCAACTTGTCGTCCAAATCAGGGCAGTTCAGTAGAACACCGGTGATTGGTACGCCGCGTGCGTGAGAGGTAGCGAAACTCTTGACAAGTTCGGCTAAATGAATCAAACAAAAAACAAATACATCGGTCTCCTCGCTTGGTTGGCGTTCACGTTCACGGCATCTGCTGCGGCGTTCTTCGTCGACACGGGCGGATGGTATGCGGAGATCGCGAAGCCGGATTGGAACCCGCCGTCGTGGGTCTTCGGCCCCGCGTGGACCGTGCTGTACGTGATGATGGCGGTCGCCGCGTGGTTGGTTTGGTGTGACGGCGGTTGGCGGAAACAAAAAAAGGCGCTGACGTTCTTTTGTGTCCAATGGGCGTTTAACGCAATCTGGACACCGGTGTTCTTCGGGTTCCATCAAATCGGATTGGCATTGGCAATCATCGCTGCCCTTTGGATCGCGATCCTATTGACGATGGAAAGATTTTGGCGAGTCAGTGTCCTTTCGATGGCATTGATGATTCCGTACTTGGCGTGGGTCACGTTCGCCAGCATGTTGAATCTGACGATCTGGCTGATGAACCGATGATCGACATGCGTCCCATTGCTGAACGCGATAACTCGAAAGTAGTCGGCTCAACTTAACTCAACCCCTTTCCCGTTTAAGAAAAACATCATGAACTGATCCAACTCGCACGATCTTTCCGTCCGAAACGAGCAAATGGTCCACGAACTGCAGCATCGACGCAAAGCATGGTGGGGGCAGTTTTTGTTGGGGATTGGTCCGATCGTGGGTGGCATTGCTGCCGTCGCGTTCCCAATTTTCGCCACCTTCGTTGTCGTCATGACGCTGGGAGTCGTGTTGCTGTTCGCGGGCGTTGCCACCATCGTGACACCGTTCGACAGGATCGACGTGACGTAGTGGCGCGACGGCAAAGACGTGAACGTGAAAGTTGGTCTGACAGCCGCAGCGACGACATTGCCCGAACCTCATCGGTCCTGGCTCCGAGTGATCATGCAGATGACCGACACCGGTGCCAAAGTCGACTTCGTTCACCTCGGCAGCCCCGCGTCCAAAGCAGGTTTGCAAGTCGGCGATGTTGTCTCGATGATCGACGGCCACAAGTTCAAGAACTTGGACGAGTTCACCATGCGGTCCAAGACCTGGGGCCGGGAAATGAATTGAAAATGACAATTCGCGGTGGTGGTGCCGAACAATCGGCGACGGCGACGCTCGCCGAAATTGACAGTGCGCCGATTCACTGGATGTTGAACTTGACCGAGAAAGCCGATCCAGCCTCGGCATCGCGAGGCAACCCTGAGGGTGATTTCTGTTTTCGCGAAAAAATTTCCGCTGCAATTGGCTTTTCGGCCCGCGAATTGGAAGGTCTAGAAGTAGGGACGCACGCGAGACCACGCTCGCGATCGCTGTTTTGGCGAAGCTCAGGATTTCGCGCGCAGTCGGAGCCGCAAACGGCATTGGTAATCAGGTCAGATCGTTTCGCCGGATGACTTCTGTGAGCGATCCGTTCGCAGCGAATCAGTTCGCTGGTGAACTCCTCAAAATAATTCCGATCACGTTTTCGTGAATGAACCGTTTCTTCCGGTAGGTCGACAGGTAGAGATCACTTGGTCTTGCTTCTCCGTTCGTGGTGTCAAAATACTTTTGCAAAGTCCTTGCTTTTTTAACGCTTGCCGGACCAACGTTCGGAAATCCCAGATTCGGATACGGCGATCAGCGATTCACGCCGTCTTTTCAGCAGTTTACGAGACGCATGCGGAGACGCGGATGAACCACCAGTCAATCAATCATTCCCTGTCGAAACATCGACGGCACGACGCTTCTCGTTCGGATCGCCCGACGTTTTTGCCGCAGACATTTCAACCGTTTTTTGCAGTGTCAAAGTGATGTGGCGATCATCGCGAGGGCACGGAAAAACCGAGCGACTGAAAAGATTTGACAAGCCGACTTCAATTCCCATAATCCTGCTTGCTCGACCAACGAGCCTCTCAACCAACCAGCCAACGACCAGCCCAGCCACCCGGCTCTTTGCCAGTCGCGATCTTTCGCGGCGAGTCTCTTTTGGGATCTGCTCTCGCCCGCACACCGAGCGATGACGCGGCAGATTCCGGTCCCTCTCTTTCTCAGCTTCGCCGCCTGCCGATCGTTCGGCGCTCGCGGCGGGGATTCCGCATGAAACAAGGAAATCCATGTCGCAACCTCCGTTGCTGTTAACGGTCGGCGAGATCGCTCGGCGGTTGAACGCCAAGGTCCATCGCATCGAATACATCATTCGATCGCGAAACATCGAAGCGATCGGTTGGGCCGGTCACGCTCGTGTGTTTTCCGTGGCCACCTTTAAACGAATCGCCACCGAGTTGAATCGCATGGATGCGGGTCGTTCTGGGCAGACCTTGTCCATTGAGGTGGAGGCGTCTCAGCATGGAAGCGTCTGAATATCCCGTATCGAACATTCCTGAACCTCTCAAGGAATGGGATCAATGGGTCGGTTGGCGACAGATCATCAAGGACGATCGCCCGACAAAAATCCCCGTGAACATCCACAACGGCAGCGCTGCCAGTTCGTCCGATCCGCGGACGTGGGCCTCGTTCGATGAGGCACTTGAATACTTCGCCGACCATCGAGAGTTTGCTGGCCTGGGATTCGTGTTCACCAAGAACGATCCGTTCGCGGGCGTCGATTTGGATGACTGCCTCGATGACAATGGCAACTTTATCTGGGGCGAAGATGTCGTGAAGGGATTGCAGACCTACACGGAAATCTCGCCGTCGGGCCACGGTGTGAAACTATTCGTTCACGCGACCAAACCCGACTGGGCGAAGTGCCGCAAGGACGGATTCGGGCCGCTGAAGATCGGCAAGCTCGAGGTCTACGACCGAGGTCGATTCTTCGCGGTCACGGGAAGACGGATGACTGCGTTTCCGGCGACGATTAAAAATTGGCAGGACCACTTCTCCGAGATCTGTGATTGGCTGTGGCCGCAGCGAGCGTCGCAATTGAAGCGAAAAGCGAATGGTCCGGAGGGCAACACGGATGCTCCGTACCAGGCGTGTTTGTCCAAAATGCGAGCGATGAAGGTGACCGACCACAACGACGGTTCGCGCCGGTTGTTTGCGGCGTGTTGCCGTCGCGATTGCAACCGGCCGCCGATGGCTTGATGTCTACGACACGCGTTAAGAGAAAGTGCTGCTGTTGGATAACGAACTGCACGCCGAAACATCGGCCAGTCGGATTCCCCGGGTCACGTCGGCTCGCGGGTCCAGGATATCGGACAATCGCTCTGCATCGACAACCTTCGTGGACGGCTGCGGGACATTCGAGCCTTGTCGAGCTATTTCCGGCAGCTCCCCAAGAAACATTTCAAAATCATCATTTTGGATGCGTTCTATCGTTTCCTTTCGAAAGACACCGACGAGAACAGCAATGCCAACATTACCGACATTTACAACCTGATCGACGGGTATTCTACCGAGCTCAACTGCTCATTTATCCTCGTCCACCACGCCAGCAAGGGGAACCCATCCGGCAAATCGGTCACGGATGTTGGTGCAGGTGCGGGAAGCCCGTGCCAGCGACACGCACATGGTGTTGCGGCATCACCAAGAACCGGGATGTGTCGTTGTCGATGCGGCGGTGCGTTCTTGGCCGCCGATCGAGCCGCAATGTTTGCGTTGGGACTTTCCGATCTGGCACCGCGATGACCTGCTAGACCCCAAGGAGCTGAAGCTCGACTACCCACGTCGAAAGTCGGAAAGAAAAACTGAGACAAAGAAGGAACCGACGCAAGAGTAGACGGCCGAGCGGTTTGTGGAAACGTTCGTCAGCGAAAAGCCGCAACGCATGACGACAATCCGAAGCCGTGCTGGCGAAGCAATGGGTTCGATACGGAAGGCGAAAGAGTTTCAGCAAGAAGCCGTCGATCTCAGGCATCGAACGGGTCCTCCCGGCGGCATGCATTCAGTTCAGGCCCCACGAACCAGCGGCCTACCTGCCCAGAGTTTGTTTCCTGGAACACGTTGTCCGACTTTTGGAGAAAAGGATGAAGAAGAATCATTTTGAACTCGCACGTTGCCTCGTCGCGGAGATCGAAGTCTTCGGAGAATTGGCGTATGCCAAGTTTCCGATCCGAGGCAGTTAGCTCATCGGAATGGAGCACTACGGCATTCCGTTCGAGCCAACGTACTGGGCAACTCGCAAAGACGCTCGAAAAAAGATGTGGCGGGTGCGAACCACGAATCAACTGTTTGAACTTGGCCACTTGTAGCGATTGACCCGGCAACGAAAAGACCGCACCAGCCATGTCGTGCCGACAGCCAATTTCTTGGCCGAAACGATCACCCAGCTTGATGTCGAAGTCTCCCGTAGCGAATTCTTCGCTGGCCTGCACAAAACCCACCGGGGCCGACCGTTGATTGAACCGATCCGCGATCAACTCAAGCCCAATTCGTTCGGCCAAATTTGAACCAACGCAACAACCAATCCACCCACCCAACCACCCAACCAATCCAACCAACCAACCAACGACCCAGCCTTTGGAATCTCTGCACCTACGCCGATAGCCATCGGCCCCCTCTTGCTCCCGAGTTTGGATGCTCACGAAAACCCAATCTTCATCGCCCACGCCTAAGTCCCGCCAACGGCAAATCGCCACATGTTTTGCCGGCGCGATCCTGATGTTGCAAAAACGCGGGCTGCTTTCAACGAACTTGGCGAACTCTTCCAAATTCACGCAGACGCCCGTTGACTTGGTTCGGAAACCATCGCTCGGTGTGGACTCCGGTTCACTCTCTGGTCTTTCTCAAACAACCGGAGCCCAACCATGACGATGAACGTCACCAAAGAAGTCACCACTTTGCGCAAGATGACCGTTGGCGAACTTCGCCAACGGTACGTCGAAGTCACCGGCGAAACTACGCAGGCCGCCAATCGAAAATGGCTCGTCCGCCGGATCATGTGGCGGATGCAAAGCATCGACGAAGGCGGTTTGACCGAACGAGCGATCGCACACGCCCGCGAACTCGCTGACGGGGCCGATCTGCGGGTCACAGCCCCGCGACAATACGCCCTGCCGGATGATGCCGATAAGCGACCAAGGTCGTCTCATGTGCCCACACGACGCCACCTGGTCGGCCACTGCGCGGCACGTTGATCACTCGCGACGACAAAGGCGCTGAGCTACGCGTTCGCGTGTTGGCAAACGGCTTTGAATACGAGGGCGAGTTCTACATGTCGCTTTCCACCATCGCTAAGAAAGTCACAGGATCGCACTGGAGCGGCAATAAATTCTTCAAACTCGATGCAAACGAGGCTGGCCAATGAGAAAGCCTCAACATACCCAAACCGAGAAATTGGTTCGATGTGCGATCGACACTCGCAAGAGCACCAAAGTTGGCCAACGTGGTGGCCGTGAGTTTGTACGAAACTCGCTGTACTAATTGCTGACGAACATTACCTACGTCGGCAAGATCAAGCACAAGACCGAAGTGCACGAGGGCGAGCATGTCGGCATTGTGCCGGTCGAGTTGTTCAACCGTGTCCAGAACCGACTTGCCAACAATGGCAAGGCGGTTCGCAACAAACACAACGCTCTGCCGAAGGGTTTAATGCGTTGCCAATCCTGCGGCCGGCCGATGGCGCACTCCTTCAGCAGCAAGGGCAACAAGTGGTACCGCTACTACGTCTGCGGAACGGCGATGCAAAAAGGTGGGTCGGAATGCTCGTCGCCTTCCGTGCCCGCTGGTGAGATCGAACGATTCGTGGTCGAGCAACTCAAGTCCATCGGCAGCGATCCGGTGATGTTGGCCCACACCGTTGCGGAGGTTCAGTCGCGAAGTGAAACCACCATCACGCTTTTGCGAGAAGAGCGCAAGGCACTCGACCGCCAAATCCGCAACGACCACTTGAAGCTGCAGTCGATCGCGGCTAACACGCAGATTGCTGGCAACATCTCGGGTCTGACAGAAATCCAAACGGCGAATCCAAACGGCGGATCCGCGATTGAAAACGATCGCCGAAGAGGAAACCGCATTGGCGAGTCTCGAAATCAACCATTCAGACATCCAACGTGTCCTGGCTGACTTCGACGATGTCTGGGACGCACTCCCGCCGAGAGAACAAGTTCGCGTCGTTTCGCTGCTGTCCAAACAGTCAACTTCGACGGCCCCGGCGGCAACGTCGCCATCAGCTTTCATCCCACGGGACTGAAAAGTCTCTCCCAACAATCCTTGGAGACCGCCCGATGAGCGAATCATTGACCATCAATCGAAAGTTCCATGTCACCAAAAAACGTCGCGGGAGCAAACACCTTCAAGACGGCGTCGCTCCCGGCAAGCCCACCGGCCGAGTCCCACGGATCACCCGGCTACTCGCGTTGGCCCACCGATGTCACCGACTGATCCAGGACGGCACGATCACCAACCAAAGCGAACTGGCGCACTACGGCCAGATCTCAACGACTCGCATGACGCAGATCATGTGGATGGACAACCTCGCCCCGACATCCAAGAAGAAATCCTGGTCCTGCCCAACACCGTCCAAGGCCGCGACCGGATCAAAGAAGCCGAGATTCGCCCGATCGCTAAAACGCTCGATTGGAAACGGCAACGCAAAATGTGTCGAGCGATCAGGGACTCTCAACACGTTAACCCGGTCCTCTCATGAACCGTTTGGCTCGGTGGGTCGGAAGCAAACGGCGTGATAACAAGCAGCCACTTTGTAAACCGGGAACGCGATCGTTCGCAGAGAAAAACACCTCTGAGCCGAAACAAACACCGCTCACCTGGCACCAATAACGACATCGAAAGCGTGCCCGCTGAACCAACGCCATTTTCAAAAACGCCCCAGACACGGCGTTTATTGATAGGCCAAGAGCGGCCGATGAGGACCCTCACCGTGCGAACTGGCCGGTAGCGCCAATTCCGCAAATCGAAAAGAGAAATACACCCGACTGGATTCGAACCAGTAACCCTCGGTTCCGAAGACCGATGCGCTATCCAATTGCGCCACGGGTGCGTATCGATTCCATCATCGCAAATTTTTCTTCAGAGGGCAAGTGAGGGAACCGCGTTTTCTAAGTCGGTGGTACCTTCTCGTGCTTTCGAGTTGTACAATCATTGGGATGCGGGATCGGAGTATGCGGTCAGTTTTCGAGATTGGCAAGCGGGGGTGACTGCTCGTTCACGTTTTCTTTGGGTTGATTTCTGGGTGGGTCTGTTGTGAAGGTGATCCTGGCTGAAAAACCGTCGGTGGCTCGTGATTTGGCGAGGTTTGTGAACGCTTCCTCGCGACAGGATGGGTTTTTCGAGGGCAATGGTTATCAGGTGACTTGGGCGTTCGGCCATTTGGTCGAACTGCAGGAGCCAGGCGATTACGATCCGGCGCTGAAGAGTTGGACGTTGGAGTCGCTACCGTTCATCCCGGCGGCGTTCGGGTTGCGGTTGCGGGGGGATGAAGGGGCGAAGAAACAGTTTGGGATTATCAAGCGGTTGTTTCGCGCGGCGGATTCGCTGGTCTGTGCGACGGACGCGGGACGGGAAGGGGAACTGATCTTTCGATATATCCTGTCGTTAACGGGGTGCTCGAAGAAACCGGCGGAGCGGTTGTGGTTGAGTTCGTTGACGTCGTCGGCGATCGGGACGGCCCTGCGTTCGATTCGGCCTTTGTCGGATTATGACAATTTGTACGCAGCGGCCCGCTGTCGTAGCCAAGCGGATTGGATCGTAGGGCTGAACGCGACCCGGAATTATACGGTTCGTTATCGCGCGGGAAATGGCGGCGGTGCGTCGGGGTTGTTGTGGAGTTTGGGGCGCGTTCAAACTCCGGTGTTGGCGATGATCGTCGCACGCGATGATGAAATTCGGACGTTTCGAGTGGAGCCGTTTTGGGAGTTGATGACGAAGTATCGTGATGTGCAGTTTCGCCACACGGGGGATCGGTTTTCCAAAGAAGCCGATGCGGAGAAGCTGAAAACGGTGGCAGCGGGGTGTTCGCTGGCGATTAAGAAGGTGCAGCGTCGACCGGAGAAATCGCAACCGCCGCAATTGTACGATTTGACGGAATTGCAACGGGACATGAACCGGCGATACGGAATCTCGGCTGCCGATACGTTGGCGGCGGCCCAGTCGCTGTATGAGGCGAAGTTGATCACTTACCCGCGGACGGATTCTCGATATCTGACGAAGGATATGCGGAAAGAAATCCCAAAGGTATTGAGTCAATTGAAATCGCTGAAACCGAAAGAGATCGGCAAACTCGATTTGCAGGCGTTGCCCTTTACGGGCCGGATCGTGAACGATTCGAAGGTGACCGATCACCACGCGATCATTCCGACTGGGGCGGCGGCGGGGGTGTTGCCGGATCGGCAACAGAAGGTTTATGACGCGATTGTGATGCGTTTTATCGCGGCGTTCTATCCGGAGTGTGTGAAGGAGATCACGACAGTGGATGCGGCGGCGGGTGAGGTTGATTTTCGTGCTCGTGGGATCCGCGTGGTCACGGCGGGATGGACGGAGTTATCTCCACGGAAGGCCAAACGCGGCAGTGACAAGAATGACTCTGCTGACGATCAAACGTTGCCGGAATTCAAGAACGGTGAAAAGGGGCCGCATCAACCTTTTGTGAAATCGGGGCAGACCTCACCGCCGAAACATTTCACTGAAAATACGTTGCTCGGGGCGATGGACACGGCGGGGAAACTCGTCGAGGAGGCGGAGTTGCGTGAGGCGCTTCGTGAGAAGGGCTTGGGCACGCCAGCGACGCGGGCGGCAACGATCGAAACCTTGTTGAACCGAAAGTACATCGCTCGCGACAAGAAGAACGTTCTGGCGACTGACTTGGGGCGTTACCTCGTTGCGATCGTCAAGGACCGCAACTTGACGTCGCCGGAGTTGACGGGTGAATGGGAGGCGAAGTTGAAACAGATCGAAGCGGGCAAACTCTCGCCGGATGTTTTCATGAGCGAGATCGCGAAGTACACACACGGGATCATTGCGAGCAGTGAGACCGCAGTGATCGACCGCGAGATCTATGGCCCGTGCCCGCGCTGCGGCGAGAAGGTGATCGAAGGCAAACGCGCGTTCGGGTGTTCGGGATGGCGCAACGGTTGCCAGTTCGTTTTAAAACCGATGTATCGTGATTTCGATTTAACATTCGATCAAGTTCGCGAGTTGTTGCAGTTCGGTGTGACGAACCGGCCGCTGGCAGTGGAGAGTGGCACACCGTTTTTACTGGGGATGTCGACGTCAGGCGAATTGGTGGAGATCCCCGTGCCGCGAGGTAATGAGCAGGATTCGGGTGCGAGCGTGAAGGGGAAATCGGGCGGAGGCACGCGGGCTAAGTCGAACACAACATCGGGCGCGAAATCAAAAACTGGGTCCCAGTCGACGGCGGCGAGCGCGGGTGCCGATCCGATGAGTCTCGGTGCCTGCCCGTTGTGCGGCAGTCCGGTGATCGAACAAACCAAGTCGTATAGTTGCAGCCGTTGGAAAGACGGTTGCGGGTTGACGATTTGGAAAACGATTGCGGGGAAGAAGGTCTCGGCAACCAATGCGAAGAACCTGATCCGCAAAGGCCAGACACCGGTGATGAAAGGGTTTCGATCCAAAGCAGGGAAACTGTTCGATGCGAAATTGCAATTGAGCGACGGCAAGGTCGGGTTTAAGTTTTAGCCCGGGCGGTGCCATCGTTGTGTAAATTGGACTTGATTCGGTAGCACCCGAAAGACCCACGTTTTCATGGCCCGACGCGTTAAGCAGACGCGGGAAATTCATTTGGTGAAACCAAGTAGCGGCGTCTCTCCGAGACCTTGAAGTTTACGAGTCTCAGAGAGACTCGCCTACGTGCAGTTCTGCCGAACCTTTTCCGACGATGTGCTTACGTCAGTACTTCCAAGGATGGATTGGCTACTTTCGATACGGATTAACCAAGACGCAATTGCGTTACTGGGACAAGTGGATTCGTCGGCGCATCCACGCCTGCTACTGGAAACAGTGGTATCGCGTCCGCACCCGGATGCGAATGCTATTGCGTTTAGGCGTTCGTAAAGACGAAGCGATCTCGCACGGCAGCAGTGGAAGAGGCTACTGGGTGATGAGTTCGAGTGCAGCGGTATACATCGCGCTCAACAATGAGTATCTCACGTCCCAAGGACTAGCAAGTCTTGAGTAGATTTGGAGCAAGTTTGCTTCCAGGAAGCGAACAGCCTGGTGCGGACCCGCGTGCTAGGTGGTGTGGGAGGGGTCCGCAGTCATGCGGACCCTATCCCGATCTTGGTTCTGCCCTCGTTTGAGTGGGCTAGGGAATGCCAGCCTATCTATATGGAAAGTAAGTGTTAATGAAAAGGATGAGCAACAACGCGATCACGTAGAGAATACCGAAACAGGCGAGTATGATGAAGACGCCCGATTTCCAACGCCCAGTCGTGGAACGCCTACTTGCACGGTAGCTCGCGTATGCGCAACCAAGGCATGTCATGTTGAAAACATAGGTCGTGGCCCAGAGGGTAGTTGCCTCGCTGCCGGTGACACTAAAGGAATTCGCGTATGCGACTCTACTGAGCGAAACACCAATACCAATGAAAACAACTACCGCAAGCCAGCAAAATGCCACCGGTACGTAGAGGAGCCACGATCGAGTCCTTACGTTGAGCGTGGATTCTGCGGCAGGAGACTCGTAGGGGTTCATCGTTTCACTGGCAGAACTATTAAGTTCTCCCGGTTTGAGTCTGGATATAACACGGATAATCTAGTGTTACGGGGGTACTCAGTCAAGATTTTTCCCGCTTATTCCGGGTTTCGATTTCGGGATTTTTTTGTGTCGGGGTGTATTAGGTAAATCGGGGTATTATCCCTGTGTCCATCGCGGCTAGAAATTTAGCCAGTTTCTCGGATTGGCTGAGTCGGCGGCGGATCTTTTGCGACGCTGCCGGGGGCGTCGTGCTCGATTCTGGGTCGAATTGCTCGTGATGCTCTCCCCCGAAAAGCTCGCTCAACGCTTGTTTTTCGACCTCTCCCGCGTTGCGTGAGGGGTGCGTTGTGAGGCTGCAACCGATTGCGAGCAACGAACTTGAAAGTGGCACGATATTCCAAAAGAGTGGGTGAGGGGCGGTGCGTGGGCGTCAGGAGCGGAACCCCGCGTTGGAGGCGCCTCCGACAGCGGGGTAGCTGGCGAAATTGCGGGGCAGGATTGATCGTGGTGAGCCGTTGTTGATTCAGACGATGCGTGGTGAGATGCGGGTTTTGCATTATGCGATGGCGACAGAGAAGGCTTACGTTCGCTGGGTGAAGCGATTTTTCAAATATGTCGGTTTGTTGGAATTGGATCAGTTCGACGAGAAGGACATTGGTACTTATCTGACGTATCTCGCGGTGGAGCGTCAACATGCGGCGAGTACGCAGAATCAGGCTCAGGCGGGGTTGCTTTTCTTTTATCAGTGCGTGATTGGGAAGCAGTTGGGTTTTTTGAACGCGGATCGTGCGAAGCAGAGCGAGTCGATTCCGGTGTGGTACAGTCGCGGGGAGATTGAGCGATTACTGGAGCATTTTGCGGGGATGCATCGGTTGATTTTTTTACTGATCGATGGTGCGGGGCTACGCCACAACGAGTGTCGTCGGTTACGGGTGAAGGACATTTATTTTGACGAGGGGCATTTTTTGGTGCGGAATGGGAAGGGTGATAAGCATCGGTGTGCCTCACAGTTTGCGGCACCGTTTCGCGACCTATTTAGTTGAGGATGGAACGGACATTCAGACGGTGCAGAAACTGATGGGTCACAAGGACATTGAGACGACGATGAAGTACGTTCACGTGAGTCATGAGTTGGGCCGGAGTATCCGCAGCCCGATGGATACTTTGCTGGATGAGGGGCGGCAAGAGGCTTAGTATCCTGGCGTTCGCGTGCGTTGATTTGGAACGGGAGGCAGAACCCTCGGTGGCAGTGCGTTGCCAGGCGGGAGCCTGGGAATGGGAACGAGGGTGAGGAGATTTTTTGGCGCGAAAAAAAAGTTGGAGGGTCGTCAGCGTCAACTCCATCGCTTCCCTTTTTCGAGCCCTGGGATTGCAACGCATCGGAACCGCTCGTTCCTCGATCGAGCTCAACCCGTTGCAACTGTCTGGTCGACGAGGAGTGGGTATCGGCAAGCCCAACTGCGGTTTTTTTCGTTGGAATTAGCAATCTTCATCTGACGCGTTGGTTTGGAAGTTGCGATTTTGCGTAGTTCGACTCTCTGAGTCGAGTATTGTTGCCCCTTTCACGCCCGACTCGGAGAGTCAGGCTACGTTCAAAACGACCGCGTTGTGGAAGGAAACGCGACGAATACCGTCTTGGATCTCCTCGCGAGATCATCGGTGAACTTCTTCTGAATCCGCGCAAACAATCCGCGTCCATGGGCACTGGCGACCTCACAAACGGCATCGAATTCGAATGCCCTTTGCGTTCCCGCCCGCCCGTCTGGCTCTGCCACGTTTGGATCGACATGTCATCTGCCACTGAAACAACCGACCCGACCGCGGTGTCCGATGCTGCGAAAATTCCGATGATTGCGAAGGTCGGCTTCACGGCGTTCATAGCCGTATTGGTTGCGTACTATTGGATCGAATACGAACCGACAAACTTCGTTTACTTTTGCGACATCGCGTTGTTCTTGACCTTGGCTGCGGTAGGGACCGAGAAACCGTTGCTCGCGTCGCTCGCGGCTGTCGGCATCGTGTTGTCCCAGGTGCTTTGGCAAGTCGACTTTGTCGGCCAATTGCTCGGGTTGCCGGTGACCGGGATGACGGACTACATGTTCAATCCGGAAATCTCACTGTTCGGTCGCGGGTTGTCGTTCTTTCACTTCTGGTTGCCGATTCTGTTGATCGGATTGGTGTTGCGTCTCGGGTACGATCGGCGGGCGTTTTGGGGTTGGACGTCGATCGCGTGGGTGGCGATATTGGTGAGCTATTTCTTGTTGCCCGAAGCCGGTGCGACGCTGCAATCCGCCAACCAACCGCATAACGTGAATTATGTTTTCGGGATGAGCAGCGATTCGCCGCAAACGCTGATGCCGTCGTGGGCGTGGTTGAGTCTGTTGCTCGTGGGACTGCCCGCGTTGGTGTATTTGCCGACCCATGGATTGCTCTGGTTCGCCTGGTCATTCCGAAACAATGCGATTGATAACAATGGCATTGAAAACAATCCCACCCCCACCTGATTCCACTTCCGAACGACCGCACGACCGAAAGCCACCCATGGAAAATGAAGTCCATCCGAAGTGGATGAAGACGGTGCTCGTTCTCGCGGGCGTTTGGGCAAGATGGACCTTACTCCAGCTCGATCCATCCTAAATCCACCGGTTCGCTGGACGCTTTGTCTTCCATTTCCGGGACTTCGAATGGAGAGTTAATGATCCGTCCGATTTGGTTATTCCCCAGATAGGCGTTGAGTACGTAAGGTCCCGGCGGCACATCGTCGATCCGGAACGCCCCGTCGTTTACCATCATGACGATTTCGCGTCCGACTGCTCCTCGTCCATCGAATAATCGCTCGTGACGAAAATTTCCCTCGCCATCGGTCATCGCGTTCGCCGACACGCGAATTCGTCCCTAATTCTCTCCTAACGTTTCAAAAAGGTCACCATCCATTTCCAGTCGCAGGTTCGCACCCGGTTTCGATCCGATACGAAAAACGCCTTGGATCGATGCCCAGGTTTTCAGCTCAATCGTTTCTTCGGTAGCCAACAATCCGGAACTCACCAACGCGTGTCCTCGGCCGTGGACGATCACGAGGTAGAACGATTCATCGCGAGCCGGGATGCTGAAACGCCCGTCGGTGTCCGCTTCCAATCGCGTCGCGTGCGTTGACGAATCATCGATATGTCCGTCCTCAATCACAATTTGAGCTGTCTTCGCCGCGATCGCCATTTTCGCGCCGCCGGCGGGTTATCCCTCCACGTCCACGATTCGACCTGTGAACGGTTCGGCCCTTTCCAATTGGAAATCGAAACACACGTCTCCTTCGCCGGATTTAAAATTTCGCGACGTCGCCACCCGGTAACCGTCCGCTTCGATGCGGACGAGATACCCTTCGCTCGTCCGATTGAATTCCACCCGGTACTGCGGCGTTTCGGATTGGTAGGCGTCACATTGGTACCGATCGATGCCGATCGTCAGATCCGGGTTCCGACGCCCCGGTGTGACGCGGTAATTCGTAACCGGGTCGCCGGATTCTTTCTCGAGAACGCGACCGGTAATCACTAGCATTTCCGGCGGTTGAAACAGGTGCTCTTTCTCGCGGGCAAAGATGAGTTGGTCGGTCAACGGCATCCTGCCTCGCGGACAAATGTCGGCTTCGAACGCATCGATTGGCGCCTCGTTCCATTCCCACACGCCGTTTTCGTCGGTGTAGCAATCGACATGATCGAACTCGAAGTGAACCCCCTCCCATTGCCACGCCATTTTTGCAGAAAGATTCGGCTCATCCGACGGAAGCGTGCGCAGATTCCAGGGCCGAGGTTTTCGAAGGCATGGCTCTTGTGTCCAATGGTATTCAAAAAAGGAGCCCCCGACGAACGGGAGTTCGCCGGGGACCGGAAGCACCCTTGGCGGACCGCTTTTGCAGGGAAACGCGGGCGGCCGGGATATCCCTTGTTAAATTGCGTCTCTGCCGAGTTTGACGGCGTTTTCCCGGAAATTCCATGGTAACGGTTGCCAACTGCGACCACAAATCATGATTGGACACTGGAGCCATGCCTTGAAAAACCTCGATCCTGGGGTCTGCGCACGCTTCCGTCGGATGAACCAATCATTTTGCCGACCGATTCCTTGATTGGTAGAAACGCCTGGGAAACCAGCTTTTTCGAACCGGACGGAACTTCAGGTGTCTGGCACTAGCGAGAAATTCCAGCACAGAAATTTCTGATTTCGAGCCGGTTGCATCGTTATGTGCGAGATCGCCGCGAAAGCGTTGCGATTTTGCGTAGCTCGACTCTTTGAGTCGAGTATTGTTGTCCGTTTCACGCCCGACTCGGAGAGTCAGGCTCCACCTAGACCAACACCCGAGAGCCACTCCGTTGAAACATCGTAGCACCCGTGACGTGGTCGAAGATCTCCGCCGCGACAAACGCTTGATCGAGGTCACCGACGAAGTCGACCCGAACCTCGAAATGGCGGAAATCCAGCGCCGTGTTTACTCCAGCGGCGGGCCGGGGTTGTTGTTCACGAACGTCCGTGGATGCCGGTTCCCGATGGCATCGAACTTGTTCGCGTCGCTCGACCAAGCCCGATATCTGTTTCGCGATACGTTGGAATCGGTGCGACGATTGATCGAGGTTAAACTCGATCCGTCGGCACTGCCCAAACGTCCGTTTCGTTACGCCGGTGTGCCCTTAACGGCGCTGCGGATGTTGCCGAAATACGTTCGCCGAGGCAGTGTGGCGGCGAACTCCTGCTCGCTCGACGAGCTGCCACAGCTAAAGTGTTGGCCCGATGACGGCGGCGGTTTCGTGACGTTGCCTCAAGTCCTCAGTGCGGACCCGGAGGCGCCCGCGAATTTGATGCGGGTCAATCTCGGGATGTACCGCGTGCAACTCTCGGGCAACGATTACGATCCGAAATCGCAAGTCGGTTTGCATTATCAAATTCACCGCGGGATCGGTGTGCATCACCGCGCCGCGATCGATCGGAATGAACCATTGAACGTCGCGATCACTGTCGGCGGTTCGCCCGCGATGAGTCTTGCCGCCGTCATGCCGCTGCCCGAAGGGTTGACGGAATTGACGTTCGCTGGCGCGCTCGGCGGACGCCGCGTCGGCATGATTCGCGGCAACCATGCGCCCGTTTACGCCGATGCGGATTTCGCGATCGTCGGACGCATCGATCCCAGCGCGATGATGCCCGAGGGCCCGTTCGGGGATCACCTCGGTTATTACTCGTTGCGGCATCCGTTCCCGTTCATGAAAGTCGATCATGTGTGGCATCGCAAGGACGCGGTTTGGCCGTTCACCGTCGTCGGACGTCCGCCGCAGGAAGACACGACGTTCGGGCAACTGATTCACGAGATCACCGATCCGATCATCCCCACGGTGATTCCAGGAGTGAAAGCCGTCCACGCCGTCGACGCCGCCGGTGTTCACCCCTTGTTACTCGCGATCGGTAGCGAACGCTACATGTCGTATTTGAAGCCCGCCGAACCGCAGGAACTGCTCACCCAAGCCAACGCGATTTTGGGTAACGGTCAACTCTCGCTGGCGAAGTATTTGTGGATCACCGACGATCCCGAAAACCAATTGAAGATCCATCACATCAGCGATTTTGTGCAGCACATCCTTCGGCGAGTGGATTGGCGCCGCGATTTGCATTTTCAGACCAAGACGACGATTGACACGCTCGATTACTCCGGCACCGGATTCAACCAAGGTTCCAAAGTCGTGGTCGCCGCGTGCGGAGCGGCGGTGCGTGAGTTGCCGCATGAAATCCCGGCGTCACTCCAACTGCCCGAGGGTTTTACCGACGCCCGCGTCGTGATGCCGGGAGTGCTGGCGATCTCTTCACCGAAATTCACGGTCGAAACCGGACGCACCGATGTGGAATCGATCATGGAAACGCTCTCGTCTCAAACCGACATTCATGCGTTTCCGTTGATCACGCTGTGCGACGATGCGGAGTTCGCTGCGGCGAGCGAAAAGAATTGGTTGTGGATGACGTTCACCCGCAGCAATCCCGCGATCGACATTTCCGGTGTGGGCGAGTTCGATCGTGAGAAACACTGGGGCTGTACCGGCCCGCTGATCATTGACGCGCGAGTCAAACCGCATCATGCCCCGCCACTGATCGAAGACCGCGACACGCTCGCGAAAGTCGACGCGCGAGCCAGTCGAGGTGACTCGCTCGCGAAGTATCTTTAGACTGAGGGAGCTCTCTAATCCACAGGAAAACAGATGATTGCAATCAACCGAATACGAGGAAACGGGCGTCCCGATCCACCTTGGGCAATCGATCCGCACGCGGATTTATTCGTGGAACTCGACCCCACGCAACCGCATTTCCAGGTTCCGAAGACATTGCAACTGCCAGGGCCCCAGCAACCAGGGTCCCAGCAACCAGGATTCGAGCCGGCCCGGACGCCCGAAGATCCGTTCTCGAATCCAGCGTCGCCACTCAAGTACTCTCTCTTGCTCAATCTCATGATCGGTAATCTGAATCCGTTTTCCATTTCCTTCGACACCCTGGTGATCCGCTTCCATCACCCGCCGCAGCAAAGGGAACTCCATGATGTGATTGAGCAAGTGACCATCATCACGGAGGACGGAAACTTGATTACGAACTATTCCTACGAACGGGTCAACTACACGCGATCACCGTCCGACGAGAAACCGAAAAGACACCGGGTCCAGAGTGAAACCTTAGTCGGCTTCCCGGCATTCAGTCTCGGAGCGTTTCGGCAAATTGAAAAGCACTACTGCCCTCAATTGAGTTTGCAACTTTACCGACGAGAGATCGCGATTTCTCATCCGATGCACGCAATCATCCCGCACGACGTCCCCCTGCCGGTACGGGATCCGTTTCACGATCCCGGAGAGAAATTCGACGGTGTCGCGGTTCGATTTTCCGAATAGGATCGCTTCACTCAACCGGTTTACGGAACCTCAATAAATAGTTCTCCTCGAACGCGTCGATCGTGACTTCGTCGACGTACTCGAAACCGGCTTGTTCGATTTCGCTGCGGAACGTTTCTTTGCCGGCTCGGACGTGCCCGAGTATGAACTCGCGGGATTTGCCGGGGATGCGTTCGAAATCGATTAGCACGAGTCGCCCGCCCGGTTTCAGCGCACGCAAAATCGAGGCTAGCGAGTGCGGTGCCTGTTCAAAGTGATGATACACGTCACAAATGAAAACCAGGTCAACCGATTCGGTAGGCACGCAACACCGCGTCGCGAGCACCGTACACCTCGTGGCTCTCGACTTCGAATCGGTCCAACCATTCGTCCACGTTCAAGTCCGGGTCTTTGAACCGGTCGTTGATTCCCTCAGGAACACTCGCCGGATCTTTTGCCGTGTCTTTTTCCAACGCCGCAGCAGGTAACGCAGTTGGCGGGGCGACGGTTTGCTCTTGGGCCGAAACGATCACGCGACCACAGAAGATTATCGGTAGCGTGATGCAACAGAACAATGCGCTGGAACAGAACAGCATGCGATTCATTTTGATTTCTCTATAGGGGGTTGAAACTCGTTGATAAATTTCTTGTCGATCCACGTTTTCAAATGCCAGCACCACGCCGCGTGAAATGAAATCCATTTGAATTCGAGTAGTGCCTTGCCGTCACCGGTGTTGAGTAGTTTCAGGAAACCGCTCTGCGGGCGAAACTCTTGCATTGCTTTGCCGCGAAACAACGCGTTGAGATTATGCCATATTACGGGGCATTGGCGGACCGCGTACACGCCGGCTTTCGGTGCCGGGGAGGCAATCATGGTGCCGCAATCGCCGACGGCAAAAATCCGGGCATCGGTGATCGATTGCAACGTCGGATGTGTCGCAATGAATCCGCTCTTGTCACTCTGTAAACCGAGCGAGCCAAGCACCGGTGGCGGCGCCGCCCCCGTCGCCCACAGGACGGCATCGGTGGGGTAGGTTTTGGGAGCATCGGTAACGAGTTCGTCCTCGCGAACTTCGCTGACTCGGCACCGGGCAATCACGTCGATCGATCGTCGTTTGAGAATCCGCTCGATCATGGCGATACTTCGCGGGGTCATGCCGTCGCCGACGCGATCACTGGCGGTGAAAATTTCGATTTGGAATTCTTCGCGGCCTTCTCGCCGGAGACGTTCGTCCAAACACAACGCGACCTCCACGCTCGCGACGCCGCCACCGACGATCGCGATCCGGACCGGCAAATTGTTTGCGAATCGTTCTTTCAAACGTTCGTCCAATCGCGATTGAAACGTTTGCATCGGTTTGATCGGGATGAACGAGTCGACACCCGCGTGCTGCATCCAACCGATCGGCATCGAACCGACGCCGACGGACAGGGCATCAAACCGGATCGGATCATGATCCTCGAACAGCAACTCGCCGGCGTCGAGATTCAATCCGCACACCGAGCCGATCACGAGTTCGGCGGCGGCCTGATCGGCGAGCGATTTCAAATCGATTCGCATCTCGTCGTCACGGAACTGCATCCCCAGCGTCCCCGGCAGCATGCCGGAATACGTCGCCGTCGCAAACGTCGAGACACACACCAATCGACAATTCTCGATGGGATCGCTCGCCCATTGTTTGACGACGTGGGCATTGGTATGGCCGATGCCGAGCAAGACGAGTGTCTTCTCTGGCATCATTTCGTGACGGCTTCGTACTGTTTCGGGACCGTGTAACGATCGCTGTAAATATGCACGCGCTGAGTCGGTTTGCCATCGAGGGTGACGAGCGGCAATTCCGCTTTAACCCATTCCAAAATACTGCCTTTGTAATTGAGCGATTTGACGCCGTTCTTTTCGAGTTGTTGGGCGTACTTGCCGCTGCGTCCGCCGATCGTGCAATACGCGATCGCGAGTTTGCCTTTGTATTTCGCCGCGTTCTTCTCGTACTGAGTCTTGGTGATCGCGCCGGGGATGACCGACACGTTGACTTCCGCATCGGTGCGAACATCGATCAGAACGAAATCGGACTCGGGTGCGGAGGCGTCATTTTTTTCTGCTTCGTCTTTCGCGACTTGCAGTTTGTCGAGCTTCGCACGCAGGTCTTTGGTCTCGATCGTCGCGGCAGCTGGTCCGCCAAACAGGCCGCCGAATTGAGCGAGCGCGAAACGAGGGGTGGTCAGCAGCGAGAGCATACCGAGACAGAGAACGATCGTTTTGATGGAGGGCATGTTTGGATCCGGGGACAGGTGGAAAGTAAAGCAAGCAAACAGAAATTAGAACCTAACGCTACTCGGGTTTCGTTGTCCTCCCGAGCGAAGCTCGGGGAGGGTGTTTACGGTTTCGGCTGACAATCGATTGCGGCCCAAGTCAGACAAACCACCGTGGTTGCAGCGTACCAATGGCGTCGGTTGCCGACCTGAATCGTTGATGTCAATCGCATGGAGGTTCCTTCGGGAGAGGGTGGTCATCGGTTTCGTTAGAAAAAGCGGTTGATCCAATTATCTCGCTACCTTGCGAGGTGTCAATGCGTCGAAAGAGGGATTCACAACGGAGATCATGCGACTGGGAAGCTCCCTTAATCTCTGGGACTCGTAGCCTCGTCCACGACGGCCAACCCGAATCCTTGGTCTTGGCAGACCACTCGTGGCCCGTCGGCATGACGGCGCGAGACACAGGGGTTCTGCGGCGGCGACTCGCTGTGCCCGCGTGATCGGCGAGATTCTAAACGAAACGTATTCCAACACGTCAAACAAATCGCTGTTCGGATCGGCGACCAATTTTCGCAGCGTGTTCAACGCGTCCATGCGGTAACCGGGTTCGTCGAATCGGTCTAGCAAACCCAAGCACTTTCCCGAATCGGTTATGCTTCACGACAAGATCAAGGCCCCCACTCCTACGCACGATTGAAATAGTTTTATGAAATTGATCACCGCATTCATTCTGATCCTCACATTGTGCTTTGGAGGCATGGCAAAGGTCCAAGCAAGCGATGCTCCCAACTTCGTTATCTTCCTCGCCGATGACCTTGGTTGGGGAGACCTTGCCTGCTACGGCAATCCGGTGATTCAGACCCCGCACCTCGACAAGTTTGCCAGCGAAGGTGTGCGATTCACTCAGGCTTATTCGGCGTGCGGAGTCTGCTCGCCCAGTCGATCGTCTATTCTGACCGGTCGCACCCCGTATCGAAACGGAGTTTGGCGATGGATTCCTGGCGGCAGCGAAGTTCATCTTCGTACCAGCGAAATCACGATTCCTGAATTGGTCCGGCCGCTCGGTTACCAAACGATGCACTCGGGCAAGTGGCATCTCAATGGCAAGTTCAATGATCCGGCGCAACCTCAGCCGAGCGACCATGGGTACGATTGGTGGATGGCGACGCAAAACAACGCTGCCCCTTCTCACAAGAATCCCGTCAACTTCGTTCGCAACGGCGAGCCCGTCGGGCCGCTCGAGGGTTATTCAGCGCCGCTTGTTGCCGAGGAAGCGATTCGTTGGTTGGACAGCGAGCGTGATCCGAGCAAGCCGTTCTTGATGACCGTTTGGACTCACGAACCCCACCTTCCGATCGAATCGGATCCACAGTTCATGAAGCTCTACGACGACTTGGCCGATCCAGACCTGCGACAGCATCATGGCAACATCACGCAGCTCGACCATGCGTTCGGAAAACTGATGAGGGCCCTTGATGAGCAGGGACTGAGCGACAATACGTTCGTGATTTTCACCAGTGACAACGGTCCCGAGGGTCGAGGGAACACTGGCCGGACACGGGGTTCCACGGGAGGTCTGCGCGGACGAAAACGGGACGACCACGAAGGCGGCATTCGTGTTCCGGCAATCGTCAGGTGGCCTGGAAAGGTGGAAGCGGGAACAGAGAGCGCAACGCCCATTATCGGTTCGGACATCTTTGCCACCGTGCTCGATGTGCTCGACATTCCGCTGCCCGATGATCGCACGATCGACGGGGTCAGCATATTGCCCGCACTCGCGGGCAAAAAACTCCAACGCCCCGTTGCGTTGTTTTGGCGTACGCACATTGCTCCCGAGGCCAGTCACGCGGCCATGCGAATCGACGATTGGAAAATTGTCGTGAATTCCGACCTGACCAAATTCCAGCTCTACGAAATCGAAACGGATTGGAAAGAGGAACATGACCTGGCTTCTCGGAGGCCGCAGAAACTCGCCGAGATGAAAGCGAAGTTCATCGAGGTTTGGAACGGCATCGAAGCGGAAGGCCCCAGCGATTGGTGGAAGAATGCGCCACCGAACCCAAAGACGAAAAAGGTTTCCAGGAAGAAGCTGCCAGCCGGTAGCGACGAATCCGGTGATTGGGAGATCGTGCGGGGCGGCACCGTCACGAAAACCGATTTCGGCTACTCACTCGATGCTGGCTCCGGGGAAGCCTTCGCGATTCAAAAGTTGGACGTCCCCGTTCAAGAACAGGCCACATTTCAGCTTCAATACCGAACCGCCGCGAACGGAACCACAAAAAATGCCTGCTTCTGTTTCGGTTCGGCAGCGGACAATGACAAGCTATTCAAAGCAGGAACCATGATGGGAATGAACCGTCACGGCATCTTTGCAGGTGGATGGGGCAACGTCGGCAGCGGCACCTCGTGCGATGCCTCCTTCGACCCCAAAGCAACCTTCGACGTCAAAGTCACGATCGACCTTAAACACAGCAGGGTGATCTTGGAGATCGGGGAAGAAAAGATCGAACACGCCCTCCCAAGCGATTTGCAAAGCGTGACCCACATCGGAATTTACGCGAAAGCGACCCAATCCGAATTCACACTCCCTAAACGAGTTCAACGATGAAGACGATCATTCAGCTCCATTGGATCAGACTCCGGTTTGCAGTACTGCTATCGATGCTGATAGGCACGCCTGCGTTTGCTCAGTTAACCGACACGTTTGCTACCCTGCGTAGCGATACCGCGGCAGGCAACCTTACCGAGATGTGGGGCGACTTTGATCCGCAGGCGGAACCACTCCAGACCGAGACACTTGCCGAGTGGGAAGAAGAAGGCGTTGAGCTTCGAGTCGTGCGGTTTCGTATCGGGGTTTTCAAAGGCGAGCCCGCTTCGATTGCGGCGGTGTATGGCTGGCCGAAAGGAAAAACCAACTTGCCGGGACTCCTGCAAATTCACGGGGGTGGGCAATATGCCGATGCGAAAGCCTGCATCGCCAACGCTCGTCGCGGTTACGCCACCGTCTCGATCGCTTGGGCCGGACGGATTTCGTCATCGAAGTACTCCGTGAACTCCGATGGGGTGAAGCTGTTTTGGGAAAACAAGACCGACGATCCCAATTTCCGGCGAACGACCGACTGGGGCGCAATCGATGGTTACCACGCACCGAGTCGTCACCCTGGAAACGCCTTCCCGAGTGCGAGTCCTCACCCCTGGACAATGGACTCGATCGAGTCGCCGCGCAACAGCGGTTGGTTTTTGTGCGCGGTCGCGGCTCGACGGGCGCTCACGTTCCTAGAACAACAATCCGAAGTCGACAAGGATCGACTCGGCGTCTACGGGCACTCGATGGGCGGCAAGCTGACCGTTTTGACTGCAACGGACCCACGCGTCAAAGCGGCGGCGCCCTCGTGCGGCGGCATCAGCGATCGATACAACAAAAGCGAATTGTTTCGCAACACGCTAGGCGATGACGTTAGCCTCCGCGAAATCAAGTGTCCGATCGTCTTCCTTTCACCTGCGAATGACTTTCACGGACGCATTGTCGATTTGCCTGAAACGATTAAAGAGATTCAATCTTCGGATTGGCGTGTGACCTGCTCGCCCCAGCACAACCATCAAGATACCGCTGCGTACGAAGTCGCGACGCTACTGTGGTTTGACCAGCATCTCAGGCACGCGTTCACAACGCCCGTGACTCCGCAAACCAATCTGAGGTTACCCAGCGGTGGCGCGCCGTCGATGGTGGTCAGCGTTGACGAGTCGATGCCGGTCCTGTCCGTGGATGTCTTTTACTCGCAACACGGCAAGCAAGGCGAAACGCCATCGGATCGAGAGTTTTCGATGAGCCGGTTCTGGCATCATGTCAAACCGACACAGGTCGATGGAAAATGGATCGCTGAGATGCCGATTTCAAGTACCGACGCACCGCTGCTAGCCTATGCGAATGTTTCATATCAATTAGACGAACCGGTCTCCGGTGCAGGCTATTACTACGGCAATTACACGACCGAAGCGTTCAACCTCTCTTCGCTCGTCTCGACCGTTTGGGAAGACAGAGTCGTTGCGTCTGGCGTGATCGCGACCTTGAAACCCACCACGATGATTGAGTCGTTCGAGGGAGAATGGGAGAAAGAATGGTACACCTACAACCTCTCGCAATGGCCACGGATGACGAACAAACTGCACGATGCCCAGTACGCCGCACCAGCGGATGCACAGCTTTCGATTGACGTGCTTTCGCAACAGCCCAACGAATTGGTGGTCGTGATCGACGAGTATCTTGTCCTCGTTTCGCTTGCTGGCGGCGACGAATATCAAAGCGTCTCGTTTTCGCCCGGTGATTTCAAAAACTTTTGCGGTGACGCACTGTCGGGTTGGGACTCGGCAACGCTTCTCAAACTGAGCAATGCAGAGCGAATGAAACCTGGACGCGGCAACGCTGGAAAGCCCCGAGTCGTTGGAACGCCTTGGCAGGGCACACCTCCGCTATTTCGCAACCTGCGTTGGACGACAATCGTGGCATCGCAATCACGCACGTCCAATGCCGATTGAACAACGTCTTTTGCCGAAGACGAGAGAATGGGGATGGGGGACGAATCACGCGAGAAACCATCGACCGGCTCATCCAGATCCGATTCAGTTTCACCGAAGTCAAAGGTTCGAGGACTCAAATCCGTCGCCGTTGGGAGAAAAAGCTTAGTACGTTTGATCGCTCTGCTAAGCAGGTTCGGGTGATTCATTGCGGATAACCCCATTCGCCGTTTGGGCGTTAGCCCGGTTCAACGCGAGAACCGTGGCTAACGCCAAAACGGCGAATACACCGAAACACTTTCCCGAACCTGCTTCGCAACGTGAACAGGACTTCCTTCTCCTCCCGGTTCTGTTGCACATATCCCAAGTCGTCGATGATCAGTCCCTCGTATCCCGGCAGCGTTTTGAGAAATCGTGGCAACCGAAATTCGCTCTTTGCTAGCAACAACTGTTGAACGAACAGACTGCAAGTCGTGAACAGAATGCTCCGGCCCTGATGAACCAGTTGCTCGGCAAGCGCACACAACGCGTGACTCTTCCCCGATCCGGGACGTCCGAAGATCAGAACGTTCTCTCGAGAGTCCAGGAACCGACCGTCGCGTAACGTCTCCAGCATTCGTGTCGCCGATAACGGCAGACGTGTGAAGTCGAAGCTCGCCCATGTCTTGCCCAGGGGCAGTTTCGATTTCGCCATCAAGCGACGAACTCGACCTTCGCGTCGCGATTCGATCTCGAGTGAGGTCAGTTCGGAGAGGTACTCGATGTGCGAGAGATTCTCGGTCGCCGCCCGGTTCGCGGACGTCTCGAAGTGGTCTCGGAAGCTCGGCAGACGAAGTTCTCGGAACTGTTCCAACTCCTCGGGCTACTGCACGCCTATCCCAAGAACGATTTACTGCGGGCGATGCAGCGTGCGGTGCAGTGTCACGCGGTCGGATTCACGTCGCTGGAACGCATCTTGGCTCATCAAGCGACACCGAAACCGAACTGGCAACATCTTGACGAGGCATCTCAGGAATCGCTCAAACGACTCGCCAATAGCGAACCGATTGGGCCTCGCCACAGCCAAGAATACCAACAGCTCTTGTACGGCACCTCCGGGTCTACTTTACAACGTCGTCGATGCACGCAGCGGTCGTGGCTCGACGGCGTTCGTCACGAACGTCGACTTCGGAGACTGGACGGAGTATTTAGGCGGTCCTCCGTTGGTGATGACACTGCTCGACCGCGTGGTCGATGGCGCGATCGTGATCCGCTTCGACGGCAAATCGTATCGCCAGCACCGGGCCGAGCAAAACCAAATCACCTGATCGCACGGCATCCACCCGATCAGCGTATCTTTCATGAGTATTGACTACCGTACACTCCGGTCCCGGCTTCGGATCGAAGGCGTGCTGAGTTGGATGTCGTGGCGAGCGAGTCATCGCGTGGGCGATCAGCTTCGCGGCAGATGCCAACTGTGCAGCGCCGCCCCCCAACGCATCGAGTCCATCATCGCGTGGTGGCCATCGCACATTCAGCGTGAATACCCGACTGAACCTCTACCGCAGCTTCCGGTGCGACAGCAAAGGCAACGCCTTGGATCTCTGGTCGGCCTACCGCCAGCCCCCTCTCTACGAAGCGGCGCAAGAAATCCAAACCCGACTCAACACAAACGAGCAGCCGTAACCCGGCCACCAATCAAGCAACCGCACTCTCAGCCAAAACGCGAAAGTGGCTAAATTCCTAACCGCTATCGACAAACTTCTAAACGCCTGATTCCGCACTCCGCTGCACGACACTGTTATCCCATTTATCGGCGATATTCAGGCGTGTACGAACAAGGCTTCCCAAATAAACCAACTGCCTTTCCACCCTTCGCGATCCAACGCTGCTTCGATGGTATCGGTCATAATGCTATCGCTGGTGTGGATCTGCAAAGTTGATTCGATGCCAACTCGCGTTACGTTGGCCATATCTACGGCATCAGGAACTGTGATGTAACAGTCGGCCCTGAAGCCACCCGCATATGCGACGAAGGATGCGGAAACCGCATCCGCATTTTTCAGGAGAGGTATTCGTTTGTCGTCCACGATCATTACATAATCGGTCACGACTACCTTGCGACATTCAATTTCATTCTCACCATGATAATCGAGCACAGTTAATCCGATTGAAAATGGACCGCCACTCGACTCCCAGCTAGCGAGAAGTGGTACTGAGTGAGAATGTGGTGTGCTATTCATACATGGACGGATCCAAATCCCGTTCACGATCTTGGGTTCTGAGCATCCGAAGTCGATCCGATCGACGAAATTGATCAGACCGGGCACAGCAATTCCGGCAAGCGAAGACAAAAGAGTAACGCCGCCCCAAAGTGCGCACACAGCGACTGCGATTCTCCATCGTTTCTTTGACTTGTGAAGCTGCATATCAGGTCCAGAGGGATAACGTTAGCCGTAACGCGGGTCGCGTCGAAAAAGTTTGCCACTGCCAAAACGCGTGACACCCGACTCCGGTTCACGGCATTGTTCTTTCACGATTTCGGGATATCGCTAAAGTCATCGGCGACGGGTTCGACCTCGCCGGTTTCATGATCCCACCAGTATACCGTGTGACGAAGCGTTTCAGGATGATCGGGCATCGGAATCAAAATGAGAAAATCCCCGCCACCGTTTGCGCCGATTGCGACAGCGTCGGGTGGAAAGCCGTACCAATCCTTGCGTGCCGTATTTGTTTCGCGGTCGATGCTGCCACAAGTTCGTTGAATGCGTTTTCGATCGGACGCATCAAGAAACGGAAAAAGTGCAAAATCATTAATTCCCGTCCAGACGGAACCGCCGTTCATTTTCGACATTGCAGTCACGAATGACGCCGGGAATCGTACGCCGAGTTTGACGTCAGTCTGCGTGATCCATTTTGCGTCAACGGGGAATGGCATTAGGCGATTGGCCTTAGTGACAGAACGACCAAAGTCACCCGGTTGCGGCCAAGCGACTTTGATTTCAGGAAACGCCCGATCCGCAACTCGGGTGCATTTTTTCGTTCTGCCACGTTGCTTACGTGCCGGGATGGACGGTCCATTCCATTGTCAGGTCTTCTAAGTGGCCGAACTTTTTGAACAGTGTACCAAGTCGATCAAGATCAGCAGGATAGAAGTCAATACAGCATTTTGCTACTTGTTAGTTGGAATTTTTGGTTGTTGTTGAATCTGAATTCGATCGCGCAGCGACCAGTCGAGGAACACTGGTATACACGCAGTCAGAAATAGAGGGCAAAGCGATCTTGTTTATTTACCGATCCTAGTTCCCAAACGAAGATTTCATTTCCGGCCCTCGGGAATCCGATTAGCGATACGGAGGCACGATTCAGGTCCGACGCATTGGCGTAGATTTCAAATTCAGTCCGTGTCGATTGGTTCCCGTTTGACACCAACAGATTGACGTGGTACCACTCTTCGTAAGGCTGACGGTACAGTGCCGAAGGCACACTACGCCGCAGCGGAGAGCACACTACTCCGGTGCATCGAATTGGTCATCCGTAGTCCTCAATGGCGTAGTGTATGCCGGTCAAGCCCGAAAGCTTCTTAGCGGCTTTGTGCGGGTCTGTCGCGGAATTGACCAGCTGGAAATAAACCCAGCCTTTCGCCCGTTTGGCCCAAGTCCAATCACCCGCAGTTTTCTGGTAAGCGTCATCCGACAACCGTAGTGAAATCATGCTGTGAGTGGTATTTGGTAGCCAAAGGGTGCTAATCTCAAGTATGTCGCTAACTTGAATTCGAACGACCTTCCAAGGCGTATTCATGGAGCAGAATCGTACTTCAGTTCCAACGAGTTCAATATAGGGCGTGACAACGGAACACGAATAAAAAGAGAACAGCATTGCGGGGACAGCAAAGAGCCAGACAAATAATGCGGCCAAAATCGTCTTGCCGCCGTCAACGTCGGAGTATCCGAGCCAATTTGCGATCCAGACGACCGGGAAGACGGAGGCCAAAGCAGCAGCAAGGACGTACGGAGTCGGGTTTCGCGTAGCGATCATTTAAGTTGAGATCGGCTCGTTTTGGATAGGTGGCTTTCAGTCGGATAACGTCGGAATTCACGGGGTCGGGTCGTGAAAAGCACGATTCACTAAAAAGCGTGACGCCCGACTCCCGTGCAATTCTTTGGTTACGCCGTCTTTGTTCGTTGCGGAAGTAAACGCGACCACCAAGGTCGTCGTTCTATGATAACAAAATGGCCCGGCCTAAGCCCCGTCACCGCCGGCTCCAATCGTCCATCAGGATACTCGTAAACATCGAGACACAGTGTCGGCCATTTTTTTCCGTATCTGGCGTAACGTGTCCATCGATAGTTCGCATCGCTGATGAACGTTTCGGGGTAGCGCTCATGTACACGGTGCAGTGCGGCCATAAAGCCCGTCGAGTCTGAAGCAGCAGCGGACATCATCTCGTCTGGTTTGCCTATCACGCTTGCCAGTTCTTCGAGCGAATCCGCAAATTCAACGATTGCGCGTGCTTCGTGTTCTTCATCGGGGTCAGGCTCAGTTGCGACTGCGTATCTAGCTTCGGTAATGAGCCGCCGCATGACATGCAGTGATCAAAAGCGATGTCATTGCAGAGAAAGAACGCGTGCCGATCGTCATCATAGGAAACAGGATACGCAGGAGTCTCCGCGAGAACCTCCATCATGTGGCATTCGCAGATTGGTGAATTCTCGTTTTGATCATCCATGTCGGACACATTTCATCGACGTAACGACCACGATCACTGGATTGTGGCTTGAGATTATCAATGGAAATTTCCGCACCGGACACAATTCCAGTGCATCGTTTTGTTATTTAGCACTTCGGTTTGCGATGTCTCTGGCCAAACGAGCCGCCGCGAACCAAAGCGCGACTCCAAACATAATTCCTGCTACAGGGGCCGCGCTGCTGGAAAACAAATATTTCGTTTGAAGGGAAGTAGGAGAGCCGAATGCCCAAGTTGAAATGCTTGTCACGATGCTGTGGAGCCCACCGCAGTCTGATTAAGCATAACGCATTCTGCAGATGGATTCACTCGGAAAGACGTGATCTGCCGAATCGCGAGAGTAGCTTAAATCAAATAACTTCGATTTAACCCGAGACCCAGGGTAATAACAAGTCTATTTCGGGTGGGTTGTACGTGTGACTAGCTTACTCCTGGTGGAAATGCAACCCGTCTGGTGGCGGGGTGCGGGGAACTTGTTATTGCGGCGTTTGGGGCTTTTTATCGGGGGGCCGAGGACTTGTTAATGCGGGCGATGCGGCCTGAACGGGGGTGTTGTTTCTGGTGTGGGAGGTCGTTTTTTCGGATTGCTAGCAAATCGGGTTGAAATTTTGTTCTGAAAAATCTCGCCAGAGAGTGTGCGTTGGTTGGCTGTTTCGGCGGATCGGAGTTTCTGCTGTGGCTTTTCTAATTGTGTCAATTGTCGGTGGATCGTGGGGCGGAGCGTTGCGGTCGCAAACAGGGAGTGGTTCGATGGAAATGTATTCGAAGAAGGCCAGTGCGGAGCAGCGGTTGAGTTGCTGAAGTTTTTCAAGTTGGTGTTAAAGCGGGACATGGGTCGAATTGAGGCGATCCGGGCGTCCAAGGGGACGTTTGTGCCGACGGTGTTGTCGACGGAGGAGGTGTCGCAGGTGTTCGATCGTTTGGAGGTAGTGGTGCGTCAAGATCAAGAATTCGGGTTTGCCGTAGTGGACGAGGCTACGAGTTCTCGGGATTAATGGAGCAAGGGGGCTCGTAGCCTCGTCCACTACCCTAGAAATAGAGATTGACGGGATACTAGGAACCGACATAGCGATCGAACAACGATCGTGCGTGAGCAATGTCTCGCACGCCACTGATCACGGCTCGTCCGTCGCGAAACAAGGTCAGTGTTTGTTCCTCAGGCAGCGCTAGCCGCACGAAAAAGCGGGCCTCGGTGACCTTACCGACCGAGCCCCATGCTCGGGCGACTCGCTGTAAATCGACGCGTGATCCCGAGCCAGCGATTTGCACCGCATCGCGACCGCACAACGTTTCCGCGGCCTCGCCTTCGGCGGCGGTGGCGTTGAGAAAATCGTAGCGATGTTGCACGCAGGCGATGCAGTCCTCGTTACCGGTAAAACGAATATTGCGCATTTGGTTACCCCACAAATCGACCGACAACACGTCCGTGCGAACGTCCGAGCGGTTGCCCGAGATCCATTTGATCGCCTCGCACGCTTGCAGGCTGGCGATGAGGTGAGTCGCCGGTCCGATCACGCCGGCGGTATCGCAGGTTGCGGTTTCACCGGGGGCCGGCGGGTGTGGTAACAGGCAGCGGAAACACGGTGAGCCGCCGGTAAACAACCGCACCTGACCGCCCGCACCGATACACCCGCCATGCACCCACGGCGTTTGCGTTTGCAGCGACCAATCGTTGAGCAGTAACCGGGCGGAAAAGTTATCCGTCGCATCGATCACGAGATCAACACCGGCGAGATGCATTGCGATGTTCGCGGGCGTGATATCGACGACGTGCTCGTCAATCGTGATCGATGAATTGATCGCTCGCAAATGAGTGGCGGCGGCCTCTGCTTTGGCGGCCGCGTTGATCGCATCGGCTTCGGTGTAGAGACTTTGTCGTTGCAGGTTGCTCCATTCGACCAGATCACGATCGATCAATCGCAATTTCCCCACGCCGGCCCGGGCGAGCAGCTCGCCGGCGACACTGCCGAGGGCACCGCAGCCTAGCAACGCAACGCTCGATGCTTCGATTCGTTGTTGGCCCTGCGTTCCGATCGCGTTGAATTGGGATTGGCGGAGGTAGCGTTCGTCGGACCGAGAGATCGTCATGGGTTGCTGCAATAACCGAGAAAACAAAACGACCGAGTCAGTGGGCTTGTAAGCCGGGTTTTGTAACAGCGCGGGCACGTCGAGACGCGTCCTCGTTGCCGGTGACCATTTATCTGTGCACGACGATTGCTCGCCGCCTCAACTGCGACCTACCCGGGTGTCGATAACGAGGCGGGCCGCCTCGATGATGCACCCTGTTTGGTCTAGCTCCGGATGGGGTTTACCAAGCCGACCGGGTCACCCCGATCGCTGGTGCGCTCTTACCGCACCGTTTCACCCTTACCACGCGTTCGGGATGGTCGTCCCGTGGGGCGACCCGCACGAACCGTTCGGCGGTCTGTTCTCTGCTGCACTTTCCCTAACCTCGCGGCCGGTCGACGTTATCGACCATCCTGCCCTGCGGAGCCCGGACTTTCCTCCAGTGGTAAACGAATCGAAACCACCAGCGATCACCCCGCCCACTGACTCGGTCGGGTTTAACATCACCGTTAGGCAGAGAATTCACAAGCGGACGCTCAAAATTTCCAGCCGGCTTGGAAGAATACCCCATCGTCCAAATCGATTTCGATATCTTGAGCTTCATACTCGATGCTGCGATTGAACGCGTACCCGAATTCGATCAACCCGCCGCGGTTGCCTTGCCGCAGCACCTCGTACCCGCACAACAACCGCAACTCGCCGATCGTCAATTCGTCGTGCGACCCGTCGGTGCGAGAGACCGCCCAGGTGTTGCCACCGAGTTGGCCGCCGATGTAGGCCCATGCTTCGGCGACGGCGCCTTGTTTCCAAACGCGATAATTCAATCGGGGACGCGGCATCGTCAGCTCGACTTTCCACCAGGGCCGCGGCGTCCACGTCGCCCCGGCAACCGGCAACACACCCAAATCGGCCCGGTCGAGATACAGCGCACCGACGTCAATGCTCCACTGCTCCGACGCCTGCCAACTAACCAACCCCAAACCGAATAACCGGAACGCGTTCTCGCTCGTCGTGAAATCGCTCCGTATCGAAGGCGTCAACAGCAAGATCGTCGAACACCGCTGCGTCCACTTCTTTCGCTGAAACAACGCCACACCGGTACTGTACAACGTCGGCGGCACGTCGATCGCGGTCGGTCCGTCGAGCATGTCGATGCGAAAAAACGGACTGACGGCGAGGATATTGTCCAAACTCCCCAGCGGCACGCCGACGGCGACCCGGGTTTCTTGAAAGGTATGGTTCAACCCGCCGGCTTTGTCACCGAGTCCTTGCACATAACCGCCGGACAGTTCACTGCCCTGGTAAAATCCACGCCGAAATTGCTCGATCGGCAACTCCATCGCCATCGTCGAGGAGGGAACTCGCAATTCGTCGGCGAGTAGCAGCTCGCCCGGTTCGAGCCACTGCGTGTCATCGGCGACAGAATCAAAGAATCCGGGTGCCTGCCCTGCTTGGGGAATCTGGCCCGCCTGAGGAATTTGCCCCCAGCCTGGCGTTTCGCCCTGAAGCGGCGTCTGGCCCTGCAACGTAATTGGGTTTTGCACGGATGTTTGGCCCCAAACCGGCGAAATCGTGGCCCCGAGTAAAACGAAGCAACCGATCGATACGATACGAACGATCTCGCGTTGGTTCAGGCACGCCCGCACGAGATGCCAATGGCGGACGATCGTTTTGACGCAGCAGTACATGCCGCGAGCGATACCAAACGCCCCACCGCCGACGCAACCGCTAGTTTTCGGTATCCGTGAAATGAAAAAAAAAAGTTTCAGCGCGCTCTGAATCGGTCTCGTTACTCTATAGGGGGTAACGTCGCGATTGCTGTTTCTTAGCGGTGATTTTTGCGGCGTACGTGGACGTGCAGGCGGGCAGCCTGCACGACGGGTCAGAAGCCATGAATCACAAAACCTCCTCACCGCCGATCGTTCCCCCGCCCATCGAGTTACTCGTCGAGTCGCCCGACGGTGTGAATTCGTCGTTGGGGTATCGGGAAGCGTCGCATTCCCAGGAAATGTCGGGTTTGAGCGACGCCGATCTGCTCGACGGATGGCGTCGCGACCGCAGCCGGCCGGCGTTCGATGAATTGGTTCGCCGGTACCGGGTGATGGTTTTGAGTGTGTGTCGGCGACATTGCCACACCGATCCCGATGCCGAAGACGCGTTCCAAACCACGTGGGTTTGTCTGGCAAAATCCGCAGCCCAAATCCGTCAACCCGATCGTTTGGCTGGATGGTTGCACCGCGTCGCGACGCGGGCCAGCCACTTGGCCAACCAAACCCGCCACGGCAGCCCACCCCGGCACGGCAACACGTCGACCCGAGACCGTTTGGAAAAGGAGCCGATCGAAATGCACGAGATCCCCGCTGACCAAGACGACCCGTTCGTCGAATTGACTCGGCGACACGAAGCGATCGTGCTCGATGAGGAACTCGCCGAACTGCCCTCGCACTACCGCGCCGCGATCGTGATGCACCTGATCGACGGGCTCGATTACCAAACCATCGCCTCGCGATTGCAGTCCACCGTCGGCGCCGTCCGGGGGCATGTCCAGCGCGGCAAAGCAAGGCTGGCGATTCGATTACGTCGTCGCGGCATCGTCCCCGTGATGGCGTACGCGGCGATCCACACACTGCGATGTTCCGACGCGGCGGCCGCCGAAATCGCCGCAACCACGATTCCGCCGGGCGTCGATCCGTCGACGTTGGATCCCGCCATCGGCGTCGATGCCACGAACACTCCCGTTGACCTCACTTCTCTCCTCTCTTCAGGAAACACAGCGATGCGAATCACTTCATGGGTGGCGGCCGGGTTGGTCGCCACGACAGCCGCGGTCGGATTATGGATGGCGACGATCCCCGCCCAAGCCCAAACCGGCGAGCGTCCGCTCGCGGTGCAGTTGTCGGAAATCCCCAGCGAGGAGACGGGGCGAGTTCCGGTGGTGATCTCGCAACTCGGCCCGATGGAGAACAACTCAGAGGAAAAAGTATCAGCGAACCCAACTGCCGCCGCAACAAACCCACCGCAGCCAACACCAGCGGAAAAACCAGTCGCTGCACCGGAGTACCGGACGGATATCGCTCGCGAGGTTGCTGAGCGGATGGACGAGGAAATCATTCTCAATTTCACCACATCGCTTGGCACTCTCACCGAGTACCTCAGTGCCTACCTTGAAATGCCTGTCCTGTTGAATTCTCGTGCTGTCGCGATGAGCGAGGATTGGAAAGAGGATGCTAACCTCGATGTTTCCAACCAAACTCCCCTACCCTTGCGGACGGCATTACGAAAAATGCTGCAACCGCTCGGGTTGCGGGCCGAGATCCAAGACGAAGGGTTGGTGATCACGGCTGATTTCACCGAACTGACCCGACGCGGCATCTCGACCGACAAATGGGTCGGTATCTCCGATGAGGAAGCCGAGAAAATCGACGCGGCGTTGGATATCAAAGTCGCGGTTAATTTCCGAGACATACCTCTGAATCAAGCGATGGCTTCGCTCGCAGAATCGGCCCAGTTTCCGATTCGAATCGACCGCGCGGCGATTGAAGCTAATGGTTTGACCGATGACACTCCCGTCAGCGCCTCCACTGGCACGCTCAAAGCTCCCGAGCCTGTCCAAGCGGATGACAACCCCGCCGAGGAGCCTGCGGCAGAACCAGATCCAAAGCCCTCGCCAAGAGAAGATGATCCATTCGGCAAAGGGCAAGATCCTTTTAGCAATGCCCGCATACCTTGGCCCTCCGTCTCCGCAGCCCAACCCGATGGCGTTCCCTTGCGAAACGTTTTGAAGATCATCTTGCACGACCTCCAACTGACCTACACCGTCCGAGACGGGATGATCGTGGTGACGACTCTCGAGGCAGCTGATAAGCAACTGCGTTCTCGGATCTATTTCCTCGAAGGAACCGGTTTCCCCAGGGGCGACCCCGGTTCGGCGATGATGCTCCTTCAAGGCACCCTCTCTCCTACATCCTGGGAGGCACTCGGCGGCGTCGGAACGATGATGCCCGTGGGCAACGGCATTGATGGACGACCGGCGCTCGTGGTCAGCACCACGACAGTCGTCCACGAACAAGTCGAAGCGATGTTGAAAGCGTTCCGCGAAACCCACTTCGGCCCCGACCCGATCGCGCCACGACCTGCAAGCCCGGCGATGATGGGCGGTGGTGGAGGAGGCGGTGGCGGTGGTTTCGGCGCCGGCATGGGCGGAATGGGCGGCGGCTTCGGCGGTGGCGGTGGTGGGATGTTTTAAGAGGCAGCGAGAGCGACCCGACGCGTTCGTTCGGAAGCCCACGCGTTGATTCGGAACGCGACCGTTGCGTAGCCTGACTCTGTGAGTCGGGCGTGAAAAGCACAGCAAGACTCGACTCAAAGAGTCGAGCTACGAGGCACGCTGATTTCAATCTCAACGGGGCAGTGATCCGAGCCGAGAATCTCTTCCCGGATCGTCGCCCCGGTCACGCGAGGCAGGAACTTTTTCGCCACCCAGAAATAATCCAGCCGCCATCCGATGTTCCGCTCCCGCGCGTTACTCCGGTACGTCCACCACGAATAACGTCCCGGTGAATCATCGAAATGACGCAGCGAGTCGACGAAACCGGCTTGCTCGATCCGGTCCAAACCGCCGCGTTCCTGCTCCGTGAAACCGGCGTTCTTCCGGTTCGCTTTCGGGTTGGCCAAGTCAATTTCATGGTGCGAGCAATTCAAGTCGCCACAAAAGATCACGGGTTTGCGGCGATTGAGTTTCTTCAAATAGTCGAGAAACTCGACGTCCCACCGCTCGCGGTATTCGAGCCGCGTCAGCCCCCGTTGCGAGTTCGGTGTGTAAACATTGACGAGATGGAAATCGTCAAAGGTCGCGGTCACGACGCGTCCCTCGTGATCGTGTTCGTCGACCCCGATGCCGAGCGTTGTTTTCGCAACCGGGCACCGTGTCCAGATTGACGTGCCGCTGTATCCGGCTTTGTCGGCGCAGTTCCACACGTGTTGATAACCGAGCGATTCCGCCCACAGCGTGTCGACTTGCTCGGGACGCGCCTTCGTTTCCTGGAGGCAAACGATGTCCGGTGTTTCGCCTTCGATGTAGTCACGAAACCCCTTGTCCATCGCAGCACGAATGCCGTTGACGTTCCAAGAAACCAAACGAAGTGTCGACGGAGAAGGATCAGGCATGAATCGGTTTGTTAGGGAAGAAGAATGAATCAGTTTCGAGTCGCGGCAGTGAAGACGTTGATCGTGCCGGCGACGAGTTGATCGCCGGGAGGGAGTGCGAATCGTCCGACGGCGATGCCTTGCATGTTGATATCTTCGATCACGTTGGGACTTTTTCCCGTCCGGTCGATCGCGATCGATTGGATTCTTACCCGCTGCACCGCGACTTCGTATCGTGGTTCCGGATCGAGCGCGACTTCGACTTCCCGGCGTACCGGTTCACCGCTCGGGTCGAACGTTTGATACGCGTCGATCCGGGTTTGACTGCCGTCTCGTGGCAATTTTACACGTTGGCTTTCACCCGGCGGGATTTTGTACTCCGGTTGTCTGCCGGGATGATGCGTGTCGGTCAACGTCACGATCAGCGTTTCATTGGTGGTGTTCGCGAACGCGATTTCCACGGGCGGTAACCGTTGCGACTCGACGACTCGCGATTCGATCAACGTCGATTGCGGTTGCATCGTGGGGATCGCCGACATTAGCGGGGAAGGCCCCATCCCGATCGGTCCGACGTTGAGCGAGATGCCCGTCGACAAGTAACCGCTGACCACGGTCGACCCGAACCCGTAATGCCCGAGTCCGTAACGTCCTCCGCCAAAGTGACCACCGCCGAAAAACGGATCTCCATAGAAAGACCCGATACCATACGGAACAAACCCTCCGCCGGGCACGCCCAACCACGAGTTAAGAAAGGGCGCGAATCCTGGGCCGCTGCCGATCGGTCGCACCGTGACCATGCCGGGGACGAATTGCGGGAACGGCGAATCCAAATCCGCCCGCTCGATCGGCCCGATGCCGTTGCGAGGGAAACGCACGATCCGGTTGAGTTCGAGGTTGTAAAAGCCGAGATACCGACCACCGGGCAAATCATATTGACGGGCTCGCCGGTAGAAAAACCGGTCGCCCGAGGTTTCGAAAACCGACAACCCCTGGCGGCTAACGTCGATCATGCCCGTGATGTTGCCGTAACCGTCGACCATCTCCAAATCCGCAGCCGAGGCGGTTGTCACAGCCAGGGCAACCCCGATCACCAGCACGGCTGTCCAGCCACATCGTTTGTTGTCCCGCATCGCATCACCCGTGAATTCAACAGAAATCGAAAAGAGGAACGTTCGTCGTCTCTTGTGAGTGTACCGGTCGAAGGCCGTTTCGGCTATTTGAAATTTTGTACAACGCCGCTCCGCGTCGTTTCTTGGACACTCGACGCGGAGCGTCGAGATACTCTTCTGTGGTAATTTTGTACAATGCCGCTCCGCGTCGTTTCTCGGACACTCGACGCGGAGCGTCGAGATACTCTCCTGTGGCAATTTTGTACAATGCCGCTCCGCGTCGTTTCTCGGACACTCGACGCGGAGCGTCGAGATATTCTTCTGTGGCAATTTTGTACAACGCCGCTCCGCGTCGTTTCTCGGATACTCGACGCGGAGCGTCGAGATACTCTTCTGTGGCAATTTTGTACAATGCCGCTCCGCGTCGTTTCTCGGACACTCGACGCGGAGCGTCGAGATACTCTCCTGTGACAATTTTGTACAACGCCGCTCCGCGTCGTTTCTCGGATACTCGACGCGGAGCGTCGAGATACTCTCCTGTGGTAATTTTGTACAATGCCGCTCCGCGTCGTTTCTCGGACACTCGACGCGGAGCGTCGAGATACTCTCCTGTGGCAATTTTGTACAACGCCGCTCCGCGTCGTTTCTCGGACACTCGACGCGGAGCGTCGAGATACTCTCCTGTGACAATTTTGTACAACGCCGCTCCGCGTCGTTTCTCGGATACTCGACGCGGAGCGTCGAGATACTCTCCTGTGGTAATTTTGTACAATGCCGCTCCGCGTCGTTTCTTGGACACTCGACGCGGAGCGTCGAGATACTCTCCTGTGGTAATTTTGTACAATGCCGCTCCGCGTCGTTTCTCGGACACTCGACGCGGAGCGTCGAGATACTCTCCTGTGGCAATTTTGTACAACGCCGCTCCGCGTCGTTTCTCGGACACTCGACGCGGAGCGTCGAGATACTCTCCTGTGACAATTTTGTACAACGCCGCTCCGCGTCGTTTCTCGGATACTCGACGCGGAGCGTCGAGATACTCTCCTGTGGTAATTTTGTACAATGCCGCTCCGCGTCGTTTCTTGGACACTCGACGCGGAGCGTCGAGATACTCTCCTGTGGTAATTTTGTACAATGCCGCTCCGCGTCGTTTCTCGGACACTCGACGCGGAGCGTCGAGATACTCTCCTGTGGCAATTTTGTACAACGCCGCTCCGCGTCGTTTCTCGGACACTCGACGCGGAGCGTCGAGATACTCTCCTGTGACAATTTTGTACAACGCCGCTCCGCGTCGTTTCTCGGATACTCGACGCGGAGCGTCGAGATACTCTCCTGTGGTAATTTTGTACAACGCCGCTCCGTGTCGTTTCTCGGATACTCGACGCGGAGCGTCGAGATACTCTTCTGTGGTAATTTTGTACAATGCCGCTCCGTGTCGTTTCTCGGATACTCGACGCGGAGCGTCGAGATACTCTTCTGTGGCAATTTTGTACAACGCCGCTCCGTGTCGTTTCTCGGATACTCGACGCGGAGCGTCGAGATACTCTTCTGTGGTAATTTTGTACAACGCCGCTCCGCGTCGTTTCTCGGATACTCGACGCGGAGCGTCGAGATACTCTTCTGTGGCAATTTTGTACAATGCCGCTCCGTGTCGTTTCTCGGACACTCGACGCGGAGCGTCGAGATACTCTCTTCCGGTAGGATCTCCCAACGCTCGAGTTTTCCGCTAAGCTAGGCCCCATGTCCAACACGCTCGAAACCGCCGCCGATTCGCCCGCCACACCGAATGCGACCGGTGCGACGCTCAAAACGCTCAACACCGGCCCGTTGCTCTCACCGGCCCTGCTGCAACGACTCGAACGGCTCGAACTCGTTTCTCGGAAAATCTTTCGGGGGCGGATGAAAGGCGAGCGGATCAGCCGCCGCAAAGGACAAAGCGTCGAGTTCGCCGATTTCCGGAACTACGTCCCTGGCGACGACCTGCGGTTGATCGATTGGAACCTCTACGCCAGGCTCGATCAACTCTTCCTCAAACTGTTTCAAGAGGAAGAGGACCTGCATTTCTACGCACTCATCGACACGAGCGCGTCGATGAACTTCGGCACCCCGAACAAATTGCGAGTTGCGAAACAACTCGCCGCCGCACTCGGTTACGTCGGGTTGTGCCGTGGCGACCGGGTCAGCGTCCAAGCCCTCGGTCCGGCCGGTCGTTCGGCGCCCGTGATCCGGTCACGCAGCGCGTTATGGAAAATGCTGAAATACCTCGACGGTGTCGCTCCGGCGGCCAACCTCGACGCCGAAGCGAACGTGTCGTTGCACGACGGCGTGAAAGATTTCGTCGTGCGAGGCGTGTCGACCGGCGTCGTTGTGTTGATTACCGATTTGATGGATAAATCCGGGTACGAGTCGGCGCTGCGAATGTTGATCGGCCGTCAAATGGACGTCTTCGTTTTGCACGTGCTCTCGCAAGAGGAACTCGACCCGCCGCTGCGAGGTGACCGCCGGTTGATCGATGTCGAAGACGGTGACGCGGCCGAAATTACGGTCAATCAATACGTCGTCGATCGGTATCAAGAAACCCTTAAAGCGTTCTTGCAGGAGGCTCGGCAATACTGCGCCCAACGTTCGATCATGCACATTCTCGTGCCGACAGACACGCCGGTGGAAACCGTGATGACCAAGTACCTGCGTTCTCGTGGAGTCGTCCGATGAGTTTGATTCCTGCTCTCTCCGGATTTTGGCCGTGGGCGATTCTCGCGGCTGTTCCCGTCGGCATCGTGCTGCTGTATTTCCTCAAACTACGCCGCGAACCCGTCGAGGTCCCTAGCACGTATTTGTGGACACGCACGATCGAAGATTTGCACGTCAACAGTCTGCTGCAACGGCTCCGCAACAGCATCCTGTTGTTCCTGCAATTGCTCGCCGTGTTGCTGGCGGCACTGGCGTTGTTCCGGCCCGGTTTCCGAGATGAAACCAGCTCACTGGGGCGACTCGTTTTCTTGCTCGACACGTCCGCGAGTATGCAGGCACCGGCAGCCGGTTCGGGCGAACTCGCCGCGACGACTCGGTTCGAACTCGGACGCAAAATGATCGGCGATCGGATCGAGTCGATGCGTGATTCCGAAACCGCGATGTTGATCACGTTCAGCGATCGGGCGGAGGTCATGCAAGCGTTCACGTCCGACCGGGCACGGCTTCGCGACGCGTTGGATCGGTGCCAAGTCACCAACCGTCCGACCGATATTCTCGGCGCACTCAAAGCCGCCGACGGGTTGGCCAACCCACGACGCACGTCGGAAATCGGGAACATCCGGGACGTCCAAGTCGCCGACGCGTTGCCCGCCGAACTGCTGCTTTACAGCGACGGTGGTTTCCAAACGGTGACCGAATTCAACCTCGGCAATTTGAAACCGGTGTATCACGCCCTCGGTGCGACGCAGACGAAAAACCTCGCCGTCGCGTCCTTTTCCGCCAACCGTGATCTGCAAAACCCGAGCCAGATCGAAGCGTTCGCGACCGTCGTCAATACCGGCGACGAACCCGCCACGGCGGAGGCCTCGTTGTTCATGGAAGGCCGACTCGTCGACGCCGCCTCGTTCTCTCTCGACCCCGGCGATCAAACCGGTTTATCCTTCCCGGTCGAATCCGCCGACGCGGTTCGGATGCGCTTCACGATCGATCTGAAAGACGATCTCGAACTCGACAACACCGCCTACGCGGCGCTGACGCCTTCGGGTTTGGTTTCGATCCTCGTGGTCACCGAAGGCAACCGACCGCTCGAAATCGGGTTGACGACTGAGCAAGCCAAACGGGTTTCGGTTTGCGAGTTCGTCTCGCCGGAGTTTTTAGAAACCGAAGCCTACACCCGTCGAGCCGCCGCTGGTGATGATGACCTCATCATTTACGATCGTTGTCGGCCGCCGAAGATGCCCGCGACGAACACGTTCACGATCGGCGAACTGCCGAGTGACGAGTGGAAGTGGGCGACACCGGCGGGCAGTCTGACGTTGATCGACATCGACCGCACGCACCCGATCTTGCGTTATTTGGAAATGTACTCGCTGCTCGTTTTTTCAGGACGAGCGCTCGAAGGCCCGGAGGGAACCAGCGCGATCATCGAATCGGACCTCGGCAGTGTCATGGCGATCTCGCCACGGGGCGGTTACCGCGACCTCGTGCTCGGGTTTGAATTGGTCAGTGAAAACGAAGACGGCGACACGCAGGCCAACACGAATTGGTACGCCGAGCGTTCGTGGCCGGTGTTCCTGTTCAACGTTTTGCGGCATCTCGCCGGCGCCGCGTCCTCCTCCTCCGCCCCGTCGTATCATCCTGGCGAAACCGTACCGGTACGATTGGAAAGCATCGTTCGCAACGTTTCGTTGATGCGAACGGATGCCAAAGATGTTGAAACGTCGTTGGAAGAGATCGCCGTCGGGGAGGGCGGCAATCTGGAAATTGTCGAAACCAGCCTGCCCGGAAATTATCAACTCGTCCGCTCGGCATCTGAAAACAGCGCCGCCGCTACCGGGGCCGCCGACGGCGTGGTCGACCGGTTCGCGATCAATTTGTTCGACGTGCAGGAGAGTCGTTTGTCGGCGATGGAAGACGTGGAACTCGGTTACGAAACCGTCGCCGCCGTCGACAACGGCATCGAAACCCGCCGCGAGTACTGGCGTTGGTTGTTGATGCTCGTCCTCGTTGTCCTGTTCGCCGAATGGTGGTTGTACACCCGACGGTTGGCGTGACCGTCGTGCAGGCTGCTAGCCTGCCCGTGTGTCAGACTTTCCAGCCTGACACACGGTTCAATCCGTCGGTATTGAAGGTAAGCGACGGCGAGACAACAAGACGCGCTGAATGGTAGTGGACGAGGCTACGGGTCCCTGTGATTGCCGGAGTGGATGGACTCGTTGCCTCGTCCACTACGAAAGATCTTGCTCCGGCGGCCTTGGATACACTTAGGAAAGGAGACGACATGCCGGATCTGATCTTTCTTGTCGAACCATGGTCGGCTTTTCAGGTTCATCCGGCGGAAGCGTGCGCCGGGGGTTTCAAGGCATGACTGCAGTGTCCAACGAGATTGGTTCATGAGTATGGATGCTGGTAGACTACGTAAGCCGGAAGAAACGCAGTCGAGCTCTGCAGAGGTGCCACTCGACAAGGGATCTCTCGGTCGCCAGCGTCTTCCTGCAAAAGCGGTGCGCCCATGGTGCCGACGGATCTCGGCGGATTTCGGTTCACCGAGGACGATTTTTCATCAAATCATTAGACACGGGAGCCATGCCTTGAAAAACCTCGATCCTGGGGTCGTCGCACGCTTCCGTCGGATGAACCGGCATTTTTTGACAAACTGATCGAGCAGATTGATGCCGCCGAAAGCTATGTTTATCTGTCGTTCTACATCATCCTCGATGATGTCGTCGGAAACCGTTTTGCCGACGCCCTGACGCGACGAGCATCCGAAGGCGTCATGGTGCGGTTGCTGTACGACGAAATCGGTTGCTTGCGTTTGAGCAACCGCTATCTGAACCGTCTTCGCGACGGCGGAGTTGATGTACGATTACTGATTCCGTCGATGGCCGACGAGTGGGCGGTTTACTTGGCCGGATTCTATTACGAACGAGAACTGGCATAGCTTGATATTCCGGTTTTTCGTTATCAAGACGCGTTCCTGCATCAGAAATGCGTGTTGATCGATGACTCGTTGGTACTGCTTGGCTCAACCAATTTTGACAATCGTTCCTTGTACCTCAATTTTGAATTGATGCATGCCGTCGATGATCCTCAACTGATCGCGAGCACCGCTCTGATGTTGGAAAAGGACTTCGCACGATCGACGCAAACCGACGCGACCCAGCATTCGTTCCAGCCGCTACTTTCGCGAGCGGGAACCGCAATCGCGAGGCTGTTCAGTCCCGTGTTGTGAAACGCGAACATTGTTCAATCATTTCAAGTCGTGATGCAATTGCGAGCTGAGTCCCTTCGCCAATCCATGATATTCCCTTCGCCAAGCTCGGAATCTGCATAACCCTCTTCTCCGATTAGTCACCATGAAAAGAGATTGAAGACGAAAAAACCGGTTCCTTCGCAACCTCACGACGGTCGTTGGATTGCGTCCTGCAAGCGTGCACCGTTGCAAGGCTCTGAGATTGGCGACACCGTGCTCGTGCTGATTGGCCTGGAAGAATACACAACCGCAGGACAACGTTCCCGAGTCGCTGCCGCGCGGGCATCGGCGGAGAAATATCTCGCCCATGCGAGGCTGCGGAGCCATCAGGACCGGCTCTGGCGTCTGTGGGGCCTGCACCGGCTCGGCGGGGATGCCGATGCGCGAGCAACCAGGCTAGCCGCTATTCTCAAAGCACAACGCGGAGACGGCGGCTGGGCGCAAAACGACAGCGACACGGCGAGCGATGCCTACTCGACCGGCCAGACTTTGTTCATGCTCCGCCAGACAGGCATCAAGAAGGATGATCCGGCGGCGACGCAAGCGCGAGATTACTTACTTACTTAAGACGCAACACGCGGACGGCTCATGCCTCGTCGAATCACGGTTGAGGTCTAAGGCGCAGGCGTACTTTGAAAACGGCGACCCGCACGGCGAGCACCAGTTCCTTTCCACCGCCGCGGCCTGCTGGGCTATGCCGCGTTGGCACAGATGTTACCGCCCCCATCCGAGCCGGCGACGCCATGATTCAATGCTCCTATTCACCGCGAGCTGCGATGCATCCGCCGTCTTCGTGAGTCGTTCGTCATCGCGATGCGATCACTCTTGGTTCTCGCAGTCAATTCGAAATCAAAGGAAGGGGGGCTTTTTCGTCGCGTTCGCCATTTACTATCCTCAACCCCCTTTTTTTGCCCAAATCGGCGCGGCGAATACCACGCCCATCAGCAACAAGAATGTGGAACAAGTTTTTGTCAGCATCATCTGGAACCCCAGTCAAGGCAAACGTCTCGGATATGGTGATAGGAACCCGTCGGCGCCGCAGATGCAATCGTTTCCCCTCGTTGAGAGAGAACGTCGGACGAAAAACACTGGCATGAGTTCCGTAGATCGTCATGTGCGAAGGCGGTGTTTCTCGATCGCCGAGGGCGTCGAACAGCACGTGCGTATTGCCGTGAGCACGGGCACCGGAACCACCACCCGAACCAGTGGGCTTCGAATCGAAACTGACCCTGCAGTCGCACCCGCAGCGAAACCGTCGTCGCACGCGTAGCGAAATCCAAGTCGGAACCGAAAGCGAATGCCGCCACGACCATGCCGCCACGATCACGTTGTCGGCTGGCGGGTTGTGTTAGAATCCGCGCCGCTCCCTTTGCCGCCGATTGAGATCATCGCGAGTTCATTCCATGACGTCGACGCCGCTTCTCTCCATTGCTCTGTTCCTCCTCGCTGCGGTGCTGGGGGCGGCTGGTCAGTTTCTATATAAATCCGGTGCTGATGTGGCGGCGGGAGGAATTGCCGGATACCTGCTGAACGTTCGATTGATTTTGGGCGTGCTGTGTTACGGCGCGGTCATGATATTGTTCGTCACCGCATTCACGACGGGAGGCTCTTTGGCGGTTCTGTACCCCGTCTATGCGAGTACGTTCATCTTTGCGGCGATCATCGCTAAGATTGCGTATGGGAATCCGATCCTACCGATTCACATGCTCGGATGGGCGTTGATGATTAGCGGGATGAGTTTGATGGGGTGGCAGAGTCCGGGGATTGAATCGCCGCACCTGATTGCGGCCCCGGTCGACGGTGAAGTCGAGGGCAGCCATGTCGATTCGTAAAACGGAGGCGGCATCGCCCGGATCGTCGCCCGAGACGCCGACGAACGATCGCCGTCCATTGAAGACCCGGTCGTGACCGCTTTTTCGATGAGTTGCCGCATCGTTTGCGAGGGCGGGGGTCGGTCCCAATGCGATTTCGGTTTCGAGCATTGGGTTCGCCGCGATCGGCGCGGCCGGTTTGGTGGCGACGGCGGAGTTGCATTCACCGTGGACGATCCGCGCGGCTTGGTTGTTGGCCGCGATCGGCGTGCAGCTTCGATTGATCGCCAATCTGCTCGATGGCATGGTCGCGGTGGAGGGCGGACGCGCGGCGGTTCGATTCCTCCGAACGCCGAGTGAGGCCGTTTAATGTCACCAAGTCATTTATCGCTCGAAGTTCGGATGGTTTTGCTAGGCGTTTTCGCGGCATTGTTGCTCGCCAGCGCCGTCTCCATCGCATCGGTGCAGGTGAAACCGGATCGGGATTGGCGTGAGTTGCGGGCCCGCGTGCGGACGTGGTCAGTGATCGCGGGCTTGGTTGCGGGCTGCCTGTTATTGTCGCCCTGAGCGGCCGTCTGGTTTTTCGCCTTAGTGAGCTACCTTTCGCTCAAAGAGTTCTTCTCACTGATTCCGTCGCGTCGGGCGGACCGGCGTGTGATGTTCTGGGCGTATGCCGCAATTCCGGTTCAATATGCGTGGGTCGCGCAGCAGTGGTACTGGATGTTTATTATTTTCATTCCCGTCTATTTGTTTCTGTTGTTGCCCACCCGGATGATTTTAATTGGCGAGACGCAAGGTTTTCTGCGTTCGATCGCGACGGTGTAGTGGGGCATCATGGGAACTGTGTTTTTCTTGTCGCACGCAGCGTACCTGTTGGTCATGGAAGTCGCGGCGAGTCCGCGAGTGGCACCGGTTTGCCCCAATGGCGAAATACCGCAGTACCCAGGTCTCGAATTGCTGTTGCTACTGCTCGTGCTGACGCAGTCCAACGACGTCGCGCAGTACCTGTGGGGGAAATCGTTGGGACGCAAGAAATTAGTTCCGTTAGTGAGTCCCGGTAAAACGTGGGCCGGCTTCCTGGGAGGTCTCGGTACCACGATTCTACTCTCCGCAATCCTCGGTCCTTGGTTGACGATGCTCGACTTGCCGCGATCGGCGATGGCCGGCGTGATCATTGGTGTGACCGGCTTGCTCGGCGATCTGAACATCTCCGCACTCAAACGCGACCTGGGTGTCAAGGACGCCGGAGCGACCTTGCCGGGTCATGGTGGCGTGCTGGATCGGATCGACAGCTTGATCTTTACCGCTCCCGTCTTTTTTCATTTCGTCTGGTACTGCTATGGATGATACGAGCGTCGAATCGAAACCATTCGAGCCCCAACAGGGCCCTCACGCGGTGCTTCGTTTCCTGTTTTTTTTGCTGATCGTCCGACCGTTGATGTTGTTGGTGATGGGCATGAACGTGCGCCACCCTGGACGTTTGCTAATATCGATCGTGCCCAACGCCATGGCTACGATTGAGTGATGCGTTCACACCACAAACGCAAAATTGATTTCCGGCGTGGCTTCAAACAAGGAAGCTACGATCAGGTCGTCGCCTACTGTAAACCCGCCCGGCGACCGGTGTGGATGAGTGAAGAGGAGTTTGCTCAGTGCCAGGATTTCGTTCTCGTCCGTCACGTTAGTTACGAATTTAAAGTGAAGGGATTTCGCGTCAGACGAATTATCCTTGCGACAACACTTTTAGACCCGAATGAATACCCGGTTGAAGACCTTGCAGAGTTTTATGTTTAAAGGTGGCAGGTCGAGCTTGATATCCGCAGTTTGAAGACGCACATGCAAATGGAACACTTACGATGCAAGAGTCCATTGATGGTACGCAAAGAGATCTACGCTCACATCATCGCGTACAATTTAGTTCGCGATTTGATTGTCCATGCCGCCTATCGATTTAATACCAGTCCGAAGGCCATCAGTCACAAGGCCATCAGTCACAAGGGAGCCGTCCAAGCGTTGAACGCTTTCGCGGAAAAACTTCAGGTTGAAAATACACGCATTGACGCTCTCGAAGAAGCGCTACTGGAATCAATCGCTGATCACCCGATAGGCGACCGGAAACCGAGGATTCATCCGCGAGAAATTAAGAGGCGACCGAAACCGTACCCTACGATGAAGCGGCCGCGACAGGCCGCCCGAAGATCAGCGGCATAAAGGCTTTAGGCTTAAACACGCGGCATTCGTTCCGGACACCTTTGATCGCCCCCGCAATTCCCAGGCCCCAGCATGGTCGTCATGGAGATTGTAAATTTGATCGAGAATGCGTAGAGCTCCATCGACATCACCGTCGGCAAGCTCCGCTTCTAGCTTGAGATACAACTCGTCATCAGTGTAATTTTATTTCATCAGTCGTTAGGCTCCACGTTCGTGTGGGGAAGAGGGCGAAACCAAAATTGTCAGCCATTTCATTTGTGCATAACTAAGCGTCCGCTGCGGGTGCGTTTCAACTCGTAGCGAATCTTACCGAAACGAACTACCACCATGTCGCTTCCGCCGCTGATCTGATCGAATTCCACTTCGGGAACCTCTTGTTTGTTCGTCGGTTTACGAAGCCTTGACGACAAGGCTTCAGCGTTCGAGTAATTTCTCAATTCGGGGGATTGACTCACGATATGGTTGCCTCCCGCAACGCGGAACCGATCGCAGGATCGACACGGGCTTCCGATGGCATTGGGCGAATCAATGCAAATTGCTCGAGAGCGTCGACGCCTCTGCAGACATGCCCAAGCTCTATCAACCCTTGTCCGAGCTTGGTTAGCGGCGTCGAAGCGTCGGGATCAACGGCAAGAGCGTACTCGGCAAATTGGATTGCGAACAAAAAATTACCCGCATCGTGTTCTTTCTGGGCGAGGGTGGTATTATCGGTCATGCGACGGTGTAACTTAGAAGGGGTGTGAACTGGACAGGCTGGACGGCGTTAGGTAGGAAACTTGAATCTTGAGTTCATCGGGCGGAAGCAGAGGGATTAAGGCGACGAACGCGATCGTTTTCGGAAATAGACACAGAATGTGCCTGTAACAACCGACAGCAGTGCAAAGCTCAAAATCACCAGCAGATGAAAGGCTAGGAGCCACCACGCGCTCATGAGTGCACCCCGCGAGATGGGCTTGAAATTGCTGCGGACGACGGCTCCTGCAAGTCGGCAAGTCGTTGCTCGCAAGCTTGTGCCAAAAGCTCGTTATCGTGCCTTCTTAGCAAAGCAATCAGTCGCCCTAGGCAGCTGGGGCACTTCACCAGGGCGATTGCGCCACACTGGGTAATCTGCGAGACTAAGGGGAGGTTCGCATCTGAGCTTTTGAATTGCAAAAGTTAGACGGATTTACTCGCTTAGGATCTTTGCAATGGAACGCTCTACATCG
>Ga0163216_100233_pt1 | contig 124476 bp, 106 predicted proteins | sample SynspAceP_FD_167610 | JGI IMG/M metagenome (GOLD analysis project Ga0163216, IMG submission 167610) | Saline lake microbial communities from Ace Lake in Antarctica - Synechococcus sp. Ace-P (Illumina Assembly) | ecosystem: Environmental > Aquatic > Non-marine Saline and Alkaline > Saline ... | reverse complement strand
TCCTTGCTCACCGACTGGACCTTGTTCCCCGATGACACCTTGAATCCCCTGTTCTCCTATTGGGCCTTGTTCCCCGATGACACCCTGTATTCCTTGAATACCTTGCTCACCGATGGGACCTTGTTCTCCGATGATACCTTGTATTCCTTGTTCACCGACTGGACCTTGTTCCCCGATGACACCCTGTATTCCTTGAATACCCTGCTCACCGACTGGACCTTGTTCCCCGATGACACCTTGTATTCCTTGAATTCCTTGCTCACCGACTGGACCTTGTTCCCCGATGACACCTTGAATCCCCTGTTCTCCTATTGGGCCTTGTTCCCCGATGACACCCTGTATTCCTTGAATACCTTGCTCACCGATGGGACCTTGTTCCCCGATGACACCTTGAATGCCTTGTTCTCCTATTGGGCCTTGTTCCCCGATGACACCTTGAATTCCCTGTTCACCTATTGGGCCTTGTTCCCCGATGATACCTTGTATTCCTTGCTCACCGATGGGACCTTGTTCCCCGATGAAACCCTGTATTCCTTGAATACCTTGCTCACCGACTGGACCTTGTTCCCCGATGACACCTTGAATTCCTTGTTCTCCTATTGGGCCTTGTTCCCCGATGACACCTTGTATTCCCTGTTCACCTATTGGGCCTTGTTCCCCGACTTCTCCTTTATCTCCTTTATCACCTTTGTCTCCAACAGGTCCTTGTTCCCCGATGATACCCTGTATTCCTTGAATACCTTGCTCACCGATGGGACCTTGTTCCCCGACTACACCTTTATCTCCAGTTTCACCTTTATCTCCAACTATACCTTTGTCACCAGCATCTCCTGTAAGTCCTTTGTCTCCCTCTGGACCTTTATCTCCAACTTCACCTTTGCCACCTGTATCACCAGTAAGTCCTTTATCACCAGTTACTCCTTTGTCTCCGACTTCACCCTTCTCACCGGTTAGTCCTTTATCTCCAACTATACCCTTGTCTCCGGTTTCACCTTTATCTCCAACTATACCTTTGTCACCTGTATCTCCAGTAAGTCCTTTGTCACCGACTATACCCTTGTCTCCGGTTTCACCCTTTTCTCCGGTTTCACCTTTGTCACCGGTATCACCAGTAAGTCCTTTATCACCAGTTACTCCTTTGTCACCAGCATCTCCTGTAAGTCCTTTGTCACCTGTATCACCAGTAAGTCCTTTGTCTCCGACTTCACCCTTGTCACCGGTATCACCGGTTAGTCCTTTGTCTCCCTCTGGACCTTTATCTCCTTCTAGTCCTTTGTCACCAGTTGCTCCTTTGTCTCCAACTATACCTTTGTCACCGGTATCACCGACTACACCTTTATCTCCGGTTAGTCCTTTGTCTCCTTCTAGTCCTTTGTCACCTGTATCCCCTGTAAGTCCTTTGTCTCCGACTTCACCCTTGTCACCGGTATCACCGGTTAGTCCTTTATCACCGACTATACCTTTATCTCCAGTTTCACCTTTGTCACCAGCATCTCCTGTAAGTCCTTTGTCTCCCTCTGGACCTTTGTCTCCTTCTAGTCCTTTGTCACCTGTATCCCCTGTAAGTCCTTTATCACCGACTACACCCTTGTCTCCGGTTTCACCTTTGTCACCGACTACACCTTTGTCTCCAGTTTCACCTTTGTCTCCAACTTCACCCTTGTCTCCGGTTTCACCTTTGTCACCGACTACACCTTTATCTCCAGTTTCACCCTTGTCACCTGTATCACCTGTAAGTCCTTTGTCACCAGTTGCTCCTTTATCTCCAACTATACCTTTGTCACCTTCTAGTCCTTTGTCTCCAGTATCACCGGTTAGTCCTTTATCACCAGTTGCTCCTTTGTCTCCTTCTAGTCCTTTGTCACCTGTATCTCCAGTAAGTCCTTTATCACCGACTACACCTTTATCACCAGTTTCACCTTTATCTCCTTCTAGTCCTTTATCTCCAACTACACCTTTGTCACCTGTATCACCTGTAAGTCCTGTATCTCCAGTAAGTCCTTTATCACCGACTACACCTTTATCACCAGTTTCACCTTTATCTCCAACTATACCTTTGTCACCTTCTAGTCCTTTGTCTCCAGTATCACCGGTTAGTCCTTTATCACCGACTACACCTTTATCTCCGGTTAGTCCTTTGTCACCTGTATCTCCAGTAAGTCCTTTATCACCGACTACACCCTTGTCTCCGGTTTCACCCTTTTCTCCGGTTTCACCTTTATCTCCAACTATACCTTTGTCACCGGTATCACCTGTAAGTCCTTTATCACCGACTACACCTTTATCTCCAGTTTCACCTTTGTCACCGGTATCACCAGTTAGTCCCTTGTCTCCAACTTCACCTTTGTCACCGGCATCTCCTGTAAGTCCTTTATCACCAGTTACTCCTTTGTCTCCTTCTAGTCCTTTGTCACCGACTATACCCTTGTCTCCTTCTAGTCCTTTGTCACCGACTATACCCTTGTCTCCGGTTTCACCTTTATCTCCAGTCTCACCTTTGTCACCTGTATCACCAGAAAGTCCTTTATCACCGACTACACCTTTATCTCCAGTTTCACCTTTATCACCAGTTACTCCTTTGTCTCCGGTTTCACCTTTATCTCCAACTTCACCTTTGTCACCGACTATACCTTTGTCACCGGTATCACCAGTAAGTCCTTTATCTCCAACTATACCTTTGTCACCTGTATCTCCTGTAAGTCCTTTGTCTCCGACTTCACCTTTGTCACCGGTATCACCTGTAAGTCCTTTATCACCGACTACACCTTTATCTCCAACTATACCTTTGTCACCTATAAGTCCTTTGTCTCCCTCTAGTCCTTTGTCACCTGTAAGTCCTTTGTCTCCTTCTAGTCCTTTATCACCGACTACACCTTTTTCTCCGGTTTCACCTTTGTCACCAGCATCTCCTGTAAGTCCTTTGTCTCCCTCTGGACCTTTGTCACCGGTCGGTCCTTTGTCTCCAATGGCACCAGGCATACCTTGAAGACCGGCATCACCCTGAGGTCCTTGTGGTCCTGTTAAATCTGATGAAGTAAAGGAAGTACCGTCACTATAGTTAATGGTAAAAGTTCCGTTGTTATTATCTACGAATGTAAAGGTTCCTGCCTGTGTGGTTGTACAGAGGTTATTCCAAACAGCACCATTGAAATAGTGTACACAATTCGTATCGGTATTATAAACAAGGGCTCCCCTAAGCGGGGTAATGGCCTGCATTTGGGTAGTAGTTAGCCTAGTAAGAACAAAAGCTTTATCTGTACTTTCAAGCTCTACAATAGAAGCGGCATTTATGCTATTTGGATTCTGTCCTATTTTTACCTGAGCATGTACGCAAAAGGAGGTCAATATAAAGAACAGTAATAATCTTATTTTAATAGACATTTGGGGATAACATAATATGTTAGTACCCATAAAAGTAAGATGGCATTTGTAGGAATCCGATTAAATGTTGTGTAGACGCTAGAACCTGTTGGGAAATCTATGTATCCCATCAATTGAGCGATGTTTATTGCGTTTCATCCTTTTGAGGAGGTCTCGTAATTGATTCTAATGGTTAGTAAAAAAGGAGTTGAAGTTAATTTAACTAGAGTGATTATTGAAAATAATTTTCTGTTTGTTTACCTCGCCAAATATAAAAAGCCCTGAAAGCTTAAATCTTCTCCAGGTAAATCTATAGTGTAGAAATAAACACCAACAGGTAGCCCTTTTTCGGCACCGAAAGGAATGTTATTTAGATTCGAAAACCCGTTAAATTCGTCTGTATAATTAGCCATTTCAAAAACTTTAAGTCCGTAACGGTCATAAATTTGAACAAAATTACTATCGTATTCTTCTAATTCAGCAACGTAAAAAGAATCATTTATGCCATCTCCATTTACGGAAACAAAGAAATTATCAATGTTGACTACTTCTAATGATAAAGGCTCGTATGGTGCTTTTGAAGCTCCAAGGGTTATAATTTCGTAATCATCTGGAATGAATGATGTTGTGGTAATAAAACCTTCATTTAATGACCCTACTGGTGTGCTGCCAACAAGGTTTAGCCATCGTTGCGAATTTTTGCTCCAACCTACAGGTATAATAGTGGTAGCATCATCGGTCAGTCCTGCCATGGCGCTACGTTGGTTCCAGCTTAGGGTTACGTTAGATGTAATTGTACCTTCTAATCGCCAAAACTCACTAGTGTTAACACTTTCAATATCTAAATCTTTTTCAGAGGTATCAAAGGTGTTTGAAAATGAAATTGGGTTATCAGCGTTTTCATAGAAATAGGCACTTTTAGCGAATAGGTTGGTGCTTTCTGAGTTAATAATTAATGGTCTTATAAATTGACTGTCCCCAATAGGAAAGGCAAAATCTTGCTGATTAGTTATCGCTGCATATCCTTCAATTTTAGAAAAATCATTTTCGCCAGTGTAGAACGAATTATCTAAAAAAGTATAAAAAATAGATGGTTGGGTTAGGGGAGTACGTATGTTACCCAATATGAAATTGGTATTGTTGCTATTATCTATACCTAATGCTAATTGCAAATCATTTTCTAATGCAATTTCTACATCATAGAATTGAGGGGTCAACGTACCAGAAACAGTTAACAACTGTGTACCATAAAAACCTGCTAAACCAAGGTTATTATCTAACGGAGATTCATTGATAAGGTGGGTATGAAAACCAATACTACCACCCTCATGAATACGCAAGTTACCATTGTTATATAGGGCAGTTTGGGCAGATGCTGTTGCCGCCAAGAGAATGAAAAGAAGTGAAAGTTGTTTTTTCATTATTCTTTTGTCTTTTCTAACAATAGTTTCTTTATTTCCTCCATTTGGGCTTTAAGTGCTTCTACTTCAGTAGCCATATTTTTGTTCGATGACTCTAGCTCCTTTATTTTCTTTTCTTGCTCAATGGTGTGCAGAAAAAGTTCTTCTATTTTTTCGAGGTTGATTCTAGAGGCTTCTCCTAAATCCCAAAAGCCTTGTTCTTTGATTGATGCCGCTGACTTTATGCCAGGTAGGTGATTATTTGCTTTTACAAATTCTTCAATTTCAGATAGTTCTTTAAAATCATAATTTGGGTTTAAGATAGAATTGCCTAAAAAGTATTTTTGGAAAACGTAGTCGGGGTGAACTTGACCGGAAATAGTTGTTGAGATAGTGCCACCTACAGATAAATTTCCGGTCGTTGCGATATTTTGAGTCGGGTCTATTCTCATAGCTTCAAGACCATTTGTGGAAAACCCTAGTTGATCAGCAGCTATTCTGTACATTCCCATATTCGTGTCTCCATTAGTGTAAAATCCGTAACCAGGGTTGCCAGCACTTCCTTCGGTTGAAGCAAATCCTCCTCTTGCCCTAATTTGCCCATCAACATCTAATTTATCTTGAGGAGTAATATTTCCTATACCAACATTACTATTCGTACCAGTAAAGGAAAGTAAGCTATTCGTAATGTCGAAGGTTAAGTCATTATCATTTAAGTCATATGTTCTATCCCCTGTCTGTGTTAGATTCGTATTGGAAAGATTATTTCCAATAATTGGTGTTATCCAAGAGTAGTTTCCTGCTGCATCGGTTGCAAGAACATCCCCAGAGGTTGCTGTTGCATCGTCTGGCAGTTCGATTTCGTTCTGGTCATCGGTGTCCCCGTCGTTTGTAATGTGCGTATTGATTAAAGTAGTGTTCGCCGTAATCGCTACGGTCTCTTCCAAAGCAGAAAGATCTACCGTCAACGGTATTTCACCATCATTTTCTAACGAAATGCTCAGTAGGTTTCCTGCTCCGAAAAGAAACTGGTCTACTGTTTGTTCGTCTGTATCGGTCAAAGAAGGTGTAATCCAAGAGTAGTTTCCTGCTGCATCGGTTGCAAGAACATCCCCAGAGGTTGCTGTTGCATCGTCTGGCAGTTCGATTTCGTTCTGGTCATCGGTGTCCCCGTCGTTTGTAATGTGCGTATTGATTAAAGTAGTGTTCGCCGTAATCGCTACGGTCTCTTCCAAAGCAGAAAGATCTACCGTCAACGGTATTTCACCATCATTTTCTAACGAAATGCTCAGTAGGTTTCCTGCTCCGAAAAGAAACTGGTCTACTGTTTGTTCGTCTGTATCGGTCAAAGAAGGTGTAATCCAAGAGTAGTTTCCTGCTGCATCGGTTGCAAGAACATCCCCAGAGGTTGCTGTTGCATCGTCTGGCAGTTCGATTTCGTTCTGGTCATCGGTGTCCCCGTCGTTTGTAATGTGCGTATTGATTAAAGTAGTGTTCGCCGTAATCGCTACGGTCTCTTCCAAAGCAGAAAGATCTACCGTCAACGGTATTTCACCATCATTTTCTAACGAAATGCTCAGTAGGTTTCCTGCTCCGAAAAGAAACTGGTCTACTGTTTGTTCATCTAAACTAGCTGGAAGAGCGGCCCATATAACATCTCCATTTATATCTGTTGTAAGAATTTCTCCGTTCCCTCCTTGTTCAATTTTATCTGGAGTTACATTATTGTCCGCAATATCAATTTCTAATATCGTACCATCTAAAATATTATCTGTTTCTACCCCACCTATTGCTATATCTGCTGTACCAATTGTACCATTGACAATATTTCCGGATAAAATGGTTTCAGCTGCAATTTGCGTTGAGGTAATACTGCCATCAATAACTTGTAATGGATTTAGAGTACTACCATTACCTTCAATTGTTGTATTGTCAGCTTCTACCGTACCGCCAATACCTGTGGGTAAATTTGCCCAAGTAACTACACCCGCAGTTGTATTTAAAAATTGTCCGTTAGCTCCTGGTTCAATTTTAAATGGATCTGCATTGCTACCTATTCCTGTAATTGTGCTACCATCTGCTTCTTCAGTAGAACCAGAATTTAACAATGCAGCATCAATGCCAGCTAAATGTGCTTCTACATCTTGGGTGCTGGCTATATAATTAATTGGAACAGCAGTTACCTCTACCTCATTTGCAACTTGGTTATCTAAAAATTGAGTTAGGTTTATAGGAGTTGCGTCATTTGTTAATGTAAGCAGATTTCCTGCTTCTAATGTTAGTTGTTGGTTGTCACTACCGGCAGGTAAGGCTGCAATTTCATCGTCTACATATTGTTTGGTTGCGGCATCGCTGTTAGCGGAAGGAGTGGGTAAGTTGGTGATTGTTGTACCATTAGCATTGTTGTTTAAGACTAAGATTTCGGTTAGACTTTGTTCATCAACCGTCTTTATATACCCAAAAGCCCCAATTTCGGCATCCGTCAATTGTGTATTCGTATCGATGTCGGTTATTGGAACAGATAAGATTCCCGCTACATCTGTAATTCTCAGTTCACCTGCAACCACTTCAAATGTCTGGTTTTGCTCATTCACTGGATCACTCCCTCCAGAGGTGACAATATCTGCAATTTCGGTATCTACATAAACCTTTACTGCGTTTTGTGTTGGATAAAGAACTGTTGAATTACCTAAAGTTTCAATATTTGATTTATTTGCAATATTTTCTTTGAGTGCTAAACCAGCAGTTAAGGCTGCATCAGTAGCCATAGCACTTAAATCGGCTACAGTTGGGTTGCCATTTTCAATAGTTATGGTAAGTTGCTCATTGGCCAGAGTTGCCGTGCCTAAATTCTGATTATCAGAACTAACATAGGTCGTAAGGTCGATAGGTGTGCCACCTTCCTCTAAGGTTAAAATGTTATTTACAAGTGATAATTGTTGATCATCAGAACCTACCAGGCCACTTAAGTCTACTGATGCTCCTACAGGAGTTGCCGATTGGCTGATACTTAAGGTATTGGTTAATTTGGTGAAGGTTAAGTCTACAAGTTCATTGGTGTCATCGGTATCTTGATCATCAATAATATGATCTGCAATTAATGCGGTATTATTTGAAATATTCAATTGTATGCCTTCAGTAATTTGCAACGGATTGGCCGGTGTGCCACTTCCGGTAATGGTTATTTCGTCTCCTACTGCACCCATTAGGTCGCCCGCATCTCCCCACTGAACTATTCCATTTTCATCGGTAATTAATACCTGTCCTGGTATAAAGTTAGCGATATCACTTGGTGCAATACTACCATCTCGTATCTCATCTGAACCTACTGCATTCTGGCGTATTTCACTAGAACCAACAGATTCTGCCGCTAATTTATCTTGGGTAATACTATTATCTTGTATGTCGTCTGGCCCAATGCCACCATCTACTATATTATCGCCAAGTATGCCATTTTTAGCAATTTCTAGGTTATAACCGCTTGCAGTTTGTGTAATTTCTATGGTAGCTCTATTGTTAATTATAGGGTCGTTGGTAATGGTGAAATTGACTGCATCGCAAAGGTTTACCCATTGTGTGCCATCATAATAATTAATACACTCGGTGTCGATATTATAAACGATACCACCTCTTTGCGGAGTTATAGCTTCCATTTCTAAAGTACTGACCCGTGTAATTACTAAAACTTTTGAAGTGCTTTCTAATTCTAGTACCGATGCAGGATCAATGTTTTGGGGATTATCACCTATTTTTATTTGCCCAAATACAGTTGGTATTGTGAGCATTATAAATAAAATAAACAGAATTATGGCTTTCATACTAAGCGTTTTATAACCTTAAAATGGTGGAAAACAAAAATAGTATTATCTTCTTATCTAGCTTTATTTATAAGTTGAAATAGTATGCTAATAGGTTAAAGAACATTAAACTTCGTTGAAAGGATGTATAACTTTAACCTATGGGTGCTTATTTGTATAACAGTCTAAAAAAAGGCTGTTATAATAAATTAACAAAAGTTTATTGACGCGTTTTTTTTTATCATATTAACATATCTTTACTTTATATCCTGAATACCTTATTATAGGGGTTCTTAGCTCAAAATAAAATAATGACCAAAAAATTACTCTTCTTAATAGTATTACTTACAACAGTAACCGGTTTTTCACAAGATGATGAAAGACGTCTTTTATTAGGTTCTGTTCTTTATATGAATGTTGCTGTACCTAATGAAAACGTGATTAACTCCACCTCTGAAAGGGCAACTATTACAAATGACCAAGGGAATTTTAAAATTAATGTAAAGCTGGGTGATCAGCTAGTATTTACTGCTGTCAACTACAATATTAAAGTGGTTACGATTACCGAAGAAATTTTGGCAAATAATCGCTTAGTTGTTGAGGTAAATGAAAAGGTGACCGAGTTAGATGAAGTGGTAATTACTCCAGATCAACAAGAGCGTTTTTTAAAGTTAAAGAATGAAGAGTTTAAAGCGTATGAATATGAAATTGATCGTAGTACAGAAGTAGAAAACATTTCATTATCTCAATCAGAAAGAGGAATGCAAGATGGTTTGAATTTCGTTAATATTTTCAGGGCAATTTTCAAGGCGCAGAACGAATCAGATGAACCCGGACCTAAGTTAAAGGTAAGTGATGTACTAAGACAAGTATATGATGATTCATTTTTTGTGGTTGATTTAGCGATACCTCAAGATAGAATAGATGAGTTCTTAATATTCTGCGATACAAGAATGCCAGCGCAATCTTTACTTAGGAAAGAAAATGAGTTTCAACTTATTGATGCCTTGGTTACTAACAGCAAATCGTTTCTGAAGGGAGTAGATGAGGAGTAGTCTCCTAATTTTACTTTTATTATCTAGCGTTGCAGTTGTAGCTCAAATTGGTGAACCTAAAAATTTAGAGGGTAGAGTATATAGCGATGATGGCGATGTAGCTGCCACACATGTTTTAAACTTAACGACAAAGCGAGCAACCATTACCGATGTAAACGGTTTTTTTACCATTGCCGTTCATCTATTTGATACTTTAGAGTTTTCTGCAATTCAATACAAAAAGAAGATTGTAATAATATCAACGTCTATTTTAGAAAGTAAGATGGTGTCCATTGGTTTAGAAGAAGCTTTGACCGAGTTAGACGAGGTTACGGTAACACCTTATAACCTTAGTGGTGACCTCATTAAAGATTTAGCTACTTTAGAATTAGACCCAATAGTTACGGCATCTACCTTAGGCTTACCTAACGCATACGTTAAAATACCAACAAAGGCAGAACGAGAACTTACCGCTGCAACAGCCAACCCTATTATGAGTTTTGACCCATTAATAAACGCTATAACGGGTCGTACCAAAATGTTGAAGCAACGGGTAGAAAGAAATAAACTGTACGATCGAACAGAGCGTGTACGTGATTTTTATGAGGATAGTGTGTATCAAAAAGATTTAGGTATACCGTTAGAGAAAATAGATGATTTTCTCTATTTCTGTGAAGTAGACCCTAGGTTTCAAGAGATAGTTGATACCCATGACCAGATTAAAATTTGGGACTATTTTCTTCAGAAGAGCTTAATTTATAGAAAAAATAACTTCTTAGATTAGCAATTAAATTTGGCATATGCTTTGCAAAGAGGTAGTTAAACAAGACAATATGAAATTTTTTAGAACAGCATTGTTAGTAATCTTATTGCCGCTATTTGCTTTTGCAGGAGCACATAAATTCTATATCAGTGTTACCAACGTTGATTATTCTGAAAAAGACCAATCGGTGCAGATTATAACCCGCGTTTTTATTGATGATATAAATGCAGTATTGAAAGAGCGCTACGGTATACCCTCAAAATTAGGTACTGATAGCGAATCATCTGTTGATAGAGAGTATTTAGAGAAATACATTCGCACTAAATTTTTGGTAGAAATTAATGGAGAAACTGCTAAATATGATTTTATTGGTAAGAAGTATGATGCTGATATGGTCATTTGTTATTTAGAAGTAACCGATGTTCCACTAAAGAATTTGAAACAAATCGGTATTCAAAATGAAGTACTCACAGATATATATGATGATCAACAAAATGTTGTCCATTTTAATGTAAATGGGAAGAAAAAGAGTCACGTTTTGGTGAAATCACATACTAAAGGAATGTTAAATTTGTAACATATATTAAGAAATCTTTTTAAAAACTCTAAATTTCGCACACTAAATAATTAGATAATGATAAGAATAAAGTACGCGTTTGCCTCTGTATTATTTCTTTTTGTGGCACTTGGTTTTGCGCAAGAGAAAGTAACCAAAGAAAAGGAACCAGGGCATTATAATCAGAGTAAATTTAAACAATTATACGAGGAGTTTTCGACCCCAAATACTTACAGGTCAGCATCTGGTGCGCCAGGACCAGATTACTACCAACAGCAGGCCGACTATGTGATGGACATTCTCTTAGATGATAAGAATGCCAAAATTTCAGGCCAAGAAACAATTACCTATACCAACAATTCTCCTGATGATTTAGAATATTTATGGTTACAATTAGATCAAAATATAAGGACTAAGGATTCAAAAGCAGCATTGAAAAATGGAGGTAATGTAAAAGAATCAGAAGATACGGCAGATTTTGTACAAAAGTATATCACAGAATCTTTTGATGGCGGTTTTAATATAGATTATATAAAAGATGCCTCTGGTAAAGCACTGCCATATACTATTAACTTTACTATGATGCGTGTCGATTTACCTACACCTCTTAAAAGTGGTGAAAAATATTCTTTTGATATAAAATGGAATTATAATATTCCTGATCATACCGTAAATAGAGCAAGATCTGGATATGAGTATTTTAAGGAGGATGGAAACAGGGCTTACGTAATTGCTCAGTTTTTTCCAAGAATGGCAGTTTACAGTGATGTTGAAGGCTGGCAGAATCATCAATTTTGGGGTAATGGAGAATTTGCCCTTCCATTTGGTAATTATGAAGTGAATATTACAGTGCCTGCAGATCATATCTTAGACGGTACTGGCGTACTTCAAAATCGAAAAGAAGTGTACTCAAAAGAAATGATGAGTCGTTACGAGCAAGCAAAAAAATCTTATGATAAGCCTGTAATAATAGTTACTCAAGCAGAAGCAGAAGCGGCTGAGAAAGGTTTTTCAAATAAAACGAAAACATGGAAGCTTAAAGCTGAAAATGTTCGTGATTTCGGTTTTGCAACTTCAAGAAAATTCATTTGGGATATGCAAGCGGTGAAATTAGGAGGTAAGGATATCATGGCAGTATCCATGTATCCAAAAGAAGGTAACCCATTATGGGAAGAGTATTCAACTAAGGCAGTAGCACATACGCTAAAGTCATACTCGTCTCATACATTCGATTATCCTTATCCAAAAGCAATTTCAGTACATGCTAAGAATCAGGGGATGGAATACCCAATGATTTGTTGGAATTATGGTAGACCAAATGAGGATGGTAGCTATTCTGATAGAACTAAATACGGAATGATTAGCGTAATTATTCATGAAGTTGGTCATAACTTCTTCCCTATGATTGTTAACTCTGATGAACGTCAATGGGGATGGATGGATGAAGGCTTAGATACCTTTATGCAGTATATGGCAGAACAAGAGTTCGGAGAAGCTTATCCGGCAGCAATTGCACCAAATGATAAGTATCCTTCAAGAAGAGGTGATCCAACGAAGATAGTGCCTTATATGAGCGGAGATCAAAGCACAATTTCTCCGATTATGTCAAATCCTGAGAATGTATTTCAATTAGGGGCAAATGCTTATGGTAAGCCTGCAACTGCATTAAATATATTAAGAGAGACTGTAATGGGGCGTGAGGTTTTTGATCATGCTTTTAAAACCTATTCGCGCCGTTGGATGTTTAAACATCCAACTCCAGAAGATTTTTTCAGAACAATGGAAGACGCATCTGCCGTTGATTTAGATTGGTATTGGAGAGGGTGGTTCTATACGACCGATTATGTAGATATGGGAGTGAAGAATATTAAAAAGTTTCAGGTAGCAAAAAAACCTGTTACAGGTGATTTGATGTCGAAAGTATTTTTGGTGTCTTCTGACAGTGAAAGCTATGATCCTGCTTTAGATGGGGTAAACCCTTCTGAAACTTCAAAAACTCTTAAGGAGTTTATGATGGATAATATGACCGAGGCTGAAAGAGCTGCAGTGAAAGAACCAAAATATTTTTATGAGGTAACCTATAATAGTCCGGGTGGTTTACCTATGCCATTAATTGTAGAATATACCTATGCAGATGGTTCGGTTAAGAATGTAACGTATCCACCAGAAATTTGGAGAAAGAACAGTAAAGAAGTGAGTATGGTGCTTTCTTCAACTTCTGAACTTACTGGTATTAATATTGATCCTAAAATGGAAACAGCAGATATTGATACTACGAACAACAGCTGGCCAAAGAAAGAACAGGAAAGCGAATTTGATAAAATGAAAGAGGAGATTAAAGGAAAATAAGCCTAAAAAATATTTCTATAAAAAGCCTCGTAGTTATACGAGGCTTTTTTAATTTGGATACTAAACTTGTTTATATTTGTAGTATGATTGCTATGTATTCGTTATTTATAAGTGGCGCAGAAATTTTCTTCATTATGTTTATCGTAGTGATGGTTTTTGGTGCCGACAAAATTCCTGGTATTGCCAAGGGGTTGGGTAAGGGTATGCGCCAATTGAAGGATGCGACCGAAGATATTAAACAAGAAATTCAAAAGAGTGCTGACAAGCAGGGTATTGATACTAGTTTTGTGACAGATATCAAGAAAGATATCGATGATATGAAAAAAGATATTGGTTCTGGCTTGGCAAAAGATGTTAAGAAGCAAATAAGTGATGTAGGCAAGAATATCAGCGATGTAACTGGCAGCATAAAGAGAAAGTAGCCTATTATGTTAGATAAGATTTTACAATGGAATCGAGAGACCTTTGTCTATCTTAACAGTTTAGGTATTGAGCAGTACGATATGTTTTGGTCAATAGTGACCAAGTTTCCACCTTGGATTCCACTTTTTGTACTTATTATCACACTTTTTTTTATAAAATTTTCGAAACGCGAAGCTTCATTCATGATTTTGACCCTTTTGGCTATGGTTTTGTTCGTGAGCACGTTAACAGATTTGACCAAGAACGTAGTTGCACGGTTGAGGCCAAACAACGATGAAGAAATAAATAACTTAATTCGTATTTTAAAGAGTCCGTCTGGGTTTAGTTTCTTTTCAGGGCACGCTTCGTCATCTTTTTCTATAATAACTTTAGTTGTCCTGTTTCTAAGGCAACATGTTAAATGGATATACCTACTTTATATTTGGCCCATCTTATTTGCTATGAGTAGAATTTACGTAGGGGTACATTTTCCAATAGACGTAATAATAGGTGCCTTGGTAGGAATATTTTCTGCTTGGATGTTTTATAAGTTGTATGGCTTACTTATTTCACCCTACTTAAAGTTAAACCATCGCGTATAGGCAATAATACAGTCTCTAAAAGCGGATGTTTACTTAGTTTTTTATTGTAATCTAATAATACTTTCGTAGTAGTATCTTTTGGGTCTAAGGGTTCTACAACTTTACCAGACCATAAGACATTGTCAGAAAGTATAATTGTGCCCGATTTTGTTTTAGGTAAAACTTTTTCAAGATACTTATCGTATTGTTTTTTTTCTGCATCAATAAATATAAGGTCGAAAGTTATGTCAAGTTCAGGTATTATATCTAAAGCATTACCCACGTGTTGAATAATCTGATTTCCATAATCACTACGGTCAAAGAAAGTTCGTTGAATGTGTTTTAATTCGGCATTTACGTCGATGGTATGCAGTTCACCTTCTTTACATAATCCTTCGGCCAAGCATAAAGCTGAATAACCAGTGTAGGTTCCGATTTCAAGAATATAAGTAGGATTAATTATTTTAGACAACAAACTTAGAACTCTGCCTTGAAAATGGCCAGTAAGCATTCTCGGTTGAATCACTTTTAAATGAGTTTCGCGAGTAAGATCTTGTAATAATTTAGGTTCCTCTTGCGAATTATCTGCCAAATAGCTTTCTAAAAGTGGCGATATAAAATGCATACGTTTCTTTTTGCAAAAATAGGGTTTTAAGCCTTAATTTCATGACATCAAATTTAGCGCATGATAAACCAAGAAATTAGTATTAGGGAAGCTGTAATTGAAGATTTACCAGTGCTTTTACAACATGAGCAAGGAGTTGTTACCTCTGAGCGCCCTTTCGATCCTACAATTAGAAATAGTGATGTAACGTATTATGATTTAAATGCTTTGATGTCAAATTCACGAGCATTGGTTTTAGTTGCTTGTGACGGAGAAAAGATAGTAGCTACGGGTTATGCTTTAGAAAAGCCTGCACGGCATTATTTAGATCATGAGACTTTTGCTTATTTGGGTTTTATGTACACCGACCCTGAATATAGGGGTAGGGGAATTAACGGCAAAATTATAAATGGTTTACAAGAATGGGCAAGTTCTTTGGGTTTAGCAGAAATTAGATTACATGTTTATAGCGAGAATGAGCCAGCTATTCGCGCCTATGAAAAAGTTGGGTTCAAAAAACACATGATAGAAATGCGACTGCGTACTACATCGTAGCAAGCAATTATTCATTTGGGCACATTAGATTATAGGCTTATGATTACTTTTATATAAAATTGGTTATGGAATTTAAAAATACGCTTGAGTTTGCACAATTGTTAGATGCTCAAGACAACTTAAGAAGCTATAGAGATGAATTTATTTTTCCTAAAATAAACGGGAAAGAGGTGATATATTTTACCGGTAATTCTTTAGGTCTTCAACCAAAACGAACAAAAGGTTTTGTTGATGAGGTTATGAAAGATTGGGCAGAACTGGCAGTAGAAGGCCATTTTTATGCTGAAAAACCTTGGTGGGATTATCATGAACGCCTTGCGGAACCTTTAGCAAAGGTTGTGGGCGCATTGCCAGAAGAAGTTTCTGTGATGAATACTTTGACGGTAAATCTTCACTTATTGATGGTGTCTTTTTACAGACCTACCAAAACTCGATTCAAAATTCTATGTGAGGAAAAAGCTTTTCCTAGTGACCAATATATGTTTCAAAGTCAAGTGCGATTTCATGGGTTAGACCCAGATGAAACAATAGTAGAGATTAAAAAGCGCGATGGTGAACATCATTGGAGAACCGAAGATATTCTTGAAAAAATAGAAGAATTGGGCGATGAACTGTCGCTTGTTTTAATAGGTGGCGTAAATTATTACAATGGCCAAGTGATGGATATGGAAGCCATTACCAGAGCAGGGAAAACGGCAGGGGCAAATGTAGGCTGGGACTTGGCTCATGCAGTGGGTAATGTAGAATTGAAGTTACATGATTGGGATGCCGATTTTGCATCATGGTGTAGTTATAAGTATATGAATAGTGGGCCAGGTAATGCATCAGGTATCTATGTGAATAAAAGACACTTGAATAAAAAAGATATTCAAAGATTCGAAGGATGGTGGGGAACAAAAAAAGAAACTCGATTTCTTATGAAACCTGAGTTTGAACCCATGGAAAATGCCGATGCATGGCAAATAAGTAATGTTCCTATACTGTCTGTTGCACCTTATTTAGCATCACTTACCATGTTTGAAGAAGTTGGGATGAATAAATTGATAGACAAGAGAAATACAATTGTTGCCTATTTAGAATTTATTCTGCATGAAATTGATAAAGAGGTCGATAGTTCTTTTGAAATTATAACACCAAAAGATAGAGGCTGTCAATTATCTGTCTTTTTGCACGGACAAGGAAAATCGTTGTTCAATTATTTGATGGAAAATGGAGTAGTTACCGATTGGCGCGAACCAAATGTAATACGGTTGGCACCTGCACCTTTTTATTCTTCGTATGAAGATATGTATCGTTTCGGGCAAATTTTGAAAGCAGGGGTTCTTGCGAACTAATTTGTAGTTAGAGGCTGGTCTTTATTGTATGGCTAGTAATATTCTTAAAAAACCTTTTGCTGAGCGAAGTCGAAGTAAACAACCAATAACCAATAACCAACAACCAGCTGTAGATGAAATCATTAAAGTTAATTTTAGGTAATGCACGCTATTTCGGACCCTCTTGGGTTTTTGCAAGTATCAATATACTTTTTGGTACTTGGGCAATATACATACCTACGGTAAAAGACACTTTAGATATTAGTAAGTCTGAATTGGGAATTGCTATTTTCTTTTTGGCATTAGGGGTATTCACTATTTTTCCGTTTGCATCTACAATAATAAATAGGGTAGGAGTTGGTAAATCTACTTTCTATGGAGTTTTGTTGAGCTGTGCAGCTGCAATGTTACCTTTATTGGCACCAAACTATTATGTTTTAATGGCTGCGCTTTTTCTCTTCGGCGCATCGAATGGTATCACCGATATATCTATGAATACCTTGGTGACAGAAATAGAGAAAAAAGATAAAGTGAAATTTATGGCCGCTTCACATGGCTTTTTTAGCTTGGGCGGTGTATTGGCAGGTATGGGAAGTTTTTTAATTGGTCCGCTATCGAATCCTGTACTTCATATGTCAATTGCTGTTTTACTAGTTTTAGTAGTCAATTTTATATTTAGGAGGAAGTATATTTCTGAAATAGCTGAAAAAATAGAAAATGAACCATTTAGTTTTAGTTTGCTAAAACCACTTTTGCTATTAGGACTTATATCGTTTGTTGCCATGGGTAGTGAAGGAGCAATTGTCGATTGGAGTGGACTTTATTTAAAGGAAATTACCATGGCACCAGAAGCTTTATGGGGATTAGGCTTTTTAGGTTTTCAGGTAACAATGACCCTAGGTCGATTTCTAGGTGATGGAATTAGTGAAAAAATAGGCTCCATAAAAATTGTAGCCTTAGGAGCTGTATTAGCAATTGTAGGGTATGTATTAGTATTGACCACAGATATTTATTTAAGCATTGTAGGTTTTGCTTTAAATGGACTAGGTTTTTCGGTAATGGTGCCCGAAGTTTTTAGAATAGGTGGAAATGTGAAAGGTGTAGATTCCTCGAAAGGAATAGCTTTTATAGCTGGTTCTGGTTATGCGGGGTTTTTATGTGCTCCACCAATTTTAGGGTTCTTGGCAGAGAATTATAGTCTTACCCGAAGTTTTGTAGTACTTCTTGCCTGCGGATTTTTAATATTATTATTTACACTATTATTAAAAAGGAAAAAGGCATAAGTAATTCTGAACAATTTTAATTCTTGATGTTACTTCTTACTTTAAACTCATTGTTTGGGTCTTGTACCTTTTCAATAAAATCTAACATTTCTTCTGTTAGCAATAACTGGTTTTGAGTAATCCAAAATCTTTGGTCGTAAGGATAATTTATTTTGAATAAGTCTTTAGATGTACTTACATTTTTTTTGACGTCAAAATCACCTTCGTTATCTGATGTGGTCAAAATAAAAGAAACGTCGTAATAGGAAGTATAAGAATTATTTTCATCGGTTTGTTCAATTACTACACGGTATTTTGATGATTCAATATAGTATTTTTGATTTTTACGAGATTTTGAAAGTGATATTTCTTTATCAATAGAAATTGTCCTGTATCTGCTGTCTTCATTTTCTGAAAATGGATTGTTTTCAAATTCAAAAACTATTTTAAACTGCTCTATCGCGTTGTTTTTAGCATTGATAATATAATGTCCCGTTACTTTCTCATTTGTAAATTCGGGTTTGGTTTGAAAGCTTAGATTAATTTTGCTGCCATTCTCAAATGTGGATTCGATCAAATCAAAAGCATCTCCGGTGGCATTCACAGGTATCAAGTTCATGAATAAACCGTAAAATGAATCGAAAATAAAATAAATGTCATTTTCATCAAGTACCAAACCGACTTTACGCATATTGGTCAGTTCAACTTTAAAATCTTTTTTATCTGGCTCAATTTCTTGAGTATACAGTAGCGTTCTTCTTTCCAGTTTTCCTTGTAGGTCCTGTATTCTGGTAATTTCACCATTATATCTTAAAACTCCCCTTAATAAGAATTTCTCCTTATAAGGATATAAAGGGTAATTAGAATCAATGGAATCTTTTACTTTTTGCCATAATGTTTTTTCATTGGTAACGGTGACCTCATTTAATTCTAAAACACTTTTGTTGAGATAAATGGTGTCATTGGTTTTCTGAAATGTAGTACTGATTTTATCATAACCAGGTCGGTAAATAATAATAGAATCAGAAGTAGAAGAAAACTGAAATCGCCCGTCAGCATTGGTCATCGTGTGGTCGGACTTGTTGTAAATACCAACAAATTCTAATGGGGAATTATCTGAAATATCCACTACAATTCCACTTAATTCATTTTGAGAATAAAGAAGAGTAGAAAATAGGCAAATAATAAAAAACTGAAGTTTCATAGGGTGTTTGATGTATATTGAAATTATCAAACACTATACCACATTACTTCACTTCAACACCAGTAAAGAAAAGTGAAAAATCTGCATCAGGTCTTTTGTGCATCATGCTAATTTTTAATCCTTTTAGTTCTTTATAATCTTCCCAACTTGTAACCATGTTAGGTTCTGCTTGGTTTTCTTTTCTATATGCCCACTCTTTAATGATGTAATCATCTCCAAAATAATAATCATAAGCATCGCCAGGGGTATAACCGCCTTCATTTGCATAAACGGTCGTTAACTTATTCATTTTGGTTTTGCTAATAGGTGCTTCTATACTTTCTGTAAGCTCGTAGGTAAAACCTTTTTGGTCCCAAACTAATTGATAAGGCGCCAATAGCCAAAATTTATCATTAACGAAACCGCCATCGGTAACTGCCATGGTACTATCTACAGCCTTTCTATTATACGTAATTGTATCTTGCCGTGTCATCATAGTGACATCGTTAGACCCTGTTTTCCATAACCAAGTACGTTCAAAATGTGAAGAATCGCGATCTACATTAAAAGTGAATTTTATGCTTGAGACATTCTTCCAGTTTTCATATCCATTTGCATTCGCAATTTTTTCTAGAACGGTCAATTCCGTATCTTCGGCCACTTCAATTTTCGTCTTATTGTTGTCGGTTTTGCAACTTGTAATAATACTTGATAATACTATGGAAAGGATAATTAATTTTTTCATTTTCAGCACATTTTAAATCAAATATATCAATTACAGTATCTTTAACCTACTTTTATTTTTTGTAAACAAAACACTAGAGTGACATTTCTTAAGAAGCTATGTTTTATTATAATTGGAAGTGAATTCAGTAAGAGTTCTTCTAATACGGTACATGATAAATATACCGACGCTGAACTGATAGAGCAAATTGTCAAGAACAAGGATGCTTTGTTGTTTGCAGAGCTTTATGATAGATATTCAAAATTGGTCTACAACAAATGCTTGGGGTTTGCGAAATCTAATAAAGAAGCAGAAGATCTTACGCAAGATGTTTTTTTAATGCTCTATGTGAAATTAGGCTCTTTTAAAGGAACATCTAAATTTTCTACATGGTTATATTCTTTTACTTACAATTTTTGCGTCAATTACGTGAATAGAAATAAGGAAAGGAAGATTAATGATAATTCAGTAAAATTTGATACACAAGAAGAAGTACCAGTAGATGTTACCGATAATCTATTGCTGCAAATGCAAGTAGATAAACTTAAAAAAGCTTTAGAGCTAATTGCGCCAGAAGATAAAACACTTTTGTTGTTGAAATATCAAGACGGAGCTTCAATTAAAGAATTAGAAGATGTATTAGAGATTAAATCAAGCGCCATTAAAATGAGGCTTAAGAGGGCTAAAGCTAAAGTTGTGGAAATGTATAATACCATACCCTAATGACAGAACAGAACAATAATCCATTTAAAAATTTAGAAGGGGATCTTAAAGATGTTCCACCTGAACTACGTAAGAAAGTTATGGATGATGTAGCCGCAGCTAAGTTAATTATGGAATTGAGCAATCTGTTCACGGGTAATTTTGCCTCGATTATTGAGGGCATGATGAAAACGAAAACCAAATAAATATAATTAAAAGTAAAACTATATTCATGGAAACAGTAGATAAGTGGAAAGACCTAGCCTTTGAATCTTTGAGTGCCATATTCAAAGATATTGCGGCTGCCTTGCCAGGTATATTTGGTGCATTTGTAGTGCTTATTTTTGGATGGATTATCATTAAAATAACCACATTCGTTTTAAAACGAATTTTTAAGGCGATTCAATTACATCGTTTTTCAGAAAAAATAAATGAAGCGAAACTTTTTGGCGAGGCTGATCTTAAAATAGATTTACCAAAAGTCATTGTCACTTTTATTAAGGTATTACTTTGGTTGGTATTTATAATTGTGGCATCTGATATTATGGGCCTAACTATAATATCTACAGAAATTGCAAACCTATTACGATACCTACCCATTTTACTTTCGGCACTTATTATTTTTATGATAGGTCTGTATTTGGCTAAAATAATCAAAGAAATGATTGTTAAAGTATTCGATTCTATCGGTATGGGCGGTGGTAAAGTTTTAGGTAACGCCTTATTTTATTTGATTATTATTTTTGTAAGTATTACTGCTTTAAATCAAGCAGGTATTGATACTCAAATTATCACCAATAATTTCACCATAATACTTGGAGCTTTCTTATTGGCAATTGCATTGGCTTTAGGTTTAGGGGCAAGAGAAGTTGTAGGGGATTTATTAAGAACATTTTATACAAGAAAAATTTACGTAATAGGTGATAAGGTTAAAATTGGAAAACTTGAAGGTACTGTTATCGGTATAGATAGTATTTCAATGATTCTTAAAACTAAAAAAGGTAAAGTTGTAATACCTATTAAAAAGGTAGTTGAGAAAACCGTTGAGGTTGAAGAACAATTGTAAAGCCTAAATTTCGTTTTCATTTATGAATGATGAAATTAGGATAGTAATTCGGTTGTCTTATGTCACATTTGTTTATGAATTAATTGATTAATTTTGTTAGAGATAATTAAACTTAAAATATGAGTGCTAAAAAAGGAAAAATTCAGGAAGCCATAGATGAGAAAATGCTAGAGGAAAGAAAGGTATTCCTATGGGGTATGGTTGATGACGATTCTGCAAAACATGTAATTGATAGGTTATTGTATCTAGATATGCAGAATAACAAAGAAATTCAGCTGTATATTAATAGTCCTGGTGGTTATGTTACTTCTGGTTTTGCAATGTATGACACCATAAAATCTTTAAAGAGTCCGGTTTCTACAATCTGTACTGGTTTGGCAGCATCAATGGGTTCTATTTTATTGTCAGTAGGTAAAAAAGGTAGAAGATTCATTCAGCCACATGCTCAGGTTATGATTCACCAACCAAGTGGTGGTGCAAGAGGCCAAGCTTCGAATATAGAAATTCAGGCAAGAGAAATCATTAAAACTAAAGAGCTCAGTGCACATATATTAGCAGATAACTGTGGTCAAGAATTTGAAAAAGTCTTAAGGGATTTTGATAGAGATTATTGGATGAATGCAGAAGAGTCAATAAAATATGGTATCGTTGACGGAATAATGGAATAAATTCAGATTACTCGGTTACGGTGGTTTACGGCATCGTATTTGAATGTTCTGCTTAAAAAACAAAAACTCCTTTTTCTTTAGTTGAAAAAGGAGTTTTTTATATATAGACGCTCTCGCGGAATGTTCTTTTTATGTACGGTTCAAAAATATGTTTTGGACGCCCAAATCCTGTTAAATAGACATTAAAAATCATCCATATGCTCAATAATGTATGTGCCCCGTTCTTGTAATTCCTCTAATTTTCCTGAATCCATTCTATCCAATAAACTCAGCATCATAGTCATTCTATGATTATTCTTAAAGTGTTCTTTTTTGGTCTCAAGAAAATTCCAATATAGGGCGTTGAACGGACAGGCATTCGAGCCTATTTTTTTGGTGTGACTATAATGGCAATTACCACAATAATTACTCATTTTATTAATGTAGTTAGCGCTACTTACATAAGGTTTCGTAGCTACAATACCTCCATCTGCAAATTGGCTCATTCCTCTAGTATTGGTGATTTCGACCCATTCAATAGCGTCGATATAAACTCCTAGATACCATTTGTCAACTTCATTGGGGTCTATTTGGGTCAATAGCGCAAAATTGCCAATGACCATTAGCCTTTGAATATGATGTGCGTAAGCAGTATCGAGGCTTTGGCCAATAGCATGTTTCAAGCAGTTCATTTTTGTCTTACCCGTCCAGAAGAAATCTGGTAATTTGTTTGTGTTGTTTAGAGCATTTAGTTGTTTGTATTTCGGCATTTCTTTCCAATAGATACCTCTCATGTATTCTCGCCAACCCAATATTTGGCGAACAAAACCCTCAACTTGAGATATGTCAATCTCTTTGGCATGCTCATAGAAATGGTTTAAAACAGAATCAATTACTTCTTTTGGTGATAGTATTTTGGCGTTCATCGCAAATGATAGACGAGAATGAAAAAGGAATTTTTCATTCTCGTGCATTGCATCTTGATAGTCTCCAAAGTGATGTAAAAGTTCTTTGCAGAAATAATTTAAATTAGAAAGACATTCTGTTCTTGATGTTGGCCAATTAAAAGATTCGGGTTCTATATTTCCAAAAGTTTCAACATTAGCTTTTTTCACTTCTTGAATAATTTCGAGAACATCTTGGTTGAATTTTTTTTCGGAAGGAATGGCTGGCTGGCCTATCCATTTTTTACGGTTGTTTTGGTCAAAATTCCATTTACCACCTTCAGGCTGGTTGTTAATCATCATAATTTGATGCTTTTTTCGCATCATTCTATAAAAATTTTCCATGACCATTTGCTTTTTACCCTTGTAAAAGTCTTTTAATTCAAATCTTGTGGTATAAAAATGCTCGGTATCAACACGGCTTGATTTAATTTCTAATGATTCACATATTTGAAGTAATTGCTGGTCTAATCGATATTCATCTGGTAACTGATACTCAAATTTTTCAATATCATTCTCTTTAATGCACATTGAAATTACTTTTTCTAAATCTTGAAGATTATTCGGGTCATTTAGTTCTAAGTAAATAAAATGATGCCCTTTAGTTGAAAGGTCTTTTTTAAAATTTCGCATCGCTAAAAAGAATGCGACTACTTTTTGAATATGATGTTTTACATAATCTGTTTCTTGACGCATTTCTGCCATTAGGTAAACAACATCATTATCTATGGTATTAAACCAAGAATGATTTTGGTTTAATTGGTCGCCTAATATCAAGCGTATTGTTTTCATTTTAGTGTATCGTTTTATTTAAAATTTTATAAAGTGGTCATCGGTTAATTACATAGTGAAGTAAACTAGATGTATTTACAAATTAAAACAAGGTTTCTTGCAACCACATTCTTTGAAATTTACCACTGCCGTCATAACGTTCGGCCTGACTTTTTATATTGAATTTACGGTCTCTGGGGTCATTGCCAACACCGCTAGTGTACATCCAATTTCCCCAATTACTATGTACATCGTAGTCTATTAACATACTCTCAAAATAAGCCGCACCTATTCTCCAATCTTGCTCTAGTTCTTTTGACCAAAAACTCGCTACATTTTGCCTGCCTCGATTACTCATCCACCCGGTTAGTAACAATTCTTTCATATTTGCATTCACAAATGGTTCTTTGGTAGCCCCGGTTATCCAGTTATTTCTTTGTTGAATAGTTTCTTTCCATTCATACTTTTTCTGAAGGATACCACCGATTTGAAATATTCGGTTCTGGTGTTTTAGAGAAACATATTTAAAATAATCTCTCCAAATAAGTTCAAAAATAAGCCAGTAGGTATCTTGGTTTTTAGTCACTTCATCTTCAAATTTCTTCACCTCCCAATATATTGTTCTAGGAGAAATACTGCCATTTGCCAACCATGCAGATAATTTTGAGCTGTAATCTTTACCTACTAATCGGTTTCTAGTTTTCTTATAAAAAGCTAGTTTTTTGGTTTCCCAAAAGTAATTTTGAATTCTGTCTAAGGCAGCTACTTCACCACCAACAAAAGGGAAAGCAGTGCGTTCATCAGCAAAGAAATCATCTAAACCCAAATCTTTTAATGTTGGTATTCGTGTTTCATTCAGAACTAAATTATCGCAAGACATTATGTTAGAAATAATGGTAAGTGGTCTTACATCGACTTGATTTTCACACTTTTTTCTAAAATTGGTAAACACCTCTGGTAACGCATCAAAGTGGTTGTAGGGGATATCGTCTGGGTGGTATAGGAATTGGTCAAAAGTTTCAATAAAATCGGTTGTGGTTGAAACTTTCTTCTTAACAGATTCTAAAATGTTCTGCTCGTCTCTTGTCCATTCCTTCTGCAAATAGACGGTCTCAATATTATACTTAAGAATCAATTGAGGTAGGTAGTTGGCAGATTTGCCCACATAAATAAATAACGGGATATTAATTTTTTTTAATTCCTTTCGAAGTTGAGTTACAGTTTCAATTAAAAATTTGGCTCTGAATTTTTCAGTTCTCTTAAATTCGAATTGATCCTTTTCAAAGTATATAGATTCAAAACAGAAAAAACCAATTACTTTTTCACCACTCATTGCTTTACAGAGAGAGGTATTATCTTGTACTCTTAAATGGTTTTTGAACCATATTAAATTATTCATATATTTTCAACATCTTTTATTTATTTCTTCTACATTTTTCGCTGCAATATTTTACATCCTTCCAATTCTTTTCCCACTTTTTACGCCAAGTAAAAGGTCTTGCACAAGTTGCACAAATCTTGGTCGCTAGATTTTCTTTCTTGTGGGCCATTATGTTATCGGTATTGTTGGTTCGTCGGGTTTTGAGTAATTGAACCGGTTTAAAAGCTTAGGTAAGGCATAACCATCTAAGCCTACTATAGCAACGGTATTAGCTTTATCTAAATTTACCCAACCATCTTCTTCGAGTATGTCGTCAGATAAATAGATATGCTCAATAGCACCAATAATTAATAGGCAGTTGTTTTCTTTAATTTCATATTCGTTGATATAGCGACAACCAAGTTTAATACTACTTTGACTTACATAAGGAGCATGAAAATCATCTAAATATGATTCGGTTAAATTGGTTTTAGAAAATTCAGAAATTTGCTCATTATAACTTGCAGCTGTATGGTGAGCGTCTTTAATCATATCCTTATTTACTTGATTAACAGTGAAGAAACCAGTTTCTTTAAAGTTTTTATAGGTATCTCTTTTAACGGTTAATGGTCTAAGAATAAAGCCTAACATAGGCGGGTTACTGCCGATATGAATCACCGAATTGAATATCGCTAAATTGGTTTCGCCATTCTTTGATTTCGTTCCCAGAAGGTTGGCAGACTTATAACCAGTGCAACTATTAATTAGATGAGCTCTTTTTCTACTAGGCATATGACCTAGGTCTGTTGTGTTTAAATATTTCAAAACTTTTATTTTGTTTATTAAAAGTACAAATATCTTAAACAAATTGATAAAAGATTAGAAAAATTATTTGCTTAGTTTGTGCTTGTAATAGTTGAAGTAGGGCATAATTTGCTACTTTTAACGCTCGCTTAATTTAGGCGTAAAGCTTAATGCATGACCCAAAGTAAAAAAAACATAGCCATCATTGGCTCAGGATTGGTAGGTTCGTTACTTGCTATTTATTTGAAGAAGTACGGCCATCAAATCACAGTTTTTGATAGACGACCTGACATTCGAAATATTGAATTTTCAGGTAGATCAATAAATCTAGCAATGAGCAATAGGGGGTGGAATGCCTTAAGAGCTGTTGGCATTGAAGATGAAATAAAAGAAATTGCCATACCTTTAGATAAACGTGCAATGCATGTGGTGGGTAAACCAGAGTATTATCAAAAGTATGGTAAAGATGGAGAGGCTATCTGGTCCATTTCTCGTGGTGTGCTTAATAAGCGGATGATAGATTTGGCCGAGAACAATGGCGTAGAATTTCGTTTTGAAGAAAAGGTATGGGATATTGATTTGCCTGAAGCTAAAGTTTACACTGGTGATACAGAGAAAGGCGAGTGGACGGAGTATCCTTTTGATTTAGTTTTCGGTTGTGACGGGGCATTTTCAAGGGTACGTCATAAAATGCAACGTCGTAGTCGATTTGATTATTCTCAAGATTTTATTGATGTAGGATATAAAGAATTGACCATTCCGGCCAATAATGACGGCACTCATAAATTAGACAAGAATTCATTTCATATTTGGCCACGAGGGAAGTTCATGTTCATAGCCATGCCTAATTTAGATGGAAGTTTTACATGTACTTTGTTTATGCCATTTGAAGGTGAAGTTTCTTTTGAGAGTATAAAAACGAAGAAAGATGCTGTTGACTTTTTTAACACCTACTTTCCTAATGTTAAGAATGAAATTGAGAACCTAACAGAAGATTTTTTTAAGAATCCGACCAGCGCAATGGTAACTATGAAATGCTACCCTTGGACCTATTGGGACAAAGTGGCTCTCGTAGGTGATTCTGCGCATGCTGTTGTACCTTTTTACGGCCAAGGTATGAATGCTGGTTTTGAAGATATTTTTGTGTTAGACGAGATAATACAGGAATTTGGAGATGATTGGGAAAAGATTTTTGATACATACCAAAAGCGGCGTAAGCCAAATGCAGATGCTATTGCTGAACTGAGTTATCGAAATTTTGTAGAAATGAGTAGTAAAACGGCAGATGCTAATTTTTTACTTCAAAAGAAAATAGAAAAACATTTTTCAGCTAATCATCCTGAGAAATGGATTCCTGCATATAGTAGGGTTACTTTTTCTGAACGACCTTATGCTGAAGCCTTAGCTGCAGGAGATGCTCAAGAAAGCATAATGAAGGAAGTAATGAAAACACCCAACATCGAGAAAAAATGGGATAGTGAGGAAGTAGAAAAATTGATGCTAGATTTAATTGGTTGATTTCATTTCGGCCCTACGCATTGGCATACTATCAATAAGCTCAAAAATTTCTTCCAGTTGTAGTGGATAAGGTTGTTTTGACTTTATACCGCCATCTTTACCGATTAACAAAAATCCATTAAAATGCTTGATTGTAGTATTTGAATTTTTAAAGAGTACTTCTTTATCGTCTAGGTTATAGAGGTTATCCTGTTTATATATCAATATAATAAGGTCTCTTTGTTCAATTTCTTTTGAACTGTCTTTAATTACTTGTAAGGCTTTCTTAAAGTCATTGGTGTGAGTGGGGCTATTAGTAAGAATCAGAACTCTATTTTTCCATTTAAAGTCTGATAATTGTTGAGCTGTTAAAGCAGAACCGTGCATAAGAAAAAGTAATAAGATTGTTTTTATGGCTTTCATTGACATGAATTTAAACAAAAAAAGCCATCTAATTAAAGATGGCTTTTTTACATATTACTTAAATGCTACTATAATTTAGCAAACATTTTTTTCATTTTTTCATTTTCTTCCTCAGCCAATGTTGGGTCAACTAAAATACGACCACTATGTTCATCGGTAATGATTTTTTTTCTTGAAGCGATTTCAACCTGTACTTGAGGTGGAATAGTAAAGAATGAACCACCTGCAGCACCTCTTTCGATTGGTACAACTGCTAAGCCATTCTTAACATTTTTACGAATACGGGAATAAGCCTTAACCAAACGCTCTTCAATTTTATCTTGAAATTTGATTGATTCTTCTAACAACGCTTTTTCTTCTTTCTCAGTTTCAGCAAGAATAGCATTTAATTCGCTTTTCTTATGCTTTAAGTGAGCATCGCGCTCAGACAAACGTTCTTTCGTTTCAGAAATAACCGTTTTCTTTTGCTCGATTTGAACTTTGAATTCTTTAATATTCTTATCAGCTAATTGAATTTCCAATTCTTGGAATTCCAATTCTTTACTAATTGAATTGAATTCTCTACTGTTACGAACATTTTTTTGTTGCTCGCCGTATTTTTTAATTAGAGTCTTTGCTTCTTCAATAAGGTTTTTCTTAGCACCGATTTCGAAATTTATATTTTCTAAATCAGATTTAAGTTTATCCATTCTCGTTTTTAGGCCAAGGACTTCATCTTCCAAATCTTCTACTTCCAAAGGTAGTTCACCACGAACATTCCTTATTTCATCAACTCTAGAATCAATTAATTGCAAATCATATAATGCTCTTAACTTTGCTTCTACAGAGGAATCTTCTTTTTTTGCCATATTAAAAATAATTGATGGGATTTGTTATACTTTCCGATAAATGGATTGCAAAATTAGGAATTTTTTTTGTAAGATAATCAACTAAAAGGGTTTTTGTAAACTGCTCAGTTTCAAAGTGTCCTATATCTGCCAAAACCATTTGATTTTCAGCTTCGTAAAATTGATGATATTTAAGGTCTGCGGTAATAAAAATATCAGCTCCGGCTGCTTTTGCAGCACTAATTGCAAATGATCCACTACCTCCTAAAACTGCCACTCTTTTAATTGGCTTTTTTAATAAATTAGAATGTCTAACCACGGAAGTTTTCATTTTTTGCTTCAAATCGGATAAAAACTCACGTTCTGATACCTCTTTTAAAAGTTCACCAATCATACCCATACCAATATAAGGATTGGTATTATCTAAGCTTTGAATATCATACGCCACTTCTTCGTAGGGATGAGCAACCATTAAATTCTTAATAATTGTATACTCATCATTCTTTCCAAAAACACAGGTTAACATAACCTCATGCTCTGTATGAGTTTCACCAATTATACCTTTTACAGGGTTGGCTTTGTCATTTGCTTTATACGTTCCTTTGCCTTCGGTAGAAAAACTGCAGTTCGAATAATTTCCTATTTCACCCGCCCCGGCTTTGAAAAGAGCTTCTTTAACTTCTTCAACATTTGCTATTGGTACATAGGTGGTCAGTTTTTTTAGGGTACTCTTTTGTGGTATAAGTATTTTGGTGTTAGTGAGGCCAAGTACCTCACAAATTTTACCATTGACTCCATGTCCTACATTATCAAGAGCAGTATGCATAGAATAAATAGCAATATTATTTTGAATAGCCTTTATAACCACTCGTTCTACATAATTCTTGCCCGTAATTTTCTTAAGTCCGCCAAAAATAATAGGATGAAAACTGACGATTAAGTTACATTTTTTAGCAATTGCTTCATCAACAACGTTTTCAAGAGTATCTAAGGTGACTAAAACTCCGGTTAATTTGGAAGATGAGTCACCTACGAGTAGCCCTACATTATCAAAATCTTCTGCATAGCCTAGTGGGGCAAAGTCTTCTAAAATCTGCGTTATGGTGTTTATAGTCATTTTATTAAAAAATAAGGTATTCAAAGATAAATTATTATAATTTCGTACTGATGCAGGTGTTACGAAAACTTCTTTTTCCTATTTCATTAGTATACGGTTTAATAGTGTTTTTGAGAAACCGTTGTTACGATATAGGAATTTTTTCTTCAAAATCATTTAACACAAGAACAATTTGTGTTGGTAATTTAAGTGTTGGTGGAACCGGTAAAACTCCCATGATAGAGTTATTGGTAAAGTCACTTCATCATGATTATCAATTGGCAATTTTGAGTAGGGGGTACAAGAGAAAATCTAATGGATTTTTGCTTTCCACCGATAAAACTAGTGTTGAAGACTTAGGGGATGAACCGTTTCAGTTAAAATCTAAATTTCCAAAAGTAGTGGTAGCTGTAGATGCTGATAGAAGTAACGGTATAACACAATTAGAACAGATAGTTAAGCCCGATGTTATTTTATTAGATGACGCTTTTCAACATCGAAAAGTAAGGCCAGGATACTCAATCCTATTAACGGCCTACAATAATATGTATGTGAATGATTGGTATTTACCGACCGGAGATTTAAGAGATTCTAAGAGGGAGGCACGGAGGGCAAATACTATTGTAGTTACCAAATGCCCTAAGAATTTATCGATATTAGAAAGAAATGAAATAGTAAATAGAATCAATCTTAAGGAGCATCAAAAAATACTCTTTAGCTGCTTGTCTTATAATAAAGACTTGAAGGGAGTTAGTGTAAATCTTGCTATGCTTAAAGATAAAAAAGTGACCTTAGTTACCGGTATTGCAAATCCTGTTCCATTGGTAGATTTTTTATTAGAAGAGGGTCTCACATTTGATCATATGAAATTTAATGATCACCATTTTTTTACCGAACAGGAAATTAATGTATTAAAGGGAAAAGAATGTATTCTTACTACTGAAAAGGATTATGTACGGTTGAAATCTAGACTTACCAACTTACACTATATTGAAGTTTCTCACCAATTTATTGGGAATGATAAGGAGGTACTTGAAGAAGAATTAAAACAATTTATGACTACGAATTCTTAGGTTTTTTGTCAAAAATATTCTCACCTATTTTTTGATAAAATACATCTGGTTTAAAAGGTTTGGTGACTACATCATTACAGCCGGCCGCATAAAAACTCTCTAAACTGTCGTCTAGTGAAATTGCTGTTAATGCAATAATCGGTATGTCTTGGTTGAATTTTCTAATTTCAATTGTAGCCTCTTCGCCACTAATACCAGGCATATGAATATCCATAAGAATGGCATCGTATACATTTTCTTGGGCTAAAGTAATAGCTTCATGACCATTGTTGGCAATGTCACTCGTCATTTCCTTTTTAGATAGCATTTTTTTAGTGATTACTTGATTGATTTTATTATCCTCAACAATCAATAAGTGAAGATTTTTAAAATCGTAATCGCGCGGTGTTATTTCGAACGAAAAATCTTCCGGAATATCATCTAGACTTTTCATTTCAATTTCAAAGAAGAAAGAACTTCCTTCGCCTAATGTGCTCTCAAGTTCTATTTTACTTTTAAACAACCCTAAAAGACTTTTTACAATAGTAAGTCCTAAGCCAGTTCCACCATACTCACGGTTTATTTGGATAGAACCTTGTTCAAATCCTTCGAAAATACTTTTTTGTTTTTCTTTTGAAATACCAATACCATTATCGCTAACTTCAAAATAAATAGTTACATCATCTTCAACTTTATTAAGTAGTTTGGCAATAACTTTTACTTCACCACCTTTAGTGAACTTGATGGAGTTACCGATCAGGTTCATGAAAATTTGAGAAAGTTTTAATGGATCACTTAATAAATGGCTAGGTATTTCAGAATCGTACTCCAGAATCAATTTGGTGTTGTTTGCTTTAGCACTTTGAGTCAATGAATTAATAACCTCATGAATAACCTTGTTTAAGTTAAACTCCATATTAAGAGGTTCTAATTTATTAGCGTCAATTTTATTAATATGAAGTATATCATTTATAAAATTCAATAAATAATCACCAGAGAATTTTAATGCCTTTAAATGCTCCTTTTGATGTTCTTGTGGCTCCTCTTCCAAAAGAAGATGAGTTAAGCCTGTAACTGCATATAATGGAGTTCTAAGTTCATGACTAACAGTTGAAAGGAAGTTTGTCTTCGCTTCCATAGCTTGTACCGCGCCATCTCGTGCTATTTGTAATTCTTTATTCTTGGTTTGTAGTAAATCGTTCGTTTTAAATTTGATTTGATTGTTACGATATAAGGTAACTGCCAAAAGTGAGATAATAATTAAAAATGCCGAGGCTAAAATTGCTGTAAGTTCAGATCTATTTTGTGATTCTGTTAGCTCTTCAATTTTTTTCTGTTGCCTTGCTATTTCTTCAGTCTTATAATCATCTTTTATTTTATCGGCAGTTTTAGCTTCAATTTTATTTTTTTCTATGTTGAAGATTGAGTCTTTTAGCTGAACTAGATTTTGACTGTTGACTAAAGATTTCTGATACAAACCTAATCTTTCATAAACAGTGGTTAATAAAGCATTAGCTGTTTTAATATCTTCTAAAAAGCCATTGGTCTGTGCTACGACTAATGCATTTTCTCCATTTTTGGCTGACTCGGCTAAATTGTCAGTTCTTAAATTTAACTCTGCCAGAGTTAAATATGCTTGAGTAGTGAGATATTCTTTTTCATGAATATCTGTATTTACAATAAGCGAGTTTAGGTTTTTTGTAGCACTATCATATTTTTCTAAACTAATATAAACTCTAGCCTCTGTCAATAATAGATTGTTGTAAAAATTTCTGTCATTATTTAGTTGTTTAGCATCGTTCAGCATAAACAATGCTTGGAAATTCCGATTACTTCGATGCAAGAGAATTGCTTCAATATATTTGTGCATCGCATCCCCATATGGGTATGCGATATCTTTCAATAAAACACTGGCACGATCCCAATAGAATTCTGTATCTCCCTCTTTTTCAATTTTTAGATGAAGCAAAGCCAGCTCATGAAGGCTATCAATTAATGATTTGATATCTTCTTTCTTTTCAGCCTCATTCGCGGCGGTGTTTAAAGTTTCAAGGGCTAAATCTATTTTATCTTGATTTTTAAATTTTCTTGCTTGGTTGAAATAAGATTGAATGTCATTAGCGCTAACCGAATCTTGTGAAAATACGCAAGTGGTAGTCGCCAAAATAAAAATTGGGACTAAAAAGATTTTAATTGCTTTATTTAAGAATAATAGTTTCAAATATAATTTTTATTGTTCATGTAGTTCATCAAATCAATGATTCTACTGCTATAACCAGTTTCGTTATCATACCAGCCAATAATCTTCACCATTTTTCCTATTACAGAGGTCATTAAAGAATCAAACGTACAAGAATAGCAACTATTGTTTATATCTATAGAAACTATTGGATCATCGGTGAAGCACAATATATCTTTGAACTGATTTTTTGATGCTTTTTCAAATGTATCGTTTATTTCTTCAATAGTTGTAGTCCTTTTCACATTTAAGGTGATATCGGTTAAAGACCCATTTGGCACTGGTACTCTAATACCACAACCACCAATAGAATCAGCTAGTTCGGGAAATATTCTAGTCAAAGCTTTTGCGGCACCAGTTGTCGTGGGTACAATAGATTGTGATGCTGCTCGAGCCCTTCTTAAATCTCGATGGGGTTGGTCATGTAAGCTTTGGTCTGTGGTGTAGGAGTGTATAGTAGTGATGTATGCTTGTTCAATGCCACAAAGGTCATTTATCACCTTAATCATAGGTGCTGCATTATTTGTGGTGCATGATGCGTTTGAAATGATATCGTCATTGGAGTTCAAAGTACCTTCATTTATGCCGAAGACAATCATTTTTATGTCATCTTCAGTAGGCGGCACTGATAGAATAACCTTTTTTGCCCCATTTGCAATATGAAAAGATAATGATTCTCGGTCCTTGAACTTGCCCGTGCATTCTACAACCAAGTCAACATTGGTAGAAGACCAGTTTATTTTTGAAGGATGGGTTTCGTTCGATAGTAGGATTTTCTTGCCATTAACGATAATATGTTTTTCGTCATGCCCAATTATATGGGGTGATGTGCCGTGTATACTATCGTATTTTAATAAATGTGAAAGTGTTCTTGTATCTGCTAAATCATTAATGGCAACTACATTTAAATGTTCTTGTTGCTGCAATAGGCGGAATAGGGTTCTTCCTATTCTTCCAAAACCATTAATGCCAATATTTATTTTTTGCATTGGTTAACGTTGGTGGTGAATATATTATAGAACGATTAAAAAAGTGAACTAGTAATAAAAACAAAAACTATGTAAAACAACTCTTGTTAATAGTCGTACGAATTAAAGAATGTGTTTATGTGCTTTATAAGATGATCTCACCAATGCACCACTTTCCACATGTCTGAAACCCATTTCTAAGCCAATTTCCTCATATTTTTTAAATTGCTCTGGAGTGATAAATTCCTTTACAGGAAGATGCTTTTTAGAAGGCTGAAGGTACTGGCCTATAGTAACTACATCGACATTTACGCTTCTTAAATCGGCCAAAGTAGTAATTACCTCATCTTCATGCTCCCCAAGACCTAGCATGATTCCAGATTTAGTTCTATTAATACCTTGCTTTTTTAAATAGTTAAGGACCTCAAGACTACGTTCGTATTTTGCTTGTATACGTACTTCTCTAGTTAATCTTTTAACCGTTTCCATGTTATGAGAAACCACTTCTGGAGCAACATCTATTATTCTATCCAAATGCTTTTCGATTCCTTGAAAATCAGGAATTAAAGTTTCTAAAGTGGTGGTTGGGTTCATTCTACGAATGGCCTTTACCGTTTCGGCCCAAATAATCGAGCCCATGTCTTTAAGGTCATCTCTATCTACAGAAGTAACAACAGCATGTTTAATACCCATTATCTTTATTGAACGTGCCACTTTTTCTGGTTCTGCCCAATCAACATTTTCCGGTCTGCCAGTTTTTACTCCACAAAAACCACATGACCTTGTGCAAACATTTCCTAATATCATGAAAGTAGCAGTTCCTTCGCCCCAACATTCTCCCATATTTGGGCAACTGCCGCTAGTGCAAATTGTATGAAGATCGTACTTTTCAACTAAGCCTCTTAGTTGTGTGTATTTTTTACCTGTTGGTAATTTAACCCGAAGCCATTTCGGTTTACCTTTAGGTGGAGCAACATTTTCATTTAAGACTGTAGACATGCAAATATTTTGATACAAATATACGAACTTAATAAGTGTCTATATAGTAGAATTACCTACGAAACAATAGGCTTTTAAAATTTAAAAATGTAGGTGGTTATTTAGAAGCTTACTTCCTTGTTTTAATGATTTCAGAAAGCAGTTTTTTAGCCCTAAGTAGCTTTACTTTAACGCTGTTAATTGGTTCATTTAAATTAGCCGCTATATCTGCATAGCTTAATTCATTGAAGTACCTTAGGTTTATGACCGTTTGATAGTGAGGTTTTAATTTCTTAATGTCTCTTAATAAATCAGCTAAATTCTGTTCTTGGATCAACTGATCTTCCATAGATGGTGTTACATCTAATGCGCTGGTTATTGCTTCGGCACTGCTTCGAGAGTCTAACAGGCTTTTTTTGCGCTTGCGAACCAAGTCTATGTGTATGTTCTTAGAAATGGCGATTAACCACGTTTTGAAAACATAGGAGTCATTATAGGTGTGTATTTTATCAAAAGCTTTAGAGAATGTTTGTATGGTAATATCCTCTGAGTCATTTTCGTTTTCTGTACGTTTTAATTGAAAACCATAAACATCGTTCCAAAACATATCCAATAATCGACTGAAAGCAATTTGATTGCCTTCTTTCGCTTTGAGTATTGTTTCTTCTAAATTGTCTACGTTGTTCAACTAATGTTTTTGGGATAGGTAAGTTCTATAAGAATGAATTTACCTTATTCAGAAATAATATCCTTTTTGCAATCTTGTTCGGCAGGTAATTTACCACACATACCACATGCTTGTCCGTCTTGATTTAAAAATGGACTCTGACTCGCGCAAGTTCCTGCAAATTCACCGTCTTTTTTAGACCAAATTTTAATTGCGATACCTGCAAAAGCCAATGCTAATAAACCGATGGTTAAAAATAATAGTTTCATAAGCTAATTTTAAACAAAGATAAAAAATAAAGCCCCAAAATAGGGGCTTTAAGAATACTTTATATTTGTAATGTTAGTAAGCTATATTTGCTACAATGTTTTCTACGCTAGGAACGTGATTACCACCTTTCTGTTCAATGGTGATATAGCCAACAGCATTTTCGGCATAAGGTAATGCCATTAATTTTTGCTGATCGCCAGCTTCTTCAATGATACCTAGGTTAATCATTTTGCCATTAACCTCAGCCCACATTTGAAAACATTGACTTTCTGGAATGTGAGGTAATTTGCTCACATTTATATAAGATAATTTTTTCACAGGATTTATATAAGCAACAGCTTTTAGGTCTTTTGCTTTTTGATTACCTTTTACATTATACTTTTTTGTTTGTGGGTTGTTTAGTACGATAAACTGGTTACGTACATCTTCCAACTGTTCTTTCATGTTTTCTTCAAGCAACTTTATCTTATTGCTAACCACGCTGTTCTCTTGTTGTAAACTTTGATTTTGATTCCAGAAGAAAGTTGAAATTCCTGCAAACATGATTGCAGTAATACTTGCCGCGATAGCATACCTGAAGAATTTTTTTCTTCCACTTCGCTCAGCTTTTAATCTTGATTGAATTTTATCCTTTAGCCCCTGTGGTGCTTCAATAGCGTGTAATTTCGCGAAAATCTCAAGGTTATCTTGCAATTCATTATAAGTATCCCGTACTTCAGGGTACATAGCAATATATCGCTCAACCTGCATCGCTTCTAAATCGGTAGTAGCTCCTAAAAGATATTTTTCTAATAAATCAGAATCTAGAAAAATTTTTATTTTGTCTTTCATAATACAATATTTAACATCATAGCTATAAGAGCAGGACCATAGATTTTACCTAATTCGCGCAAACCTATTTTTAATCTAGACTTAATGGTTCCTAAAGGAATGTCCAACTCATCACTTGCTTCTTGTTGGGTCATGCCTTGAAAGAAAAGAGCTTCTAGAACAATCTGATATTTATCCTCGATTTTACTAAGGTGCTCTTTCACATCCATTAACTCAGGCCTTGTACTTTCTACGCCTAATGTATATACGTCAGAAACATCTATTTGGATTTCCTTATCAGATTTTGTGTTTACACTTCTTAACTTATCAATTGCGGTATTACGGGTAATCCTAAAAAGCCATGTAAAAAGTTTTGCTTTCTTAGGGTCATATGTGTCAGCTTTTTTCCAAATTTTCACAAAAGATTCTTGAACAACATCTTGAGCCAATTCTGGATCGCGTACAATTTTATTGGCGACTCCTAATAGGGTGTCGGCATAATTATCATACAGAAGTGAAATCGCTTTTTCGTTTCGCTCTTGTAATAATTCCACAATATGATTTTCTAATAGAGTGCTCATAATTTAAAAGATGTACATATTTTTTTTAAATGGACATCCAAATACTAAGATTGAATCGTATATGCTTAAACGCTAAATTATAAAATTGATTGTTAATGATGCGTTATCTGAAAATATATATTGAATAAGTGGTCGGCTGGTAACTGCCCACTTTGTTTTTGGTTGGTTTGGTTTGGTAATAACCCTTGTAATTTATTTTACAGGGGTTATTTTATTATATTAACCTCAGGACTAATTGTAATATTAAATTCATTTTGGACCTGTTCAATAATTTTTGAAGCAAGTGCTAAAATTTCCTTTCCTGTAGCCTTGTCATAATTTACAAGTACTAATGCCTGATGTTGGTGTACACCAGCATCACCAAATCTTTTTCCTTTAAACCCACATTTTTCAATTAACCAACCAGCAGGAATTTTATATATTAAATCAGAAATTTTATAAAAAGGAGCTTCAGGATGCTTGCTGATAAACTCATTAAAAACTTCTGTTGAAACCATGGGGTTTTTAAAAAAACTACCACTATTACCTAATACTTTTGGATCGGGCAATTTACTTTGTCGTATGGCAATTATAGCGTTAGAAATATCCTTTATGGTAGGGTTTTTAATTGCGTCACGCTCTAATTGCTCTTCTATAGCACCGTAACCAGAATTTATTTTATGTTTATTCTTTGTTAGTGAAAAAGTAACTGAGGTAATTATAAATTTATCTTTGCCTTCATTTTTAAAGTAAGAATCTCTATAGCCAAATTTACATTCTTCTTTAGTAAGTGTTATAAGTTGCAAATCTTCAATTCTAATTGCTTCACAGCTTACAAAGCTATCTTTTAATTCTACGCCATAAGCCCCAATGTTCTGTATGGGTGCTGTACCCGTATTCCCTGGTATAAGAGACATGTTTTCTAGACCTCCATAGTTGTTTTCAAGTGTCCAAAGTACCATTTCGTGCCAATTCTCACCAGCCATTACTTTAACGCTTACAGTGTCATCAGATTCATTTACAATCCACTTTCCTTTAAGATTTACATGTATAAATAAAGCATCTATATCATTTGTGAGTAGCATATTACTACCACCACCTATCAATATTTTTCTAGGATAATCATTGTTGCCAAGTATTTCTTGAAGTTTCTTAACAGAATTAGCTTCCACAAAATATCGTGCCTTGGCATCTATACTAAAAGTATTGTAGTTCTTTAATGAAAAGTTTTCGTGTATTATCATTAACCGTTATAGCTTTTAAGGGCTTCTCCAATTATTTTTACTGCTCTTTTCAAGCTGTCTTGGTCAAGAACATAGGCGATTCTTATTTGATTTTTACCTAGGCCTTCTGTTGCATAAAACCCTGCTGCTGGCGCTACCATAACAGTTTCGTTGTCGACTCTAAATTCTTCTAATAACCATTGAGCAAAATGATCTGCGTCCTTAATAGGTAACTCAGCAATGCAATAGAATGCACCTTGTGGTCTAGCTATTTTAATACCTTCAATTTTTTCTAATTCTGCAATCAATAAATTTCTTCTTGCAACATATTCCGTTTTCACTTCTTCAAAATAACTATCCGGAGTATCTAAAGCGGCTTCGCTTGCAATTTGGGCGTAAGTCGGTGGTGAAAGTCTAGCTTGTGCAAATTTTAATGCCGTTGCAATAAACTCTTTGTTTTTAGAAACTAGAAAACCTATTCTAGCTCCGCACATGCTATACCTTTTTGAAACAGAATCAATGATAATTGCATGGTCATCTAATCCGTTTTCTTTTAATATAGAAGTGTGAACTTTGTTATCATATGTAAACTCTCTATACACCTCGTCGGCAATAAGAAAGATATTATGCTTTTTAACTAAGGATGCTAATTTTTGAATCTCTTCTTTACTATAAAGATAACCCGTAGGATTACCAGGATTGCATATTAAGATAGCTTTAGTTCTTGGGGTAATCAATTTTTCAAAATCTTCAATTGGAGGTAGAGCAAAGTTGTCTTCCAGCTTTGAAACTACAGGCACCACTTTAACTCCACATGCTGTGGCGAATCCATTATAGTTGGCATAAAAAGGTTCAGGAATAATAATTTCATCATCTGTATCGGCAACGGTATTCATAGCAAATGCTAGTGCTTCAGACCCACCGGTGGTTACAATAATATCAGCAGCGCTTACCGGAATATTATTCTTTACATAGTATTTTGCGATTTTGGTTCTAAATTCTTCAGAACCTTCTGTACGGCTATATTCTAAAACGTTTATGGTATTGTTCTTAACCGCATCTAAAGCTTGCTGTGGTGTTTTAATGTCTGGTTGACCTATATTAAGATGAATAACCTTAACCCCATTCTTTTTTGCATTTTCAGCAAACGGAACTAATTTACGTATAGGTGATTGGGGCATAGAAAGCCCTTTATTAGAAACAGATGGCATAATCAATTTATTTTACACAAAAGTGATAAATGATTATGGTTCTTACAATAATATTAGGTTTTATTTGATTTTTCTATATGGTGTTAAAATTATGTTTTGTAATCCTAAATTGTCTAACTTTAAGAGGATAACTAATTCATAACGATTATGTTACGAAGGTTAAAAATCTTTTTCGCTATTTTGACTGTGTGTTTTTCCTTTTCGGGAATAGCACAATCGTATCAATTACCTGCTGGTAAGAAATTTCATAAAGTGAAGTTTGAGCTCATCAATAACTTGATGATTATACCAGTAGAGGTGAACGGAACCGAGCTGTCGTTTGTATTAGATTCTGGTGTTGGTACTCCTATTCTATTCAATTTATCTGATCAAGATTCCATTCAACTAAATAGTGTAACTGAAATAACGATAAATGGACTCGGAGAAGGAGACCCTATAAATGCACTTAAATCTACTGGTAATTTTGTAAAGCTTGGTAGTGTTAAGAATGTATCGCAAGATATTTATGTGGTAATGGATGCTGGTATTAATTTTTCTCCAGATTTGGGGGTACCTGTACATGGTATAATTGGCTATGAGCTATTTCGTGATTTTGTTGTTGACATTAATTACACAAACAAAGCGATTAAATTTTATAACCCTGATACCTATAAGCATCGGATATCTAAAAGGTCTCGAGTATTAGATATGTCCGTTATACGAAAGAAGGCATATTTGAATGCCAGTGTATTGGTTAAGGGTACAGAAGAAGTTCCTGTTAGATTGTTAATGGATACCGGCAGTAGTGATGCCGTGTGGTTATTTGAGGATGATCGTCTGCAAATACCACAAAAGTATTACGAAGATTTTTTAGGCAAGGGGCTCGCAGGTGATATATATGGAAAACGAACTAAAATTCATCATTTGAAAATTTCAGATTTTATTTTGAAAGATGCCAAGGCAGCTTTTCCTGATATGGAAACTTTTAATAGCATAATGGATTTTGGGGGTAGAAATGGAAGTTTAGGTGGCGAAGTTTTGAAGCGATTCAATTTAGTTTTTGATTATGCAAACCGGAAAGTGGTTTTGAAGAAGAATTCTAATTTTGATAAAATGTTTCAATACAATATCAGTGGAATAAATTTACAGCATGCAGGCATACGCTATGTATCGGAAAGAATAGCTGATCGTAATGGAATAGTGTATAGCGACCATAAAACATATGGTGATATACAAATGGTTCTTCAAAACGCAACTAGACTCAGTGTTGTACCAGAAATAATTGTGTCAGGAATACGACAAGGTAGTCCTGCTCACTCTGCTGGTTTGCAGGAAGGTGATGTTATTTTAGCGGTCAATGGTAAACCTATTCATCGGTATAAAATGCAAGAAATTATGAGTATGCTAAATGATAATAAAGACAAAAAAGTGAAAGTATTGGTAGAACGTTATAATAATGATTTGTTATTCAGTTTTGTATTGAAACCGCTGTTTGAGTAAAAATATGACATAAAAAAAGCCCAACTTTAAAGTTGGGCTTTCAAATAGTATAAGCAAATTTTTATTTGGTACCAGTACCTAAAACTTCTCCTTTAATTTTTAAAACCTTTGTCGGAGTATCGGCATTAGATATTACTGTGATTGCTTTACGTATTGGACCAACTCTGTTAGTATCATACTTAACTTGAATTTCACCTGTTTTTCCTGGTAAAATTGGATCTTCTGGTTTTTTAGGAATTGTGCAACCACAACTAGAACTCACTTTACTTATAATAAGTGGAGCTGTTCCGGTATTAGTAAATTCAAAAACCCTTATTCCATCTGAACCTTTGGCGATTTCGCCATAATCAACCGTCTCTGATTTAAATTCTATTTTAGCTGCAGTATCTTGTGCTGTTAAGCTAAAACCAAGCAAACCAATAAATAATACAAGTACTATTTTTTTCATCATTTTTAATTTTGGGTGGACGTCAAAATTAAATCTTTTCAGATCAACCTCAAAATCCTTTTGTTATACTCTAACGTTACTTATTTTTGTTTCGTATTTATATTTGGGTAAAAATGGCTGAAATGACCGTTAGATTGTCAATTCGGCTTTATTTTTAATAACCCTAATTTATTATTATTCAAAAACTGTTCCAAACATGGAAATTCCTTCAAAATATAATCCGCAATCCACAGAAAGTCATTGGTATGAGTACTGGATGAAAAACGGTTATTTTCATTCCGTACCTGATGAAAGAGAGCCTTATAGTATTGTAATACCTCCACCTAACGTAACCGGAATATTGCATATGGGCCATATGTTAAACAATACCATTCAAGATGTGCTTATTAGAAGAGCTCGACTTTTGGGCAAAAATGCCTGTTGGGTGCCTGGTACTGATCATGCTTCAATAGCTACAGAAGCTAAAGTTGTTGCAAAATTAAAGGAACAAGGTATAAATAAAAATGACCTTACTCGCGATGAGTTTTTAAAGCACGCTTGGGATTGGACACACCAATACGGTGGCATTATTCTAGAGCAGTTGAAGAAACTCGGCTGTTCATGCGATTGGGACCGTACTGCCTTTACAATGGATCAAGAGCGCTATGATAGTGTTATCAAAGTATTTATTGATTTATATAATAAAGGATTGATTTACCGCGGATATCGAATGGTGAATTGGGATCCAGAGGCGATGACTACATTATCAGATGAGGAAGTTATTTATGAAGAGAGACAAGGTCTATTATACTATTTGGCTTATCAAATAGAAGGTTCTGACGAAAAGGTTACTATTGCGACCACAAGGCCAGAAACGATTTTGGGAGATACTGCAATTTGCATAAACCCTAATGATGACCGTTTTACTCATCTAAAAGGTAAGAAGGTTATTGTACCAATTTGTAATAGGGTAATACCGATAATTGAAGATGAGTATGTAGATATGGAATTCGGTACGGGGTGTTTAAAAGTGACCCCAGCACATGACATAAATGACAAGGCTCTTGGTGAAAAACATAATTTAGAAACTATAGATATATTTAATGACAATGCGTCATTGAATAGCTTTGGTTTGCATTATGAAGGTAAAGATCGTTTCGTAGTTAGAAAGGAAATTTCTAAAGAATTAGAGGAATATGGATTTTTAGTAAAAACCGAAACCCATATTAATAAAGTAGGAACATCAGAACGTACCAAAGCAGTAATAGAGCCTAAACTGTCTGACCAATGGTTCTTGAAAATGGAAGATTTGGCCAAACCTGCATTAGAAGCAGTTATGGAAAGTGGTGATGTTAAGTTGTACCCAAAGAAATTTGAAAATACATATCGCCATTGGATGGAAAATGTTCGCGATTGGAATATTTCAAGACAATTATGGTGGGGACAGCAAATACCTGCTTTTTATTTTGGTGACGGGCAAGATGATTTTGTTGTAGCAGCTAATGAAGTAGAAGCACTTGAACTTGCGAAGAATAAATCTGGTAATGCTAATTTACATGCGAACGACTTAAGACAAGATGCAGATGTATTAGATACTTGGTTCTCATCTTGGTTATGGCCAATAAGTGTTTTCGGTGGAATTTTAGAGCCAGATAATGAGGAAGTGAATTATTACTACCCTACCAATGATTTAGTAACCGGTCCGGATATTTTATTTTTCTGGGTAGCCAGAATGATTGTTGCAGGATATGAGTTTAGAGGTAAGAGGCCTTTTGAAAATGTTTATTTCACGGGTTTAGTGAGAGATAAACAACGTAGAAAAATGTCGAAATCTCTTGGAAATTCACCAGATGCATTAAAACTAATAGAAGATTATGGTGCTGATGGTGTACGTGTTGGATTATTGTTAAGCTCTGCCGCAGGTAATGATTTAATGTTTGATGAAGATCTTTGTCAACAGGGTAAGAATTTCGCAAATAAAATATGGAACGGATTTAGATTATTAAAAGGGTGGGAGGTAGCAGATATTCCTCAACCAGAAGCATCTAAACTAGGCTTGTTGTGGTATGAATCAAAATTGAATAAGACATTATTAGAGATTGAAGACCATTTTAATAAATTCCGTATTTCCGACGCCTTAATGTCTATTTATAAATTGGTTTGGGATGATTATAGTTCTTGGTTGTTAGAAATTATTAAACCTGCCTACCAACAGCCGATAGATAAAATAACTTTTGATAATGTTATTTATTTGTTCGAGCAGAATTTGAAATTGTTGCATCCCTTCATGCCATTTTTAACCGAAGAAGTTTGGCAGCATATTTCAGAAAGAAATACGAGTGAGGCATTAGTGATTTCTAAATGGCCAACGGCAGGTAAAATAGATGAGAAATTAATAGATCAGTTCGAGTTTGCAGCTGAGGTTATTGCTGGAGTAAGAACAATTAGAAAGAATAAAAATATTCCAATGAAAGAGTCATTAGAGCTTTCAGTGTTAAATACTGAAGTGGTAGATGATAATTGGGATGTTGTGATTTCAAAGTTGACCAATGTTTCTGAAATTACTTATTTAAAAGAGCAATTAGAAGGCGCATTGACATTTAGGGTGAAAAGTAATGAATACTTTGTACCTATTGAAGGTGCTATAGATATTGAAGCTGAAATTTTGAAAATCAAAGAAGAGTTAAAGTATACAAAAGGCTTCTTAATGTCAGTTCAGAAAAAACTTTCTAATGAACGTTTTGTGAATAATGCACCTGAAAAGGTTATTACCATAGAGCGTCAAAAATTAGCAGATGCAGAAGCTAAGATTGAAACCTTAGAAAAGAGTTTAGCTAGTTTAGAATAACATTTGAACTTTAATTTAAAAAGCCTCATTTCTACTTAATTGGGTATGAGGCTTTTTCATGTTATTTAGTGAACTTAAAATCCAGTAGTTTTCGTATATTTAGGTGAGAACAAAACTTTTAGCAAATGAAGAAACTACATAAAGAAGATATTAAACAAGAAGTTTTTGATTTGTATGATGCTTATGCTCATAATAAAATTGAAAGACGCGATTTTGTTCAAAAACTTTCGGTGTATGCTGTAGGTGGTATAACTGTCGCATCGCTTATGAGTTTTATGATGCCTAATTATGAGGATACATTTTTAGTGGAAAAAACTAATCCCGATTTAGATTCTGAATATATAACCTATAACTCTCCAAAAGGCGGAGGTGATATTAAGGGGTTATTGTCCAAACCAAAATCTGCAAAAGGTAAATTACCCGGTATTGTAGTGGTGCATGAGAATAGAGGTCTAAACCCGTATGTGGAAGATACGGCTAGGCGTGCTGCGTTAGCAGGGTTTATTACCATTGCGCCCGATGCATTAAGCCCTTTAGGGGGATACCCAGGTAATGATGACAAGGGTCGAGAAATGCAAAGTAAGCGTGATAGAAATGAAATGCTTGAAGATTTTATTGCGGCCTTTAAATATTTAAAAACTAATGAGAATTGTAATGGTAAAATAGGAGTAGTAGGTTTTTGCTTTGGAGGATGGATTTCTAACATGATGGCCGTTAAAGTCCCTGATTTGGCAGCAGCGGTACCCTTCTATGGAGGTCAGCCTACAGAAGATATAAAGAATATAAATGCACCTTTAATGTTGCAATATGCAGGTTTAGACGAACGCGTTAATGCAGGATGGCCCGAATATGAAAAAGCACTGAAAGAAAATAATAAAAAGCATGTTGCATTTTTCTATCCAGACGTTAATCATGGTTTTCACAATACATCAACGCCACGTTATGATAAGGAAGCCGCAGAATTAGCTTGGTCACGAACAATTGATTTTTTTAAAGAAAATTTGATGTAAATTATTGATAATGAGTTTTTTTTGATATTTCTATTATATATTCATTACAGAATTTGAGTTATTATTACTTTGAATTGAGTTAATCGAAAACGAACAATACTATTAATTTTATCATATAAACAATCTAAAACAACACATTATGAGAAGTCTTTTATGGTTAGTAGCAGTTATATGTATTATTATTTGGCTACTTGGTATGTTAGGTATTGTACCTGGTCTTGCAACTGGTAGCTTAGTGCATATTTTATTAGTAATAGCAGTAATAGTTATTCTTTACAATATCATTTCAGGTAAGAAGGTCTTATAAATTATATTTCCAAGACCAATATTGAATAAAATATATACCCTTGATTTTTTTCAGGGGTTTTTTTATACGCTAATATGAATATGTCAATAATTACAAATAGCAAATTGGCATCAATGTATTTGCAATTTTAATTTTGCATGTATTTTAACATGCTACATAAGGTCTAATCATAGTATCTTTAATACTATGATTAGACCTTATGTACTTGCAGAAACGAATTGGGAAAGTTTAAAAGATGAACGGTTTGACTTGGCAGTGTTGCCATGGGGCGCTACCGAAGCTCATAATTATCATTTGCCATATGGTACTGACAATTATCAGGCTCAAAGTTTTGTAGAAGCGGCAGCCAAGATGTCATGGGAGAAGGGAAAAAAGGTAATTGTTTTACCAACAATTCCTTTTGGGGTAAATACTGGACAGAAAGATATTTATCTTGATATGAACCTTAACCCTTCTACACAATTGGCGATACTTAAAGACATTATAACTGTTTTGAATAGACAAGGCATTTATAAATTATTATTGTTCAATGGTCATGGAGGCAATAATTTCAAGCCTATCGTAAGAGAGTTGGGTTTATTGTTCCCCGATATGTTTATAAGCTTTAGTTTTTTTCCACAAATGTTAGATAAAACTCAGTATTTCAAGGAAAAAGGTGATCATGCTGACGAAATGGAAACAAGTCTAATGCTTTATTTAAGACCAGATTTGGTGTTGCCGAATGATAAATGGGGTAGTGGTGATGAGAAAAAATTTAAGATTAAGGCTTTTAATGAAGGATGGGTTTGGGCAGAAAGACAATGGTCAAAAGTAAGTAGCGACACAGGTATTGGTAATCCAGAATTTGCCACGGCAGAAAAAGGAGAGCGTTTCTTTAATGATATAACAATAAAACTAGACGAGTTGTTTTGTGCTCTTTGTGAAGCAGATTTAAAAGAGTTATACGAATAGTTATTAACTAACTAAATTCCCATTTTTTCACTGAATAAATTTAAAGATAATAGTTTTCTTTTCATTGACTTTTTTTTACTTGAGTCTAAATCTATTTTCAAAGTAAATAGCGCCCCTAAAATGATAATGTTTTTAAAGATATACTGGCTTAATAAGGTGATAATGAATCTGTTTTCACCAAAAATTTGACCTGGAAATAGAAATAGTGGAGTAAACGTACAGGTAATGTGAGCAATTGCAGCATATATAATTAGTTTGTTTTGCCAATTTAGAATGAGGCAAATTCCTATAAATGATTCAAATAAAGCTAAAGCTATAAAACCAAAATAAGATGGTAGAAAGCCAAAAGTGAGAACTTGAATTGTGTTGGTTGCTAATTCTTCAGCTGGGCTTGAACCTGGGAAAAGCTTCAAAAAGCCAAAAATTAAATAAACTAAACCAATTGATAAACGAATAATTTTGTTTTTGCGTTTTTCTAGATTTTCCATTTCCAATATTTAATTTAGTTAGAATTACCACTTTTAAAATCGTTCAATAATTCTCGTGATATTTTCACCTTATTTGAAATTATACGATAAGAAACTCCAAAATTTATCACATAATCTGCAAATGCGGCATCTCCATGTCTTGAAGACCCAGTAGAATTCTCTGTTTGTATATCTGTAATGCTTTGTGGACGTTCTCTTCGAACGGCAAATGGAATATTTAGATTAAAGGAAAAATTACTTTTGTTGTAACCTACTCCTGGGTCTATAGATAAGACACTGCCAGGTCTTCTAAAGCCATTATTGCCCCCTATTAAATCTCTAACTGGTACACAGTCAAATCGTGCTCCTATTGAGCTTGAAATAGTTGGGGAGATACTATAACTTATGCCCGTTCTAATTGAATATTGATCCGGAACGGCCATAATAGCTTCATTTTCAAGTAAAGGACTCAAAGTTTCCCTAAAAGTTCTGATTCCATTTGTCTCCCTTGGATTTAATAGATAAAATCCGCTTGCATAACTAAAAAGGCCATTGGCTATTTTTTGATATAATTGAAAGTCCATAGTAAACCCAAAACTCCCATCACCAGGTTGTATAGATTGGTCTACAGGTCTGGTTTGTGGTTCATCATTTGGGCCAACATTGTAAAATATGTCAGAAGCATTATAGTTTCCAGTAGGTAGTTTAACCCCTAGGCCAATAGCTAAGTTTCCATTTTTATGATTTTCAAGATCAAATAGCCAGTATCCTGCCCCAAGGCGTATGTCTCCTAAACCCCTAGAAAAGGTTGTATTTCGTTCTTCTCTTCCATGTTCATATAATGATGATCTTGAGTTAAATACGGTAGGTAAGGTTATACTGCTGTATAGTCTCTCGGTAATTCCATAGGTTAAAAAGAAGTCTGTACTATGTGAATTGTTAACCACTTCAGTATTGCTTGTAATACGGTCAGGTTCCTCTTCTGTGCCTCTAAAGTGTCTGAATGATTTAAAATATCTATAATTAATTCCTAATTGGACATCACCTTTATTTAAAACATTATTCTCTAGACTATTTCCAACACAAGAAGAAAAATGTCGAATGGCGACACAGCCTTGGGCTTTTATATACGAAGCTGAAAGAAGAATAAATAAAAAAAGTATTGGTAGTTTGTTTATCATGATGGTTTTGGTTTGGTGTTTTTATAAAATAAGGGCAACTCATAGCTACTAGAGATGACCATTATTCATAAATGTTTTGTAATCACTTAAATGACTTAAGTTTAATTATATTACTACCTACCAAATTAATGTTATAAGCATGCTTTGAGATTAACCGTTTTGTAAAAATGTTTAATGAAAAGTTAATAGACTTAATGAAAGATTAAGTTTGCTTAATTTACCAAACTAATTAAGTTTCTTTAGGGGCCATGTTTAAAAAAAGAAACATATATATAGCTATATTTTTTGTATCTCTTATTGGGTTGGCGGTTATTCAATATCAATATCTAAGAATTGGTTTGAATTTGGCCAAACTGCAGTTTAATACAAAATTGGGTAATGTTAGCAGTGATATAGCTAAAGGACTAGAGACAGAAAATCAATTAACTTTTTTAATAGGCAACGCATTAAAAGAAGATACATCTTACTTTACAAATAGAATTGATAGCGTACAGGAGGCTTCTCGATATTTTCTAAATGACTATATCACAGAAAAGCTAGTTACTAATGGGATTGATACTGATTTCACTTATACGTTACACTCAAAAGACTCATCTTTTTATCTTCAATCTCCTAAAAGATTCGAGATAAACGATAATGTCGAATCTTACCCTATTGAGCTAATTGGGTACTTGCCCAGAGAATTTGAGAAGAAAGTTGTTTTAGAATTACAATTCAAAAATTTAAACAGTTTCTTTTTATCAAAATTGAACGGACTCACATTGCCAAGCATTCTCTTTATTTTAGGTATCTGCATTGCGGTAATTTGGGTTCTAAGAACATATTATTGGCAACGAAATGTAATTACAACAACCAATGAATTTATAAATAATCTAACTCATGAGCTAAAAACTCCTGTATTTTCAATAGGTCTAGCAACTAAAATTTTGGAAGAATCTGCCTTAAATGAACAAAAACCTATTTTAGGTATGATTAGACAACAAGTTAAAAGACTAACTGTGCATATAGATAAGGTTTTAGAGTTAGGTAATCTTGAATCTAGTAATAATGTGTTGAAGCTAGAAATTATAGATTTTAGACCCTATTTGTTCAAATTATGTGAAGAATTTGCAACATTAGTTGCAATTGAAGAAGTTCAATTTATCTATGATTTACAACAAGAAAATTTTAGGATAAAAGCTGAGGTTTTTCATTTAGAAAATACAATCAATAATATATTAGATAACGCAAAGAAATATTCGGCTCGGCCAATTATAAAATTAAAAGCCTATAGTTTGAACAATCAATTTATTATTGAAATTATTGACAATGGCAAAGGGATATCTGAAGAAGAAAAGAAAAAAATATTCTTAAAGTATTATAGGGTAACTGATACAGAAGTTCAATCTGTGAAAGGGTATGGTCTTGGATTGAGCTATGTTAAAAAAGTTATTGAAAAACATAAGGGCAAAGTTTTAATTGAAAGTGAAAAAGGTAAAGGGTCTAAAGTATCTCTAAAAATACCTCTGTACAATGAATAAGAAGAAAAATAGAATAATTTTAGTTGAGGACAGTTCAGATTTAGGGTATTTACTTTCTGAATATCTTTCTATGAAAAATTTTGAAGTAAGCTGGTTTATAAATGGAATTAGTGCATTAAAAAAATTAGAGACTACTAATTATGATTTGGCCATATTGGATATTACCATGCCAGATATGGATGGCTTTTCACTAGCAGAGCAGATGAAGGACAGATTTCCTGATTTGCCATTTTTATTTTTATCAGCTCGGTCATTAAAAGTTGATGTGCTTAAAGGGTTCTATTTAGGTGCTGTTGATTACCTAAAAAAACCTATTGATGAAGAAGAATTGGTAATTAGAATAGAGAACTTATTGAATCGGTTAAATAATGAAAAAAATGTTGAAGAAAATACCTACCATTTTAAGCTAGGCCAATTTAATTTTAATTCATTGAACCAAGAGCTTTCGTTTAAAGATGAAATATTTCATTTGACCACTAAAGAAAGTGAATTACTCCATTATTTAGCGCTACGTCAAAATAGGTTATGTACTCATAAAGATATATTAATCAAGTTATGGGGAAATAATGATTATTTTAATAAAAAAAGCTTGAATGTATTTATAACACGCCTTCGTAAATATTTAGAAAAGGATACTGCAATTAGTTTAGATAATGTGCACAGTCAGGGTTTTATATTGCATGTAGAAAAAATGAATTAATATTATTTCAATTCTTTTGCAACCAATTCGATATAAGATTTCATTGCTTGCTTTTTATTCATGTTCTTGGCTTGAAATAGGGCATTAGCCTTAAAAGCATTAATAAGTGGAGTCTTACTGCCAGGATTGTCAAAATTATCGTTTGCAATCTTGTAATAAGCATAGAGTTTAAGAAGCACATCTGCAGGTATAGGTTCGGTAAAACTATTTACAAAACCTACTGCCTCTTCAAATTTAGTATGTGATTTCTTCTTTTTCATTTGGGTCAACAAAAGTAGCTATGCACGTATCGGCACCTTTTACTTTTTGGTTCAGTTTTACATTTATCTGACAATCTAAAGGTAAGAATAAGTCAACTCTAGAGCCAAATTTAATAAAGCCTGCATCGTCACCCTGTTGTACGCTTTCACCTTTTTCAGCATAATTGACAATTCGTCTAGCCATAGCACCTGCAATTTGGCGGTATAATATTTCGCCGAATTTAGGGGTCTTGATAACTACAGTTGTTCTTTCATTTTCTTCACTCGATTTTGGGTGCCAAGCGACTAAAAATTTACCAGGATGATATTTTGAAAAAGTAATACTACCACTAGCTGGGTATCTTGTAACATGTACGTTTATAGGTGACATGAAAATGGATACTTGTTTTCTTTTCTCTTTAAAAAATTCTTTTTCAAAAACTTCTTCAATAACAACCACCTTACCATCTACGGGTGAGAGAATTTCATTGAAATTCTTTACAGTTATTCTTTTAGGGTTTCTAAAAAACTGAAGAATTGTTATCATTACAACTAAGGCAATTAGCTGAATGGTTAATTTTAACCATGATATGTCAATAAAGAAATGAGCTAAGATTACGCTGATTCCTACTAAACAAAAAGAAAACAAGATAATTTTTTGTCCCTCTCTATGAAACATAACTAAATATATTTAAAGTTAAATATGCAAATGGCGCTGCAAATACTAAGCTATCTAAACGGTCTAGCATGCCGCCATGTCCTGGCAAGATAGCACCGCTATCTTTAACACCTGCCGCTCTTTTAAATTTAGATTCTATTAAATCTCCTAAACTACCGGCAATAACTATTACAGTTGCTAGGATCATCCATTGTACAGGGCTAATTAGTTCTTCTTGCGTAGCAATTAAATAGGCCGCCCCAAGTGCAAATATAAATCCCCCAACGGTTCCTTCAATGGTTTTTTTAGGAGAAACTGATGGAAATAATTTAGTTCTACCTATACTTTTACCTACTAAGTATGCAAAAGAATCATTTACCCATATTAAGATAAATATTCCCATTATAAGAAGTTTTGCAAATGCATCATTCTTATATGGTATCATGGTTAAGAATATACAACCGCCTCCAATATAAAAAAGGCCTATTACAAACTTCTTTAGCTTAGTTAATTTTATAGGCTTTTTAGTGAATAGATTAATAAGTAGATAAACATCGACAATAATTGTAATCACCATTAAAATGTTTACTAATTGCTGATCCTTTACTAAATAGATAAATGCCCACCAAAGCGCTAAATATGCAGCGAAAATGTGATATCCTCTTAAGCTTACTAATTTTTTGTATTCGTACAAACAAGCTAAGCCAAAAGTCATAAACAAGAAGTCGAAAGCATCGGAGCTAAGGAAAACTGCTGATAATAATAAAATAATATAGACAGCCCCTGTTAACGACCTTCTTAAAATTTCTTTCATACTATAAATCTTCCAGAAGTAAAAGATAAAGATTTTTAGTGCTACTACCGTAAGTTAGAAAATCGTCTGAGTTTTCTGCGGTAGCTTTAAAGTGTTTTAATGTAGTTATATTACCCGGTATTTTTTGACCGTATTTCTTTTTAATAGTCTTTAAGCCTTCACCAATTGATTCTACTAACTGACTAGTGGTAGCAAAAACTACAAGATTACTTGGAAGCTCATTTACTTTTTTCTCATGCAATTGATTAGAACAAACGAGAATACTACCATTTTGGGCAATGAGATGTTCACAAGTAGTAAAGAACACCTCACTCTGTTTTACTTTATCTGTAAAGGAAATAGGCTCCTTTGCGAATTTTTCTGCGAGTCTTTTATTTAACACATAAAAAGGTTCGCTTTGCCAATTATTCTCGTCAATAATATTTTGTAAAGCCCTAGATATTTCTGAATCAGAAGTACAGTAAATAAATTTACCTCCGTTTTGTTTAAAGTGAATTGTAAATTTCTCATCAACAGGAATATTTAAATCTGGCATATGGTCGCCTCGCGTTTCCGCAGTTTCTTTCGAAACCTTTTTCTTGCCACCACCAAATAAAATATCTAAAAGCCCCATTTATATGTTTATAACAATTGCTGATCTAAATTACTGCAATATTATTTATTATCTGTAATTTCTTCCTCTTCTGTTTTAGAATCTGAATCTTTTATCTTTTCAAGTTTTTTTTTGTTTTCTAGAGCTAAGATATCTTTTTCGAAATTTCGTACTCCAAATATTTTTTCTAAATCCTCTTTAAAGATAACTTCTTTCTCCAATAACCTTTCAGCCAAAGTTGTTAATTTGTCTTTATTGTCGGTAAGAACTTTAATAGCTCTTTGATACTGCTCCTCTATAATTTTAGATATTTCAGCATCTATTTTTCGAGCCGTATCTTCACTATAAGGTTTTGAAAAACCATAAGAATCTTGTCCTGCAGAATCATAATAGGTAATGTTTCCTATTTCATCATTAAGACCATAGATAGTTACCATTGCTCTGGCTTGTTTAGTAACTTTTTCTAAATCACTTAAAGCACCTGTAGATATTTTATTGAAAATAACTTTCTCAGCAGCTCTACCTCCCATGGTTGCACACATCTCATCTAACATTTGCTCAGGTCGCACAATTAAGCGCTCTTCTGGTAAATACCAAGCAGCACCTAACGATTGTCCTCTAGGTACAATTGTTACTTTTACTAATGGGGCAGCATGTTCTAACATCCAACTAGTGGTTGCGTGACCAGCTTCATGATAAGCAATAGTCTCTTTTTCTCCTGGAGTAATTATTTTGTTTTTCTTTTCAAGACCACCGACTATTCTGTCAACGGCATCTAAGAAATCTTGCTTAGTAACAGCTTTCTTTTCTTTACGTGCTGCAATTAAAGCAGCTTCGTTACAAACGTTAGCAATATCTGCACCTGAGAAACCAGGAGTTTGTCTTGCCAAGAAATCTAAATCAAGTGTTTCTGCAGTTTTGATAGGTCTTAGGTGAACTTCAAAAATTTCTTTACGCTCACGAATGTCTGGTAAATCAACATAAATCTGTCTATCGAATCTACCTGCACGCATTAAAGCCTTGTCCAATACATCTGCACGGTTGGTTGCTGCCAATACAATAACATTTGTATTGGTGCCGAAACCATCCATTTCTGTCAATAATTGGTTAAGTGTATTTTCGCGTTCATCGTTAGAACCAGTGAAATTATTTTTACCTCTAGCTCTACCAATAGCATCAATTTCATCAATAAAGATGATAGCTGGAGATTTATCTTTTGCTTGTTTAAATAAATCTCTTACTCTAGATGCACCAACACCTACGAACATTTCTACGAAATCTGAACCTGAAAGTGAAAAGAAAGGAACTTTTGCTTCACCAGCAACGGCTTTAGCTAAAAGAGTTTTACCTGTTCCTGGAGGTCCTACTAATAATGCGCCTTTAGGAATTTTACCTCCTAGAGAGGTGTATTTATCTGGGTTTCTTAAGAAGTCAACAATTTCTTCAACTTCTTCTTTTGCCCCTTCTAAACCAGCAACATCTTTAAATGATGTTCTGGTATCGGTCTTCTCATCGAATAATTTAGCTTTAGATTTTCCGATGTTGAAAATTTGACCACCTGCGCCGCCGCCGCCGCCGCCGGACATTCTTCGCATTAAATATATCCAAATACCAATAATCAATACAAATGGCAATAAAGAAAGCAGGAAATCTAAAATGGCTGTTGATTCCTTACCAAATTCTATTATGGTGGGCAGATTGTTTTCCTTTTTTATTTCGGTTATCTCATTTTGAAAAATTTGAAGATCACCATAATCCAAGGTGTACTGAGGTACGTTATCAGATGTAGGAAGAAAAGACTTCTCATTAACGTCTTTATGCACTTCTTTAGACATAGCCTCGTCAGTCAAGAAAACTTTCGCCTGATTGGTATTTGTGATGATCATTATTTTTTTGACATCACCATTTCTTAAATACTGTTGTAGTTCTGAAGTAGTAGTTTTATTAGTACTTGCTAAATCATCACTATTAAATAATTGGAATCCTATAAGTAATACTGCTACTAATCCATAAATCCACCAAGAGCTAAACTTTGGTTTTTTCGGACTTGTTTTGTTTTCTTTTGCCATTTTAATTTTTTATTTATTAACGCTGCTTTCTATGGTTGTGAACTTCGCATCACCCCATAAGCCTTCTATGTCGTAGAATTCTCGAACTTGCTTTTGAAATACATGAACTACTACATTTACGTAGTCCATTAATACCCATTCTGCATTGTCCTCACCTTCTACGTGCCAAGGCTTGTCCTGAATCGCTTTGCTTACTGTTTTTTGGATTGAACCTACGATTGCATTTACATGCGTGTTAGAGGTACCGTTACAAACAATGAAGTAATCACATACGGTATTCTCAATTTCTCTTAAATCTAATAGATTTATATTGTGCCCTTTAACTTCGTCAACTCCCTGTATTATTAATGCAATTAACTCATCTACGCTAGCTTTACTTTCCTGCATTCAAAAATTTTAGTTTTTACAAAGTTATTATTTTTTTGTTCTTTTATGTCTAGTTTTTAACAATAGATTAAAGATTCACGATAAGTACTGTAAATGCAAATAATCAAACTTGATGCCACGGAGTCTACTAATACCTATTTGAAGGAATTATCAGCAAAAAAAGAACTACAAGATTTCACGATAATAACCACTGAAAATCAGACTTTAGGTAGAGGTCAATTAAATTCTAAATGGGAATCTAAAAATGGTAAAAATCTAGCAATCAGTGTATTGAAAAAAAATATAGACGTATCTATAGACCGTTTGTATCTAATGAATGTTTGTGTTTCATTAAGTATTTTAGAAAGTTTAAATCAATTGAATATTCCGAATTTGAAGGTGAAATGGCCGAACGACATTCTGTCAGGTAATTTTAAAATAGGAGGTATTTTAATTGAAAATATTATTTCTGGTTCAAAAATAAAACGAAGTATAATTGGGTTTGGGTTAAATGTAAATCAAACTGAATTTAAAAATGCTCCAAATGCCTCTTCTTTAAAGACTATTATGGGGCATAATTTTAATCTTGATTTAGTATTTTACGCTATCATTGAAAATTTACATCAACAATTAAGTAGCCCCATTTTAACTTTTGAAAATGAATTGTACGAAAAATACCATTCTCAATTATTTAAAATAGGAGTGCAGAGCACTTTTATAATTAAAAAGGAAGAACTTATTGAAGGTGTTATAGAAGGAGTCTCTAAAAATGGAAAACTTAAAGTGCAAATCGAAAATGGAAGCCTTCAGGAATTTGGATTAAAAGAAATACAACTTCAGTATTAAATCTTCGCTAAATTAGTTGAAAGCGTATTTATAAAGTTTGTTATAGGCGTTTTAATCATCATTGCCATCATTGCATTAAATTCACCTGAGAAACTTAAGACTACTTCACTTTTTTCATTTTCTAACTCTATAATATCTGCAGTTAAAGTAAAAGGAAGTTTTTCGCTCGCAGCACCTAAAACAATTTTGTTAAATTGAGTTTGCTCTTTTTTCTCTAATACTATTTCTGGCATTCCCTTTAATGCGAACAAAAATCTGTTTTCACTTAAAACTTCGAACTTACTAATGTTTTCAGGCATTAATTGTCTGAAGTTAGATAATTCGTTTAAAAAGTTAAAAGTATCTTCTTTACTTTTTGATACTTGAGCTTTTGGTGTTTCTATAAACATAATTATTTATTTGACCAATGTGAAGGATCTTTCCTCCATTTCATTAATGTTTTTAACTGCTCTTCTTTCACATATCCCGTGTCAGATGCTTGCTCTATAAGATATTCGTAACTACTTAAAGTGTGTAGTTCGATGTTTTTTTCTTGAAAATTATTCAATGCTGTTTCAAAACCATAGGTAAAAATAGCCAACATGCCTTTTACATTAGCATCTATAGCCCTTAAAGCATCTACAGCGTTCAAGCTACTTTTTCCTGTGCTTATTAAGTCTTCGATGACCACTACACTCTGGTGTGCTTCTAAGTGGCCTTCAATCTGATTTTGCCTACCATGAGATTTTGCTTCCGGTCTCACATATACAAAGGGGAGATTTAATTTGTCTGCCACTAATGCACCGATACCAATGGCGCCTGTAGCAACGCCAACGATGCAATCTGGCTTGCCATATAATTGTTCAACTTGCTTGGCCATTTCATCACGAATATAGTTTCTGATGATAGGATAAGATAGTAAAATTCTATTGTCGCAATAAATTGGAGATTTCCATCCAGAAGCCCAAGTAAAAGGATTTTCCGGTTTCAATTTTATTGCATTAATTTGCAACAGAAGCTCTGCTGTTTTTTTAGCCGTGTTTTTGTCTAAAACCATGACGCAAATGTATAAAGTTTTTGTTAATGAATTGCCTTTGATTTTAACAAATAAGCTCTCCGAAACAGCAAATGGGGAGTATTTTCTACTAAATCAGGATTCTATACATGAGGCAATAAGGTCTTTGAAGAAAGGAAAGCTAGAATCAGCATACATCTACCACCCAAATCATGAGGAAATTTTAAAGAAGTTTACTAAAGAAATTCCATTAGTAGTTGCCGCTGGGGGAGTAGTTACTAACGATGAAGGTAAGGTACTATTTATTTATAGAAATGATAAATGGGACTTGCCAAAAGGTAAATTAGATAAAGGCGAATCAATCGAAGATTGCGCCATTAGAGAAGTCGAGGAAGAAACGGGTGTTAAAGGACTCAAAATTGAAAACTTTTTACGTACCACCTATCATATTTTTAAAAATAACGGAATAATTACGCTTAAACAAGTGCATTGGTATGCGATGAAGACCGATTACACAGGCAAACTAAAGCCTGAAAAAAAGGAGGGAATCGTAAAAGTGAAATGGAAAGGTCCAGTTAAAATTCAAAAGGCGCTTTTAAATTCATACGCGAATATTAAAATTTTGTTTGAAGGCGATTAGTTTAAGTTTACAATATCCTATAAATAGGATATTGTAAATGTGCTTTCTCATAGAGATTACTTTGTTTAAACAACCAATCTAACTGAAGATACCAGTTAGAGCTGAAATTCGCGTCTAGTTTCTTTTTGTTGAAGAACGTATTTTTTAGGACTGAATCATTTTCTAGCATTAAAAGTGCAGTATCTTCAAAAACATAAGGAGAAAAACCTTCTTTTTGCTGAAGAATAGTATCGAAGAAATTCCAATTAAAGAATGAATCTATAGCTGTGGGCTCTAAAGTTTCTAAAATATATCTAACTCCTGGTTGATTTGTTGGTACTACTATATCGCCAGAATGAAAATTTACATTGGTTTCAATTGAATTTATTGTACTGTTATAGTGTAAGTAGTGACCTTCGTAAGGTGTTGAAACCGTTTGATAATCAACTATTTTGTATGCTTCAACCTTTATGATCGTGTCGTTTTTGAGAGTTGAATACGTTATATGGTTTAAATCTAATCTCTTAAAAACATTCTGCCACTGTTTGCCAATAACATAAGCTTTTGGGATTTTTATCGAATCTGATGCTTTAAAATAATCTTGATATGCTACTTCATTTTCAATTGGTATATCACGATTGAACTTTAACCGTGGTAACCCAGTCACTTTACTTATAATGGTATCTGCTTTATATCCTTTAAATATAAATTTAGATACTCTCGTTGTGTCTAGTTGCCATGCGATTGGATAATAATCATCTACCTTGAATGAGTTTAACGAATTATCGCGCATAGATCTGATGTCGCTTCCATCTTTTTCAGTAATTGAAATCATTTTACACATTAGTTCATAAGTTCCTTCTACACGTTTGTCGTATGGCTTTAACATATGAGTTTCTACCATCATACCCAAAGTATTCCATAATGTAGTATAACCACTAGAGTATCTTGGGTAGTCCATGAATTGTTGAAACCCTAATTCTGGTGGTTTGTTGAAGACATTTACATAGGGTGTAATTTCCCAGTCAGATTTTAAAAGTGAATCTTTTAGCTGTGGCATTAACCTGTCATGAACATATTCTCCTAATTTTCCGCCTAGTTTATTATGTTGTGTAAATAAGTGGGTCAGTGTGTATTGATAATCTGCACCATTGCTTACATGATTATCAATAAAAACATCTGGATTAACAAGATGGTATATTTGAGCAAACGTTTCAGCGTTTTTCGTATCTATTTTAATAAAATCCCTATTGAGGTCATAATTTTTGGCATTACCTCTAAATCCATATTCTTTAGGTCCGTTTTGATTTGCCCTTGAGGTGCTATTTCGATTTAAAGAGCCGCCAATATTATAGATAGGTATGGTAGCTATGATAGTTTGTGTTGGAGTTTTTATTTTTTTACTTGCTAAATCTCGAAACAATAACATCGTGGCATCAATTCCGTCACTCTCGCCAGGGTGTATGCCGTTGTTAATAAGCATTAAGGTATGGTTTTCGCTTAATTTTTTAAAATCAAAATCGCCCTGTGGACTAAAGGTTACTAAATGCAATGGTTTACCACTATCAGTCGTGCCAATAGTTTGCAAGTTTATACTTGAAAATTCTTTAGATAGCTCAAGGTAGAATTCAACCACCTGTTCATAGGTAGCAGTTTCGGTCTTGTTCGAAATTTCGAAAGGAGTAGGGAAATCAGCTTTGGTATGGTCTGCTTTTTTCTCGCAAGAAATAAATAAAACCAATAGCAGTAATTGTTGTAGTATTCTCATTGCCGAGCAAGTATTTTAAGATGTAAGCCTTTATTAACTTAGCTAAAATAATCAATACTTTATTGCTTATACAATTTTAGTAATTTCAGCAATTTTATCCCAATCAATTGGCTTTTGATTGAATGTGATTAAATGGTGACTTTTATTTTTATAAAAATCCCATTGTTTTTTATCAAAAGGGTCAATTGAAGATGTAACTATGTTGATTCTAATTTTGTCAGAAATAGGAAGTTTTATAAAAACCTCCAAGAATTCCCAACCATCCATAATAGGCATGTTAATGTCTAAAAAGATAATTTGAGGAATTCGCTCTTTTTGTTCTAACCTTTTCTTTATTCCATCGTATGCTAATAATCCATTACCATACGATATTATTGATTCACAATCTACTGTGCGAGAAATTAATTTGCGTAAGCCAAAAACTGTTATTGCGTCATCGTCAATTATAGTGATATCACTAATCTTTGTCATTAAAGAATATTTTAAATTCTGTTCCTTCTCCTACTTTACTAGTTACTTCTACTTTACCGTTCATTGCATCAATTTGATTTTTAGTAATATAAAGCCCAATTCCCTTGGCATCTTTATGCTCATGAAAGGTTTTGTACATACCAAATAATTTTTTACCATACTTTTCAAGGTCTATGCCTAAGCCATTATCTGCAATCGTTAAGATAGAATAGTTGTTCTTTTTAATTGCACTTAAGGTTATAATTGGTTTTCTATTGGGATCCTTATATCTAACAGAATTTGTTATGAAATTAGTTAAAATGTTATCTAAATAAGAAGGTACAGACTTTACATTAAAATTTGTAGGAATATTATTTTTTATTGTTGCATTATTATTAAAAAGATAAGAAATCAGATTTTGATTTACGCTTATCACTTTGTCGTGCAAGTTAATTTTTTGTTTTTCTATGTTGGTGTGAGTGTTAATAGAAATAACATCATTTAGATTGTCAAGTGTATCCAATAGATTATTAGAAGCTTCACTAAGCATTCCTATTATTCGAACCTTTTCCTCCTCATCGGGTTCGCTTTCTAAGAAGTTTAATAACATTGAAAAATTAGCTGAATGGGATCTTAAATTGTGAGAAACAATGTGAGCAAAATTCAGAAGTTTTTTATTCTGAATTGATGCTATATTAATGATATTTCTTAACTCAGACTCTTTCTCTTTTAGTTTAGAAATATCTAAGCTAATACCTACAAGGCCATAAGCAATTCCTTTATTATTAAGTAGGGGTATTTTTGAGCTAAGAAAGGACGTTTCTTTGCCATCTAATTTTATGTTTATAGTTTCTTTGCCAATAACAGGTTTTAACGTGTTCATTACCATTAAGTCTTCTTCTCGCGACTTAATTGCTGATTCTTTAGGATACAATTCAAAATCACTTTTCCCTAAAATATCTTCAGGGTTATCAACTCCTAAAAACTCACATTCAGCTTTATTAACTAAAATTTTTCTAGATTCGGTATCTTTTATATAAACATTGACCGGCAAGTTATCGATTAATGTTCTCAATAATTTTTCGTTATCCAAAGATTTGATGTCAGCCTCAACTTGGTTATGAATATCTTGAAATGTACCCACTAAGCCAACCAATTCACCTTTGTTATAAACGGGTTTACCGCTGGCCATAACCCATTTTTCGTTACCATTTGCTGTTATAATCTGTAATTTTAAATTACTCCATGCCTTACCATTATCTTGAGCTTCGAAAAGAGCCATAGAGATGGCATTTCTGCTGTGACCTTCTTTATAATAGAATAGTGCGTTCTCAATGTTAGGTTTAAAATGCGGAGGAACCTCATGTATTGCCTTCGTTGTAGTGCACCAAGTAAGTTTATTGTCTTTTAAATCATATTCCCATCGACCAATTTTGGTTATTTCAGCTTGCTGCTGTAACTGCAGGTCTTTCTTCCTTAATTCTATTTCGTTATTGATAGAATCGGTTATATCATATAATTGAATAATAGCGCCAACAATATTCTCATCAGAATCATACCAAGGTGTATTTGACCACTCAAACCATAATTCTTCTTCATTAATATTCTTTGTTTTATGAATACCCATAGGTTGAGCATTTCCTTTAAAACAATTTTCTAATACCATTTTCCATTTAGGACTTAGGTGTGGGAAAAGTTTAAATAAGCTTTTAGATTTATAGTTATCGCTATTATTGCTAAATATGCTCTTCCATTTATTGGATGTATGAACAATATTATAATCAGTATCAATAAAAGCCGTTGGTGTAGGCAATTGATTAATTATGTACGAGGTATTTAATGTTAGGGGGACTTTTATCATACCGATGTAATTTCTTACAATAATAAGAGTAAAGTGGAGGTTAGGAGTATAATTGTTGTGAATTAGTAAATTATCGTTGTATAAGTTAATTTAATCTGCTTATTCGTCAGGTTTTAATATTTTTTATTGAAATATATTTTGAAAGTTGGCTCGTAGTCTTCTGATACTCCATATATTTTATTTACTACTGTTGTTCAGTGTAATGTTTCACTCTCTACATCGTAATCCCAGCTTTTAATTTTTGTGACAGCGCTTTTTTGATTGAGTATTTGTTTGGTCTTACTGAGTTTTAATTCAAGCTCATGCGTTTTTGAAATTGATTCTACTTTTATTATAGCACTTATTATGTTACCACAACCATCTTTCCAAGGGTTAAGGTGTTAAATAGAATCGTTTGAAGAATAATTACAATTTTTTGAATTATACTTAAACTTAATATCCCTTAAGCCATCTAAGCTATATTCTAAATGTGTCTTTAACTCTTCAGCTAGTTCAGGAAATAATTCAATAAAATTTTTGCTTTCTATTTGGTCTAGGTTAATTGAAAATTTGCTTGCCATCTAGGTGAAGCACTTATAAGTTTAAAATTTGTATCAATTATAGCTATAGAAGAAGGGATTTGCACAATCCAATCTAATGAAAATGAAAGGCTTTATTTAATTCAAATACATAGAAAGAATTTTCTTATTAATTCATAGGAATATTCTAACTAATCATATGTAATTGTTGTGATTTTATCTAAAATTGTTGTTGAAAATCACTTATGTGTTGTGCAATTAAACTGAAAATCTATTTTCTTACAGAATCTGGTACTAAGCCTGTGTAGTCTCCATTATTGCGAATTACATCTCTTACAATAGAAGAGCTAATGTATGATTTGCCCGATGAAGTCAATAAAAATACGGTTTCTATCTCTGACAATTTTCTGTTCGTATGTGCAATTGCTTTCTCAAATTCAAAATCCGCAGGATTTCTTAGACCTCTCAAAATAAAATTGGCATCCTCTTTCTTACAAAAATCTACTGTTAAACCTTGGTATGTTTTCACTTTAATTGAAGCTTCGTCTTTAAAAGCCTCTTCAATAAATTGCATTCGTTTTTCTAAACTGAACATATATTTCTTGTCGGCATTTTTTCCTATAGCAATAATTATTTCGTCGAATAGAGTTATACCTCGCATGATAATATCATGATGGCCTAATGTTAAAGGGTCGAAAGAACCAGGGAAGATTGCGCGTCTCATAGAAAGGTTTTACTTTTTAAATATAACTATTTTAAGACAATGCCTCTTTAATGGCGTGTTCAAATAACATACCTAGTTCAATACCAGCTGCTTTAGCTTGTTGGGGTAATATGCTGGCGGTCGTTAAACCTGGTGTTGTATTCATTTCTAATAAGAAAGGATCGTCGCCAATGAATATGAATTCACTTCTCGAAAAACCTGTCATCTTAAGTACATCGTATATTTTTTTAGCTACTGCTGTAACTTTTTCTAGCTGAGTTTTATTAATTCTTGCGGGTGTAATTTCTTGTGACTTGCCTTCGTATTTAGCTTCGTAATCAAAGAAATCATTTTCAGTGACAATTTCTGTAATAGGAAAAACTGTTGTTTCGCCTTTCAGTTTTAGAACGCCCACAGAAACTTCTGTACCTTCAAGAAAACCTTCTATGATTATTTCATCATCCTCTTTGTAAGCTGTTTCTATGGCACTTTTTAATTCTTCTTTTTTATAGACTTTAGTGATACCATAACTACTACCAGATTTATTTGCTTTCACAAAACAAGGAAGTTTCACCTTATTAATAATATCGGTCTCATTAATTTCATCACCTAAATTCAAATAATAAGAAGGTGCCGATTTAATGCCATAGGGTTTAAGAACACTTAATAAATCTCTTTTGTTAAAAGTGAGTGCGGCTTGATAAAAGTTACAAGAGGTATGCTTAATGCCTAATAATTCAAAATAAGCTTGCATTAGTCCGTCCTCACCTGGCGAACCATGTATAGCGTTAAAAACGCAATCAAATTTTATTGAGCTTCCGTTCAAGGGTATTGAAAAATCATTGCGATCAATCATAGTCTCTTTATCAGAATCATCTACGTAAACCCATTTGTTTTTGAAAATATGAATTCTAAAAAGGTTGAATTTGTATTTATTCAAATAATTATAGACCACGTTACCACTATGAAGCGATATTTTATATTCGCTAGAATAACCGCCCATTATAATTGCAATATTTTTTTTCATTTGTATGGTCTATAAAGAAAGTTAGAACAAAGATGAAGTATTGATATAAAATAAAAAAGAAAACTAAGTGCATTAATACAAACAATATTGATTTTGGTAATGAAGTAACTATAAACCGAAGCGGCTAAATGGTATGAGGGCATTTACTATATTTGTGCGGTCAAATAATAAGTATGAGGAATTTTTTCAATTTTTTAAAAAGTAAGACATTTTTAATTCAATTAGGTCTTGCGTTGTTGGTATTGGTAGTTACGGTTTTTCTTGTGTTGAGATATCTTAACAGCACTACAAATCATGGTGAATTTGTTGAAGTGCCAGATTTTTCTAAAAAGTCGGTTATGGATATGCGAAAATCGATTGAAGAAGCCGGACTTAGATATGAAGTGTTAGATTCTGCTAGTTATAATCCAGATTACCCGAGATTTTCTATAATAACTCAAGATCCAGTAGCAGGAGCTAAAGTAAAGACAAATAGAAAAATATATTTAACGGTTAATCCTTCAGGATATAAAAAGGTTACGGTGCCAAAAATAATACAAGTAACTAAACGTAATGCTTCTTCAATGTTGAAAGCAGTAGGTTTAGATGTGGAACGTGTAACCTACGTAGACGAATTAGGAAAAGACATGGTTTATCAATTAAAGTTTAAAGGAAAATATATAAAACCTGGAGATAAACTACCTAAAACATCAAAGATAGAATTGATTTGTGGAAATGGCGCCATAACTGAACGTGCCATCATAAAAGCTGAATCAGAACAATAAATGGAGAATATAGAGCAACCGGAGAATGAAGATGGTGAACTTTTTGAACATTACCGCTTTGTAGCTTCTAAAGGACAAGTACCCTTAAGAGTAGATAAATTTTTAATGAATTTCATTGAAAATGCTACTAGAAATAAAATTCAGCAATCTGCAAAAGAAGGCCATGTTTGGGTAAATGATGAGATTGTAAAATCGAATTATAAGGTTAAGGCAGGTGATGAGGTAAAGGTGTTGTTTGAGCACCCGCCACATGAATTTTTATTGGTTCCTGAAGATATTCCATTAGATATTGTTTATGAAGACGATGTGTTATTGGTTGTCAATAAACCAGCAGGTATGGTAGTTCACCCAGGTCATGGTAATTATTCTGGAACTTTAATAAATGCACTTATTTTTCATTCAGATAATTTACCGGCAAATAGTAACGAAAGACCTGGTTTGGTTCACCGAATAGATAAGGACACGTCTGGGTTATTAGTAGTAGCAAAGACTGAGGCGGCTATGACCCATTTAGCAAAGCAGTTCTTTGATAAGACATCTGAACGTGAATACATCGCTTTAGTTTGGGGTAATATTGAGGAAGATGAAGGCACTGTAGTTGGTCATGTAGGTCGAAACCCTAAGAATCGATTGCAAATGCATGTTTTTCCAGAAGGTGAAGAAGGTAAAGAAGCAGTTACCCATTTTAAAGTACTTGAACGATTGGGGTATGTAACCTTAGTTTCTTGTAAATTAGAAACAGGTAGAACACATCAAATTCGTGTTCACATGAAATATATTGGTCACACATTATTTAATGATGAACGATATGGTGGGGATAAAATTTTAAAGGGAACAACATTTACAAAGTACAAGCAATTTGTAGATAATACTTTTAAATTATTACCAAGACAAGCATTGCATGCTAAGACTTTGGGCTTTATTCACCCTGTTACTGGTGAGCACATGAGTTTTGATTCTGTAGTGCCAGAAGATATGATAAATGCAATAGAGAAATGGCGTAACTATAGTAAGGGCAGTATAGAATAAGATTCTTCGATAACGCTATTTAAACTCTTTTTTATCTTTCGTAGGTCTTCCTACAATTCCTTTTTATTTTTGGGTCTATTTAAAAATTGCACTATGAAAATTGTTATTTCACCGGCTAAATCATTGAATTACGAAAGTGAACTTCCAACTACTAAATATACATCGCCCGAGTTTATTGATGATGCTGAGAAGCTGAACAAGCTTTTGGCTAAGAAAAAGCCAAAAGTGCTAGCTGAGCTAATGTCTATTTCAGATAATTTGGCGCAATTAAATTGGCAACGAAATCAAGATTTCGAAACTCCGTTTACTCCTGAAAATTCCAGACAGGCTATTTATGCTTTTAATGGTGATGTGTATCAAGGTTTAGATGCGTATACGTTATCGGAAGATAAAATAGAGCGTCTGCAAAAAATACTTCGAATTCTATCTGGTCAGTATGGTATCTTAAGACCGCTCGATTTAATGCAACCCTATCGATTAGAAATGGGAACGTCTTTAAAGGTCGGTAGAAAGAAAAATCTCTATGAATATTGGGGTAATAGACTTACCGAACATTTAAACAATGAAATGGAAGAGGGCGAGTTACTTGTTAATTTGGCAAGTAATGAATACTATAGTGCTTTGAAACCAAAGAATATACGTGCAGAAATTATTACGCCCATATTTAAAGACTGGAAGAATGATAAATTAAAAATTATTAGTTTTTTTGCTAAAAAGGCAAGAGGCTCTATGGTACGATATATTTTAGATTCTAACGCGAATACCTTAGAAGATATTAAATGTTTCAATTTAGATGATTACGAATTCAGTCAAGAGCATACCATAAAGCAAAACGAACCTGTATTTATCAGATAAAATATTATCTACTGTTCTACGTTATTAGATATACTTAAATAGCGCATATGAAACGGATATTATTACTTTCAATTTTTTGCATAGGTTTATTCTTTTCTTGTACGGATAGGGATGATAATGTAAACATGGTAAATATTCGTATTCAGAACAGTACAAGTTTGTTTTTTACTGAAGTTCGGGTAACTCAAAATGACACGGTATATGAAAATATCGAAGCGGGTAAATTCTCTGAATATATAGAGTTTGAAAAGGCTTATCCATATACTTCACTTAACATACTAACTGATTCTACTAGTTTTAATTATTTTCCTACGGAAGTTTCTACTGATTCTTTACCAATAGGTTTCTATACCTATGAGATAACTTTGGATGAAGAAAATCAAGTAGGTCTAAACTTTAGAATTGACGAATAGGATTACTTTTTTTTGCTAACTTTTATTTTCTCCTCAATCGTTGGTCTTTTTTTGATTTTTCGAGGTCTTCTTGCACCATAAGAATTGTTTGATATTTTCCCTTTTTTTGACTTTTTGTCTCCTTTACCCATAACTCTTTTTCTTTGATTTCACTTAAAGTTAGTAATTTAGGAATGAATAGTCGGTATAAAGAACTTAAGAGAGTAAACCTATAATGCAAAAAGTATTTCTTCATAGTCATCCTTATGAACCTTTTATTGACCATAATACAGAGAAACTTATTGTAGGTACCTTACCGCCACCACGATTTACAACGGGTGATTTAAAAGAAGGTGATGTTAATTTTTGCTACGGTAGTAGAGATGGTCAATTATGGCCAATTCTAGATAGAATATTTAATTTGAACTTAAAGTTTGAAACTACCCAAGAAGCTATTGAACAACGAAAATCATTTTTAAAGCAAAGACATATTGGTGTTTGTGATATTGTGGCATCGGCTGAGCGAGAGAAAGTAGATGCGTCGGATATAGGAATGCTGAATATTGAGTTACGTAATGTACTAGATTATTTAGAAAAGTATCCTAAAGTGAAAACACTTCTTTTTACAGGAGGAAATAGTAAAAACGGACCTGAATATTTTTTCAGAAAACATTTAAAAGAATATGATGTTTCATTGGTTAATATTTTAAACACTGTTCCCCGATTACATCAGTTTATACACCCAATCACAAAGAATAATATAAAAACAGTTTCGTTAATAGCACCTTCTGGCGCTGCGAATAGAGCAATAGGTAGTCTTGAAAGCTATAAGAGAATGAAACGCGAAAATGCCGAATTCAATACCATAGATTTTAGGGTACTGCAGTATAAAAATTTTTTCTAAGTATGGTGTGGCTAGAACTTTTTAAAACTAAAAAGAGTCTTGCTTTTAGAACAAGACTCTTTTACGAGAACACTATATGAAAATGAAAATTTTATTTGCTTGATTACACTGTAAATGTAAATAGCTTTGTTAGTATTTTAGAATATTTGTTGTCAATACATACTATTTTGTGGTATACTTCTAGTAAAATGATATTTCGATGAAATGATTCTCTAGATTCTCTTGGAATAGCGATATTTATATTCGAAATTTATCAAGTTTGCCATAATGGTATGGCCAAAAGTTTTTGAAATATGCAACAACAAGAAAGGTTGGCAGAATTTAAAAAGTCTGTCCAAAATAAATTTAATGTCTATAACAGTCTATTCCTTAATTTACCTTACAAGAATATAGAGAATGTAGGTATGTTGATACCGTTATTGCTGAACCAATCAGAAAAGGGTTTGAGTAATGGTCTTAATCCGAAAGAAATTCTAGAGAATTTTTTCGAGAATTTTGTGGAAATAGAATCAGAAAAAGAACAAATAGATTTTATGTTTCGCATTATACAATATGTAGAGCGCCAAGTGGTACTTTATGATAGTGTTGAAGATGCAGCATTCCCGAAATTACATAAGCATTCTAGTTCATTGTCATTGAGAGAATATTTTCAATTGGTTGAAAAGAATAATTCTTGGGATACTATTTGGGATAAACTAAGCACCTTTAGTGCTAGAATTGTACTTACGGCTCACCCTACACAATTCTATACTCCGGCTGTATTAGATATTATCACTAATCTTAGAACGTTGATTCTTGAAGATAAAATAGATGAGATAGATGTTGGGTTACAACAATTGGGACTTACCTCATTAATTAATGCTACGAAACCTACGCCTTTAGACGAAGCAAAAAACATCATTTATACATTACGAAATGTATATTACGATGCAATTGGTGATATGTATGCCTATATAAAAGCTAGTGTGGGGTCAAAACAATTTGAGAATCATGATATTGTAAAATTAGGATTTTGGCCAGGAGGTGACCGTGATGGAAATCCTTTTGTAACAGCAGATATTACAAGAGATGTAATGAACGAGCTTCGTTTAACATTAATGAAATGTTATTACAATGAGCTTAAGAGCCTTTTGCATAAACTTACTTTTAAAGATGTACAAGAGCCATTACAGAAACTACGGTCGAATTTGTATATAGCAATGTTCGATAGTTTAAAAGATATTGGATATGAAGATTTGATAATTCCCCTTGAGGAAATTAGACTAATCTTGATTGAAAAATATCAAGGTCTATATTTAAAAGATTTAGAGCGTTTTATTGATAAGGTGAAAATTTTTAAAGTTCATTTTGCTACAATAGATATTCGCCAAGATCATAGTATGCATACCAAGGTTATGGTAGAAGTTCTTAAAAAGAAAGAATTTATTAAGGAAGAACTTAGTGAACTATCTGAAGAGCGCCTAATTGATATTTTACTGCATGAAAATTTCCAATTAGAACCAAATGATTATGAAGAGGAAATTGTAAAGGATACTATTAAGAACATTCTTCAATTACAAACCATACAAGATAAGAATGGTGAGGAAGGTTGTAATAGATATATCATTAGTAATTCTGAAGACATTTTCTCTATTTTGTTTGTATATGCTCTTTTTAGATGGTGTGGTTGGGCAGATAAAAAAATAACATTTGATATAGTGCCGTTATTTGAAACAATGAAAGGTATGGACAGCGCACAGAAAACTATGCGATATATGTTCAACTTACCAGAGTATAGAGCACATGTGCAAAACAGAAACAATAAGCAAACTATAATGTTAGGCTTCTCTGATGGCACTAAAGATGGCGGTTATTTAAAAGCGAATTGGTCTATTTTAAAAACAAAAGAAGAACTTTCTGCGGTTTGCGATGAAAATGATATTGCAGCTATTTTCTTTGATGGTAGAGGAGGTCCACCGGCAAGAGGTGGTGGTAAAACACATCGTTTTTATGCAGCACAGACTAAAGAAGTTGCAAATAATGAAATTCAACTTACGATTCAGGGTCAAACTATTACAAGTACTTATGGTACAAAAGAGCAATTTATTTATAATAGTGAGCAATTATTAACGGCAGGACTATCTAATACCATTTTAGGGAAGGAAATTTCAATTTCTGAATCTGATAGAAAGTTAGTGGAAGAGCTATCTGAATTAAGCTTTAAGAAATATGATGAGTTAAAGCATCATGATAAGTTTATGCCTTATTTAGAGAATATGAGTACGTTGAAGTACTATACCAAGGCAAATATTGGTAGTAGACCAGGTAAGCGTGGTAATAAGGCTAAATTAGAGTTATCTGATTTACGGGCTATTTCATTCGTAGGATCTTGGAGCCAGTTAAAGCAAAACGTACCAGGCTATTATGGAATTGGTACAGCATTAAAGTCTTTAGAAGATGATGGTAGGTTTGAGGAGGCGCAAAAACTTTATGAAGAAGTTCCTTTCTTTCAAGCCCTAATGATGAATAGTATGATGAGTCTTTCAAAATGCTATTTTGAATTGACTAGCTATATGAAAGAGAATGAGGAATATGGCGCATTTTGGGAAATTCTACATGCAGAGTATATACTTTCAAAAGCAATGTTATTGAAATTATCTGGAATGAAAATTTTGATGGAAAAAGAAGCGATTTCTAGAGAGTCTATTAAAATTAGAGAGAATATAGTTTTACCATTATTAGTAATACAACAATATGCACTTCAAAGAATTGGCGAAGGAACAGAATTTAAAGAATTGTATGAGAAAATTGTAACACGATCTCTATATGGCAATATTAATGCAAGTAGAAATTCTGCTTAATATTCTTATTCTAGTTTGAGAGGCTACCTGAACAGGAAATTAATAACGTTTACTTAAAATATTGAATATGAAAAGTTTTGTAATTGTTTCCCTGTTTTTGTGTTTTTCCTTTCAAATTTGTTCTCAAGATACTGATGATAAAATAACATGGCTAACCGGTACAGTTCTAAATTCACAACAAGAGCCAGTAAAGAAGGCAATAATCTATCTTGATTCTGTGAAGACAAAAACAACTACAGATAAAAAGGGAAGGTTTGAAATTGGGTTACGTTCTAATACTAAATATATTTCTGCATATTCACAGAATTATGGTATTGAAACTATACCATTTCAAGGAAATACTACAGTCTTATTAGTATTTTCTAAGATTCAGTCTAATTTCTCTGAAGAGAAATTGAAAGAATTGGGTTTTAATAACAATATAATCAGAACAGGTAAAAAGCCAAATGACTATAGTGAGTATTTGAATATTTATCAATTAATTGCGAATGAAGTGCCCGGTGCTACCGTTGTAGGGAGTACGATCCGTTTGCGTGGTAATGCAATAAACTCCGACTATGCAGGTCAAGACCCTTTAATTATAGTAGATGGGGCTGTTGTAGGATCTATAGAGTATATCTTCCCTAGAGATGTAGCCTCTGTTAGGGTCATTCGTGATCAAGATGCCTCAATTTATGGGGTTAGAGGTGCTAATGGGGTTATAGTTATTAAGATGAAGCATTAACTGACTTATTGTATTTTTCAGTTAATAATAGAACTAAAGTTCACGAATAATTAAAATACTGAAATTTACATCTCTGTACTCAATAAGGCACAAAAAAGTTTAATACCATAAGCAATTTGACCAATTTTTAAGTTTTCATTTGGGCTATGTTGATTATTGTCTGGGTTCACCATTGGAACAATAAAAGCTGGAATTTTTAATTCATTTATAAATGGAGAAATTGGTACTGTACCTCCCATAATTCTTATTTGAACTGGTTTTTCGCCAAATTTGTTTTCCAATGTTTTTACGATTGAATTACCATAAGGGTTATTTAAATCTGTTCTAAAAGCATCGGTAACAGAGCCTTCTTGAACAGTAACGATATGGTCATACTTTAAACGCTCCTCTTTAGTAGGTACAGTATTCATTACATGATACCCTTGTTTTTTAATATGCTCTTTTACTAATGTTTTAAGGCGGTTACCATTAGATTCTGGTACTAATCTCAAATCTAACTCAGCTGTTGCGGTAGCAGGTACGATTGTTCTTGCTTGATCGCCGATCCATGCAGAACCTAAGCCTCTAATATTCAAAGAAGGGTATTGTAGTGATTCTTGATAAAAACTACCTACTTTTTCTGGAGTTGAAATGGCTAAATTAGAATTGATTTCTTCTGCATTATCGGGTACGCTTTTTAAGATTTCAAGAGTTGCCTCGTCTAAGGTAATTCCGTCATAATAACCCTTTATTAGAACTTTCCCTTCAGTATCTTTCATAGTCGCAAGTAGTTGAGCTAATTGAAACCCAGGGTTTGGTGCATAATTACCATAATGACCACTATGTTGAGGAATAATGGGGCCGTAAGTAGTTAATGAAAGTGTAGTTATGCCTCTACAGCCATAAACGATAGTAGGTTTTCCTGAAACATGAACAGGTCCGTCATTAATGACTAAGAAATCTGCTTTAAGTAAATCTTTATATGTTCGTACAGCTTTCGGTAATGGAGCGCTGCTTTTTTCCTCTTCACTATCTAAAATGACTTTTACATTATATGGGATGTCTACATTTTCTTTTCTGAGTATATCAATTGCATTTAAGAACATTACGATAGGGCCTTTGTCATCTGAGGTTGATCTACCAAAAAGGCGCCAATCATAATTAATATCATCAGATAAATCAGAAAATGGTTCCGTTTTCCAGCCATCCTCAGTTTTAGATTTTAAAACTACTTTGTATGGATCAGGTTGGTCCCATTTTGATGGGTCTACAGATTGTCCATCTAAATGCATATAAAATAAAATAGTAGGCTTGCTATCATCCATGGGTAATGCTGCAAAGAATAAGGGAAGACCTTCAGTATCTAAAATAGAACTATTGAATCCTCGTTCTGTAAACTTTTTTCTAAGCCAAAAAAGATTAGAATCTATATCATCTGCATTCAATGCATCATTTGGTATCGCTACAAAATCTCTCAATTCGGTTATAGCATTGGCAACCTTAGATTTTATTAGAACAGAGTCTTGTGAATAACTATAACAAAGAGATAAGAATAGTAGGTAAGAAAGAAATTTTTTCATGAATGTTCTTGTAGATATATTCTTTAAAAGTAATGAAAATGCAGTGAAATCTATTCAAAAATTGACTAGTACATATGTTAAGGTTCATAATATGATTGTCGAATTATTTTTAATGTCACATATACCCTCCAGACATGATCAGTATATTGTGTCTTGATGTTATATTTTAATCAATAAGGTAATTAAAACCGTAATTGAATAATCCCCAATCATCACCTAAAATGGGAGTGAGTACTACAAAAGAATAAGACTATTTACTAATTTTTGATTTGAAAAATTTCAGTACAATTAAACGAATAAGGAGTACAAATGGAAACCCATGTAATAACACATCAAACCAATCCATAAATCCCATTCCGTGTGCACCTCCAATAATCCATTTTAACTTTCCATAAATATGAGGCTCAGGAAAAAAAGGTGCCATTCCCAAGGTTAGACATAACAGGAGTATCAATTTCCAATTGCTTGTGAATTCTTTCAAATCATCGTATTTTATTAATGAAATCGGCTATTTTGGTAATTCCATTTGCCGTCAAATGTTTAATAAAAGCTGAACCAATAATGGCACCTTTAGCAGTTTTAGTGGCTTGTTTAAAAGTTTCCGCGTCTTTAATACCAAACCCAACAATCTGTGTGTTTTTTAGATTCATTGCTGCAATGCGCTCAAAATAATTTTCTTGCTCTTGCCCAAAACCAGATTTTGACCCCGTTACACTTGCCGAACTAACCATATAGATAAATCCGTCTGAAGCCTTGTCGATTTGGTGAATACGCTGATCACTAGTTTGCGGAGTAATTAAGAAGATATTTAATAAGCCATATTTTTTGAATATCGATTCATAATCCGATTGATACACATCTAAAGGTAAATCGGGCATAATTAAACCATCAATACCTATCTCATGACATTTTTTACAAAATGCTTCAACGCCATATTGTAGCATTGGGTTGAAATATCCCATAATAATCAATGGAATAGAAACAGATTTTCTAATGTCTTTTAACTGGTCAAAAAGTAGTTCGGTAGTCATACCGTTTTTTAAGGCATGGGTAGAACTTTCTTGAATTGTAGGGCCGTCTGCTAAAGGGTCACTAAAGGGTAAACCTATTTCAATCATATCTACACCGTTCTTCTCCAAATCTTGAATAATCTGAACAGTGTCATATAAAGATGGATACCCAGCTGTAAAATAGATGGAAAGAAGTTTCTTGTCTTCTTGTAATTTGCTTTTTATTCTATTGCTCATCTTATGCTAGCTTAAAATAATCTATATACGTGTTTAAATCTTTATCACCTCTTCCAGAAAGACTAATTACTACAACATCATCTTTCTTGAATTTTTTATGGGCAAAAATGGCAAATGCATGTCCCGTTTCAATGGCGGGTATGATTCCTTCTAACTGTGTTAATTCTAACCCTGCAGCCATAGCCTCATCATCGGTAGCTGAATAAAATTCTGCACGACCTGTTTTGAATAAATGCGAATGCATAGGTCCGACACCAGGGTAATCTAATCCTGCAGAAATAGAATAAGGCTCTGTAATTTGTCCGTCTGGAGTTTGCATTAACATGGTTTTGCAACCATGAATAACGCCTACTTTCCCTAAGGCCGATGTTGCAGCACTTTCTCCTGAATTCACGCCTTTACCAGCTGCCTCCACTGCGATAATACCAACTTCAGGCTCATGTAAAAAGTGATAATAGGTTCCAGCAGCATTACTGCCACCACCGATACAAGCAACTACATAATCAGGATTTTCACGACCTTCTTTTTCTTTTAATTGCCATTTTATTTCTTCGGATATAACAGACTGAAAACGTGTTACCATATCAGGGTAGGGGTGTGGCCCAATCGCAGAACCTATAATATAGTGCGTATCTACCGGATTGTTGATCCAATCTCTAATCGCTTCATTTGTAGCATCTTTAAGGGTTCTGCTTCCAGATTTTGCAGGTCTCACTTCTGCGCCCAACATTTTCATACGGGCAACATTTGGTGCTTGCCGTGCAATATCAATTTCACCCATGTACACAATACATTTCAGTCCCATTAAGGCACAAACAGTTGCAGTTGCTACCCCATGTTGGCCTGCACCTGTTTCAGCAATAATCCTCGTTTTACCCAGTTTTTGCGCCATTAGAATTTGACCAATGGTATTGTTTACTTTATGAGCACCTGTATGATTGAGGTCTTCTCGTTTAAGGTATATTTTACAACCGTGCTTTTCAGAAAGGCGTTTGGCAAAATATAATGGAGATGGTCTGCCAACATAATCTTTTAATAGCTGGTTAAATTCTTTTTGAAAAGAATCCTCATACATTATTTTTAGATAGTTGGCACGCAGTTCCTCAACATTGGGATATAGCATTTCTGGAATAAAGGCACCGCCAAATTCCCCATAATATCCTTTTTCGTCAGCATTATAATTCATAGCGCTTTTTTAAATAGTTGTAATTCTTCAATTTTTTTTAATCCTGGTGTTGCTTCAAATTTACTGTTCACATCTATTGCATAGCAGTATTTAAATTCAGGTAATTTTATGAACTCGTTTATTTTATCAAGGTTATTTAACCCAATACCTCCGCTTAAAAAGTAAGGTTTGGTTGAAGGATAATTTTTTAAAATAGACCAATCAAAAGTATAGCCATTTCCACCGGGTAATTTTCCTTTGGTATCAAATAAATAGAAATCACATACTTTCTCGTACGGAATCAAAGCATTAAAATCGAACTCTTCTTTAATAGAAAAAACTTTAATGATATCTACTTTTTGATTTATCTTTTTTAATTCCGCGGCTATTTTAGAGCAGTATTCTGGACTTTCATGACCGTGTAATTGTAAACCTTGTAACTGATGTTTCTTTACTTTTTCTATAATATAATCAGGCTCTGCATCAACAAAAACGCCTATTTTACTAATATTATGAGGAAGGTCAGGAATTTCACCTTCAAAGAATCTAGACGAATGTTCCCAAAAAATAAAACCAAGATAGTCTGGTCGCAATTGTGCAACTTCAACTGTATTAAGTTTCATTCCGCATATCTTCAATTTCATGATTCTATTTTAAATTTTGGATAAAGTCTATTGCACTTTGTCCTGGGTTATCGGTTTTCATGAAATTTTCTCCAATTAGAAATCCTTCATAACCATATTCCTTTAATTTTTTAATAGCCTTAATAGAACTAATGCCACTTTCTGAAACTTTCACAAAATCATCAGGTATCAATTGGGATAGTGACTTACTGGTATCGAGGCTTACTTCAAAAGTTTTTAGGTTACGGTTATTAACCCCTAACATATCTAAACTTGGCATAATCGATTTATGTAATTCTTCTTCATTATGTACTTCTAGCAGCACATCTAACCCTAAACTTTTAGCAAGCTCAGAAAAGTTTTTTATTTCTTGTTTCGTTAATACAGCAGCAATTAACAATATAACGTCAGCGCCATATGCTTTTGCTTCTATAATTTGGTATTCGTTGATAATAAATTCTTTACGAAGTAATGGTAGTTGAACCGACGCTCTTGCTAAAATTAAATCTTCAATAGAACCACCAAAATATTTTATGTCTGTAAGTACGCTAATACCGCAAACTCCGGCTTTTTCGTATCCCTTTGCTACTTGTCCAACATTTGCATTTTGATTAATAATTGCTTTGGAAGGAGACCTGCGTTTAAATTCAGAAATTATCCCCGTTTCACTTTGCTTCAACGCATGTGATAAAGAGGTTGTTTCTCTTCCAAAGAGTGCTGAAGCTTCATATTGTGATATAGGAATAATCGATTTTTTTAAATCAACTTCCTTACGCTTATCCGCTACTATTTTATCTAGAATGTTCATTTTATTTCTTTCTGTCATTTCGAGGTACGAACCAATCTTTTGATTATTAAAACCTAAATAATCTTTTGATATGTCACATAAAGCTATTCGTAATGACGTTTTAATTTCTACTTAGTTCCTGTATTTTCTTTAATGCAACTAACCCTTTTCCACTTAGCAAAGATTCTTTAGCCCTTTCAAAACCTTGAAGAGGAGTTAACCCTTCTACTGTGGCTATAGCAATACCAGCATTGGCGCAAACTACATTGTTTTGTGGCTCTGTACCTTTGCCTTGCAGCACATTTAAGAAAATTTGAGCTGACTCCTCTATAGAATCTCCACCAACAATATCTGATTGTTTTATTTGTTTCACACCAAAATCAGATGGTTTTAGCATACTTTCTGTGGTATTTGAAATGGTCTTGGTATTTCCTGTCAATGAGATTTCGTCATAGCCATCTAGTGCATGTAAAACGGTGAAATTTTTATCGGTTTTCTGATATAGGTACCCATACATACGAGCGAGTTCTAAATTGAATACACCCACCATTTGATTTTGAGGAAATGCCGGATTCACCATAGGTCCTAACATATTAAAGAACGTCTTCACTCCTAAATCTTTACGAATAGGTGCCACGTTTTTCATTGCTGGATGAAATAATGGTGCATGCAACACGCATATGCCAGCTTCATCGATACATTTTTCTAGGAAATCGGCTTCATTACTGAATTTAATGCCTAGAAACTCCATCACATTACTACTACCACATTTAGATGATACTCCGTAATTACCATGTTTGGTCACTTTCACTCCTGCGCCAGCTGTAACAAAAGATGCAAGTGTAGAAATATTAAACGTGTCTTTACCATCACCACCGGTACCACATAAATCAATTGGGTTATAAGCAGATAAATCTACGGCCAAACATAAGTCTAACAACGCATCTCTAAAGCCTTCTAGTTCTTCAATTGTAATGCTACGCATCATGTAAACCGTTAAAAAAGCAGCTATTTGACTTGTATTATAATCACCTTTCGCAATGTTGACCAAAATACATTTTGCGTCTTCCTTGGAGAGTATTTCGTGATTTATTAGTTTATTTAGTGTTTCTTTCATTTTCTTGATCGTATTAAGAATTTGGTATTAAGTAAATAGCATTCGCCTATTACTTAGTGCTCTTTAATTAAGCATTAGCATTTAACCAGTTCTCTAACATTTTTTTTCCATGCGGAGTTAATACCGACTCTGGGTGAAATTGTACGGCGCGAACATCATACGTTTTATGACGTAACGACATAATTTGACCGTTTTCATCAACTGATGTTACTTCTAAAACATCTGGCAATTCAGGATTAACTACCCAAGAATGATACCGACCCACTTCAATTTCATTTGGCATCCCTTTAAAAATTAAATCCTCTACAGTGATTTTAATTTTAGTTGCAATACCGTGATAAACTTCTTTTAAGTTTATAAGTGAACCACCGAAAACTTCTGCAATGGCTTGCTGCCCTAGGCAAACACCAAAAATACTTTTGGTGGGTGCATATGTTGCAATAATTTTCTTTAGTAGCCCAGCTTCATCTGGTATACCAGGACCGGGTGATAGAACTATTTTATCAAAAGCATCTACTTCTTCTAAAGTAAGTTGGTCGTTTCGTTTTACAATAACCTCACAATCTAATTCTTCTAAATAATGAACAAGGTTGTATGTAAAACTGTCGTAATTATCTATGACTAATATTTTCTTCATCTTAAATGTCCTCCGCTATTTCTAATGCCTTGGTCAAAGCACCCAATTTATTATAGGTTTCTTGTAATTCACTTTCTGGGTTAGAAGCTGCCACAATACCCGCCCCTGCCTGATAATGAAGTTCATGGTTTTTACTAAGAAAGGTTCTAATCATAATTGCATGGTTGAAATTACCGTTGAAATCCATAAAACCTATAGCGCCACCGTAGTAACCTCTGCTTGTTTTCTCATATTTTTCAATGAGCTGCATCGCCATATGCTTTGGCGCTCCACTTAAAGTACCTGCGGGAAAGGTGTCTGCAACTACTTTCATTGTAGAGATATCACTCTTTTTCATACCGGTTACTTTAGAAACCAAATGTATTACGTGGGAGAAAAACTGAACTTCTCGATAATTTTCTACTTGCACCACATTGCCATTTCTGCTTAAGTCATTTCGAGCTAAATCTACTAACATTACATGCTCACTATTCTCCTTACCGTCAGCTTTTAATTCCTTAGCAAGTTCAGCATCTTGTTCGTCATTACCTGTTCTTTTAAAGGTGCCGGCAATTGGGTGTATTTCTGCTTTTCCATCACTAACAATTAATTGCGCTTCAGGAGAACTTCCGAATATTTTAAAATCTCCATAATCAAAATAGAATAAATATGGAGACGGATTTACCGAACGTAATGCTCTGTATACATTGAATTCATCACCTTTAAATCCTTGAGAAAACCTACGACTTAGTACCAGTTGAAAAACATCGCCACGTTGGCAGTGTTTTTTTGCCAAATCTACTTGTTCTCTAAATTCTTCATCTTCTAAATTAGATTCTCTATCACCATCTATCTTGAAATTATAGGTAGCAAAATTTCGAATGTTCAAGAGTTGCTCTAATTCTGGAATATTATTGTCTGCTTCATAACAATGTGCAAAAAGATAGGCTTCATTCTTAAAATGATTAATAGCAATAATATTTTGATACACCGCATAATAGATATCAGGTATTTGAATAGAGTCTTCTTTCACAGTTAAATTAACATCCTCAAAATACCGAACTGCATCATATGCCATGTACCCAAAAAGTCCGTTGTTAATGAATTTAAAATCATTTTCATCTGCTTTGAATGCTTTACTAAAAGCATCAATGATTTCTACAACATTTGTTCCTTCATCAATTGAAAATTCTTCGGTGGTTCCATCTGGAAAATTTTTAATAACCGTTTCGTTCTCAATTTTTATAGAAGCTATGGGGTTGCAGCAGATATATGAGAAACTATTATCATTTGCGTGATAGTCACTACTCTCCAATAAAATACTATTTGGAAAACGATCTCTAATTTTCAAATAAACACTGACCGGAGTTAACGTGTCGGCAAGAATTTTTTTATGATATGTTTTAAATTGATAGGCCATAGGTACTTTTATAAAATAAGGAAGGCTTGTCGTGATGACAAGCCTTTATATAGTTTTACTACAATAATGCTATGCTCACGTTGTTATTCGCAAGTTATACCACCACCAAGTATTTACAATTAAATTTTTCATTGAGCCTCAAATATATAAAGGAATTTTAAACTTTCAAACTTTGTTTATATGAAAAATAAAAATCCCTTTGAAAAATATCAAAGGGATTTAAAATTGTGTGTATTTATCTTATGTAATGCCTAAAACATTAATTCTTAAAGCGCTAAATCAACAACTAAATCGAACTCATCATATATAGCTTTGTCACCTAGGTCATCAAAGAAGCTTCCAGAACCATATTTAATGTCATATTTAGTTCTATCAACCTTTATAGTAGCAGTTGCTTTATTCTCAAACATAGAAACCACAAGAGTTACAGGCTTTGAAATTCCTTTTATAGTTAAATCTCCAGTAACTGTGTATGAATTTTCATTCATAGGTTTTACAGAAGAGAAAACCAATTTAGAGGTAGGATTTGCATCTACACCAAAGAAATCAGCAGATTTTAAGTGACCTTCCAATTTTTCTTTTCCTTGACCAGCTGCTAAATCATTATTAGATAAAGTCGTCATATCTACTACAAATTCGCCGCCTATTAATTTCTTGCCTTTCATTTCTAAGAAACCCGATTTCAATTTAATTGAACCATTATGTTCTCCAGTAACTTTATAACCTTTCCAGGTAACGGTACTTTCGCTAACCTTTACTTGTTTCTTTTCACCTTCATTAGGCGTAGAGGCAGTTGCTGATAGTCCGAAAACTGCTACTAAAGCGATACTTAATATTGATTTTTTCATGTTTTTAATTTTAATTGTTTGTGTATTTATATATGTGTAATTATTTGTTCTCTTGAATATCGAACTTTTGGGTAATTTTGAGTTTCGTCGTTATCTGCTCGGTAGCCTACGGCTAAAACAACTGAAGCATTAAGATTTTTATCATTAAGACCTAGTATTTCATTGTATTGTGCTTTGTCGAAACCTTCCATGGGGCAAGTATCTATCTCCATTTCAGCTGCAATAGTCATAAGATTACCTAGCGCGATATAGGTTTGATCAGAAGTCCAAGATTTTTTTTGTTCATCTGGAAGACCTAAAAGTGCACCTTTCATCATTTGCGAGTAGCCTTCAACATCTTTTTTTGTAACACCACGTGTTTCAATTATATTATCGATATAGTTGTCTACTAAACTATCATCAAAAGTAGGTTTATTGGCAAGAACCAAAAGGTATGAAGCATCGGTTATTTGAGATTGATTCCAAGAAGCCTTTCTTAATTTAGATCTTACTTCACTATCTTCTATAACGAAAAAATGGTATGGTTGTAAACCGTATGATGATGCGCTCAATCTTGCTGCGTCTAATAAAATATTCAAATCTTCTTTGCTTACTTTTTTAGAATTATCAAATACTTTTGTGGCATAGCGCCAATTTAATTTGTCTAGAACGTTTTTCATTTATCTTTAAACTTAAAATTTATTTAATAGTGTATTTAATTCGTGTAATTCAGTTTCATTAAAATTCTCAAGTATTTTCTTTTCTGTTTCAAAAAGTATACCATCAATTTGTTCTAAAATCTTAATTCCTTCTTTTGTTATTTGAATTTCTATTTTTCTTCTATTTTGTTTACATATATTTCTGCTTACAAAACCCTTTAAAAGTAACTTATCGACTAGCCTAGTTGTGTTGCTCATTTTAGAAACCATACGTTCATTTATAGTTGAAAGATTCGCCGGGTTTCCTTTTTGACCTCTTAGTATGCTTAAAACATTAAATTGTTGAATTGATATTTCATAAGGTTTCAAGCAGGTTGATACTTCTTCGTCAATTTTATTCATTACTAAAGACAAATGAATTATTGTTCGCTTATGTAACGGTATTTTAATATTCGTTTTAATAATGTCTTCAACATTCATGTATGTACAATATTTGTATATACAAATGTATATGTTATTTTGAAAACCACAAGGTTTAGAGGATTAATTTTTTGTTAAAATTTGATGATCATTTTATTTAAATAAAAATCGATTATTTTTACAGTATAATTTTTATACTATGGCAGATTTATCACAACAAGAATGGGAAGAGCAACTAGAAAAGGATTCTAATGCTGTAATACTAGATGTTAGAACAGAAGAAGAAATAGAAGAAGGTATAATTCCTAATTCTATCAATTTAGATATCTATAAAGGACAAGAGTTCATTGAAGAACTTGAAAAATTAGACAAGTCGAAAAACTATTATGTTTATTGTAGGTCGGGAAATAGAAGCGGACAAGCTTGTGCTATAATGAAAAGCATAGGGATTGACAATGCTTTTAACCTTCAAGGGGGATTTATGAATTGGGAGGGAGAGACCGCTTAATTTTAATTTCTTTAAAAAATTACACCCGCTTTATAGCGGGTTTTTTATTTTTATAGAATGAGGGAAGATTTGCTTCATTTTGTGTGGATGTACAGAAAGTACCCTATTAATATGCTTGAAACCACTTCTGGTGATAGTGTAATAGTAGAATCGACCGGTGTTCACAATCATTTAAGTGGTCCAGACTTTTTTAACGCGAAGGTTGACCTGAATGGTCAATTATGGGCAGGTAACGTAGAAATTCATATAAAATCGTCAGATTGGTATGCGCATAAACATCAAGAAGATAAAAATTACGATAACGTAATACTACACGTTGTTTGGGATGATGATGTTTCGGTGTTCAGTAAAGATGGTACGCAAATACCAACATTATCATTAAAACAATATATTTCTTTAGAGCTTTTAGAAACCTATCAATCGCTTTTTGATTCAAGAAATTATAAATTTATTAATTGCGAAAAGGAATTCAACGAGGTAGAGGATTTTTTGAGAAATAATTGGTTAGATCGGCTTTTTATAGAAAGATTAGAGGAAAAATCTGTATTCATAAATCAATTACTTGAGTCTAGTAATAACGATTGGGAGCAGGTCTTGTTTTTAATGCTATTAAAAACCTTTGGGTCTAATATAAATAAGGACGTATTTGTTGAATTGGGGAAAACTATTGATTTTTCAATTATTAGAAAGCTTCATGAAAAACCTTTAGAATTAGAGAGTTTATTTCTTGGGCAAGCAAGATTATTAGATGATGAACAAGAGGTTGATGTTCATTATAAGTCTTTAAAGAGGGAGTATGCATTCTTAAAACATAAGTATCAATTAAACCAGCCTTATAAAACCCCAGAATTTTTTAGACTCAGACCATCTAATTTCCCAACAATTAGATTGGCACAATTGAGCGCTATATACTCTACGAACAATAATCTTTTTCATTTACTAATTGAAAAAGATCAGCCTAACATTTCTAAGATATTCAATTTAGGAACCAGTGAGTTTTGGGAGACTCACTATAACTTTGGGAAAACATCGAAAAAGAGTGTCAAAAAAATTTCAAACTCATTTTTAGATTTGCTGATGATCAATACTATTATTCCTTTAAAGTTTTGTTATCAACAATATCAGGGTAATGAAAATAATGATTCGTTGCTTAAAATGATGATGTCAATCAAAAAAGAAGAAAATAGTATAGTCGCTAATTTTAGAAAATTGGATGTCTCGATTAAAGATGCGAAAGAGTCACAATCATATATTCAATTATATAATGAATATTGTGTTAAAGACAAATGCTTAGAATGTGCTATAGGTGCATCTTTAATAAATATAAAAGTCTAATTTTATGCCCAATGAATGTATTCTATAAATTATTGTTATACTTTCAAAAAAGAGGTTTTGAGGTATGTGGTAGAATTGCTGAACGTTTAGGAATAAGAGCACGAGTGGTTCGAACCTCCTTTATTTATCTAACCTTTGTTACGGTGGGTTTTGGTTTTGCGCTCTATCTTTTTTTGGCTTTTTGGCTTAGAATCAAAGATTTAATTTATACTAAACGAAACTCAGTTTTTGATTTGTAATCTATGATACAATTATTTCGGTCTAAAATTTATTTAGCACTAGCCTTAATGCTTATGGCATTAACATTTGGGGTGCTCGGGTATCGATTTATAGCAGACTACTCTTGGGTAGATGCATTTTACATGACCATAATTACGGTCACTACAGTAGGTTTTTCAGAGGTGCGGCCAATGGGTCCAGAAGGCAAGATTTTCACAATAGTACTTATTGTCACCAGTGTTTTTATATTTGGTTTTGCAATTTCTGTCATAACAGAATATTTAATCAGTAGAAACTCATTACAATTATTAAAAAAGAAAAAAATGAAGAATATCATCGAAAATTTGAATCAGCATGTAGTCGTTTGTGGGTTTGGAAGAAATGGTATGCAAGCCGCTGAAAAATTAAAAGCATATAAGAAGCCATTTGTAGTTATTGAAAAAGATAAAGAGGTAATTGAACGTTTTAGCGAAGACATTTTATTTATTGAAGGTGATGCAAATGATGACGATGTGCTTTTAGAAGCAGGTATAGAGAGAGCTCAATATTTAATTGCTACACTACCCGATGATGCTGCAAACCTTTTTGTTGTTTTATCGGCAAGGCAATTGAAAAAAGACCTCTTTATTATAAGTAGGGCATCTTTAGTGAATTCTCAAAAGAAGCTATTCTTGGCAGGTGCCGATAAGGTGATAATGCCAGATAAAATAGGTGGAGATCATATGGCGTCTTTGGTGGTAATGCCAGACCTTATCACATTTATGGATAAGCTTTCGATGGAGGGCGAGAATACAACCAATTTAGAGGAGGTGGCAATTGAAGATTTCTCGAATCAAATAGAATGTAATTCATTGCGGGATTTAGACTTAAGAAGAAAAACCGGCTGCACAATAATAGGGTACATATCACCAGATGGCAAGTATACTATAAATCCGGAAGCGGATTTGCAATTGCAGCCAAAGAGTAAGGTAATTGTATTAGGTAGGCCCGAACAAATTAAAAAACTTAACAAAATGTTTCATATCGAATAATAATTTTTATCGCTCTTATATTTGATTGCATCCATTATTTTTAGGATATTGCTAGATTAACTAACTAAATCAAAATAAATTTCAAACTTATGAAGTATAAACTTCTAACTCTATTAACATTGTTACTGCCGTTTATAACCATTGCTCAAGAAAAAGGTTTAGATGAAATAGTAAATGATGCTTTTATGCCTTTCGCAACTTGGTGGGAAGCTACAGTTTTGACCCCAGTAACAATTGCGGGTTACAATATTCCAATCGTATTAATATTGTTAATTGTAGGCGCTACCTTTTTTACGATTTATTTTAAATTTCCGGGTATCACTAAATTTCCAATGGCATTAAATGTTGTGAGAGGAAAATATGAGGAAATTGAAAAGTATGGCCTTGAAAAGGTTCAATTACATATGACCGAAGATGGTGATATACCCGATACGATAAGAGATGAGAGTGAAGAAGGGGAGGTTAGCCATTTTCAAGCATTGGCTACCGCAGTTTCTGGGACAGTAGGTTTAGGTAATATCGCAGGTGTAGCAGTTGCAATCGCATTAGGCGGTCCTGGTGCTACATTTTGGATGGTCGTTTGTGGTCTTATTGGTATGTCTACAAAATTCGTAGAATGTACGTTAGGGGTTAAATATAGAGATGTTGGACCGGATGGAACTGTTTACGGTGGACCAATGTATTATTTGTCAAAGGGACTAAGCGAAAACAACATGAAGGTTTTGGGTAAAATTCTTGCCGGAATCTTTGCCGTATTGTGTGTAGGAGCTTCTTTTGGTGGTGGTAATGCATTTCAATCTAACCAAGCTGCAGTGCAGTTGACATCAATGTTCAATCTCGAAGGTGGTGCTACGGGTGTCATCATAGGTGTAATCCTTGCTGTATTAGTGGGTATTGTAATTATCGGGGGAATTAAAAAAATAGCAAGTGTTACTGAAAAGATTGTTCCATTTATGGCCGGTATATACGTGTTGGCATCATTGGTGATTATTTTTGCTAACATAAAATATATAGGTGATGCTTTTGTTATGATTTACGATGGCGCTTTTTCTCCAGATGCTGCAATAGGAGGTATCGTCGGTGTAATTATTGTAGGTTTTCAAAGAGCTGCATTCTCGAATGAGGCAGGTGCAGGTTCCGCTGCAATTGCTCACTCAGCTGTTAAAACAAGATATCCTGCAAGTGAAGGTATCGTGGCTTTATTAGAGCCTTTTATAGATACAGTGGTTATTTGTACCATGACAGCTTTGGTTATTATATTCTTTAATATGGATGCCGGTGCATTTGATTATGGTAACGGTATTGGTAGTACGGTACTTTTAAATGATACAGGAGCTTATGTTGGTGGTGTAGATTTAACGTCTATGGCTTATGACTCTGTAATACCAGGCTTTAGATATGTACTTACGATAGCAATTATATTATTTGCCTTTTCAACAATGATTTCTTGGTCTTATTATGGACTTCAATCATGGAAATATTTATTTGGTAGAGGTAAGGTTGCAGATATCGTTTACAAAGTATTGTTCTTGATGTTTGTTGTAATTGGTGCTGCGGCAACTTTAGATGCGGTAATTAAGTTTTCTGATGCAATGATTTTAGCGTTGGTTTTTCCAAATATGATTGGTTTACTTATTCTTTTTCCAAAAGTGAAGAAAAGTTTAGAAAGATATTTAACGGCAATCAAAAAGGTATATTAATAGTCTGACTTTGAGAAATTTAAAATCCCACTTCAAGTTCAATAAACAAGAACGAAGTGGGATTTTCTTTTTAATACTTTTCCTTATAATTATTCATGTAGGGTATTTTGTGTATGATTCGTATCAAATAAATGAGAAATATCCATTAAATATAAATAGTGACTTTCAGGTTAGAATTGATTCACTAAAAAATGTATCGTTGAAGAATGATACTACAAAAATTTATCCTTTTAATCCAAATTTCATATCCGACTTTAAAGGATATACATTAGGTATGTCAACTGATGAGATTGATAAATTACATAATTTTAGAAAGACTAATAAATTCGTGAATTCGGCTGAACAATTCCAAAAAGTTACAAGCATTTCAGATTCATTACTACAAGTTATTTCTCCTTATTTCAAATTTCCAGAATGGAGTACAAAGCAGAAATATAAACAAGTTAATCTGAGCAGTGTAAAAAATGTTGATGCTACTTCTGGGATTGTTGCTTGGGAAGATTTGAATACAGCAACTGCTGAGGAATTAAGGGTTATTAATGGAGTTGGAGAGAAGCTATCAGCGAGAATTATAAAATTTAGAAATAGATTGGGCGGTTTTTTGGTAGACGACCAATTATTCGAAGTTTATTATTTAGATGAAGAAGTCGCTAGACGTATATTAAAAAAGTTTAAGGTAATCAGTAAGCCTAATATTGTCAAAATTAATATTAATACAGCAACAGCTTATGAGTTGTCTAAATTGATATATATTCAAAAAGAGGTAGCTGAGCGTATAGTAAATTATCGTAATCTCAACGGAAGTATCAAATCATTGAACGAATTATTAAAAATAGAAGAATTTCCCGCAGAGCGAATTGATAGAATTAATTTATATTTGTCACTATAAAAAAAATGCTATGCAAAGTATGTACTTCAGTGAAGAACATCAATTATTTAGGGAGAGCCTAAAGGATTTTTTACAAAAAGAAGTTGTTCCTCATATAGAGAAATGGGAGGAGACAGGTACTATCGAAAGGTTCATATGGAAGAAATTCGGAGATATGGGTTATTTCGGTTTAGCCACCCCAGAAGAAGATGGAGGTTTAGGTCTTGATCTTTTTTATACCGTAGTCTTGTTAGAAGAATTACAAAAGGTTAATTCCGGTGGTTTTGCTGCCGCAATTTGGGCACATGCTTATTTGGCAATGACCCATCTTAATAAAGAAGCAGATTCTTTTGTTAAAGAAAAATATTTAAGACCTAGTGTTAATGGTGATAAAATAGGATGTCTTTGTGTCTCAGAACCTTTTGGGGGTAGTGATGTTGCTGCAATGCGCACAACTGCTGTAAGAGATGGAGATTTTTATATTTTAAACGGCTCAAAGACTTTTATAACAAATGGTGTTTATGCTGACTATATGATTATAGCTGCTAAGACTGCACCAGAATTGGGTAATAAAGGAATAAGCATTTTTGTGGTTGACAGACATAGTAATGGAGTTACTGCGAATAAATTGAACAAGCTAGGCTGGCGCGCATCTGATACTGCAGAGCTCGCTTTTGATAATGTGAAGATTCCTGTAGAGAACCTTATGGGTGATGAGAATATGGGCTTTTCATATATTATGGAGCACTTTTCTTTAGAGCGATTGATAATGGGTGTAAATGCTCATGCTAGATCAGAACATGTTTTAGAGTATGCTCTAAAGTATATGTCTGAAAGAGAAGCCTTTGGTAAATCGATAAATAAATTTCAGGCCCTACGACATAGGGTTGCAGATATGTATGGTGATATTGATATGTGTAAAGAATATAATTATTCAGTTGCATATCGTTTAGATAAGGGTCAGTATGTTGTTAAAGAGGCTACGATATCAAAATTGAAATCTACTAAGGTTGCTGATAAGGTTGCTTATGAATGTTTACAGTTTTTGGGTGGTTATGGTTATATAGAAGATTACCCAATGGCGCGTAACTTTAGAGATAGTAGACTTGGACCTATAGGTGGGGGGACATCAGAAATACTTAGAGAGATTATCGCTAAGATGGTCATTGATAAAAAAGAGTATAAGCCTGCTACAGTTTAATATTAGTAAAATTAGTTTTTAAAAATTCGATTATAGGTTGCCTAAATGAATATAGTTGTTATATTTGCACCCTTAATCATAAAGAGAGGAGGTTTAGCCCATGTTAATAATACCAGTAAAAGAAGGAGAAAACATCGATAGAGCTTTAAAACGTTTCAAACGTAAGTTCGATAAAACAGGTACAATGAGACAGTTACGTAAGCGTCAACAGTTCAATAAGCCATCAGTCGTTCGAAGAGCACAGATTCAAAAAGCAGAATACATTCAAGGTCTTAGAGATCAAGAAGAAATCTAGACTTTGTAATAGAGAATAAAAAATCCCGCTAATTGCGGGATTTTTTTTTGCATTAATCTCAAGTCATATAAAACTTTTGATACCTTTAGAATATGTTATTATCTGAATTCATTTCGTATCTATCCTTAGAGAAAAACTATTCTAAACATACGGTAAAAGCATATGAAAATGATATCCTTGAATTCAGTCATTTTTGTAATGTACAGTATGATTTTGATGATATTGATAATGTAGATTATAGCTTAATTCGTTTTTGGATTGTTAATTTGTCTGAAAGAGAGATGAATAATCGTTCAATTAACAGAAAAATTTCATCACTAAAGTCTTATTTTAAGTTTCTTCAAAAAATAGGTTCATTAGATGTAAATCCACTAGTAAAGCATAAAGCCTTAAAAACATCAAAAAAAATAGAAATACCGTTTTCAGAGTTAGAAATGCAGAATGTGCTTTCAGTAATTGAGTATAGTGATGATTTTGAAGGTATTAGAGATGAGTTGTTGATCCATGTTTTATATACTACAGGTATGCGTAGGGCAGAGTTGTTAGAGTTGAAGTTGTCTGACGTAGATTTTGAAACCATGACCATCAAAGTGTTGGGTAAGCGAAATAAGGAACGATTTATACCAATGTTGCCAGAAACAAAGAAAAAGTTTGAATCTTATTTTTTAAAACGAATGGAGTTAATTGAGATAAAAGATGCAAGCTATATATTCCTTACGCAGTCGGGCAATAAAATGTATGAAACTCTTGTTTATAGATTAATAAACAAGTATTTTAGAGTAGTTTCCTCAAAGGTTAAGACCAGTCCACATATTCTAAGGCATACCTTTGCTACACACCTCTTGAATAAAGGAGCTGACTTAAATGCTGTAAAGGAATTATTAGGGCATTCAAGTTTGGCTTCAACGCAAGTTTATACGCATAATAGTATTGCTGAATTGAAAAAAGTGCATTCTAAGGCTCATCCAAGGGGGAATAAACTATAATTGTATAATCAGGCTAGTTTCTTTAGCCATTAATTTTCTGACTATGAAAGTAAATACACAATCGGTAAATTTTAACGCAGATAGTGAATTAATTAATTTTCTACAAAATAGGCTAGATAAAGTCGAAACCTTTTATTCTAAGGTCATTAGCTCTGATGTTTACATGAAAGTTGAGAATACGAGTTCTAAGGCAAATAAAATAGTTGAGATTAAAATTACCGTTCCTAAAGATAAATTTATTGTTAAAAAGCAATGTAAATCTTTTGAAGAGGCTGTAGACTCGGCATGTAATTCCTTGGAAAGAAGGTTAATAAAGCAAAAGGAGAAATTAAGATTACAAGCTTGATGAAAATTTTTTAAAATTTGTTTTGAATAAACAAAAAATACTATACATTTGCAGTCCGTTAGAAATAGCGGGCTTTTTTATGACAGAAAAGTCATGAAATAAGCCGATGTAGCTCAGCTGGCTAGAGCAGCTGATTTGTAATCAGCAGGTCGTGGGTTCGAGTCCCTCCATCGGCTCTGAAGTTCTTTAAAATATTAGTTTGAGGGGAGATACTCAAGCGGCCAACGAGGGCAGACTGTAAATCTGCTGACTACGTCTTCGCAGGTTCGAATCCTGCTCTCCCCACTAAACTTTATTAGTAGGAACTTTAAATTGAAATATTGTAATTTTTATAAGCGGGAGTAGCTCAGTTGGTAGAGCGTCAGCCTTCCAAGCTGAATGTCGCCGGTTCGAACCCGGTCTCCCGCTCTATAATTTGACAGTAATGTCATCCCTGCGAAGGCAGGAATTTATTTTGAGAAAAATAGATTCGACACTTTACGCCGGTGTAGCTCAGGGGTAGAGCGTTTCCTTGGTAAGGAAGAGGTCACGAGTTCAATTCTCGTCATTGGCTCAATTAAGGTATAAATTTGTACACTAATATAAACTAAGATTAAAATTCATTAAACATGGCAAAGGAAACTTTCGATCGTTCCAAACCGCACTTAAATATAGGTACTATTGGACACGTGGATCACGGTAAAACTACATTAACTGCTGCTATTACAACTGTTTTGGCAAATGCAGGTCTTTCTGAAATGAGAAGTTTCGATTCTATCGATAACGCTCCTGAAGAAAAAGAAAGAGGTATTACTATTAACACTTCACACGTAGAGTACTCTACAGCTAATCGTCATTACGCTCACGTTGACTGTCCTGGTCACGCGGATTACGTAAAGAACATGGTTACAGGTGCTGCTCAAATGGATGGTGCTATATTAGTTGTTGCCGCTACAGATGGTCCTATGCCTCAAACTCGTGAGCACATACTTTTAGGTCGCCAGGTTGGTATTCCTAGAATGGTTGTATTCATGAATAAAGTGGATATGGTTGATGATGAGGAATTGATCGAGCTTGTTGAGATGGAAGTAAGAGAATTGCTTTCTTTTTATGAGTATGATGGTGATAATGGACCTGTAATTGCTGGTTCTGCATTAGGTGCATTGAACGGTGAGCAAAAATGGGTTGATACGGTAATGGAATTGATGGATGCTGTTGATAGCTGGATCGAATTGCCTGTAAGAGATGTTGAGAAACCTTTCTTAATGCCTGTTGAAGATGTATTTACTATTACTGGTCGTGGAACTGTTGCAACTGGTCGTATCGAGACTGGTATCGCTAACACTGGTGATGCAGTTGAGATTATTGGTATGGGTGCTCAAAAATTAAACTCTACAGTTACTGGGGTTGAGATGTTCCGTAAGATTTTGGATAGAGGTGAAGCTGGTGATAACGTAGGTATCTTGTTAAGGGGTATTGAAAAGTCACAAATTACTCGTGGTATGGTAATCTGTAAGCCAGGTTCTGTTAAGCCACATGCTAAATTTGAAGCTGAAGTTTACGTATTGAAAAAAGAAGAAGGTGGTCGTCACACGCCATTTCACAATAACTACCGTCCTCAGTTCTACGTAAGAACAACTGACGTTACTGGTAACATTGCACTTCCTTCAGGAGTTGAAATGGTAATGCCAGGTGATAACCTTACAATTACAGTTGAGTTGATTCAGCCAATCGCATTGAGCGTAGGTCTGCGTTTTGCTATCCGTGAAGGTGGTAGAACAGTAGGTGCTGGTCAGGTAACTAAGATTATAGATTAATTTAATCTAAAGAGTATTGTGTTTAAGGGTGTCTTGCTCAAGCGGGACACCTTTACATGCAAATAAAAGAATAGGTGGTTTTATATCACTATTCATACGGGTGTAGCTCAGTTGGTAGAGCACTGGTCTCCAAAACCAGGTGTCGGGAGTTCGAGTCTCTCCTCCCGTGCCACAATAAAATTTGGAAGAAATTTCCTTTTGTTGAAATAGTAAAACAGAATCTAAAATGTTTACATATATAAAAGAATCCGTTGAAGAGTTAAGGAATAATGTTACTCTTCCTTCACGTGCAGAATCGTCAAACCTGATGGTTATTGTAGCTGTGTTTTCTATCATTTTTGCTTTAGCAACTTGGGGTGTAGATACGGTCTTTAGTAAAGTGATTAAGTTATATTTCAACACCGTTTTAAACTAGTAGGACCTATGTCAGAAGTATTAGAGAAAAAATGGTACGTTGTAAGGGCTGTCAGTGGTCAAGAGAATAAAATCAAAGGATACATTGAAAGTGAAGTAGAGCGTCATGGTTTTTCTGACTATTTAGAAGATGTTCTTGTTCCTACAGAAAAGGTAGTTCAAATTAGAAATGGCAAGAAAATAAACAAAGAAAGAGTTTATTTTCCTGGCTATATTATGATTAAAGCGAATCTGGGAGGTGAAATGGTTCACATTATTCGTTCTATAACGAATGTTATAGGATTTTTAGGGGAAACTAAAGGTGGAGACCCGGTTCCTTTAAGAAAAAATGAAGTGAATAGAATGCTAGGTAAAGTAGATGAGCTTGCTATTAATACAGATAGCGTAGCGATTCCATTTGTATTTGGTGAAACAGTTAAGGTAATTGATGGTCCATTTAACGGTTTTAATGGTACTGTCGAGAAGATTAACGAAGAAAAACGTAAGCTTGAGGTAATGGTGAAGATTTTCGGAAGAAAGACGCCTTTAGAGCTTAGTTACATGCAAGTTGAGAAAGTATAAGAATAAGTGTTACATATATATATTAAAGTAGTGTTGCTTCCGTAAACACACTTTCAATTTAATTTTAAACAATGGCAAAAGAAATAGGTAAAGTAGTTAAACTACAAGTTAAGGGAGGTGCAGCGAATCCATCGCCACCGGTTGGACCTGCCTTAGGTGCTGCTGGTGTTAACATAATGGAGTTCTGTAAGCAGTTTAATGCTCGTACGCAGGATAAACCAGGTAAAATATTACCAGTTGTTATCACCGTTTACAAGGATAAGTCTTTCGACTTCGTTGTAAAAACACCACCGGCGGCAATTCAGCTATTGGAAGCGGCTAAGATTAAGAAAGGATCTGGCGAACCTAACAGAGTAAAATTAGGTAGTGTTACCTGGGACCAAATCAAGGCAATAGCCGAAGATAAAATGGTTGACCTTAATGCATTTACAGTAGAATCGGCTATGAGTATGATAGCAGGTACTGCACGTTCTATGGGTATGAAGGTAGCAGGAAAGAAACCTTTTTAAAATCTTAAAAGTAATTAAATGGCAAAGTTGACTAAGAAGCAAAAAGAAGCGCACTCCAAAATAGAGAAAGATAGATTATACTCTGTTACGGAAGCTTCAGCTTTAATTAAAGAGATAACCAATACAAAATTTGACGCATCTGTAGATTTAGCGGTTCGTTTGGGTGTAGATCCAAGAAAAGCAAATCAGATGGTTCGTGGTGTGGTAACATTACCTCATGGAACTGGTAAAGATGTTAAGGTTTTGGCTTTGGTAACACCAGATAAGGAAGCAGAAGCTCTAGAAGCGGGTGCAGACTATGTTGGTTTAGATGAGTATTTGGAAAAAATAAAAAACGGTTGGACAGATGTTGATGTTATCATCACTATGCCAAGTGTAATGGGGAAATTAGGTCCTTTAGGTCGTGTATTAGGACCAAGAGGTTTAATGCCCAATCCAAAAACAGGAACTGTGACTATGGATGTGGCTAAAGCTGTATCTGAAGTAAAGGCAGGTAAAATAGATTTTAAAGTTGATAAAACTGGTATCGTACATGCTGCGATAGGCAAAGCTTCTTTTTCTGCAGATAAAATAGCAGATAACGCTAGAGAGTTGTTAGATACTTTGAATAAGATGAAGCCAACTGCGGCAAAAGGTGTTTATATGAAAAGTATTTTCATGTCGAGCACAATGAGTCCTAGTTTGCAATTAGATCCAAAGTCAGTTTAACAAACTGTTAGTTAAAAATTATAAGTATGACAAGAGAAGAAAAAGCAACGGTTATAAAAGATTTGACTACGCAGTTGGCAGATAGTACAACCATCTATTTGGCAGATATCTCTGGCTTAGATGCGAGTACAACTTCTGATTTAAGAAGAGCTTGCTTTAAGGCAAATATTAAATTGGCTGTAGTTAAGAATACATTGCTTTCTAAAGCAATGGATGCTTCTGATAAAGATTTTGGCGAATTACCTGAAGTATTGAAGGGGAATACCTCTTTAATGTTTTCGGATGTTGCCAATGCTCCTGCAAAATTGATAAAGAATTTTAGAAAAAAATCTAAAAAGCCTTTATTGAAAGGAGCTTTTGTTCAAGAAGCAATTTACATAGGTGATGAAAACTTGGATGCTTTAGTTAGCATTAAGTCTAAGGAAGAAATGATTGGTGAGGTTATTGGATTATTACAATCTCCTGCTAAGAATGTTATTTCAGGACTTAAATCTGGCGGTGGTAAATTAGCCGGAATCCTTAAAACATTATCTGAAAGATAAGTACGCACTATAAACTAAGTATATTTTAAAAATTTTATTAAACGATAGAAAATGGCAGATTTAAAAGATTTCGCAGAGAAATTAGTTAACCTTACGGTAAAAGAAGTAAATGAGTTAGCTGGTATATTGAAAGATGAATACGGTATTGAGCCTGCAGCAGCGGCGGTAGCAGTAGCTGCTGGTGGTGGTGCTGAAGCTGGTGAAGCGGCTGAAGAAAAAACTGAATTTGACGTAATTTTGAAAGCAGCAGGTGCTTCTAAATTAGCAGTTGTTAAATTGGTTAAAGAATTAACTGGATTAGGCTTGAAAGATGCAAAGGATATTGTTGATAGCGCACCTAAAGCTGTTAAAGAAGGTGTTTCTAAAGATGAAGCTGAAGGTATCAAAAAATCATTGGAAGAAGCTGGAGCAGAAGTTGAGCTTAAATAATAGCAACAACCATATCACTTTTGGTTTAGGTCTTTTCGCTTTTTGCGGTTAGACCTAAGCCTTTTTATAGAATTAGGTATATTTAGAGGTATACAACCCATTTAGTACTCACGATCATAACACTGTCCGTAGATGTTCACAAATCAGACTGAAAGAATAAGCTTTGCTTCCGCAAGAAACACACCGGATTATCCGGATTTCTTGGATATTCAGATTAAATCTTTTCAAGACTTTTTTCAACTAGAGACTAAATCAGATGAAAGAGGTAATGAAGGTCTTTATAATACCTTCATGGAAAATTTTCCAATAACTGACACAAGAAATCAGTTTGTATTGGAATTCTTAGATTATTTTATAGATCCACCGAGATATTCTATTCAAGAATGTATCGAGCGTGGTCTTACATATAGCGTACCGTTAAAAGCACGTTTAAAGTTGTATTGTACGGATCCGGAACATGAGGATTTTGAGACGATAGTACAAGATGTGTATTTGGGTACAATACCTTACATGACTCCAAGTGGTACTTTTGTAATCAATGGTGCAGAGAGAGTTGTGGTTTCTCAGTTGCATAGATCTCCAGGGGTTTTCTTTGGTCAGTCTTTTCATGCAAATGGAACAAAATTATATTCTGCTAGGGTAATTCCTTTTAAAGGTTCTTGGATAGAATTTGCTACCGATATCAATGGCGTAATGTATGCTTATATCGATAGAAAGAAAAAATTACCGGTTACTACATTGTTCAGGGCTATTGGTTTTGAACGTGATAAGGATATTTTAGAAATATTTGACCTTTCTGAAGAGGTTAAGGTTTCTAATGCCGGACTTAAAAAAGTACTAGGGCGCAAATTGGCTGCTAGAGTTTTAAATACGTGGCATGAAGATTTTGTAGATGAGGATACTGGTGAAGTAGTATCTATTGAGCGTAATGAAATTGTACTTGACCGTGATACTATTCTTGAGAAAGAACATATTGCAGAGATTATAGATGCAGATGTAAAAACAATTCTTCTACATAAAGAGAATAATGCGCAATCTGATTATGCAATTATTCATAATACCTTACAGAAGGATCCAACAAATTCTGAAAAAGAAGCAGTTGAGCACATCTACCGTCAATTACGTAATGCTGAACCGCCAGATGAGGAAACGGCTCGTGGAATAATTGATAAATTATTCTTCTCTGATCAACGTTACAACTTAGGTGAAGTTGGTCGTTACAGAATGAATAAAAAATTACAGTTGGATATTGGAATGGACAAGCAAGTCTTGACTAAAGAAGATATCATAACTATTATAAAATACTTAATTGAGTTAATTAACTCAAAAGCAGAGATTGATGATATTGACCACCTTTCTAACCGTCGTGTTAGAACAGTAGGTGAACAATTGTCATCACAGTTCGGTGTTGGTCTTGCTCGTATGGCTAGAACAATACGTGAGCGTATGAATGTTCGTGATAATGAGGTATTTACACCTATAGATTTGATTAATGCGAAGACATTGTCTTCTGTAATTAATTCTTTCTTTGGAACAAATCAACTATCTCAATTTATGGATCAAACGAATCCATTAGCAGAGATAACGCACAAAAGAAGACTTTCAGCTCTAGGGCCAGGTGGTCTTTCTAGAGAGCGTGCTGGTTTCGAGGTACGTGATGTTCACTACACACACTACGGTCGTTTATGTCCTATTGAAACTCCAGAGGGTCCGAATATTGGACTTATTTCTTCACTTTCTGTTTTTGCGAAAGTGAACCCAATGGGCTTTTTGGAAACACCATATAGAAAAGTTACAGATTCTGTTGTTGATATTAATAGCTTTACTTATCTAAGTGCTGAAGAGGAAGAAGGAATGAAAATTGCGCAAGCAAACATTCCTATGAATGAAGATGGCAAGATAACTGCTGAAAAAGTTATTGCGAGAGAAGAAGGAGATTTCCCGGTTGTTGATCCATCAGATATTCAGTATACTGATGTAGCACCAAATCAAATTGCCTCAATTTCAGCTTCATTAATACCATTCTTGGAACATGATGATGCGAACAGAGCATTGATGGGTTCTAACATGATGCGTCAGGCTGTGCCTTTATTGAAGCCACAATCGCCGATTGTTGGTACAGGATTGGAGCGTCAAGTTGCTTCTGATTCAAGAGTGTTAATTAATGCTGAAGGAGATGGTGTTATTGAGTATGTAGATGCTCAAAAGGTTACCATAAAGTATGATAGAACTGATGAGGAAAGATTAATCAGTTTTGAAGCGGATGAGAAAACTTATTTCTTGGTGAAATTTAGAAAAACCAACCAAGGAACCAATATTAACCTAAAGCCAATTGTAAAAAGAGGCGATAGAGTTAAGAAAGGTCAGGTTTTGTGTGAGGGTTATGCAACTGAAAAAGGCGAATTAGCTTTAGGTAGAAACTTAACCGTAGCTTTTATGCCATGGAAAGGATATAACTTTGAGGATGCAATCGTGATTTCTGAAAAAGTTGTTCGTGAAGATATTTTCACATCTATTCATGTAGATGAATATTCTTTAGAAGTTAGAGATACAAAATTAGGAGCAGAAGAGCTTACCCATGATATACCAAACGTTTCAGAAGAGGCAACTAAAGACCTTGATGAAAATGGTATGATTAGAATAGGTGCCGAGGTTAAACCTGGCGATATTCTTATAGGTAAGATTACACCAAAAGGTGAATCTGATCCAACACCCGAAGAAAAGTTATTACGTGCCATCTTTGGTGACAAAGCTGGTGATGTTAAGGATGCATCTTTAAAAGCATCGCCTTCATTGAGAGGTGTTGTAATCGAGAAGAAATTGTTCTCTAGATCTGTAAAGGATAAGAGAAAACGTTCTGAAGATAAGGAAGATCTTTCTAAACTTGAATTGGAATACGAAGTAAAGTTCCAAGAATTAAAAGATGTACTTGTTGAAAAATTATTTACCATAGTTAATGGTAAAACTTCACAAGGTGTACTTAATGATCTGGGAGAAGAGGTTTTACCTAAGGGTAAAAAGTATACCATGAAAATGTTAAATTCTGTAGATGATTTCGCTCATTTAGTTGGCGGAAGCTGGACTACAGATAACGATACAAATACATTGGTTGCTGATTTACTTCACAACTATAAGATTAAACTTAACGATTTACAGGGTAACTTGAGAAGAGATAAGTTTACAATTTCTGTAGGAGATGAATTGCCAGCAGGTATTATGAAGCTTGCTAAAGTTTATGTAGCTAAAAAACGTAAACTAAAAGTTGGTGATAAAATGGCCGGTAGACATGGTAACAAGGGTATCGTTTCTAGAATAGTGCGTCATGAAGATATGCCGTTCTTAGAAGATGGAACTCCTGTAGATATCGTTTTGAATCCATTAGGTGTACCATCTCGTATGAACATCGGACAGATTTATGAAACTGTATTAGGCTGGGCAGGACTTAAATTAGGTAAGAAATTTGCAACACCAATTTTTGATGGTGCAACTTTAGACCAAATTAATGCCTACACTGATGAAGCAGGTATTCCAAGATTTGGACATACATACTTATTCGATGGTGGAACAGGACAACGTTTTGATCAACCAGCTACTGTTGGTGTGATTTATATGTTGAAACTTGGTCACATGGTAGATGATAAGATGCACGCTCGTTCAATAGGACCATATTCTTTAATTACACAACAACCATTGGGTGGTAAAGCTCAATTTGGTGGTCAACGTTTTGGAGAGATGGAAGTTTGGGCACTTGAAGCATATGGTGCATCGGCAACTTTACGTGAGATTTTAACGGTTAAATCTGATGATGTTATCGGAAGAGCTAAAACCTATGAATCTATCGTAAAAGGTGAAACTATGCCAGAACCTGGTTTACCAGAATCTTTCAACGTTTTAATGCACGAACTTAAGGGATTAGGTTTGGATATTAGACTGGAGGAATAGTTCAATATTTATATTGAAGACTATTAAGTAAAACAAATTAAAACATTATCAGCACGCTATTATGGCAAGAATAAAAGATAATAACCCAATAAAAAGGTTCGATAAAATTTCAATAGGATTAGCTTCGCCAGAATCAATTTTGGCAGAATCTAGAGGAGAAGTTTTAAAGCCTGAAACAATAAATTATAGAACTCACAAGCCAGAACGTGATGGTTTGTTCTGTGAGCGAATTTTTGGTCCTGTAAAGGATTACGAATGTGCTTGTGGTAAATATAAACGTATTCGTTACCGAGGTATCGTTTGTGACCGTTGTGGTGTTGAGGTTACTGAGAAAAAAGTAAGAAGAGACCGCGTAGGGCATATTAATTTGGTAGTACCAGTAGCTCATATCTGGTATTTCCGTTCTTTACCTAACAAGATAGGGTACCTTTTAGGCTTACCATCCAAGAAATTGGATATGATTATTTACTACGAACGTTATGTGGTAATACAACCAGGTGTAGCTAAAGGTCCTGAAGGAGAGGAAGTTCAAAAAATGGATTTCTTAACTGAGGAAGAATACTTGAATATTTTAGAAACCATTCCTCAAGAAAATCAATATCTGGAGGATTCTGACCCTAATAAGTTCATCGCTAAGATGGGAGCAGAATGCTTAATTGATTTGTTAGGAAGAATTAATCTAAAAGAACTTTCTTTTGAACTAAGACATAAAGCAAATACTGAAACTTCAAAGCAACGTAAAACTGAAGCTTTAAAGCGTTTACAGGTAGTTGAAGCTCTTAGGGAATCTCAAGAGAATAGAGAAAATGAGCCAGAGTGGATGATTATGAAGGTAATTCCGGTTATTCCACCAGAATTACGTCCATTAGTTCCATTAGATGGTGGTCGTTTTGCAACTTCAGATTTAAATGATCTTTACAGAAGGGTAATCATTAGAAATAACCGTCTTAAGAGATTAGTAGAAATAAAAGCTCCAGAAGTAATTTTACGTAATGAAAAACGTATGCTTCAAGAAGCTGTAGATTCTTTATTTGATAATACAAGAAAAGCATCTGCTGTTAAGACAGAATCGAATAGACCATTGAAATCTCTTTCAGATTCATTGAAAGGAAAGCAGGGTCGTTTCCGTCAAAACTTATTAGGTAAGCGTGTTGATTATTCCGCACGTTCGGTAATTGTTGTAGGTCCAGAAATGAGGTTGTTCGAATGTGGACTTCCAAAGGATATGGCAGCTGAATTATACAAGCCTTTTGTAATCAGAAAATTGATTGAAAGAGGTATTGTTAAGACGGTAAAATCAGCTAAAAAAATAATAGATAAAAAAGAGCCTGTAGTTTGGGATATTTTAGAGAATGTTTTGAAAGGACATCCTGTAATGTTGAACAGGGCTCCTACACTTCACCGTTTGGGTATTCAAGCGTTCCAGCCAAAACTAATTGAAGGTAAGGCTATACGTTTGCACCCGTTAGTGTGTACTGCATTTAACGCGGATTTTGATGGTGATCAGATGGCAGTTCACCTTCCTTTAGGACCAGAAGCAATTCTAGAATGCCAATTATTAATGTTGGCTTCACATAATATTTTGAACCCAGCTAACGGTTCACCGATTACGGTACCTTCTCAGGATATGGTTTTGGGTCTGTATTATATGACCAAAGAAAGAAAATCAACTCCAGAACTTATTGTTAAAGGTGAAGGGATTACATTTTATTCATATGAAGAGGTAGAGATAGCTTTCAATGAAGGAATGGTTGATTTGAATGCTGGTATCAAAGTAAGGGCGAAAGATTTTAATGAAGAAGGAGAATTGGTTTACAAGATTATTCCAACTACAGTTGGAAGGGTATTGTTTAACATGGAGGTGCCGGAAGCTGCTGGTTACATTAATGATGTATTGAACAAGAAATCACTTCGTGATATTATTGGTGGTATATTAAGTGTAACTGATGTGCCTACAACAGCTGACTTCTTGGATAAGATTAAAACAATGGGGTATGATTTCGCATTTAAAGGCGGATTATCCTTTAGTTTAGGAGATATTATTATTCCACAAGAGAAGCATGAGATGATTGCTGAAGCTAACGTTCAAGTTGATGGAATTAAGGCCAATTATAACATGGGTCTGATTACTAACAATGAGCGTTATAATCAAGTAATTGATGTTTGGACTTCTACGAACGCACAATTGACTGAATTGGCAATGAAGCGTATACGTGAAGATCAACAAGGATTCAACTCGGTATATATGATGCTTGATTCTGGAGCAAGGGGTTCTAAAGAGCAAATTCGTCAGTTAACAGGTATGCGTGGTTTGATGGCCAAGCCTAAAAAATCTACTGCAGGTGGTGGGGAAATTATTGAAAACCCTATCCTTTCTAACTTTAAGGAAGGTTTATCCATTTTGGAGTACTTTATCTCAACTCACGGTGCGCGTAAAGGACTTGCGGATACTGCTCTGAAAACTGCAGATGCAGGTTACTTGACTAGAAGATTGGTTGATGTTTCGCAAGATGTTATAATCAATACAGAAGATTGTGAAACATTAAGAGGTGTCGAAGTTCAGGCACTTAAGAAGAATGAAGAGATTGTTGAAAGTCTTGGGGAAAGAATTTTAGGTCGTGTATCATTACATGATGTATATAACCCAATGACCGAAGAATTACTTCTTACTTCAGGTCAACAGATAATGGAAGCTGATGTGAAGAAAATTGAAGCTTCTCCAATTGAAAAAGTAGAAGTTCGTTCTGCTCTTACTTGTGAAGCTGAAAAAGGAATCTGTGCTAAATGTTACGGAAGAAACCTTTCTACCAATAAAATGGTACAAAGAGGTGAAGCTGTTGGTGTTGTTGCTGCTCAGTCTATTGGTGAGCCAGGTACGCAACTTACATTAAGAACTTTCCACGTGGGTGGTATTGCAGGTAACATTTCAGAAGACAACAAATTAGAAGTAAAATTCTCAGGAGTTGCTGAAATTGAAGATTTGAGAACTGTTAGAGGTGAAGGATTAGATGGTAAACCTGCTGAAATTGTTATTTCAAGAACAAGTGAAATTAAGGTAGTAGATGCTAAAACAGGAATTACCTTAAGTACAAATAATATTCCTTATGGTTCACAATTATTTGTGGAGAACGGAGCTAAGGTTACTAAAGGAGATGTAATCTGTTCTTGGGATCCATATAACGGTGTAATCGTTTCTGAATTCCCAGGTAAAATTGCTTATGAAAATATTGAACAAGGTGTAACTTACCAAGTTGAAATTGATGAGCAAACTGGTTTCCAAGAAAAAGTAATTTCAGAATCTAGAAATAAGAAGTTGATTCCAACTTTATTGATTCAAGATTCAAAAGGTGAAACATTGCGTTCTTATAATTTACCTGTTGGTTCACACATCATGGTAGATGATGGAGATAAGATTAAGGAAGGTAAGATTTTGGTTAAAATACCACGTAAATCTGCGAAAGCGGGTGATATTACTGGTGGTCTTCCAAGAGTTACCGAATTATTCGAAGCTAGAAATCCTTCTAACCCAGCGGTTGTTTCTGAGATTGATGGTGTAGTTTCATTTGGTAAAATCAAGAGAGGTAATAGAGAAATTATCATTGAATCTAAATTAGGTGAAGTGAAGAAATATCTTGTAAAACTTTCTAACCAGATTCTAGTTCAAGAGAACGATTATGTAAGAGCAGGAATGCCTTTGTCTGATGGTTCAATTACTCCAGAAGATATCTTATCTATCAAAGGCCCATCAGCAGTACAACAGTACTTAGTTAATGAGGTTCAAGAAGTATATAGATTACAAGGAGTTAAGATTAACGATAAGCACTTTGAAGTTGTTGTAAGACAAATGATGAGAAAGGTAAGAATTCAGGATCCAGGTGATACTATCTTCTTAGAAAACCAACTTATTCATAAAGATGATTTCATCAAAGAGAATGACGATATCTTCGGAAAGAAAGTGGTAATGGAAGCTGGCGATTCTGACAATCTTAAACCAGGACAAATTGTTACTCCTCGTGAACTTAGAGATGAAAATTCTTTACTAAGACGTGGTGATAAAGCTTTAGTAGAAGCACGTGATGCTGTATCTGCAACTGCGACCCCAATTTTACAGGGTATCACAAGAGCATCTTTACAGACGAAGTCATTTATTTCCGCTGCATCTTTCCAAGAGACGACTAAGGTGTTGAACGAAGCTGCTGTAAGTGGTAAAATTGATACTTTAGAAGGTCTTAAAGAGAATGTAATTGTCGGTCATAAGATTCCGGCTGGTACGGGAATGAGAGACTACGATAGCATTATCGTTGGGTCCAAAGAAGAATATGATGAGATAATGGCCAGAAAAGAGGCCTTAAGATTTTAATATGATTATAACCCTCAAATTTAATTTGAGGGTTATTTTTTATAATTGATATAATATGAGTGACAATAAAAATCCGAATCAAAAGCAAATTAACATAGAATTGGATGAAAAAATGGCGGAGGGAATTTATTCTAATCTAGCTATAATTAATCATTCAGTATCAGAGTTTGTGGTGGATTTTATTAGTATGATGCCCGGTGCTCCAAAGGCAAAAGTGAAGAGTAGAATAATTTTGACTCCACAACATGCTAAGAAGTTTTTAAAAGCCTTGAGTGATAATGTTCAACGTTTTGAAAAAGCTCATGGTACAATTAAAGATTATGAACAACCTTCGATACCAATGAATTTTGGTCCGACAGGAGAAGCTTAAAAAAAAGCCCAACTTTTAAAAGTTGGGCTTTTTTTATTCAAACTCAGAAGTAAAATGAAGTTTTACTAAAGGGTATTTTTGTTGAGTCATTTGTAGAGAGAATTGAGAATCTGCCAAAAACACCAATTGTCCTCTTTTGTCTTTCGCTAAGAATTTTTGTTTTACGCGTTCAAATTCTTTGAATTCTTCGGTTTTTCTATTTTCGTTCCCTACCCAGCATGCTTTGTATACATTGAAATTTTCGTAGCTACACTTTGCCCCATATTCATGTTCAAGTCTGTACTGTATAACCTCAAATTGTAATGCGCCAACCGTTCCAATAACCTTTCTGCCATTTAATTCTAAGGTAAATAATTGTGCAACACCTTCGTCCATTAGCTGGTCAATACCTTTGTTCAGCTGTTTTGATTTCATCGGATCGGCATTATTAATATACCTAAAGTGTTCAGGAGAGAAACTAGGTATACCTTTATAATGTAAAATTTCTCCTTCGGTAAGGGTATCACCAATTTTAAAGTTACCAGTATCATGTAGACCTACAATATCACCAGGGTATGAAATATCAACAATTTCTTTCTTTTCTGCGAAAAATGCATTCGGACTAGAAAATTTTAGATTTTTTCCTTGACGTACATGTAAATAAGGTTTGTTACGCTCAAAAGTTCCTGATACTATTTTTATAAATGCTAAACGATCTCTATGTTTTGGATCCATATTAGCATGAATTTTAAACACAAAACCGGTCATGTCTTTTTCATTAGCTTCTACTAACCGTTCTTCTGCATTTTTAGAGCGTGGGGTAGGAGCAATTTGTATAAAACAATCCAATAGCTCTCTTACTCCAAAATTGTTCAATGCAGATCCAAAGAAAACAGGTTGTTGGTCTCCCTTTAAGTATAACTCTTTATCAAATTCTGGATAGACGCCCCAAACCAATTCTAAATTTTCCCTTAATTCGGTTGCTGCCTTGTTTCCTATTATTTTATCCAATTCAGGATTGGTTACATCATCAAATGCAATGGTTTGTTCGATGTTCTTTTTGCTGTCTCCACTAAAAAGATTAATGTTTTTTTCAAATATGTTATAAATGCCTTTAAAATCATATCCCATTCCAATAGGGAAGCTTAAAGGTGTTACCGAAAGACCTAATTTTTGTTCCAATTCATCTAAAAGGTCAAAGGCATCTTGCCCTTCTCTGTCCATTTTATTGATGAATACCAACATAGGAATTTTTCGCATTCTGCAGACCTCTACTAATTTAACTGTCTGCTCTTCGACACCTTTAGCAACATCAATAACCACAATGACACTGTCTACTGCGGTCAAAGTTCTAAAAGTATCTTCTGCAAAATCTTTGTGCCCAGGGGTGTCTAGTATATTGATTTTTTTATTCTTATAAATAAATGCAAGTACAGAAGTTGCTACAGAAATTCCTCTCTGTCTTTCAATCTCCATAAAGTCACTTGTTGCCGATTTTTTTATTTTATTGTTTTTAACGGCTCCAGCTTCCTGAATTGCACCTCCAAAAAGTAATAATTTCTCTGTTAATGTGGTCTTTCCGGCATCAGGGTGAGATATTATGCCAAAGGTTCTTCTTCGCGCTATTTCTTGCTTAAAAGTCATGTAGAATATTTGTGCAAAAGTAATATAAATTGAATTCTTAACCTTTAAGTTTAATTAATGAAAACCTATAATGGTAAGTTTTATTTTTTTAGGATTATACCATGTTTTGTAGTCTAGTTTAAAATTTTGATAATTGATTTATTATTTTGAATAGTCTTTATTTTCAAAATCAAAGTAGATAGAGTATAAGTTTTACCCATTTTTCGTAATTGAACTAGGATTTGAGTTAATTACCTTGAGAACTTGATGGTTGAACGAAAAACAATTTGAGTTGAATAATTTATAATATATCTTAGCATAGTTTTTATTAAGACAGCCCCACTTTCTTAAAAGAACCTAGTACTACCGTGCCATGGTGATTAGTAAAATACTAATACTTATGGGTGAAATTACTTTTTTGAAAATTAGAAGGTTTATTTTTAATAATTCTAGTCAATTTCTTATTTTTTTTATAACGTTATTTTTTGGAATTCAGGCCTATGGGTTTGAAGTCAAGCAATTTAACGTGATAAATTTAGAAGGTAAGTTTTTTTCTAACGATACGGATATTGATGAAGATGATGACGGAATAATAGATACTGTAGAGGATCAAGATGAAGATGGTGATGGTAATTATCTTACCAATCCCTCAGATGAAGATGGTGATGGAATTCCAAATTATTTGGATATTGATTCTGATAATGATGGTATTCTTGATACAGTAGAGGCACAAGGTAATATGGGATTTATTACTAAATCTGGATTAGATGGAAACGGGAATGGATTAGATGATGCTTTTGAACAATCGGGTATGCTTGGACTAACTCCGGTAAACACTGATGGCGTAAGAGGTGTTTGTAAACCAGTACCTGACTTCTTGGATATTGATTCAGATATTGATGGTATAAGAGACAATATAGAAGCTCAGCCATTTCTTGGTTATGTTCCTCCTTCTAATATTGATTTAAATCAAAATGGTTTAGATGATGCATATGAAGGTGCTTTCGGTTTTGGAATAAATCCAATTAATACAGATAATGATCAATACCCAGATTATCGAGATTTTGATTCAGATTCAGATGGTATAAAGGATAAGGTGGAAGCACAGACCTCTAGAGATTACATGCCTCCCTTAGGAGATGTAAATTGTAATGATATTGATGATGCTTATGAAGGGGGATTAGAGCCAGTTGATACAGATGGAGATACAATTCCTGATTATCGTGATTTGGATTCTGATAATGATGGTATTGTTGATAACAGAGAAAGCCAGACTATAGAAGGTTATTTAGCTCCAGGAGGGGTAGATAATAATAATAATGGTATGGATGATGTTTATACTCCAAGTGGTATTACTCCAATCAACTCAGATTCTGATGACCAACCTGATTTTAGGGATATCGACAGTGACAATGATGGTATACCGGATAATGTTGAAGCCCAAACCACTTCGGGTTATATAGCTTCGAACGAAGATGATGCGGCGGCGTATGCATCTAACGATGGTGTCAACAGTGCATACCCAACAGGGCTTACACCTGTGAACACCGACGGCACAGATAATGTAGATTACCTGGATGATGACAGTGACAACGATTTGGTTCCTGATAATAATGAAGGAAACGATTTTAATTATGACGGTATTCCCAATCAGATCTATACAGGAATAGATACGGACAATGACGGTTTGGACGATGGTTACGAAGGTTCTAATATTAACGACGGCTTCGATGTAAATGATGAGATTAACGACCCTGCAAACGACCTACCCGATACCGATGGTACGGAGGATGTTAACTATAGAGATCTTGACGATGACGGCGACGGAATCGATACTCCCGATGAAGATGCCAATAATGATGGAGACCCTACCAATGATGATACGGACAATGATGGAACCCCAGACTATCTTGATCCAGACCAAGGTACTGATACCGATGGAGATGGTGTGCCTGACAGCGCAGACCTTGATGATGATAATGATGGTATTTTAGACACAGTAGAAGATCTGAATATTGATGGGGACAACGACCCATTGACCGATTCATTAGATTCGGACAATGATGGTATACCGAACCACCTTGATATCGATAGTGACAACGATGGTATACCGGATAATGTTGAAGCCCAAACTACTTCGGGTTATATAGCTCCAAACGAAGATGACGCGGCGACGTATGCATCTAACGATGGTGTCAACAGTGCCTATCCTTCGGGACTTACACCTGTGAACACCGACGGCACAGATAATGTAGATTACCTGGATGATGACAGTGACAACGATTTGGTTCCTGATAATAATGAAGGAAACGATTTTAATTATGACGGTATTCCTAATCAGAACTTTACGGGGATCGATACAGATGGAGATGGACTTGACGATGGTTACGAAGGTTCTAATATTAACGACGGCTTCGATGTAAATGATGAGATCGACAATCCTGCCAACGACCTACCTGATACCGATGGTACCGAGGACGTGAACTACAGAGACCTTGACGATGACGGTGACGGAATCGATACTCCCGATGAAGATGCTAATAATGATGGCGACCCTACCAATGATGATACGGATAACGATGGAACCCCAGACTATCTTGATCCAGACAGTGGTAATATTGAAGATTTAGATGTTATAGATGATGTTGTCACCACACCGATTGATACACCAATAGATGTAGCTATTTTAGATAATGATTTTGGAATCCCGAGCGATGGTACGTTGACATTGACAGAACCATCTAACGGAATTATAGCGATTAATGATGGTGGAACACCGGACGATATTTCCGACGATACGGTTACCTATACTCCGAATGACGGCTTCGAAGGAAGCGACAGTATCGATTACACGGTATGTGATTCAATGGATAATTGTGATACGGCAACCATTACCATTACGGTAGGGGAGCCAGTTGCGTTGGATGTTATAGATGATGTTGTCACCACACCGATTGATACACCAATAGATGTAGCTATTTTAGATAATGATTTTGGAATCCCGAGCGATGGTACGTTGACATTGACAGAACCATCTAACGGAATTATAGCGATTAATGATGGTGGAACACCGGACGATATTTCCGACGATACGGTTACCTATACTCCGAATGACGGCTTCGAAGGAAGCGACAGTATCGATTACACGGTATGTGATTCAATGGATAATTGTGATACGGCAACCATTACCATTACGGTAGGGGAGCCAGTTGCGTTGGATGTTATAGATGATGTTGTCACCACACCGATTGATACACCAATAGATGTAGCTATTTTAGATAATGATTTTGGAATCCCGAGCGATGGTACGTTGACATTGACAGAACCATCTAACGGAATTATAGCGATTAATGATGGTGGAACACCTTACGATATTTCCGATGATACGGTAATCTATACACCGAACGACGGCTTTGAAGGAATCGATAGTATCGATTATACGGTATGTGATTCAATGGATAATTGCGATACGGCAACCATTACCATTACGGTAGGTGAGCCAGTTGCCTTGAATGTTATAGATGATGTTGTCACCACACAGATAGATACACCAATAGATGTAGCTATTTTAGATAATGATTTTGGAATCCCGAGCGATGGTACGTTGACATTGACAGAACCATCTAACGGAACTATAGCGATTAATGATGGTGGAACACCTGACGATATTTCCGACGATACGGTTACCTATACTCCGAATGACGGCTTTGAAGGAACCGATAGTATCGATTATACGGTATGTGATTCAATGGATAATTGTGATACGGCAACCATTACCATTACGGTAGGTGAGCCAGTTGCTTTGGATGTTATAGATGATATTGTGACCACACAGATAGATACACCAATAGATGTAGCTATTTTAGATAATGATTTTGGAATCCCGAGCGATGGTACGTTGACATTGACAGAACCATCTAACGGAATTGTAACGATTAATGATGGTGGAACACCGGACGATATTTCCGACGATTCGGTTACCTATACTCCGAATGACGGCTTCGAAGGAAGCGACAGTATCGATTACACGGTCTGTGATACAATCGGTAATTGCGATACGGCAACCATTGATATAACTGTAACTAATGATAATCCTACAACGCCTCCAGATGAATTTGTTATTGAAGTCAATCAAATGGTTACACCCAATGGTGATGGTAGAAATGAGTTCTTATTTATTAGGGGAGTAGCTAAGATTCGAAGCAGTACATTAAAAATCTTTAACAGATGGGGAGTGGCTGTTTATGAAGGTGAAAATTATAATAATCAAAATAACGTATTTGACGGTAGGTCAAGAGGTAGGTCGACTTTAGGTGTTGACGATTATCTTCCCGCTGGAATATATTTCTATATATTTGATTACACCACTTTAGAAGGTGAGAAAATAGTAGATAGTGAATACCTGTATATAAGTAGGTAATAGTTTATAAAATATGAATATTAGAAATAAAGTTTTAGTTCTACTAGGCGGTTTATTGCTTGTTTGTGGAACCGTGGTTGCACAACAAGACGCACAATATACACAGTACATGTTTAATACCATGAGTGTCAATCCGGCTTATGCTGGATCAAGAGGTCAACTAAGTATTGGAGCGTTATATAGATCGCAATGGGTTGGTTTAGAAGGAGCCCCTAAAACACAAACTTTAAACATTCAATCTCCAATAAGAAATAGCAAATTAGGCTATGGTGTTTCTATAGTGAATGATCAAATTGGTGATGGAGTTGTGCAAGAAACTTATTTTGATGCAGTTATTTCTTATACCATTGATGTATCTGCTGAAGGTAAATTATCATTCGGGTTAAAAGCTGGTGGTAATCTATTAAATCTAGATTTTACGAAGTTGCGTAATTTTGATTCTGAACCAGTAAATTCAGATAATATTGAAAATAGATTCTCACCAAATGTGGGAGTTGGGTTATATTATCATGCCGAACGGTTTTATGCCGGTCTTTCAGCCCCAAATCTTTTACAAACAGAACATTTTGACAATTCTCAGCAGGAAGCTGGGAGTGTACAATTCTTATCAAAAGAGCGTATTAACTTCTATTTAATTACAGGCTATGTGTTTGATTTGAACGGAAATTTAAAATTTAAACCAGCATTGTTGACGAAAGTAGTTGGTGGTGCACCTTTACAAGTAGATATGTCTGCCAGTTTTATGTTCAATGAACAGTTTACATTCGGTGCAGCTTACCGATGGGATGCTGCAGTTAGTGCAATGGCAGGTTTTCAAATCTCTGATCAGTTTATGATTGGTTTGGCTTATGATAGAGAAACTACAGATTTAGGAGGAACACAATTTAACGATGGATCCTTTGAGGTACTCTTGAGATATGAATTGGTTAAATCTTTTCAAAGATTGGTATCACCTCGTTTTTTCTAATTGGCAAACTTATATATGAAACATAGCGTAAAGTTTATTTTAGTAATCTTATTTTTCTTTCATGGTTTAATCTATGCTCAAGAACGGTTAATTGAGAAGGGAAATGAGAAATTTGAAGCATATTCATTTAGTCCCGCAATTGATATTTATAAAAAGGTATTAGATAAGGGTTATTCGTCTGCAGACTTACTAAGAAAATTAGGTAACTCGTATTATTATAATGCAGATTATAAAGATGCTGCCGATACATATAAGAGATTGGTAGTGGAATATACAGAAGAAGTTACTGCTGAAGATTATTTTAAATATGCCCAGACATTAAAAACTTTGGGTGATTATGATACTTCGAGTTTAATAATGTCCAAGTTCAAAGAAATTACGAAAGGAGATGGTCGTGCAAATGCCTTCGCTGAAGATCGTGATTTTATGGCAGAAATTAAGGAGAATTCAGGTAGGTATAATCTTGGACCTTTTGAATTCAACTCACCATACTCAGATTTTGCTCCTTCATTCTATAAAGAGGGCTTAATATTTTCTTCAGATCGAGATACCGGTAATTTTGCCAAATATCGACATACTTGGAATGCCAAAGATTTTTTAGACTTATATGAGGTAAATGCAGATAGTTCTTCTTTAAATAGCGTAAAGAAATTAGATGAAAATGTAAATACTCGATTTCATGAGTCAACATCAGTAGTTACTAAAGACGGTCAAACTTTATATTTTACTCGAAACAATTCTGAAAAGAGCAAAACGGTAAAAGATAACAAGGGAATTGTTAGATTGAAAATATTACGCGCAAAATTAAATAATGAGGGTTTATGGGGTGAAATTGAAGAACTTCCTTTCAATAACGATTCTTATTCAGTGGCTAACCCGGCTTTGAGTCCAGATGAGAAGACATTGTATTTTGTTTCAGATATGCCTGGTACGGTTGGCGCATCAGATTTGTTTATGGTATCTATAAATGAGGATCGCACATTTGGAACACCACAAAATTTAGGGCCAAATATTAATACAGAAGCACGTGAAACATTTCCTTATATAACAAGTGAGGAAATTTTATACTTTTCTTCAGATGGCCATCCCGGTTTAGGAGGATTAGATGTATTTGCAACCAAAATAAAGCGACAAGATTTTACTGGTAAAGTGTTGAATGTTGGCCAACCTGTCAATAGTAATAGTGATGATTTTACATTCATTTTTAATGAAGAACTAAGAACAGGTTATGTAGCTTCAAATAGAGAAGAAGGTATAGGGTACGATGATATTTATAGTTTTACGGAGACCAGACCACTAGAATTTGATTGTATTCAAAAAGTAACAGGAACGGTAAGAGACAAAATTACAAATGAAGTTTTGGTAGGGGCAACTATAAAAGTTATTGATGAAGAGAACGATGAACTTTTCTCAACAATTACAGATTCTGACGGTACTTATAGTTTAGAATTAGATTGCAATCAAGGTAATTTTGTAAGGGCTTTAATGGAGGGTTATATACCGTTTGAAGAATACATAGGTGTTTCTGATGGTAAACCGAAAATTATAGATTTTTACTTAGAAAGAGACCGTATTACTGCAGGTTTTGGAGATGACTTGGCTAAGCTACTTCAGTTAAGTACTATATATTTCGATTTCGATAAGTACAATATTCGAAAAGATTCAGAGGTTGAAATAGAAAAAGTAATAGCTGCTATGGAGAAATATCCTAGTCTTAAACTAAAGGTTAATTCACATACAGATAGCAGAGGACCAGCGGCTTATAATCTTTGGTTATCACAAAAAAGGGCTGAGTCTACAGTGAACTATATGATTAAGAAAGGTATTTCTAAAGATAGACTTATCAGTGAAGGTTTCGGTGAGACTAAACTTTTGAACGATTGTTCAGATGGGATAAAATGTAGTGCTGAAAAACACGACGTAAATAGAAGGTCAGAGTTTATTATTCTAGAATAATCTCATAATTAAAATTTAAAAAAGCAACCAATTATATGGTTGCTTTTTTCGTTTTGGAAGATGACATATTACTTGTTATTTACATTAGAAATACTTTTTTAACACTCTGAAACCCTTATATTTTTTAGACCTTAATAGATGAAATACCATTGCAAAGCATTGATTTGTATGTAAATGTATTTACGGTAAACAGCAGTATTCTATTCATTCACTTAGTAATAACTCTACTTCACAACAATTTTTAGCGCTAACTGAGCTCTATGTTTATTTTAGCTAATGATTTTTGCTATTCGTATCATTTTGATCTAATGCATAAATCTTTGGCCTAAAACCTATGAAATTAAAATACCTATATAGTCTTTTATTTATCGCTGTTTGTTCGTCATTTATATATGGGCAGCAAACTTATCGCGATAATTTCAGCAATACTTCATATAGTAATAATGACGGGAATACTAATTTTTCCACTAATTGGATAGAATCGGGTGATAATAATTCTGCTGCTGATGGTTACATAAGAATAACTGGAAACCAATTAAGGTTCGCTTATATTTGGACCGAAAATATTAGAAGGTCTGCCAATTTAACAGGTGCAACAGCCGCTACCTTATCTTTTGACTGGCAAACTTCAAGCCTAGAAGCTGGAGAAACTCTAGCTGTTCAAGCATCCTCAGATGGCACAAATTTTACAACATTAACGACATTTGCTGGAAACACTTCGGGGACTTTCAGCCAATCCATAGCAGCATATATTTCAAATAATACCACAATAAGATTTCAAAGCGGAAACAATAACTGGACCGATAATAATGATTTGGCTTATATTGATAATTTTTTGATTACGGCAAATTTTGGTCCTAGTGTATCTATTAACGATGTAACGGTAGCCGAAGAAGCAGGTAATGCAATTTTCACAGTTACTCTCAATCAAAATTACCCTGGAGGTTTTAATGTAAATTATGCTACATCTAATGGTACAGCTGTATTAGGTAGTGATTATACATCGACTACAGGAACTTTAAGTTTTACAGGTACTGCATTGGAAACTAGAACTATTACTGTTCCTATCTTAAATAATTCGTATGGTGAAAATTCTGAGAATTTTTTCGTGAATTTATCAGGAGGAACAAATGGTATTGGTATTAGCAAATCTATTGGTGTGGGCACAATTACAGATACTGATCCTGCAATTCCAAATAATACCCCGCTCACTTTATTTGAAGAATTTAGTGGTTATTTTGATTACACCACAACAGGGGGGTCATTAAGGACACAAGATAACAATACCAATGCATGTGCAATTACAGCGGCATCTTCCAATACCTTGCTTTCACCAATTCCAGTAGGGGCAACCATTAGAAAGGCTTATTTGCAATGGGCCCATTCTAGCCAAAATGTTGATGATACGGTTACTTTTGAGGGGCAAAATGTAACTGCTAACACAATCTACGGATCGAATATCGGCTCTGGTCGCCAGTTTTATGGTTATATGAGCGATGTAACCAGTATTTTACAAGCTATACCCAACCCTTCAACCAATGTATATGATTTTACTGGACTTACCGTAGATACGTCTAATACCTATTGTTCTTCAGCAACAGTTTTAGGAGGATGGACACTTATGATATTCTATGAATTGCCAACCTTACCCGCAGTAACCATTAATTTGTACCAAGGCTTTAGTGGAGAAAGTAATTCCTCTTCGACCTATACTTTGGGGGGCTTTTTTGCCATTGGGGCAAGTGGAGCGAAGACCACGGTGATTTCTTGGGAGGGTGACCAAACCTTAAGTAATAATGAATTGTTAACGGTTACTTCAGGTACAGGAACTTATAAGTTAACTGGGGATGGGGACAATAACGGTATTTCTGTAAATAACCCATTCAACTCAACTATATTTGACAATACCGTAAGTCCGGCTATTAATCAGACTAACCCTTATGGTTTAGATTTAGATACTTATAATATTTCGCCTTATATAAGTCCGGGAGAAACTACGGTTAGTACAACAGTTCAATCTGGTCAGGATTATGTCATTGTTAATTCAGTACTATTAAAAGTACCTTCTAATTTAATTACTGGAACTGTTTTCGAGGATATGAATTATGGAGGAGGAGCTGGCAGAAGCTTGGCGGCATCAAGTGGCGTTGGGACTGCAGCTACAACCGTCGAATTATATAACGCATTGAATGCCTTAGTAAAAACATCTGCAACAAAACCAAATGGGAGCTATACTATTGGAGGGATGGCCAATGGTAATTACAGGGTTCGTGTTGTAAATAGCACCGTAAAATCAAATAGAACCGGCGGGGCAGCTTGTGTCACATGTTTACCAGTACAAACTTTTAGAAGAAATTATGCCACCGTTGGTGGATTTACAAATATAACAAATCGCGTAGGAGGTGCTAATCCAGCAAGTACGGATCCAGCTGCCGGCACAATTACCAATGCTCAGTCACTATCGACGGTTACTATAACCAGTGAAGGAGTAGTAGGTCTTGATTTCGGTTTTAATTTTAATACCATAGTCAATACAAATAATACAGGGCAAGGATCCTTAGAAAAATTTATAGTCAATTCCAATAATTTGGGAAATACTGGTTTGGATATAGTTGCCAATGGAATTTTTGATCCAGTAGCAGGTGACGACACCTCTATTTTCATGATACCACCAACTGGTGATGCGCTAGGTAGAACAGCAGATGCTAATTTTACAAGCGGATACTTCGATATTTTATTGTCAACCGGAAATCCTCTCTCTATTGTAACTGATAACAATACAATAATAGATGGGCGCACACAAACCGCTTATTCAGGAGATACAAATACAGGTGTTTTGGGTTCTGGAGGAAGCACTGTTGGGGTCTCAAATGTAGTATTGCCAAATTATAACAGACCAGAAATTCAAGTACATCGAGATAATGGAGATGTATTTAGAACTGAGGGTAATGATATTGGAATAAGAAACATTTCCATTTTCGCAAACAATAATTCTGGAATTCGAGTAGATGCAGGTTCTTTATCAGTTATTGGAAATATAATTGGAATGGATGCGACCGGTGTAACGGTTAATGATCTAAATATTGGAATAGAGAATGTAGATGGTAATTTAATTGCAGATGGTAATTATATTGCCAATGCAGGCAATTATGCAATTTCAATTGATGGCGGTACTTCTAGTATAATTCTGAACAACCACCTCGCTAATAATGGAATTGGAGCATGTGATGATGCAATTTTAATTACTGGAGGTTCAGGAATTCAAATTTTACAGAATTTAATAGAAACTTCTGCATCCACTGCAATTGATGGGGAAGCAAGTACAGGCAATATTATCATTTCAGAGAACTCACTTACCACATCAGGTCAAGATGGAGGTAATTGCGCTGGTAGCCCACAACAAATGGCTGTTAAATTGGCAGGAGATGGTTCTGAGATTACTAACAATAAAATTTATACCAATGGAGGTGCAGGCATAAGTATTGTAGGTGGTACATCTAATTTGATAAGTCAGAATTCCATTTATGCCAATGGTACTGCTGCCGATGCTTTAGGTATTGATTTAAATGATGATGGTGTCACCTTGAATGATAATACTGATGTAGATTCTGGACCAAATAATTTAGAAAACTTTCCAGTAATTGGCTCAGCTTTTATTTCAGGTAATAACTTAATAGTTTCAGGTTGGACAGCGCCAGGTACAACAGTTGAAGTGTTTTTTACCGATATTAATCAAGGTACTGCATCTGCGGGAGATAACCAATTAGGACTAACGCAAGATTATGGCGAGGGTCAGGTATATATTGGTACTGCTGTAGAAGGAAGTGCAAGTGATCAAGATGGCTCTATATCTTCTTATATAGATGAAGATGGTAATACAGATAATACCAATAAATACAAATTCACTTTGCCTTTACCACCAGGTACGGTTTTGGGTAATTTAGTGACTACAACGGGTACAAGAGCGAATTCCACTTCAGAATTTTCACCAAAAGCTGTAATTATCGCTTATACAGTAATTACGAATAGAAAGATTACCTATAGAGTTAAAACAAATTAGTTATAATTTAATATAGACTACAAAGGTGGTTTACTTAAATCCATTGGTAAAAAAAGTAAAAATGAGCTATAGCCTTTTTACTGAATGATTAGTAAAAAGGCTATATACCGCAAGAATGTTAGTTTACACAACATTAATTACAAACTTTTGGCGATTCATCATTATAATTGTAAAATAAATATTTTTTAAGAAGTTGTGAATCAGAATGATAGACATTTAAGTCATTTAGGTAGGTCATTGTTGAGCAATGGTTTATTAAGTCATGCAATTCTATTTGTTTTTTTTATTTATAGTATTGAGTCATTCGCCCAAACAACAATTTGGTCTGAAGATTTTACGTATGCTAACGGCACCGAAAACGGAGCGGGTACTGGCTCATCTCCTGCAAATTGGACAACCACAATTACAGGTAAAGTTTGGGTGCAAGGAAATAGAATAGAAGCAACAAATTTAAGAACAGAAGGTATTTGGAGTACAAATACCATTGATATTAGTAATTATACAGGAATAACTTTTAGCTTAAATGTAGCAACCCAAGGAGATACTAGCCAGTTTGAACAAGGAACGGACTATTTTATTGGAGAATATAGAATTGATGGTGCGGCTACATGGACCGAATTTGAAAATGCTTCAGGTGATTCTAATCCTTCAGACCCTCTTCAACCTAATTATAATATTACATTGCCTGCAACTGGTGCAACATTGGAAATTAGGGTAAGGTTTTATAATACGGCAAATAATGAATATTACTATATAGACGATGTATTGGTTGAGGGAACTCCATCTGAGTGTCCCGGAAAATTAGATTTTGAATTTTATGATTTGGTGCCGACTGGTGCATCAGTAGATAATATTCCAACCACAGGAGCATTAAATACAGGTCAATTTTCTAGCTTTGATGTTAATGCCTTACAAAACCAAGAAGATCCAGGTGATACAGATAGTTTTTCAATTCGTTATACTGGTAAAATAGATATTACAACAGCTGGATCATATACTTTTTATACAACCTCCGATGATGGGTCAAAACTATTTATTGATGGAGTAGAAATAGTGAATAATGATGGTAATCATGGATCGCAAGAGCGACAAGGAACTGTCACCTTAACAACTGGCTTGCATGATATCGAGATTTTATTTTTTGAAAATGGAGGAGGTTCAAACCTATCAGTTCAATATCAAGGGCCATCAATAACAAAACAAAATATACCTTTTTCTATACTGCATGGTACATGTACAGGTTTACCGGTTGCAGATGAGCCACCAGTACTAACGGCAACAGGTGATCAAATATTTTGCCCTGGCGGTTCAATTCCTGTGGCAGAGACTATCAGTATTAGCGATCCAGACGACACAACGACTAATGCGGTTTATATACAAATTTCCAATGGTTATGTTAATGGCGAAGATCTTTTGACACTAACGGGTACACATCCTAATATCACTGCTAGTTGGGATGCTACACAAGGTAAAATAATACTAACAGGACCCGCAACATATACAGAATTTGAAACTGCAATTTTGGCTGTAGAATACTCAAGTTCTGGGGTTCCTACCGGTTCAAGGCAGTTTTCTATTACCGTAGGTGTGCCAAATTATTTACCGAGCACAGGCCACTATTATGAATATGTTTCAGATTTGGGAGTTACTTGGACAGATGCCAATGTCGCTGCCAATGCAAGTACATATTATGGTCTTCAAGGTTATTTGGCAACTTTGACCACACAAGATGAGTCAGATTTTTCTGGAACGCAGGCATTAGGAACCGGATGGATCGGAGCAACGGATACAGCTGTAGAGGGGGAATGGAGATGGGTAACAGGACCAGAGGCAGGTACGCTTTTTTGGAATGGCGCTGCAGCAGGAACAGAGATAACCTATGCTTTTTGGAATGCTGGGGAACCTAATGATTCTGGTGGTGAAGATTATGCACATATAACTCATCCTAACATCAATCCAAATGGATCATGGAACGATTTGCCAAATGCAGGCGGAGGTGGTGACTATCAACCACAAGGCTATGTGATAGAATATGGGGGTACATCAGGCGACCCTTCTCTAAACATTACAGATGTAACTACTATTACTATAGATAATATAGCGCCCACAGCTAGTAATCCAAGCCCAATTACAGTTTACTGTACGAGTGATATACCAGCTGCTGATATAACGGTGGTAACTGATGAGGCTGATAATTGTACAGTAAATCCAACGGTAACTTTTATAAGTGATGTAAGCGATGGTGGTACTAATCCCGAAATAATTACAAGAACATATAGAATTACAGATGATAGTGGTAACAGTACTGATGTAACCCAAACAATAAACGTTAATACTGTTGTTATTGCAGGGCAACCTTCTAATCAAAGTGTTATAATTGGAAATGATGGTATTTTTTCTGTCACCGCTAACAATGCAGATACCTATCAATGGCAGTTGAGCACAAATGGAGGAGTCAGTTTTAACAATTTAACAGATGGTTCTGAATATTCTGGAACCCAGTCAACAGCATTGACAACTATTAAGCCAAATGTAGATAAAAACGGCTATATTTTTAGAGTTATTATATCCAATTCTTCGGGTGTTTCATGTATACCTGTTGAATCAAATGCGGTCGTTTTGACAACTTTGGTAGATTCTGTAATTACCAATAGAAGAATAACTTACCGAACAAAGAAAAATTAGAATTACTTCATTTTTTATTTTAATATATAGATTTTTATTGTGTGTTTTAACGATTAAAAATCCTTGTAAATTCTTAGAAATTGCATGAAAATTAGAACTTATCAGACTACCTTATTTAAATTTTTATTTGTTTTTTTATTACCCAATATTTATTGTTTTTTCAATTTTATTTTTTATGAATTGACTCGTATAAGGGCATTAAAATCAATGGCTCTTCGATAAAGCGTACATGTAATTTTTTCTTATTTTGATAATCCTTACCTCATGTTTGTCTACCTATATGGTGTAAATATCTCTCTACACAACATTTATTTTAGGGTGCACTACTTATAATTAATATTTGTGTATTGTGATTACTAGTGATCCGTCTTGTTTAAAAATAATCGGAACTATATGGTAACCACAACTTGAAAAACCTATATGACCAAAGAATTTTTGAAGGTGGAATTGAATATTAAAAGTATGAAGAGTCAAACTACTACAACCCTAGGTAAAACTATTAGATCACTAATGGTATTATTTGCTTTACTGTTGTCAGGCATTTCTATAGCACAAACCACAGTAACATTAGAAGATCAATGTAATTGTGAAGTTTTACAAGGAACCGATGTTTCTGCAGCAGGAGCACTTACACCTGCCGGAGCAGATTTAGGTGATTTATATGTCAATACAAATACCGGGATTATTTACTATTGGAATGGAACAACTTGGGAGTTGACATCAACAGATAATCAGCAATTACAAAATTTCACTTTCGATATAAATACAAATATCTTATCTCTAGAAATAGAGAATGGGAATACAATAACTGTAGATTTAGCTTCTTTAGATAGAACTGCTGCTGAAATAGATTACGACAATACGACATCATTGTTAACTGCAACAAATGTTCAGGAAGCGATCGACGAGATCAATTCCGCAGCTGGAACAGTTGCTTTGGTAGATAATTTGGATGGCACGTATACCTTTACGAATGCTGCCGGGGTACCAACAACAATAACCGATACATCGATATCAACAATGTCTGCTCCTGTGAACGGAGTATACACATATACTGATGAAACTGGAGCTGTACAGACGATAGATACGAATGCGATATCGAATCCTTACGACAATACGACATCATTGTTAACTGCAACAAATGTTCAGGAAGCGATCGACGAGATCAATTCCGCAGCTGGAACAGTTGCTTTGGTAGATAATTTGGATGGCACGTATACCTTTACGAATGCTGCCGGGGTACCAACAACAATAACCGATACATCGATATCAACAATGTCTGCTCCTGTGAACGGAGTATACACATATACTGATGAAACTGGAGCTGTACAGACGATAGATACGAATGCGATATCGAATCCTTACGACAATACGACATCATTGTTAACTGCAACAAATGTTCAGGAAGCAATCGACGAGATCAATGCCGCAGCGGGAACAGTTGCTTTGGTAGATAATTTGGATGGCACGTATACCTTTACAAATGCTGCCGGGGTACCAACAACAATAACCGATACATCGATATCAACAATGTCTGCTCCTGTGAACGGAGTATACACATATACTGATGAAACTGGAGCTGTACAGACGATAGATACGAACGCGATATCGAATCCTTACGACAATACGACATCATTGTTAACTGCAACAAATGTTCAGGAAGCGATCGACGAGATCAATTCCGCAGCGGGAACGGTTGCTTTGGTAGATAATTTGGATGGCACGTATACCTTTACGAATGCTGCCGGGGTACCAACAACAATAACCGATACATCGATATCAACGATGTTGGACAATGGCGACGGAACGTATACCTATACAGATGAAGCGGGAAATGTTAGCACAATTAATACTAACGGAATAGCTGTTAGCAACCTTGTTGCAGGTAACCGAATCGCGACGCTGACAGAGGCGGACGGTACAATTTCTGATATCAACGAAACGATAACTAGTATAGTGGATAACAATGATGGTAACGTTACTTTGGTCAATGAGGCCGGAGCAAGTGTGACCATTTCAAAATCAGATATCACAGCAAATCCTGATGGAACATATACGTTCACGAACAATGATGGTAGTGATGTCACGATAGATACGAACGGATTAGTAATCAACAATCTTGTTGCAGGTAATCGAATTGCAACATTGACCGAGGCGGATGGTACAATTTCCGATATCAATGAAACGATAACTAATATAGTGGATAACAATGATGGTAACGTTACTTTGGTCAATGAGGCCGGAGCCAGTGTGACCATTTCAAAATCAGATATCACAGCAAATCCTGATGGAACATATACGTTCACGAACAATGATGGTAGTGATGTCACGATAGATACAAATGGCTTGGTAATCAGCAACCTTGTTGCAGGTAACCGAATCGCAACTCTTACCGAGGCTGATGGAACCTTTTCCAATATTAACGAAACGATAACAAGTATAGCTGATAATAATGATGGAACAGTAACATTTACACGTGAAGATAGCAGTACACAAACTATTTCTAAATCTGCACTTACCGATAACGGAGATGGTACATTTACATTTAATAATGGAGATGGAACTCCAGTGTCCTTTGTTGGTACAGATGACCAAAATGCTACAGAAGTTAACCTGCTAATTCCGATAGATGTAGATGGAGATTTAGTTAATGAAACAACTGTAGAGGAAGCTATTGCAGATTTAGCAAATAGTAGTAGTGATAATCAAAACTTAACGGGGGCTAACTTAAACGGATTGAATCAACTCCAAATTGATATTGAAAGAGGTACTTCAACAAATGTAGATTTGTCATCTTTAAGTGAAACAGTAACAGCGGGTATAGGAGCGGTAACCGTAGTTGATGATGGTAACGGTAATTACACAGTAAATTCTACTGATACTGATGAAGATGAAACCAACGAATTAGCGGTACTAGCTTCAGGAGCTCCAAGTGCTAATGGTGTAAATACCGGTGATACCTATGTTGATACTGATAACGGTCAATTATATGCTTGGGATGGAATAACTTGGCAACAGGTTGGTGGTAGTGCAGCACCAGATGCTGACCCTGATCCAGAGAATGAATTATCTGATGTAACAATTGCAGGAACACTTTTAGAATTGACCAATCCTGCGCCAGGCGCGACAGGTGTAGACTTGGGCAATACGTTTGCTACAGATCAAGAATTGAGCGATGCCATTACGGCTAGTGAGCTTGCGGATGGAGACAAGGATGACCAAAATGAGATACAGGACTTGGCCTATAATCCTGCGACCCAGATATTGAACATAACCAATAACGGTTCTGCCACGGATATAGATTTGAGCGGATTGAACAACGCAGGTACGGATAATCAAGATTTGGAGCTGAACAACAGTACAAATATTTTGAGTTTAACCAATGATGCTACCCCAGTTGATTTAAGTGTTTATGCAAATGATGATACGAACGAGATTCAAGATTTAGAATTAACGGGAGATAATCTTACATTAACAAATGACCCAACTGCCACTGCCATCGATTTATCGGATTACAGGGAAACTGTAGTTGGTACGAACGATATTACGGTGAGCGATGACGGCAGTGGAAACTTTACTGTCGATTATTTAGATGGTGATAAGAGCGATACGAACGAAATTCAAAATGCTTCTGAAGTGAGTTTGGCAACACCAATTGATGTCGATGGAGATTCGGTAAACGAAACAACAGTTGAAGAAGCTATAGCAGATTTAGCGAATAGTAGTAGTGATAATCAGAATTTGACAGGTGCGACATTAAACGGGTCGAATCAACTTCAAATCGATATTGATAGAGGTAGTTCTACAAATGTAGATTTATCTTCCTTAAGTGAAACCGTAACGGCTGGTACAGGAGCTGTATCTGTTGATGATGATGGTAACGGTAATTATACTGTTAACTCTACGGATACTGATGAGGATGAAACCAACGAATTAGCAGTACTTGCCTCAGGAGTACCAATTACAAATGGTACAAATTCCGGTGATACATATATAGATACTGATACTGGGCAATTATATGCTTGGGATGGAACAACGTGGCAACAGGTTGGTGGGAGTGCAATACCTGGTGACGCTAGTGATACGAACGAACTTATCAGTTCATTTAGTGTAGTTGGGTCGAACCTTCGTATTACAGAGGCGGGTACTGATTTTGATTTGCCATTGAGTAGCATCAACACGGATGCCCAGACTATCGCATTAAACAACACAACGAACATCCTTACTTTAGGGAATGGAACAGCAGCGGATACGACAGTAGACTTGAGTGGTTATGTAAGTACTGATGATCAGAACTTGACCAGTG
>Ga0163216_100231_pt1 | contig 125449 bp, 82 predicted proteins | sample SynspAceP_FD_167610 | JGI IMG/M metagenome (GOLD analysis project Ga0163216, IMG submission 167610) | Saline lake microbial communities from Ace Lake in Antarctica - Synechococcus sp. Ace-P (Illumina Assembly) | ecosystem: Environmental > Aquatic > Non-marine Saline and Alkaline > Saline ... | reverse complement strand
GGGGCGACAGGTAACGGCGTCACTGACGCTGGATCGCTTGACCCAATGGAGGAGCCGTATGAGTTAAACGCTCGAGTACGGATCTGTGCGGGGGGCGGCTGGCAACAGCCGTCCCTACCGCGATCCTGGAAAAACCTCGGTCCTGGGGTCGGCGCACGCTTCCGTCGGATGAACCACAGAAATGACCTAATCGCGTCCAAACGTAGTTCGTAACAACCAAAAAATCTGCCACGCCAAGCTTTTCAACCCACCCAGCTTCAACCCACCCAGCTAATTGGGTGCCGCAAGTCTCCAAACGATTCGTTTCTGTTCAATGCTTGTATTTCAACCGTCTCCGTTGCGGGCGGGGCGCTGCGTAGCACTGCGAGCAAATGACTTGCAAGCTGCACGACCTGCTGGGATGAGGGGTTCGTGCGGTCCGGCCTGACCCGTTAGCCTGGAATCGATTATGCTACGGAAGTTCCCTCGACGCCGATTCTTTTCCCTTTCCACTCATTTGTTTTCATGTCAGATTCTGTCGAAACGATTGCAGAACGGTTGACCACGCATCTTCAATCGATCGGTAACCTGGTGGTGGCGTTCTCCGGCGGGGTGGACAGTAGCGTGGTGGCCGCGGCTGCGTTGCGAGCGGTTGCGTCACGAGCGGCTGCGTCACGAGCGGCTGCGTCACGAGCGGCTGGCGAACCGGGGTCGCTCCGGTGCATCGCGGTGACCGCCCGTTCCCCGTCGCTGGCGAGTTGGCAGGCGGACCTTGCCACCCGTGTTGCCGCCGAGATTGGAATCGAACATCGGTTCGTCGTTACCGATGAAATCGATCGACCGGGATATGTCCGCAACCAAACCGATCGCTGTTTCTATTGCAAACAAACGCTCTACGAATTTTTACAACCGATTGCGGACGCCCGGGATGCCGTGATCGTTTCGGGAACCAACGCCGACGACCTCGGTGACCATCGACCGGGAATCCGGGCCGGGGTCGACGCGTCGGTGCAAACGCCGTTGGCGGATCTCGGGATCGAGAAAGCGACCGTGCGTCAGATCGCCGAGTATTTCGAGTTGAGTAACGCGGACCTGCCTGCGTCGCCGTGTTTGTCCAGCCGGATCGCCTACGGGGTTGAGGTGACGCCGGAGCGTTTAACACGGATCGACGCGGCCGAATCCTGGCTCCGTGATCGTGGGATGACTGAACTGCGTGTGCGGTTGCACGAAGGGGAGCTGGCGAGAATCGAAGTCCTGCCGGAGGAACTTTCGCGGGTTGTTTCAATGCAGCAAAAAGACGGTCTCGCGGAGGCATTTCTTGCAATGGGTTTTCGAAACGTGACGTTGGATCTTCGCGGGCTGCGTAGCGGCGGGATGAATGAGGGACTCGTTACGTTGTCAGTCCACCGACCCACGGCGCAGGTGAACCATTCATGAACGAATTAGTCGGATGTCGTTTAGGAGATTTTCAGGTTCTCCGTCGGCTCGGGAGTGGCGGGATGGCGGACGTTTACGCGGCGCGTCAACTGTCGTTGCAACGCGACGTCGCGTTGAAAGTATTGCGTTCGGTCACTCGTAACGACGACGAGAGTTTGAAACGGTTTCGGCGTGAGGCGCAAGCGGCGGCTCGTCTGAATCATCCTTCGATCGTGCAGATCTATGATTTCGGCGAAGTCGATGGGGTCCATTACATTGCCCAAGAACTCGTCGACGGGATCAATCTCAAACAGGCACTCGATCACGAGGGGATGTTCTCGATCGATCAAGCCGTCTCGGTGTTGCGAGGTGTTGCCGGGGCACTCGTTGTCGCTCATCAGAGCGGTGTCACCCACCGGGATATTAAACCGGAAAATATCATGCGGGGCGTGGGCAACGCGATGAAGGTGACGGATTTCGGGTTGGCTCGGATGCTGACGCAAATCGATTCGAGCACGGCGAACCTGACGCGTGCGGGTTTGACGTTGGGAACGCCGCGATACATGAGTCCCGAACAAATCCAAGGGCACACCGTCGACGCGCGGTCCGATTTGTATTCACTCGGCGTGACGATGTATCACCTGCTCACCGGGTCGCCGCCCTTTGACGCGGAGGAACCGCTCGCGCTCGCGATCAAGCACCTGCACGAGACGCCGCGTCCGATCGATCATGTCCGGGGCGCCGCCGATTTGCCGCCGTGGCTGGTTTCGCTCGTGATGCGTTGCCTGCAAAAGAGCCCGGATGCGAGGTTCGATTCGGCGGCGGATTTGTTGGACGTCGTCGATGCCCATGACTCGTCGGGTGCGAGTGCAAGCGGATCATCGATCGAATCGTTGCGAAGTCGCAGCGTAGTTTCCGCTGGAAAATCTGCTGAAAACAAAGACATCTCCGGTGCAACGGATGGTCAACCGACTCGCGACGGTTCCTCGTCGACGGTCAAAACCGGTTCGGAACCCACGATCGAACTCGGCGTCAGTTCGGTCACGTTGGAATTGCAGCGGGCAACCGACACGGTCCGGCATCAGACCAACCGCCGCGTGCGTCGCCGGCGAGTGGGGATCGTGGCGGTGATGACGCTCAGTCTTCTCGGGGCGATCGGCGGCGTGATGGCCGCGAACCGTTCGCGTCCAGAATCGATCAGTCAGGAGCTGCGCGGTCCGTTGGTCGCCCAAGCCGATACGATTGGACAACAGTACCTGATCGCGTTGACCCGCAACGACGTCCCGGCGTGGCGAGCGGTGTTGGATTATCCGGCGGAATCTGGATCGCCCGCGACCGAGTATTATCATAAAGCGAAACTGCAGTTCGCGCGATTGTTGATCGAGCAGCGTCAATTGCCGGCGGCGTCCGAGTTGCTCAACGAGTTGCAGCGATCCACGTCCGTCAAACCGTTGTACTTAACCCTCGCAATGGTCCACCGGCACACGATCGCAACGCAGGCGGGTGACGATCGCGAAGCTTCTCGTTTGAAGACACAAATCCTGGACAATCTCACTCAACTGACGGTTGAGAATCCCGCCGATGCCGAGCTGTTCCGCCGTGTGGTTCCGGAGCAGGAACGTTTGTCGCTAGGATTGCTGGACTAAGTCCGGATCCTCCTGCCTTGGGAGGGTGGCGTTGACATGGTAAGTTGCGGGGGAAACTGATTTCACGTTCTTTCCAAAGTGACCCTATGTCGATCGACACCTACGCAATCTGCCCCTGCGGTAGCGGCAAAAAAATCAAATTCTGCAAGTGCAAGGATTCCGTCCACGAACTCGATCGGGTTCTGACGATGGTCGAGGGCGGCCAACTCGTGCCCGCCTTGGACCGCTTGTCGTCCATCCTGGAACAACACCCCGACGCGGCATGGGCGCTGGCGATTCGAGGCCGGTTGTTGATGGATTTGCGGGAATACACATCGCTCAGAGAAAACGCCGAGCGTTTCAGCCGGTTGCAACCCTCCAACCCGCTGGCGCTGACGCAAAGTGCCGCTGCGGCAATGTTCGCCCAAGATCTCGGCAAGGCGACCGAACTGATGCTGGAGGCGCTCACCGAGAGCGGCCAAAGCGTCGATTCCTTCGTCCTAGACGTCGCCTCGCTACTGGCCTACGGCTTGGCCGGCAACGGCATCCTGTTGACCGCTCGGACTTACGCGACGCTGGCGTTCGTTTCCGAAGGTTACGAGGGGTCGAATATGGCCGCCAACGTGTTGCAACAAATCAACGCCGACCCGGCCGTCAACCACCTCGCCAAATTCGTGCCCGACTTGATCCCACGTCCCGACGACGTCGATTGGGCCGAACGCTACGACGAGGCGGCGTTGTTGATCGTCAGCAACAAAATCGTGTTGGCCGAAAACAAACTCGAATCGCTGCAACGGTCCGCACCGCTGCAACCCGCCGTGTTGTCCGGATTGTTGACCTGCGCGGTATGGCGTGGTGATTACGAGAAACAAATCAGCCTGCTCGAAAAACTATCGCAGTGCGAAAGTTTGTCGGCCGACGACCGCGCCCGTTACCTCGCCACCTCGTTCATCGTTGGTCCCGAACCCGGCCCCGTCGCGGTTGAAAAACGCACCCTGACGGCGGAAATCGACTCCATCGACGAGACCCTGATGGCGCTCTCGTCGCATAACCGGTTCGCCGATTTGCCGGCTGATTTCTTGCAACAACTTAAAGGCGAAAAAGAGATCGGACCTCGGGCCGCGTACCAATTGCTGGACCGCGACCCGCCCGCCGAGGAAGGCATCCCGAGCATCGATTTGGTCCCCGAATCGGTCGCTCTGGTGACGTTGTTCGGTCGCGAAACCGACCGCGCGGCGCGAGTGGAAGTCATCGGTGTGACGGCGCAAATGGAAACGATGGTACGCGAGTCTCTCGGTGCCGCCTTGCCCGGACTCGATTTCCAATCCGACAAGGAAGGCTCGTTGCCACTGAACTACATCGCCATGTCCCAACCCGGCGGTTTGAAAATCACGGATCCGTCAGCGTTCGAAAAACTCAGCCAGGATTTGTTTGCCGACCGGGCACTCGGCAAGCTATCGGAAACCAACATTCCCCTGCTCGACAACCGATCGATCAAGGACACCGCAGGCGACGATTCGACATGGTTGCAACGGGCCGCGATCATCCGGTACCTCGAAGGCGAAGACGGATTGATCTCGCGTGACGAAAGCCTGATCTCACGTTTGTGCGAGATCGCCGATCGTCCGGCACCCGAGCCGATCCATCCCACCGAAGAGGATGTCGAAAGCACACCGACGTATGACCTCAACCGGATCGACCCGAGCGGGCTCGACGCGGAAAACCTGGTCTACCTGATCCAACGGGCGCAGCAGGTTTCGGCGACCGTTTTGGGACGTCGGGCGTCACGTCAATTGATCGCGATGGATTTACCCGGCGAGGGTGAATTGCAAGGTGCGAAACTGCTCGGTTACTCGTTCCTGATGCAGAACGCGATCAACTCGGACGAGGCAATCGAGAGTTTGGAAGCGGCCAAAGCGTACGCGGCGAGCAACCGTTTTGCCGCCCCGTCACTGCTGCTCGCCGAACTGCCGCTGCGACTGCGCCGCAACGAAGGCGAGAAGTTCCAAGAGTGTGTGCAGGCGATCATGAAAGACCACGGTCAGGATCCCGAGATCATGGGCCGTTTGCAGCAAATACTCGTCCAATTCGGATTGGTTCGTCCGGACGGGACACCGGTTCAACGTCGAGGCCCCGCCCCGGCGGCCAATAGCGGTGGATTGTGGACGCCCGACGGGGGCTCGTCCGCACCGGCTGCGGCCGCCGGCGGACAACCAGAATCCGGGGCCGCCGCGCCGAGCAAGTTGTGGGTCCCGGGAATGGATTGATCGCTCGAAAAAACGCATGATCCAACCACCCGTACCGGACGAACACTGGATGCAACTCGCCGTCGATGAGGCCATCGGCGGTCTCGGTCGCGTCGAGCCGAATCCGATGGTCGGGTGCGTCATCGTGCGTGACGGGCGAGTGATCGGACGCGGGCATCACGAGTCCTTCGGCGCCGCTCATGCCGAGATCAACGCCCTCGCCGATTGTGCTCGGCGAGGGAAGTCGCCCGCCGGGGCGACCGCCTACGTGACGCTCGAACCGTGCTGTCATTTTGGGAAAACGCCTCCCTGTGCCGAGAAATTAATCGACGCGAAAATCGCTCGCGTCGTCGTTGCCGTTGTCGATCCGTTCGATCAAGTCGACGGTGGCGGAGTCCGGCGATTACGCGGCGCCGGCATCGAGGTCGTCACCGGGGTCGGCGAACCGGCCGCGACGTCGCAGCTCGCCGCCTATTTGAAACGAGTCCGAACAGGACGCCCGTGGGTGATCGCGAAATGGGCGATGAGTCTCGACGGACGGATCGCGACCGCATCGGGGGAGAGCCAGTGGATCACGGGTGAATCGGCCCGGCGAGAGGTTCATCGACTCCGCGGACGCGTCGACGCGATCGCCGTGGGGATGGGAACCGTCGTCGCCGACGATCCGTTATTGACCAATCGCGAGGGCGGGCCACGGACGCCGGCCCGCATTGTTTTCGCCCGCACTCGACTACCCGATCGCAACCGGCGTTTGGTACAGACGGCATCGCAAACGCCGGTGTGGGTGTTCGCCGGGCCGGAAATTCCCGAGTCGCGTCGGCGCGAACTCACCGATCAGCATGTGCATGTTTTGCCGCTGCGTTCGACCAATCGTATCGAGATGGTCGACGAGGCGTTGCAACATTTAGGCAGCGACGAAAACCCCAGCGGTGTGCCGTTGACCCATTTGATGTTGGAAGGCGGCGGCGAGTTATTAGGCAGCTTCGCGGCGGCCGGCCAAATCGACGAATGCCACGTTTACCTCGGCGGAAAATTGATCGGCGGACGCAGCGCCCCCGGCCCCGTCGGCGACCCCGGAATCGAAAAACTTTCGCTCGCCAACGAATTTCAAGTCGAGAGTCTCGAATCGTTCGACAACGACGTGCGAATCATCTACCGAAAGATTGGAGGACCATGGTCCACCAATCTAGTTCCCTTCAATCACTTGGCCGTCGTTACGGGCGGTCAGACGTCCGAGCAAATCCGTTGAGATGGCCGTGTCGAACGTGCGAACGCTGCCATCGGCGAAGACGAAATTCACGCCGCCCACGTGATAACTGCCGAAGTTATTCTGAAACGAATCGGTCGGCGATTTGGCGAGCGGGTACCCCGGGCCGCCGCAGCGTGAAAAATTCCCTGGATGGTCGCCGTTGTAAATCGCTCCGTCCTCCGGAGCGATTCCGATTCGCGTGGGACGCACGTGTTTTTCGCCGACGATGATCGTGTGGCTTGTCCCGTCGGTGATACTTGCGAACGTCGTGCGGCTCTTCCACTGGACGAGTTCCGCGCCCGGCGGCGCGTACCATCCCGCCGGCACGGTCGCCGGCTCGGTTTCCCCCTCACCCATGATGAACGCTCCGTTGGACGTGATCCAATTCCAAACGCCGGGCGGTCCGTGGCCCGCCGAGCAGGCGTAATCGCTGACCACACCGCGAACATGACCGCTGGTTTCAAACGGCGAAAGAATGTCGTCGCCCTGCGTGCTCAGGATTTTGCCGTCGCGACGTGACGGGCAAAAGTACATCGGGATCGGCGTCTCACGGGCGATGTCGCTTTGGTCGTAATACTTCAGCCGGTCATCCCACTGCTCCGGCAGCGCCGTTTGTTCCATGAACGGCAAAATCAAAAACGCCCAACTTTGAAAGTGATCGTAATTCCGGCTCGGCGGCAACACTTTGTACTGGCTCTCGAAATTCTGGACCGCCAAACCGACCTGTTTCAAGTTATTGGTACATTGGGTTTGCCGAGCCGTTTCTCGCGACGCCTGAACGGCCGGGAGCAACAACCCGATCAAGATCGAGATGATCGCGATCACAACCAGGACTTCGACGAGCGTGAAGGCGCCGCGTGATCGGCGAGCCTCGTGTTGGCGAACGGCCATCGCAGTCTCGGGGTTGAAAGTAAAACAGAGCACCGGAAAGACTCCTAAAAAAAGTTCACACAGGCGAAAAGAAAAAAGATAGAATTTGGGCCATGACTATGTTTTACATCAAAACGGACCTCTCGGTGGCGGGCCCTTTCACAGGAATCGAAATTCGGGAAGCCACGTTGGCCGGGATCGTCCGTCCGGGCTCGCTTTTGAGTCATTGCGACAACGGCTCCTGGGTTGCTGCGGCCCATGCCGGATTGTTTTCCGAAAAGGGCACCGCACTGCCGCATCCCGCCGGCACCCCCGTGCCCACGTTTCAGACGCGTGGCATGCCGGGCGCGTTCATGGGCCCGTTCAAATTACGCGAGCTGATCGGATTCGCCTGCCAAGGTATGATGCCACCGGGGACGGAGTTACAGAGCGATCCGTCACGCCCATGGATTCGGATTTCCGGGACGGGAATCTTGCCGGCGTGTTTGCGTGGCGAGCTGGTACGAATCGATGCGGCTGGGAAATTGGTGCTGCGGACGGTCATTCCCCACGACCTCGACGAACGCCGCGAGCAACTTCGAACACTGCTCAGTCCGATCGACCGGGCGAAACAAATCCGAGCCACCGGCGCGACCGCCGCCCCACTGACGTCCGATGCCGGTCGCGAAAAAGGCACGATCGAGCACCCCGAAACCGATTCGCCGAACGCCGACGCCGGAGACACCTCGTCACCCTCACACGCCGTTGGCCCGCCACCGCGACCGCAGGTCACCCGAAATGAAGCGTTCGGTGTCGGCGGCTCGCCTCAACCGGCGAGCAAGGACAACAACACAAACCGCCGCCGCAACCGTGGCCCCGGGGTGGTGACTCGATTGCGGAGCGGATTTCACCAGCGAATCGGGCGGCACGTCCGACCTCAAATTGCCGCCGCCGTGCTGTTGCTCGTCGGCTGCGTGATCGGTTTGCCGGTCGGATACACCGCGTACAAAAACAGGCCCTTGCCGCAACAGAACATCGTCGGCAATTGGGTCGATGAAACGAGCGACGAATCCGAAACCAGCCTCCCCCGGTTCGGAATTCGGTTCACCGAAACCGGTCAATGCGTCCTCATGAATCGGACCGGATCGTCTTGGAGCGGTGATTTCGAGTGGACCCAACGCGATGATCAACGCAGCGGTTTTCATCCCGACGGCAAGGTCACGATCGAGTACGAAACGCCCGCGTCCGGGCACGAGGAAGACGTCGTGATGCCGTCGGACGGGCACCTGCGTCTGGGCGGTTTTGTGAAAGATCCGCCACAGCTCGATGGACAACCGGTTCGCGATTTGTTCGTCCGCCGCGAGGGCGGGCGGTTGAGCGTCGGGTATGTCACGTCGGCTCGCTGGGTCGATGGCGAACGTCAATTGCGCGCCGCTTGGGTTCATACCCGTGCCGCCATGCCGACGGCGGTGTCGGTCGCCGATACACTCCGTGACGTACCCGAGGAATCACCCGACGAGGGCGTTTTGAATTCGCACATCTTGCCCATCCGCAGCGCCGTCGACGCCGCCGCGACCGGTCGTGAATTCGATCACCACGGCAAACGAACGTTCCGCCACGGATGTCTGACGTTTTCCAAACAAGTCGACACGGGATTCCTGCTCGATCGTTTCGGCGTCGCCGACGAAGCCCGAGTGCTGCACGATTTCGAGAAACCCCACTGCGTTCACGGCCCGCCGATGGACGATGTCGTGTTGTTGCAATACGGCGAAATCGGTTTCGTCGTCGATCCCGCCGGGCACGTCGTGTACCTATCCCACGATCAGACCGGTCGGTAGGAAATCGGGCGGCTGTGAGGCAAATTTCATACTCGGACGGAACCACTGTCCCGTCGGGGTGACCTTTGCGACAAGCGGTTATGAAATTGCTCGCTCGGGACAATGGTCCCAAGCTACGAAACATTGTAAAACGCTTTTTAAAAACGCTTTGCAACGTTTCCTCCCAATCTGGACTTCCCCACCCGGCCCTCGCCGAATCGGGATGGCGTTCTATACTGGCGCCTCACGCTGCGAAATCGCCTCCCGTTTGCCTCCTTCGACAGAACAATCTTCTTGCCCACCACACCCCCCACCAACTTCATCCCTCCCTACACATGGGGCATCGACATCGGCGGCACCGGCATCAAATGCGGATTGGTCGACCATGACGGCCACACCGTTGCCTACGAATCGATGCCGACGCAGGAACCCGACGGACCTCAGGCCGCTGTCGAACGTTTGGTGACGTTGATCAACGAGACCGAGCAACGCTGCGGCGTCGTCGGTCAGGTGCAACAGATCGGTATCGGATCACCCGGGCCGATGGATTTGCCCAAAGGTCTGCTCGTCGCGCCGCCGCAATTGCCGTCCTGGTGGAATTTCCCGCTCGTCGACGCCGTCACCAAGGCAACCGGCCGTCCCGTCGCCTTCCTCAATGACGCCAACGCCGCCGCGTTCGGCGAGTTTTGGTTGGGCGGCGGTTCCCAGGATTCATCCATGATCCTGTTGACCCTCGGCACCGGCGTCGGTGGCGGGATCATCATCGAGAATGAATTGGTCAACGGCGTCAACAGTTTCGGCAGCGAATGCGGTCACATTCTCATCGACTCGGCGCCCGACGCAGAGATCTGCGGTTGGGGCGGAGGACGCGGGGAACTCGAAGCCTACGCGTCGGCCACCGGCGTCGTTGGAATCGCCAAAAAACGTTTGCGAGACATCCCCGAGAGTCAGCTCTACCCCCATCTCAACGACGACTCCGAGCACGGCCCGTTGACGAGCAAACTCATTCATCACGCGGCACTTCAAGGCGACGCGCTCGCGATTTCGATCATCGACGACACCGCTCGCTGGCTCGGCATCGCCGTCACAACGCTGGTCCACACACTCGACCCTGGCAGCGTCGTCTTAGGAGGAGCCATGAATTTCGGAGGCGCGGATTGCCCGGTCGGCCAACGGTTCATCGAACACATCCGTGACGAGTTCCGACAACGGACTTTCCCCAACGTGTTCGCAGGCACTCACATCGATTTCGCCACGCTCGGGGGACACGCCGGCTACCTTGGCGCCGCGGGCTACGCACAGCGTCTGGCAGTTGGCGGTTAGCTTTTGGCGGTTAGCTTTTGGCGGTTAGCTTTTGGCGGTTAGCTTTTGGCTTTTGGCTTTTGGCCTGACGTAGGCCGGACCAAGCCGCTTCGACGCCGATCCGGCATTCCCTGAATCAAACATCAACTCGCAAAGAACATTTTTGCCGGATGGGCGTCGTAAAAACTCCGTCATCCGGCCAACTCCCAACTCCCAGCTCCCAACTCCCAACTCCCAACTCCCAACTCCCACCTCCCAACTCCCAACTCCCAACTCCTAGCTCCCAGCTCCCAACTCCCAGCTCCCAGCTCCCAGCTCCCAACTCCCAGCTCCCAACTCCCAACTCCCTCCATGTCGCAGACACAAAACATTCGTAACTTCTGCATCATCGCGCACATCGATCATGGCAAGAGCACGCTCGCCGATCGGTTGCTCGAAGAGACCGGGACGGTGTCGTCGCGTGAGATGAAGGCTCAATTGCTCGACGATTTGGCGCTCGAACGACAACGTGGTATCACCATTAAAGCACGCGCAGTTGCGATGAATTTCCGGAGAGGCGATACGACGTATCAACTCAATTTGATCGACACGCCCGGTCACGTCGATTTCCAATACGAGGTCTCCCGGTCGCTGGCGTGTTGCGAAGGCGCGTTGTTGCTCGTCGATGCGTTCCAAGGCGTCGAGGCGCAAACGATGGCCAACGCGTTCGCCGCGATGGAACACGACCTGCTCATCATCCCCGTCATCAACAAAATCGATCTCATTCATGCGCGGCCCGATGAGGTCGCCGAGGAAATGATGAACTCGCTCGGCACTGATCCCGACGACTGCGTTCGCGTCAGTGCGAAAACCGGACTCGGTGTCGCCGGACTCATCGACACCATCATCGATCGCATCCCGCCACCGACCGGTGACCCCGAGGCGACGTGTCAAGCGATGGTTTTCGATTCCAACTACGACGATTTCCGCGGCGCGATCACCTACATCCGTGTCATGCAGGGCACGATCCGGACCGGTCAAAAGATCCAGTTCCTCCGTACCGGCACCGCGCACGATGTCATGGAAGTCGGCCAATTCGCACCCGCCCGTTCGCCTCGCAAGGAACTTTCGGCCGGTCAAGTCGGTTACCTGATTTGCAACATCAAGAATCTCGGCGACGTCCACATCGGCGACACGGTCACGGACACCGGAAAACACGCCGCACCGGCGCTGCCCGGGTACGATCGCCCCCAACCGATGGTTTATTGCGGGTTGTTCCCGAGCGACGGTCAAGAGTTCACGGACCTGCGTGATGCGCTCGAACGACTCGCCGTCAACGATCCGAGTTTCGAGTTCGAAGCGGAAACCAGCGATGCACTCGGGTTCGGGTTCCGTTGCGGGTTCCTCGGACTGTTGCACATGGAAATCATTCAACAACGGCTCGAACAGGAATCCGATATCGATCTCGTCCAAACCGCACCGAACGTGACGTACGAGATCACGACCAAGAAAGGCGAAACGCTCAAGCTGCACAAACCGCAGGACGTTCCCGACCCAGGCAACATCGAGGAGTTTCGTCAACCGATCGTCAAGTGCAGCATCATCGTTCCGGAGGAGTACATCGGCGCGGTGATTAAATTATGTCAAGAACGACGCGGCATCCAACGCGGGCAAGAGTACATCGGCGCCGGACGCGCGATGATCACCTACAACATCCCGCTCGCCGAAGTCATCTACGACCTGCACGACAAAATCAAAAATTGTACTCGCGGTTACGGGACACTCGATTACGAAATGGTCGGTTACGAACCCGCCGACCTTTGCCGACTCGACATCATGGTCAACGGCAACAAAGTCGACGCGTTGTCAGTGGTATGTCACCGTGGCGATGCCGACCGCCGAGGCCGTGCGGTCGCGAAACGTTTGAAAATCGAGATCGAACGGCACATGTTCGAGGTCGCCGTCCAAGCCGCGATCGGCAGCCGCGTGATCGCTCGCGAAACCGTCCCGGCGATGCGGAAAAACGTGACAGCCAAGTGCTACGGCGGCGACATTTCTCGCAAGAAAAAATTACTCGCCAAACAAAAGGAAGGCAAGAAACGGATGAAGGCCATCGGCAACGTGGAAATCAGCCAAAAGGCGTTCATGGCGGTGTTGAGCAGCGGCGACGATTGAACGATGCCGCCGACCACGATCGTGGTCAATCAAGGTCGCCGGGGTTGGTGCCCCTCCTGCGCAGCTTGCAAGTGCTTTGATTGAAACGCGACGACGTCCCCCTCCCGTGAGAGACTGTTGCAATACAAGCCCGACATCACGATCGCGTGATTGATGTGCAATCCGTCCGCACGCTCGACGCCGAGATCCAACGTCTCACGACTGTCGAGAATTTTTGGCGGTAACTCGCCGTTGATCGGCAATTCGATCGCTAACCACTCGGTCAACTCCGCCTGCGAGATCGGATCCGAATGCTGCCGAGTCGCTTCGTTGGGTTCGCCCAACCGAACCACCACGATCAACTGCTCCTCCTGCTGCCGAAATACCAACGCATACATCCCACGATCAGGATCGGTGATGGTTTGCAAATGGCCGCCCGATAACAAACCGGTCTCGATGAAACGCCGGCGAGTTCGGATCAATTCGCGGTACCACGTTCGCATCGCCGGGTTGCCTTCGTGGACCGGGCCGATTTGTGCCGAGTGGAACGCGGACTCGTCCGTCGGCAACACGCCGTCGGACCAATCGTGTTGCGGGTAATCACGGCGCCGCCCCTCGACAACAGAGTGACGAAGTCCCTCGTCTTCGAAATCGACGAAGAACGTGAACGGTTTCTCGCTGGCGAACTCCTCGCCCATGAACAACATCGGAATCGCCGGGTACAGAATCAACAACGAGGCCGCAGCGGCTTGCGTCTCCGGTGCAGTGAGTTGATGCAGGCGTTGACCGAGCGGATGGTTGCCGATGAAGTCGTGGTTTTGGATGCAGTACACGAGACTCGACGTGTCGACGCGAGTAATCGAGTCGGAGTTAAGCGGTTCGTTCACGGCGTTCTCCTCACGCCCACGATCACCGCCGACGTCGCCTGCAAAAACGAAACCTCGATGCACGGCGCGTGATAAATCCACATGCGGCTCATACGTCCGAACCGTCAATTGATCCTGCGACCGAATGCACGCAAACAACGCGTGCGCGAAATCGTCACCCCACTGCGCATCGAACCCGCACCCGCCCTGGTCGAGCGGCACGGTCATTGTCGAATCGTAAACGTTCGTTTCGGCGATCAACCAAATTCGACGCTTGCAATCGTGCGACCACTGCCGCACCTCTCGCCCGAACTGCCGTGTGATGTGTTCGTCGCTGTCGTCTTTCATACAGTGGATCGCATCGACGCGCAGACCGTCGAGGTGATACTCGTCGAGCCAATGGATCGCGTTATCGATCACGAACCGGCGGATCATTACCGACTCCGGACCGTCATCAAAATTCGGGCTGGCGCCCCAGGGCGTGTGATGTCGGTTTGAAAAATAGTTACCCAGGCTGCCCCAGTAATTGCCTTCGGGGCCGAAATGGTTGTAGACGACATCGAGAAAAACGTGCAGACCGCGAGCGTGAGCCGCATCGACGAATCGCCGCAAATCCTCGGGCGTGCCGAGCGAGTTCATCGGCGCGAACCAGTGCGTTGCGTCGTAACCCCAATTCCATCGCCCCGGACACTGAGCGATCGGCATCAACTCGATCGCGGTCACACCGAGATCGACGAGTTCGTCGAGCCGATCGATCGCTGAGAGAAATGTCCCCTCGGCGGTGAACCCGCCGATGTGCAATTCATAAATCACCAACTCGTCGATCGACTCCGCTCGTGGCGTGTCGTCGTGCTGCCACGGGAATTGGGGGTACACCACGGCCGAGCGTCCATGAACGCCTTCAGGTTGGCTGCGCGAGGCCGGATCGGCAACGGTTGGTCGATGATCGATCGCGGCGGTCGGTGGGAGGCCGAGTCGAAATTGATAGAGGGTCCCGAGCGGACAATCGGTGACTCGTGAGATGAAATTTCCGCTACCGTCGCCGTCCATTTCGATTTTGCGATTGGAATCATCACTCGAATCGGGCGTCTGGATCTCCAGCGTCACGGCATCCTGTGCCGGAGCAAAGATGCGAAACTCGGTTTCATTGCAACCCGTCGGCACCGCTCCCCACTTCTCACGTCCTCCCGCGGCGTTCGCATCCGCTAATAACCATCCGAACCACCGGAGTCCTTCGAGCACACCGGCGGTGCAGGGCTTCGTCGCCAAGAACAATCGATCTTGCCAACCTTGATTCGCATGAGCCTCGTCGACGCGTGCCGCCAACGCCCGGTCCGCGTTGGCGACGACAACGGCGCGGTATCCGGCGACGAGTGCGGCGTAGTCGTTCCCGGAATCGCCACAAAACACGATTTCATGGTTCTCGTATCCATGAGTCTTGCACCACCAATCCAACGCAAAGGCTTTGGAAACGCCTTTGGGAAGAACGTCCACAAGCCCGTCGCCGGTGAAGGGGTCGACGCTACTAATGATCCCGTAGGTCAGGTTTTCGGTTTCCAAATAGTCTTCGGCGGCGGCGTGGGATGAACCCAACCATTCCGCAGGCACGTAATAGCTGAGCTTGTGTCTGGCCTGTTTCTCGGGTTCTTGAATCCGAAAATGTTCAAAACCGGCGATTTCTTGACGGACACGCTCCACGTCGGTTTCGCCCACGATGGCATCCAAACGGAGGTCGTATTCCACGCTGCGACGGTAGCACGCGGCGAGCGATTCGGGCGTCAGTGTTTCAGCGCCTTTCGCCTTGTTTTCCTCGCTTTTGCTCGCAATTCGTTCGTAGACGCTGACGCCGACGTCGCACAGAATCCAATCGGGTTCCGGCAACCCATCGGTCAAGATCGCGTCGAGCACGAACTCAAAATGGCGACCCGAAACGTAGACGAGTCGCAACCCGCCGTCGGTCGCGTGGCCTCGGATTTGCTCCAGCGCCTCCACTGAATCTTTTTCATCGCTCATCGGGATGAAGGTGCCATCGAGGTCGGTTGCGAGAACGCGCGGTCGGTGCATTGGTTTCGTCAAAACAGAAATCCTTCAGAGTCGTTCAATCGTTGGTAGTTCGTCGTCGAGTCAGGAGTTGAGTCGACGGTCGGTCCGGTTCGCTCAGCGAGAGTGCTCAGGTATGCTAGGTTGGAACTGAATCCGTTTGCCACGTAAAGGAGCCTCAGCAAGATGCCTGCCACACCCGCCGCCATCGTCGTAGGGGAAGTACTGTGGGATTGTTTTTCGGAAGCAGATGGGGGTCGTCGGATTCTCGGCGGGGCACCGCTCAACGTGGCTTGGAATCTCGCCGGTCTCGGCCTCGATCCGATCTTCGTTAGCGCCGTCGGTGACGACGAACTCGGTCACGAAATCATCGAGCGGATGCGTTCGTTCGGAATGACCACGTGCGGGATCGCGGTCCTGCCAGGGGTCACCACCGGGACTGTGCAGGTCACGTTGGACAAGGGTGAACCACAATACGAGATCGTCCGCGATGTCGCCTGGGACCAAATCCCGATGCCGACGCACGAACTATCCGAGGCGATCAGTGAAGCGATGGCGGTGGCTCATCGTGACGATCATCCGGCACTGCTCTACTACGGTTCGCTAGCGTGTCGTGACGTGCGATCGCGTGACACGATCACACGGATTCGCGACACAATGTTGGGTGACCCGATTCGGTCGAGCGTGTTCTTTGACGTCAACCTCCGTGCCCCACATTACGATCGGGAAACACTCAACGAACTTCGCCGCTCGGCCTCGGTCATCAAACTGAACTTAAACGAACTGAGTCAGTTGTCCGATGATGCCGAGCGATCGCAGGCAGGAGAGGATGGTTCGTTAGACGAATCGCATCAAGCGGCGAAACGAACGATCGCGGCGGGGCGTGCGTTTGAAGCGGACCCAGATCAAGTGCCATTGTCCGGTTTGCTGGTAACGCTCGGTGCCGACGGCGCGTTGGTTTACACGCCGGGATGCAACGAGCCCTTGCGAGTCCAATCGCCACAGCCCGAAACGATGCAAGACCCGGTCGGCGCTGGTGACGCGTTCGCCGCCGTCATGATGCACGGCATTTTGACCGGGCGTCCGTTCACCCGCTCGTTGCCCGATGCGGTCGCGTTCGCGTCGAAGGTCTGCTCGCTCGCCGGGGCCACGTGTGACGATCGCAGTTTCTATCGTTTGCCGTCGTCGTAAGTGCTCCGCTTTGCTTACGGCCTCATCGACGCTGCGTCGTGATTACCGCGTCGGGAAGACTCCGGCGTGAATTTTTCTTTGTGAACGTTTTCTACTCACACCTAACCAACTGATATGAAATCGCCTTCCACCGACGGCCTCCGAATCACCCTGCTCAGCCTCCACGGGTTGGTCCGCGGTCATGACGCCGAACTCGGACGTGATGCCGATACCGGAGGCCAAATTAAATACGTGATCGAACTCGCTCGGGAACTCGCCACCCGGGACGAAGTCGGTTCGGTCGAACTCGTCACACGTCAATTGATCGATGATCGCGTCGGCCCGGACTACGCCCAAGTCGAAGAGCACTTGTGCGACAAAGCAAAGATCATTCGTGTTCCTTTCGGACCGCGACGTTACTTGCGAAAAGAGGCGTTGTGGCCTTACCTGGAAACCTTCATCGACCAAATGCTCGGTCACTACCGGCGGACCGGTTTACCGGATTTGATCCACGGACATTATGCCGACGCCGGGTACGCGGGCGCCCAATTGGCGAGGATGTTGCACATTCCCTACGCGTTCACCGGCCACTCGCTCGGCCGCGTCAAACGGGAAAGGTTGCTCGCGTCGGCTTCCAAATCCAAGAACAAGAAAAACTCGCCCGAGGAACTCGAACGGAAGTTCAAATTCAAAGCCCGCGAAGAGGGCGAAGAGACCGCGCTGGAAACCGCTGCTCTGGTGATCACGAGCACCGGCCAAGAGGTCGAGTTGCAATACTCGCTCTACCATCACTACCAACCCGACCGGATGGAAGTGATCCCGCCGGGCGTGGATCTGACGAATTTTTATCCCGACGATCCGAAGGAACCGCTACCGCCGATCTACGACAAACTGCTGCCGTTTTTGCGTGAGCCGGAAAAACCGATGGTCGTCGCCATGGCCCGACCGGACGAACGCAAGAACCTGGAAATGCTGGTCCGCGTCTATGGCGAGAACCCACGAATGCAAGAGGCGGCCAACCTCGTGCTGGTAATGGGCGGACGCGATGACGTCCGTCAAATGCCGCCGTCGCAACGCAAAGTCATCACCAACGTTTTGCAATTAATCGACGTCCATAATTTGTACGGCAAAGTCGCCTATCCGAAGACTCACAAACCCGCCGACGTGCCGGATTTGTATCGGTTGACGGCCCGGCAAAAAGGCGTTTTCGTCAACCCGGCGATGACCGAACCGTTCGGTCTGACGCTGCTCGAAGCCGCCGCCAGTGGCGTGCCGATCGTCGCCACCAACGACGGCGGACCACGCGACATCATCGCCAATTGCCAAAACGGGCTGCTGATCGATCCCTTCGATCCGGAATCGATCGATCACGCGATCATGCGCTGCCTGACCGAACCGGAGGCTTGGCAAACCTGGTCCCAAGCCGGCATCGACGGTTCTCGCGAACACTACAGTTGGAAGAAACACGTCGACCGATACTTGCGAGACGTGTCGGAAATCATCGACACCTCGGCCCCGCCGGCGCTCTCTCAATCCGACAAGCGAACGAACAAACGGTTGCCCGAGTTCGACCGGATCATCATGACGGACCTGGACAACACTTTGACCGGCGACGATGAAGCGCTGCGAGATTTCATCGAGTTGATGAGCCACGCGGGCAAGGACGTCGGTTTCGGGATCGATACCGGTCGCTCGCTCGACGAGGCGATGAGTCTGATCAACGAACTCGGTCTACCACGCCCCGACGTGTTGTCGACGGCGGTTGGGACGGAATTGTACTACGGCAGCGGCCTGACGCCCGACCGATCTTGGCACCAACAAATTTCCCATCATTGGAACGGGCCACTCATCCATGAAGTACTCGACGAGATGCCGGGTTTGTATCTGCAAAAGGAAAAAGACCAAACCGAATTCAAAATCAGCTACCGAATCGATCCGGAGGTGATCCCGGTCGTCGACGACGTTCGACAAAAGCTGCGTGAGGCGGGATTGCGAGTCAACGCGATTCTTTCGCTCGGTTCGTTTTTGGATATCATTCCGATCCGAGGCGGCAGTGAACTGTCGCTGCGGCACCTGGCCTACCGTTGGGGTTTCGAGCCCGAACACATGCTCGTCGCGGGCGATTGCGGTAACGACGAGGGCATGCTCAAAGGCGGAACGCTCGGCGTGGTGGTGGGCAACTACAGCCCCGAGTTGGAGAAACTGCGACGCTTGCCGCGAATCTACTTCGCCCAAGGACACCACGCCCGAGGTATTCTCGAAGGCATCGAGTACTATGACTTCCTCAACCACATCCGCATCCCAAACGACCGGGTCGAGGCGGACTCCTCCAAGGAAGACACCAACACGTCGGATCGGGGTGAATCGCACTCGGACGAGAAACCGGCCACACCAACGGCCAGCTGACTCCGTTTGGTCAATTCATTCGGGATAACTCGGATGACTGTTTTTTTCATAACCCGACGCGTTCGCAAACTCACATGCCGGGTTTTGCTTGCGGATATCGCCGAAAACAGTCAATCTCCCTATTGTGGCCTCAATTCGAAAACTCGGCGTGACATCCGCCATTGCGTAACGTATCTCCCAGTAAAACGAAACAACCTGCCGTTTTGCTGCTCTTCTCCCCGCACGACGCCGCCCGCCCGGCGAATCCCCAACCTTGCTCGACATGATTGCCCTGAAAACCGACTCACCGAATACCCTCCGGCGCCGTCCCGCCTCTCAAGTGGATCGCCGCGCCGACGTGGCACTCGAACGGTTGCTGCCGACGTTGGAGGCGTTTTGGGAATCCGAAGACGTCGATCAAACCGAAGTCGACGAGATCATGGAACGAGTGCAACGGCATTGGCCGCGGTTGTTCCATCTGCTCGTCGGCCTCTATGGCAAACAGTGGGACTTCTTCTACCACCTCGAACAAATTCTGATGACGACCGTTCGCGGATGGCGAATGCGCGACGAGTCGCTGCGCCAGACCGATCGACATCGGATCAATAACCCCGGTTGGTACACCTCGGAAAAACTCGTCGGCGGCGCCTTGTATGTCGATTTGTTCAGCGAGAACCTGGGCAAACTCCGTGAACAAATTCCCTACTTCCAAAAACTCGGCCTGACCTACCTGCACCTCATGCCGCTGTTTGCCGTCCGCCCCGGCAACAACGACGGCGGCTACGCGATCAGTAATTACCGCAGCGTCGATCCACGCGTCGGCACCATCGACGACTTGAGAAAACTCGCCGAGTCACTCCGCGAAGTTGGCATCCTGTTGGTGCTCGATTTCGTTTTCAATCACACCGCCGACGATCATTATTGGGCACAACAGGCTCAATCGGGCAGCGAAGAGTTCTCAGATTATTACTTCATCTTTCCCGATCGGACGATGCCCGATCAGTACGAAAAAACCCTGCGTGAAATTTTCCCCACCGTCCGACGCGGCAGCTTCACCTGGCACGACGGGATGCAGCAATGGGTGTGGACGACGTTCAATAGTTTCCAGTGGGATTTGAATTACCGGAACCCCGAAGTCTTTCGCGCGATGTTGGCTGAGATGCTGTTCATCGCCAACACTGGCGTCGATTTCGTACGACTCGACGCGGTCGCGTTCATTTGGAAACAAATGGGCACGATGTGCGAGAACCTCCCCGAGGCCCACGAAATCATCCAAGCGTTCAATGCGTGTTCCCGGATCGCGGCGCCGGGTTTGGTTTTCAAAAGCGAAGCGATCGTGCATCCCGATGATGTGGTGAAATACATCAGCGAAGACGAATGCCAAACGTCGTACAACCCGACTTTGATGGCGTTGTTATGGGAATCACTCGCGACTCGTGATACGAAACTACTGCGTCGCTCGCTGTCTCGACGACACAACTTGCCCGCACGCACCACGTGGGTCAATTACCTCCGTTGTCACGACGACATCGGGTGGACGTTCGACGATGAAGACGCCTCGGCCGTCGGTATCAGCGCGTTCCATCATCGTCAATTTCTCAACGCGTTTTACACGGGTCAATTTGAAGGTTCCTTCGCACGCGGCGTCCCTTTTCAACACAACACCGAAACCGGCGACATGCGGATCAGCGGCACGCTGGCGTCACTCGCCGGACTCGAGCAAGCGATCGAAAAGGACCGCGACGATTTGAAGGAACTTGCAATCCGCCGCATCCTGTTGCTCAACGCATCGATGCTCAGCATCGGTGGCATCCCCTTGATTTATCTCGGCGAAGAGTGGGGGGCGCTGAACGATTATGATTTCGTCAAAGACCCCGCCAAGGCCGGCGACACACGCTGGGTTCACCGACCGAAAATGCAGTGGACGTTCCTCAAAGAACTCGGCGACGACGGTTCGATTCGCGGGCGAATCTTTCGCTCGCTGCAAAAACTGATTGACATTCGCAAAAACACGCCCGCGTTCTCGGGACTCGACATGGAATTGATCGAGACGCAATCGCCTCAACTGCTCGCCTACGTCCGGGCCGATGCGGGCAACCGAGTGATCGTCGTTTCCAACTTCAGCGAACACCCGCAAACGATCGGCAGCAACCGATTGCGGACCGCCGGTATGGGCCGATTTTTCGAGGACCTCTACACCGGTGAAACCATCACCACCGCCAACCAGGTCAACCTCGAACCCTACCAATTTTTGTGGCTACGCCGGGTTTGAGGTCGGGTTAGGAATGCTGAGTCTTTGAAACACCGAGTTTCGATTTCGATAGGCAGTTGACTGACATTCTGACAGACGCCAGAATGTGGATTCCTCAATCCGAACTCACACTTGCCAGGCGTTGCATGTCCAATCCAATCGAATTCATTATGATCGGCGGCTTTCTCGGCGCCGGCAAAACGACCTTGATCGCCCGGTTGGCAAAGAAACTGCAGGCCGACGGGAAACACGTTTGCGTGGTCACGAACGACCAAGCGGCCGGACTCGTCGACACGGAATTGCTCAAGAGCCAGGGGCTCGAAGTTAATGAGGTCGCCGGGTCGTGTTTCTGTTGCAATTTTGACGGACTCACCGATGCGATGACTGAGTTCGAAACGCGCAGGCGCCCGGACGTGATCCTCGCCGAACCGGTCGGCAGTTGCACGGATTTGATCGCCACGATCGCGATGCCGATGATGGAACACCTCGGCGGGAAATTCATTCACCGGCCCTACGCCGTCGTGCTCAAACCCAACCACGGAAAAAAAATCCTCTCCGGTGCAGGCGGTGGTTTCTCCGAGAAAGCGGAGTACATCTTCCGCAAACAACTCGAAGAATCCGAACTCATCCTGATCAACCGGATCGACGAACTGTCCACCGACGATGTCGACACGTTGACTGCGCATCTCAACGAACAATACCCAGGCCGACGCATCCTCGGGGTGTCGGCGAGAACGGGTGAGAACATGGACGCCCTGTACACCGCGTTGCAAGACGAAGCGATCCCACGGCACACCACGATGGACGTCGACTACGACATCTACGCCGACGGCGAAGCGGAACTCGGATGGCTCAACGCGACCGTCAACTTCCACAGCGATTCGCCGATCTCGCTCGATCAACTCGCCACCGGATTGGTCGAACACTTACGGTCCTCCCTCGCCCGCATCGACGCCGAACCGGGGCATTTGAAAGTCCTCTGCAGCAGCAACAACGACGTCAGCGTTGCCAACCTGATCGACAGCGATTCACCGACGATGTTATCCGTATCCGGTGGAACGTCGCACACCAACGTCAAAGCGTTGATCAACGCTCGCGTGCGATTGGCACCGGAAGAACTCACGTCGCAAGTCAACCATGCGATCGAGGACGTCGCGACCCAATTCCAGGCGACCGCGGACGTGACTCAATTAGAAAGTTTCCGCCCCGGTCGCCCGGTACCCACGCACCGCAGCGTTTTGAACTGAAAAAGTTTTACTTCGCGGTGCTGGTAAAACGGGATTCGCGGACGACGGTGACTTTGATTTCCCCTGGGTAGGTCAATTCCTTTTCGAACGTCAGGGCAATGTCGCGGCAGATCGCGGCGGCCCGTTCGTCACTGATTTGGCCACTGCCGACGATCACCCGGAGTTCACGCCCGGCGGAGATTGCGAATGCCTGTTGAACACCATCGAACCGTTGGGCGATCGCTTCGAGTTCCTCCATCCGTTTGACGTACCGTTCGAGTGACTCGCGGCGGGCACCGGGGCGGGAGGCGGAGCACGCGTCGGCGGTGGCGACGAGCATGGTGTAGGGTTTTTCGGTCACGATTTCGTCGTGGTGTCCGCGGGCGGCGTGGACGACTTCGTCGGGTTCGCGGTGCCGCTGCAACAGATCGCCACCGATTTTCGGGTGTCCACCTTCGAGCTCATGATCGGCCGCTTTGCCGATATCATGCAGCAATCCGGCCCGGCGGGCGAGGTCGCCATCCATCCCGATCATCTCGGCCATCATCCCCGATAGGAACGCCACCTCGACACTATGCCGCAGCACGTTTTGGCTGTAGGAGGTTCGGAAATGCAATCGCCCGAGCATCTCGATGATACGGTCGTGCAGTCCTGGCACGTTGACTTCCCCGGCCGCCTCGTGCCCTTTTTGAATGATGAAGTCTTGGATCTCGTTGTTGGTTTGTTCGACGAGTTCTTCGATTTTCGAAGGGTGGATACGTCCGTCGGCGATCAGTTTTTCCAACGCGATGCGGGCGACCTCCCGGCGGACCGGATCGAACCCACTGACGACGACGACACCGGGGGTGTCGTCGATGATCAGGTCCACGCCGGTGGCCTTTTCGAACGCCCGGATGTTGCGTCCTTCGCGTCCGATGATACGGCCTTTCATGTCGTCCGTCGGCACACCCACGGTGCTGGTCGTGGTGTCAGCGGTGTGCGCCGATGAGTACCGCTGCATTGCCGTGAGCAGCATTTCGCGGGCTTGATTGTCGACGCGGCGGGCCAGTTCGCGTTGTTGTTTGAGCACGGCGGTCCCGATTTCGTGTTCGAGATCGACGTGGACCGATTCGATCAGTTGGGTCGAGGCTTCTTCTCGTGTCATGCCACTGACGTGTTCCAGGGCACGTTGGTTTTCTTGAACGAGTCGATCCAATTCGCTGCGTTGATCGGTGAGCGTCCGCATTTGCGCAGCCAGCCGTGCTTGGCTACTTTCGAGCCCGTTTTGTGCTTTGCGTAATGCGTCTTGATTGGCAGCAATTTGGTCTTCGCGGGCGTCGAGTTTGCGATCGCGGACCTGTTCTTTTTCTTTCAGGGCGGTGAGTTCACGCTCGGTATCGGATTTGATCGAGAGAGCTTTCTCGCGAGCATCGAGCACGATCTGAGCAGCTTGATTGTCCGCTTCGCGGCGCGAGGTCACGAGCATCGCCTCGGACTCGGCTTGCAATCGAGCGGCACGCTGGGTGGTTTGTCGGTGGACATAACCGAGCACTGCCGCAGCGCCGAGGAAAAAGAAGATCAGACAATAGAGAATCGTCTTGGCAATTTCGGGGTTCATAGTGACTTTGGATTCGCTTCCATTGCACCGCGTCTCGGGTCCAGGAATCAAGCATGTCGAGAAAGGTCAAAAGGTACGTCCAAAGGATGGGTAACATGGCCGGCGACATCTTCCAGAAACAAACGACAGGGGTGATCGACTCGAATCGTTCGGTCGTCCGTCGGGGCTGCGATTTCCAGTGCAATTGAAGTTCACAACCCCAGAACGCGATGGGGAACCGAAGCGTCGAGATTCGAAAGAAGCGTTGAAGAGGTAGTTGGAAAAGGGAATGGGGACGAGGCCGCTAGCGGCGGCCCGCGTTCCACTCGTGTCCAGTGTAATGCACCGCCGAGGCGGGGGGAACGAGCGGAGGGGAACTCGAAATTGCAGGTCCATTGCCCTCAATTGACCCTCTCACGTTCTTCCCCGCGAAGTGAACGTGCGGCTTTTCAGCGTGGACGCACCAAGGGCTTCTTCACCCTCCCGAGCGAAGCGGGAGAGGGCCGAGCGCACCTATCCACACTGCAACGGCGAATTCAGTCCTCCTCGGTGGCCGAGTACTCCGCCGCAGCTTGGTCATCGGGTTCGCCGTCTTAACGCTAGCCACGGTTCGCACGCAGTAAACACGCTCGCGTCCAAACGGTTAACAAAGCCGACCCTCGTTTTTGTCGTCCCAGTTCGGGTAGGTGTTCAAGCAAACAGCGGGGACGCCCGAGAATCTCGCACGAGGCGATCCGCTGCGGACAGGGCCGGTTGTGCGCCCGAGAGACTTCGCTCGGGTCTTCGAAAGAAAGCGATTCGTTCTCCTTGTCGGTATCAAAAGTCAGAGGCGTGACGTCGGTCACCATTGCACAAAAAACAGCCGGTTGTTAAGGGATGGAGCACGGTCGACGAGGGAAGACAGGATCGGAAAATCTGAAATCGCAGAGCGGCGTGAAATCCAGATAGATCTGAAGGTCAGCCCCGGAAAAATTTGGGTGGTCTCTTCTTTCCATCTGGGTGGTCCCTTCTTTCACTACCCATTGCTGGAGCAATGCTCGCGCATCGTTCACCACTAGCGTACGAGCTGGAAAAGCAATTCCAGTCGGGGCGACCGCAATCAGGTCGAGAAATCCTCGATGCTTACTGAGCTTTGGGTCGTCTTTTCGCTTGGCTAGTTCCTGAGAAAATTGTGATGATGATGATTCCGACAGGACGCTCGAACAAGGAAGCGCCGCAAGCGCCGCTAGCGAACCAGTGTTCCCATCTATTTCGATGACATCTTCTCCTATCCATCGGACGACATCCCGGCCAACACGTTCTTGCTGAAACGACGCATCCAACTCGGAGGCAAAGACAATTCCTTGAGTAATTTCTGACATGCTAAGCAGGTGTGGGTAATTCATTGCGTCTAACCCCATTAGCCGTTTTGGCGTTAGCCCCGGTTCAACGCGAGAACCGTGGCTAACGCCAAAACGGCGAATACACCGAAACACATTCCCGAACCTGCTTACGCCACCCAAGGTGATGACTTAAAGGATGATCTGCTGATTTTCGCGCAATCGCTTCCCGAAAGCCGTTTCATGGACGCGGCGCTCATCGGGTTGCAATTCACGGACTTGACGAGTGATGGATTCCATGTCCTGCCGATACCTTCAACTACCCGCAAAAATCAAGCGTTTGTTACACCCTGCGTTCTTTTGAAGCCCACGTTGTCGTCAGCCAGCTGCTCGGCGCGGAGGGCGGACCAAGGAAGTTTCAAAGTAAGGGAGAACCACCGCGCGCCCGATTCACTCTCACACGGCCCCATCGGATCGGACAATTCATCGATCGACCACGGCGACGGGAAATGATCGGGTTTCATTGCCCCACAAACTTCTTACCGACGGTGCGTCCACGTCTCGGATGCGTACCGCTGGTTCGCGATCAATTCGCTCGCACAGTGCTCGTTGCCGCTGAGTTCACCGGGGCGAAAATCGATCGACATCGATCGTCCGATTCTCGCGACCATCTCGGACGCGATTTCAGCCGGGTCGAGCCGGGTGTCGGTGAGTTCCAGAATGCCGGGCAATGGATCGGCGTGGGTCGAAGTTCGCAACAAGAGACTGCCGTGCTGCAGTATACCGCCACGAACCCGCCGCTGAGCACTACCGAGAATCTTGTAACCGCCACAGATCAAATCCTCGTCCGTCCGTCGTTGGAAACACAGGAACGGTTCGTTGCGTTTTCCTGCGAGCCCTTTCGATTGCGTTTTCGCTGCGTCGGTGCGGCCAGCGACCGCGCCGACCGTCTCGCGAAACGGGGTCGTCTTCACACCAACGGCGGCGAGTGTCTCGCGGATGCAGTCATGCAAGCCTCGGTAGGCGCTTTGCCGAGCACCAAGGTCGTTGTCGCTCGACGGCAGGGTGAGCGAGTAAGTCAGTTCGTGATGATGCATGATCGCACCACCGCCGGTCGAACGACGCACGACGTCAACATGCTCAGGATCCCAAACCGCCGCGTCGGCGAAGGATTGAAAATAACCGAGCGACAACGTCGGCCGAGTCCAATAGTAAAACCGCAATGTCGCCGGCGAGGTCGTTTCGGCCACGGCCTCGGCGATCGCTTCATCGATCGCCATGTTCTCAGCCGCACGGTGCGACGTCGGTGGCAACAATCGTCCGACCGTGCTCACGAGGCGGAGTCGGTGGACGAACCCGAGGCGGACGTGTCTTCCCAACGCAGTACCGGACGCCGCGCCGCGGCGACATCATCGGGGCGACTGATCCGCGTCGTGTGCGGTGCCTCGTGGATCAGGTCACCGCCCTCGTCGGTGATCCGGAACAACGCTTCGGCAAACGCGTCGAGCGTTTGTTTGCTCTCCGTTTCGGTCGGCTCCACCATCACGGCTTCGTCGACGACGAGCGGAAAGTAAACCGTCGGCGCGTGAAACCCGTAATCCAAAATGCGTTTGGCGAGATCCATCGCCGTCATCTTTTTTTCTTTCTTCAGGCGTGTCGCCGAGGCCACAAACTCGTGCATGCAGCGATCACCATGAGGCACGTCGAGGAAGTGCTTGACCTTGCTGAGCAGGTAGTTCGCACTCAACACCGCGTCCTCACTGACCCGACGCAAACCGTCACCGCCGTACGTCCGCAGATAGACGTACGCCCGGATCAACACGCCGGTGTTGCCGAAGAAACTGCGCACCCGACCGATTGTATCTTCGGTCGGCTCGGACAGGTCGTAGTACCAATAGGTTTGACCCGAATCGTCGGTGCGTTGCTCGCGAGTCACGACCGGTGCGGGCAAGAATTTCGCGAGGAAATCACGGACGCAGATCGGTCCCGCGCCCGGTCCCCCGCCACCGTGGGGACCGGAGAATGTCTTGTGCGGGTTGTAGTGCATCAGGTCGGCACCGAAGTCACCCGGACGGGTGATCCCGAGGATCGCGTTCATGTTCGCACCATCAGCGTAGATCAACGCACCGGCATCGTGAACCATTTTGTTCATCGTCTCGATTTGACTATCAAACAACCCGAGCGTGTTGGGGTTGGTCAGCATGAACACGGCGGTCTTGTCGTCGAGTTTCGAAGCGAGGTCCTCGAGGTCGACCAAACCGTCGGCGTTACTCTTGACCGTCTTCGTTTCAAAACCCGCCATTTGAGCGCTCGCTGGGTTGGTCCCGTGCGCCGAGTCGGCGGTCAAGACGATGTTGCGGTCGCTGTCGATGCTGCGGAAGTACGCGGCGGCGACGAACAACGCGGTGAGTTCCCCGTGGGCGCCGGCGGCGGGTTGCAACGACACGCCCGGCAATCCGCTGACCTCGGCGAACATGTCTTGCAAATCGTAAAGGAGTTCGAGCAGCCCTTGCAGATGCGACGGGTCTTGCATCGGATGCACGTTGGCGAACCCGGGTAAGGAAGCGATCCGCTCGTTGCGTTTCGGGTTGTACTTCATCGTACAGGAACCGAGCGGATAGAAATGCGTATCGACGCTCATGTTCAACGTCGACAAACCGACGAAGTGACGGACGACGTCGCCTTCGGCGAGTTCCGGGAACGGTGGCGGCTCGGCTGCGAGTGATTCGTTGTTAAACGATTCCAACGCGTCGGTCGTGGGAACGTCGATCGCGCCGAGTCGGTGGGCGCGACGCCCCTCGCGGCTGAGTTCGAACAATAACTGAGTGGCCTGTTGGTTACGCATAGTGCGGTTGCTCTGAGGTAGAAGAGGCGTGGTCGTGAGATGGGAATATTGAACATTACACCCCTCCCGCGACGCGGGAGGGGTGCGTTCGGAGTTGCAGGACGAAGTGTTCAGCACACCGCCGCTTGCGGTGCGTGACACAGCGTGTTGGCCCATTGTTCGATTTCAACACGTGAGCGTTTCTCGGTGACCGCGACAAGGAAACAATCCCGATATCGCGATGGCAATCCGGTCGACACGCCCTCGGTTTGCACCTCAACCATCGGATTCAAATCGATGCCGGCGAGTAGGCCGTGATCACGTGCATGGGCCAGCAACTCGGCCACATCACCGGCACGATCGCGAACGACGAATTCCTTCAGCGACGGTCCGTCACCAACGATTTCAAAACGTTCGTTCGCGGAAATTTGTTGTTTTGCAAACGCGGTTTTAGCGATGCAGTGATCCGTCGTCTCACGCAACCCATGTGGCCCGAGCAGGCTCAAGTGAACGGTGGCGCGGAGGGCGAGCAGCGTTTGGTTGCTGCAGATATTGCTGGTCGCTTTTTCGCGGCGAATGTGTTGCTCGCGAGTTTGCAACGTCAACACCCAACATCGGTTGCCGCGTCGGTCGGTCGTTTGCCCGGCGATGCGACCGGGGAGACGGCGGACGAGTTCCTCACGACACGCCATGATGCCGAGGTACGGACCACCGTAGTTTAGCGGATTGCCGAGGCCCTGGCCTTCGGCGATCGCGATGTCCACGCCCATGTCGCCGGGGCGTTTTAAACGACCGAGACTGACCGGATCGAACGACTGGATAGTTAGCGCGCCGGCGGCTTTCGCGGCAGCACTGATTTTCGCAACATCTTCGATCCCGCCGACAAAGTTCGGACTTTGGATCAACACGCACGCGGTCTTGTCGTCGATCGCATCGATCATCGCGGCGGAGCAACCGTGCTCTTCGTCCGATTTCACGACGACGATTTCCGCATCGATGTTGCAGAGGTATGCCGCGAGAATTTCGCGGTACTGCGGATGCACCACGTCGCTGGTAATGACTTTGCTTCGACCACGCTGGGTCGCGAGCGCCATAAACACCGCCTCGGTCGCCGCCGATCCGCCGTCGTACAAACTCGCGTTACTGACACCGAGACCGGTTAATTGCGTGATCAACGTTTCGTACTCGAACATCACCTGCAAGTTGCCTTGGCTAACCTCGGCTTGGTACGGCGTGTACGACGTGTAGTATTCGCCACGGGAGGCGATCTCGTCGACGGCGGCGGGGATGAAGTGGTCGTACGCACCTCCGCCGAGGAAGCAAACGTGCGACGACGCGGATGCGTTGCGAGCGGCCAAACGAGTCAGTTCGCTGGTCAGTTCCATCTCGTTGATCGCCGGGGGCAGATCGAGTTGCCGGTCGAGTCGGACCGATTTGGGAACTTGGGCGTTGATGATTTCGTCGATGCTCGCCGCACCGATCGATTCCAACATTTCGCGACGATCAACGTCAGTGTGAAAGAGATATGCCATGGTCATGGAACCTTGTAGAAACCTTGTAGAAACCTTGTTGAATTAACCTTGTTCGGAACATTGTTTTTCGTAAGCGGCGTGGTCCATCAACGAACCGTCTAACTCGCCGTCGAGTTTGATTTTCAGAATCCAACCGAAATCGTAAGGATCGTCGTTGAGACCATCGAGGTTGTCGGGCAGATCGGTGTGAACGTCGACGACCTCTCCGGAAACAGGGCTGTATAAAGGACTGACCGCTTTGACCGACTCGACTTCACCGAATTCGTCACGAAAATTCAATTTCCGACCGACTTCGGGGAGATCCATGTAGACGAGGTCGTTGAGTTGTTCGACTGCGAACTTGGAGATACCGATGGTGGCGATCGTTTCGCCGTTTTCTTCGGCGACGTCGACCCATTCATGAGATTCGGCATATCGCAGTTTCGTAACATCACGTGACATGGTTTTGCTCTTCGCGGCGGGAAAGGATAATGAATTAAAAGTACAAATGAGCCGTCTTGGCGCTAGCCACGGTTTTGTGCTGGGGTCGGTATCTGTTTGGCAAAATAATTACGGGGCAAAATGATTTTGAAGGATCCAAGTGAGCGGTTTTCAATCATTCTGCCGGCGATCATTCTGCCGTTATTTTGGGAGCTTGTGCTACCTGAAGGTTTACGCCACTCAAGCTGTTGGGAATCCAACCTGTGCGGTTATTTCAAGGAATAAAACGGCAGTTTCGTGGGTCGGGCGGCGGTCGCCCGGCCTCGAATGTCGATTTGGAATTCGGCGTCGGCGGCATGTTCGCTCGACACCATTGCCATCGCGATCGGAACGCCGAGCGTCGGCGAGGGTCCGCCGCTGGTGACGATGCCGATTTCGGTCCCGACCGAATCGAGCACCTTGCATCCTTCGCGGGCCGGCCGCTTGCCTTCGAGCAACAAACCGATGCGTTTGTGAGTCGGGCCATCGTGTTTGATTTTTTGTAACGCTTCATCACCGATGAAACTGCGATCACCGAGATTGACTGCAAACCCGAGACCAGCCGAGAACGGGTCGATCGTTTCATCGAGTTCGTGACCGTACAACGGCATCCCGGCTTCCATCCGCAGGGTATCGCGAGCACCGAGGCCCGCGGCGGTGAACCCGGATTCGCGTCCGGCCAACAACACGTTCTCCCACACGCGGGTCGCCTCTTCGGCACGCACGATCAGTTCCAGTCCGTCTTCGCCGGTGTACCCGGTGCGACTGACGATGACCGGTTTGGCGAACTGGTCGGTGATCCGGGCTTGGTATTTTTTTAAACGCGACGGATCGAATTTGAACAGTTTTTTGCAAACGTCGATCGCCATCGGTCCTTGCACCGCGATCATCGCGGTCAACTCCGTCCGATCGGACATCGTCACGTAAGGAAAATCGGCGAGGTGCGGCGTAATCCATTTCAGGATCTTTCCGCGGTTGGACGCGTTGACGACCAACAGATGAAACCGTTTTTCAGAGGGTGTTTCGAGGTGCGAGACGAGCACGTCATCGAGCACACCGCCCTCGGAATTGCAGACCATACTGTACCGCACGCCGCCAACCGGCAAATCCGTCACTCGGCGGGTCAACACATGATCGAGAAACTTTGCCGCCCCCTCGCCTTCGAATCGCAATCGGCCCATGTGTGACACATCAAACAACGCCGCCCGTGTGCGACAGGCTTGGTGTTCGGCAACAATCCCACCGGGCGATTTTTCACCGGACGATTTTTCTCGGGTCGGGCGCTGCGATCCGGCACCGGACGCGTACTGGATCGGCATTTCGTAGCCCGCGAAAGGGACCATTTTGCCACCGGCATCGCGGTGCCACTGATCCAACGGAGTGCGAGCCAGGTCGTCCGACGAGGGAGACAGGTCGGGGGCAGGTGCAGAAGAATTCGTCATGAGCGGATTCGCGTGCGCACGCTCCTGCCGCTCCAAGCGTGGCTGGCGGCAAAAGCAGCAGAGAAAGTTCGAGATGAAAAAGATCAATGATTACCGCCAGAGGAATGAGGTCTCCCAGCGTTAGAACAATTAATCTTAACAGTGGAAAGCAACTCGACTACCCCCTCACCAAGCACGCCGTGATGAATCTCACCGTGGCTTTGTCTACCGGTAGTTATTGAACCCATGTCGGTTCCCTCGTAGGCCGGCGCAAGCCGCTTCGGCGCCGATCTGGCATTCCCTGGAATGCAACGCCGGTTGGGAAACAACAGTTCTGCCGGATGGGCGTCGGTTATGCAAGAACTCCTTCATCCGGCCTACGCTGCTTCGCCCATCGACTAGTTTTCAACTCTCTGGGAAGAGTTCGTGTTAGAATACGGGGTCAACCGACGCCCACCCTCCCGCCTTCCCGCCCCACCGAAACAATCGATGCGACTACCCACCCACCAAAGTTTTGTCTACCACTCGATCCTGATGTCCCTCGCCTTGGCACTCGTGTCCAACGCAGTGGCTGTCCATGCCGACGACTCCGAGTGGAAACTGCAACCGCTGCGACACAACAACCCCGGTCTGGAAGTCGATTTGGGCGTCGGGTTGTGGGCCTATCCGTTGCCGATGGATTACGACGACGACGGCGACTTGGACCTGCTCGTCGCCTGCCCGGATAAACCGTCCAACGGCGTGTACTATTTCGAAAACCCCTCGGACGATCCCGGCAACGCGATGCCGGTTTTTAAACCCGCGGTTCGGTTGGGCAAAGGCAGCCACTACATGATGATGAGCATGCTCGACGACGAACCCGTTATCTTGATGCCCGGAAACGAGTTCCGACGCGATCCAAAAACTGGCGAATTTAATTTTGCCAAACCGGTCAGAATCGACGCGCAGAAAGACCCGAACTCGCACACCGCCGGACGAACCCGCGGCAACATGTGGCGATACGTGGACTACGACGGCGACGGCGATCATGACTTGGTCGTCGGCTCCGGCGATTGGTCGGAATTGGGTTGGGACCATGCCTACGACAACCATGGCGTGTGGCGCAACGGACCGTTGCACGGCTACGTGTATTTGGTCACCAACGAAGGCACCGACGAATCGCCGAGTTATTCAAAATCACCTCGACGTCTGACCGCTGGTGGCGGCGAGATTGACGTTTACGGATGGCCGAGTCCAAATTTTGCCGACTTTGACAACGACGGCGATCTCGATCTGTTGTGCGGCGAGTTTTTGGACGGGTTCACGTACTTCCAAAACATCGGCACACGAACGCAGCCCGACTACGCCGCCGGTCAAAAACTCAATAACAATCGCGGTGAGCCGCTCGTCATGAACCTGCAAATGATCACGCCGACGGTGATCGATTGGGATCGCGACGGCGACCTCGATTTGATCGTCGGCGATGAAGACGGACGGGTCGCGTGGGTCAACAACACCGGCGAACTTCGCGATGACCAACCCGTGTTCGAATCACCAAAGTACTTTCGCCAAACCGCCGACACGCTGAAGTTCGGCGCACTCGCGACACCGTATTCCTACGATTGGGACAACGACGGCGACGAAGATATTTTATGCGGCAACACCGCCGGTGAGATTGGGTTTTTCGAGAATCTCGGAGCATCCAGTGAAAACGGATTACCGCGTTGGGCGGCACCGGAACTATTGCAGGTCAACGCGCTCGATGGTGAAACGAATTCGTCCGGCGGATCGTCCAAGGAATCGACGAAATCGTTTCGCGTGATGGCGGGCGAGAGCGGTTCGATCCAAGGGCCGTGCGAAGCGAAGTGGGGATACACGACGTTGTCGGTCGCCGATTGGGACGGCGACGGGGACGGCGACATTATTTACAATTCGATCCTGTCTCGCCTCGGGTTGCTGATCCAGGAATCAGGCAAACTCACATCCCGCGAGCTTGACACCGGTTTGAACGAGGCGCCGCCGGCCTGGTATTGGTGGCAAACCCGTTCGAGTTCGGCGTTGACGCAGTGGCGGACGACGCCGGTGGCGATCGATTTCGATGCCGACGAACGACTCGATCTCGTGATGCTCGATCAAGAAGGTTATCTCACGCTGCGCCGTTCCGCTGGCGATGCCGAGCGGATCTTTGTCGACGAATCGGGGGCGGCCATACGGCTCAACGCGGGCACGTGCGGTCGTTCCGGACGCGTTAAACTCGCCGTCGTCGATTGGGACGGTGATTCGCGTTTGGACGTTTTAACGAATTCGGAAAACGCGACTTGGTACCGAAACTGCGAAGACCGCGACGGCAAGATCGTGTTGAAGAAAGTCGGCAACCTGGCCCGCCGCAACGTCGCCGGGCACACGTCGAGTCCCGCAGTGTGCGACTACAACAACGATTCGAAGCCCGACCTGCTCGTCGGCAGTGAGAACGGACGGATTTATTACATCGCTCACGACGATTGCGTTTCCTTTACGGAAGAACAAATCACCGCCAAACCTGCCGCAACGTTGCCCGAACCGCGATTCCCCGGATTCGTCTCGCAAGAGTTTATCTACGACAAAGCCTCGTTTCCGTCGTGTCACGCGTCGAGCATTTGCAGCAACTCGCGCGGTCTCGTCGCGAGTTGGTTCGGCGGCACGCGGGAGGGTGACAAGGACGTCGGCATCTACGTCAGTTACCACGACGGTTTGAATTGGTCGTCGCCGATGCAAGTCGCCGACGGCGTGCAACACGACGGTTTGCGTTACCCGTGTTGGAATCCGGTGCTGTATCAAGCGTCCGGCGACGGACCGACGATTTTGTTTTACAAGGTCGGCCCGAACCCGCGAGATTGGTGGGGCGAGATGATGATTAGCTACGATCGCGGTCGCACGTTCGTCTCACCGCGGCGGTTGCCCGAAGGCATCCTCGGCCCCGTCCGCTGCAAGCCAATCTTGTTAAGCGACAACACGACGTTGTTGTGCGGCAGTTCCACCGAGCACGACGGATGGAAAGTTCATTTCGAATCCGTGTCGCTGGTCGATGGTGAAATCAGTGGCGATTGGAAACGCATCGGACCGATCAACGACGCGACGAAATACAACGCAATCCAGCCGACGCTGTTGCCTCACGCGGACGGTCGCTTGCAAGCGTTGTGCCGGACGCAAGAAGGCGTCATCGTGTCGAGTTTTTCCGAAGACGAGGGCGCGAGTTGGTCGCCGCTCACGCCGATCGATTTGCCGAACCCGAACTCGGGTATCGAAGCGGTCACGTTGGCCGACGGCCGGCACTTGTTGGTCTACAACCCGATCAAGACCCAAGGCAGTCAGTGGGGCAAGCGAGGGAAACTGTCGCTCGCGGTCTCCGACGACGGTGTGCAATGGCGCGACGTCGGCGTGCTCGAGGAAAAAAAGAATGGTGAGTTCAGTTACCCCGCGATCATCCAATCCGACGACGGGCATGTTCACATCACCTACACGTGGCAACGCGAACGAATTCGCTACATGCTCGTGGATCCGACGTTGATCCCGTAGCCACGGATCTTGCGTAGGCGAGTCTCTCTGAGACTCGCAAATTTCAGCGTCTCAGAAAGACGCTGCTACGTGATTTCACCGAATGGCTTCGGAAAATGTGCTTAGCCTTCGCTGGCGAGCAATTTTTCGACGGCGCCGACGAGTTCGTCGTCGGATGGTTTCGTGGACGAACCGAAACGGTTGACGACCTGTCCATCACGACCGATCAAGAATTTCTCGAAATTCCATTTGATCGGTCCCTTGCCTTTCGGGGCCGCTTCTTGGCTGGTCAGGTGCTTGTACAGATCCGACGCGTTGGCCGTGTTGACTTCCACTTTGCTCATCATCGCGAACGTGACGCCGAATTTTGAGCTGCAGAACTGTTTCACGTCGGCGTCATTGCCGGGTTCCTGGCCACCGAATTCGTTGCACGGAAATCCGAGGATCACGAGGCCTTGATCTTTGTACTTTTCGTGTAAATCCTGCAATCCGGCGTACTGTTTCGTGTAACCGCAGCGGCTCGCCACGTTGACAACCAACACGACTTTTCCCTCGTAGTCGTGCAAGTCGACGGACTCGCCGTCGATGGATTTCGCGGTGAAGCTCAGTGAGCACTTGTGTTCAGCGGAGTCGCCGTGGTCAGCCGAGGCGGGAGTCGTCATCAAACATCCGAGGGCGAGAGAAAGTAAAAGGAGTCGAGTCATTTGGATTCTTCCAATGGGGGTGGGAACTGGGGGAGGGGAACGTTCACGCTATGATAGTGGGAGAACTAGTGCCCGACGACAGTAGCGACGATCGAATCCGCGATCTCGCGGCATGTTTCCCTACCCTGAGCAGGAGTCACGAGATGAATTTGAACGGAAAAATTGTCGCCATCACCGGCGGCGGAACTGGCATCGGCGCAGGGATCGCGCGCGGACTCGCCCTCGCGGGAGCGAACGTGACGGTCGGCGGACGGCGGACGGGACCGCTCGAACAACTCGCCGCTTCCGTCGATTCGCCGCTGCCGATCCGCACACACGCCATTGATGTCGCCGAAAACGACAGCATCACCGCGTTTTTCAACGACATCCGCGAAAACGTCGGCCCCGTCGATATCCTCGTCAACAGTGCCGGGGTCAACATCACCAAACGCACCATGTCCGAGATGGACCCCGACGAATGGGACCGCGTGTTGCGGATCAACGCGACGGGAGCCTATCGGTGCATGCACGAGGTGTTGGCTGCGATGCGAGACCGACGCGATGGATTGATCATCAATATCTCCTCGGTTGCCGGCAAACGAGCGATTTCGTTGGGCGGGGTGGTTTATTGTGCGAGTAAGTTCGCGATGAGCGCAATGGGCACCGCCGTCGCGAACGAGGTCCGTCATGAGGGCGTGCGAGTCACCAACGTTTATCCCGGCGAGGTCAACACGCCTATCCTCGATCGGCGGCCTGTGCCCGTGTCCGACGAGCATCGTGAATCGATCCTGCAACCCGAAGACATCGCCGACGTCGTTTTGACGATCTGCCGACTGCCACCGCGTGCCTGCGTGCCGGAAATTGTGATCAAACCGACCACGCAGGAATGGGTCTGAGATCGGTTGGCGGCCTGATACCAGTGATCGGTTGGTCGCTGGCGAGCGAAACGCTGCGAGATTAATCCAGTGTGACTGATGGAGATTCGCCCGTTTTTTAGCGAACAAAACCCAACCACACTAAAACGCGTTGTTTCACTTCGGCGAGTTGGTCGTCCGGCAGCTTGCCGAGTCGTTTTATTAATTTGACAGTGGGCTACGTTCCAATCCCCTGCGCGTCGAACGCGCCGTCCTTTCGCCAGGGAACATCAGATACGGACTCAAGGCTGGTGCCACGAACGCTCGTCGTATGAGGAACCACAGTGGTGAGAACTCGTTCGTCGCCCTCGATTTGGACACTCAGGACCAAGGCCGGTCGCACCTTTGCAGCGTAGCCCATGTCGACAAGCCAAACATCACCTCTGGTTGGTTTCGCCACGCGCTTTCTCCTCAGCGTCGTACATCGCGAAAATTTGTTCGCCTGCGAAAGTCAGCTCTTCGTCGGAAACGCTCCCTGCATCGCACTCGGAAATGCGGGTGATTTCAACCAGCACTGCGTGTCGTTCCGCAGGTGGGAGCGCGGAAAATGCGTCAATCAGATTGTGGGCAGCATCACTCATGTTTGTCCCCAGGTGCCTCTGTTTGTATCCGCTGAAGCGGATTCCGCAACATTCACGACCGGCGAGAGCGGGCTCAGGTGGGGCGAATTCGGCCCGAGATCCCCCAGTTTCTCTTGCCACGATCGCGCGTGAAACGTTACCAATTGCAGGATGGAAGAGGTCTCGATCCAACCGAAACACTATCTCACCTGCTTTTGGCCGGGGATGGCTGAATTATGGTGGCGAGGTCGTTTTTCCGCTCTGCCAGCGGCGATCGCGTTTGCGGCGGTGGTGAACGCCCTTTTAGTCGCGAAATTCATCTATTCCGATTGGCTTTCCGGCGGTTTGGTGATGCTGGCCTGCTGGGTCGTCGGGGCCGCCTGGATCGTGTTGACGATCCGCTCGATCCGTGAGCTGCCGCTGCTGTTGACGCCGCGACAGGTCAGTGAAGAGCCGGACCGATTCCCCGAAGCTCAGATTGCGTTCCTGCGCGGTGACTATCCGCTCGCCGAGGAGTTGCTCAACGAAAACCTCGCGATCGAACCGCGTGATCCGCCGGCGCTGTTGATGTTATCGGCGATCTACCGACACACCGGACGGTTGCACGCGTGCAAGTTGTTGCTGTCGGAAATCAGCAAATTGGAAGTTGCCGAGAATTGGGAGCTGGAATTTGCCGGTGAATTCGCAAGGCTGGAACGAGATATCGAAGCCCGTCAAAACGAGTCGGACGAAGGCGTGGATTCCGAGGACTCGTCGAATGAAACTGAGGTTAACGAAGCGGACGACGACGAGTCTCACGAAGAGCCGACCCGCCTCGCCGCGTGATTTGGCGGTGGGAGTTTTTGTACCACGACGCTCCGCGTTGGGAGCGTGAATCGTTTTCACGACGCGGAGCGTCGTGGTACTCTCGGTGGATGGCTGCCTGCCCGCTCTCCACCCGATGAGACGCGACTCATGTCCAACCCAATCTCCCAACAGCCTGGTGACTCGAACGCCCCGGCGTCGCCTGATGCTCAGCAACTCCCGCCCACCGGACGGCCGTCCTTGTCGGGACGCGGCAACACCGTTTTGATCGTATTGGCAAACCTCGGCGGCGCGATGTTGTTGTGTCGCGGTGTGCTCGGGGTACTGGTCTCCCCAGGGATCAGTGCGACCCACCGGATGCAGCGGAGCTACAATCTGAAAATGATTGGTCTGGGAATTCACCATTACCACGCGGCCTTCGATCGATTGCCGATGACCGTGTCGGCCAGTTCCAAAGGCGAAGAAACAATCGGTTGGCGAATCGCGATTTCCCCGTTCATCGAAGGCCAACCGGCATGGGAGGCAACCGACAGTACCCAGCCGTGGAATTCGGACACGAACTCAGCACTCGCCAGCTTGATTCCAATGAGCTTTCAAATGATCGATGGCCCGCCCTAGGATACCGGCATCTTCGCGATCGTTTCGGATCAGACAATGTTCCCGCCGACTCCGTTGACCATGCTGCAGTTTCACGACACGCCCGATGGTTTGTACCAAACGGCGATGGCAATCGAGTTGCCCAACCGCTTCGTCCCCTGGCATTCAAACGAAAACCGGACACCGGACGACGCCTACGCGGCGATCATGGAACTCGGATCGAATCAGGTCGCCCATTTTTCAATAGGCGATGGGGCGGTCAAGGCGGTCGGATCGAATCTCGATCGTGAGTTGTTCGACGCGTTGATCAGCCGCAACGGGCAAGAAGAAATCCCAGATGATTTCTGATTGAGGTCAGAGGGTTCACTCATTGAGGTTGCTTGACGAATCGCCAGTGAGGTACTTCGGCGATCCGGGCTTGGGGCTGGGTGACCGGAGCGAACGCGGGTTGCGGTTGCGTGACCCGGTTATCCCGGTTGCGATCGTTTTCGTCACCGCGAGCGGTGTGGTTGCTTTGCCGTGGCGCGTTGAATTCGAGTCGGTTCTGCGTCGAGTCAGGTTGTCGGAGGAACTCGCGGCGTGCCGAATCGAGTTCGTCGACTCGTTGGGTGGTCCCACGCGGAACCTCTTCGAGGTCGATGCCGTTGGGGAGGCTGTCTCGATTGCGACGTTCTTGAGTTGGGCGATCCAGTTCACGGGGGGACGGCGGCAGCAATTCATCCGTCGGCTCGGGGAGCCCCTGGTCGCTCGAACTGGGCAATCGGTCTTCGCCGTATCCCCGTAACCGTTCGCTCGGTCGTGTCGCCTGGTCGCGCCGCAAACGTAATTTGCGTTGGAGTTCACGCACTTCGTTTTCGTCGAGGCGGCGTCGTTCTTGGCTGCCGACGGGCGGTCCTCCGAAGGATTGCGACGGTTCGAATTCGTCGGGTTCGATGAGATATTTTTCAACCTTTTCGCGTTCGCGTCTTTCGGATTGGTACTCTCGGAATTCGGCGAGTTCGTCGACGCTCAGCGCGGGTGCGGCGGGCGTGCCGTCGGCAGTCGAGTTCTCCGATTGCTCGGCGCGGCGGGTTTTGTTTTCGGCCTCGCGTGTGGCATCCCGGAATCGGTCGCGGGCGGCGGAGTTGAATCCTCCGGACTCGCGTGGCGAGTACTGGTTTCCGGCGATGCCTTGCTCGGGATCGTAAATCGGTTGGACGGGCCGGCTCGCCGCCGCATAGGCTTCGCGATGACTAACTTGGGCGGCGTAAAGGTCGAATCGATGGTAGAACGTTTGCGGGCCTCCCGGTGCGGTGATCGGACCGACGCCGGGCAACGCTCGCGGGCCGCAAGTCGCACAGCCGGCGATCTTTTCGCCAAACGTGCCGACGCGGGCGGCGTAACTGCGTGGCGGCAAATTGGCGAGCGGTCGAACCCCGCTGCTGTGACAGGAATGATATCCGTCGCCCCATCCGGATCCGATCAATCGCCCGGTCCGGTCGAAGGTCTCGGGGAAACCAGCCTGGGCACGGGAGTGGGCCCACGGCGAAACCCCGCCGATCAGCGGGGTCAAGATCGCGACCGTGGCGACGAGACGGCGAGCGAGACGGCGAACCGGGCGGCGAGTTTTACGAATGGTCTTTAATGAGGCGGTCATGGCTGGCATCGGTTTCGAAGGAAAGACGATTGCGAAAGGGTGGCGTTTGCGATGCAACCGCCCCGAAGTGCGGGCACAAAAATGTGCTCGCGGACTCAAGGCATTCTCTCCAAAGATAGAACGGTCTCAACTGCCACGATCGGTCGTTGACATTCATTCGTCGCGATCCAACCGAGTCGGCGAATCGTTTTTCGAGGTGCCTCGGCAGGGTCGAGTCGGTCAGGTAATCTGTAGGGATGATTCACCAAACACTGATCCACGCACCCGCGGCTGGCACGCCGTCGGGACGCGCTACCGCCTCTCCGGATTCCCCGTCCGCCTTGCTATTGGCAGGCTACGCCGACCGCAACGCGACTTTGTTCCGCCGCATCGGTTTGCCCTTGGGTGACCCGTCGGCGTGGATCGAATTGCCCTCGGGCAACAAAGTTCGCATCGTCCGCGACCTCGAAATGGACCGCGTCCGATCCGCCGGTGCCGAAGCCGGTGACGACCGCGCGGCGATCGAATTGGGCACGGTTTTCTGCCCTGCGGATTTCCCGCCCGCCGAGGGTTCGTTCAGCAGCGATCGCGAAACTGGCATGGCCCAAGCGGTCACGTCGTGTTTGGTCGAAGAAGGCATCCGCCGCGTCCGCGTCGACCGCACGCTGCCGATGATTTACGTTTGGCACGTTGCCGCAGCCGGGATCGCCGTCGATTATGACGATTGCCTCGGCGTGATCGATCGCCGCGTGAAAACCGCTGACGAAATCGCCGCCCTACGCCAGGCCCAGCACGTGACCGAGCAAGTCATGCTGCAAATTTGTCGGCGGATCGCGACGGCATCGGTCGACGATGACGGGCACCTGATCGACGAGGCGTATCTTTTAACGAGTGAACGGATTCGCGCCTTCGCGTCGCGGTTGTTCATGGATCGCGGGTTCACGATGAGTCACGGCGCGATCGTCGCGAGTTTGCCCGAGTCGGCCGATTGTCACCACGCGGGCACGGGGCCCTTGTCGACGGGCGTTCCTATCATCGTGGATTTGTTCCCGCGTGACGAATCGACTCGTTACAACGGCGATTGCACCCGAACGGTCGTCCACGGAACCCCGAGCGATCTGGTGGTGCGAATGCACACGGCGGTGGTCGTGTCGAAAGCGGCCGGCGAGGCGGAATTGCACCCGGGACGCACCGGCGACGCGGTTCACAAAGCCGTGATCCGGGAACTCGAAGCGGCTGGTTTTGCCCAGCACCGCGGCGAGTTGACTGACGAACCGTCGATCCAACACGGCACCGGACACGGTATCGGGCTGGATGTCCACGAACCGATTTTGCTCGACGATGGTAGCGGCGAGTTGCTGTTGAACGAGGTGTTCACGGTCGAGCCGGGATTGTACGGACGCCGCACCGGTGGCGTGCGAGTCGAAGACATGCTCGTCGTGACCGAGAACGGCCCCGAGAATCTAAACGATCTGCCGATGGGATTGGATTGGGTCTAGGTTGGGAGGGGCTACCTCTGAGCGGTAAGACGCAAGCCGTCCGGTGATTGAGTGTATCCATCAAATGAGGGGTTTCGGCAGAACGATTCCATCGACAGCCTGTTCATCCCTGATGCCGGAGTGCCTCGGTGGGTTGCAACCGGGTCGCTCGGTACGCTGGCACCATCGCACCGACCACGCCGATGCCCAACCCGATCATGGCACCTCGCAGCCATACCGACGGCGCGATCGAAGGTTGCAGTACTCCCGCCGCCGAGTCCGATGCCGATAACACGGACAACAACACCGCCGCACCGATCCCACCGAGCAACGTTGCCGCGAGTGCCAAAATCACCGACTCTAAAAACACAGTCAACGCCACCCGACGCGTCGGCCATCCGATCGCACGCAACACTCCGATTTCGCTGGTCCGTTCCAGCACGCTCGTCATCATCGTGTTGAGCGTCCCGATCGCGCCGACCAATAACGCGATCGCGGAGGTCATCCACGCCATCGCCGCGGCCATCTGCATTCGCTGATCGGTTTCTACAAACTCGTCCGTCGGTAACGCCAATATCTTCGGATCGATCAACTCGATTCGAACCACCACGGCATCAACCTCGTCAAGTTGCACGGAGTCCTCCAACAGCACGTTGATGTACGTCAATTGTCCCTCGCGCCCGGTCAATCGTTGCAACGATTTGATCGACAGCAACATCGACCCGTTCTCCCAAATACTGCCGCTCTCGAACACGCCACCGACTCGGAACGGTTCGTCGAACAACAGCACCTCATCGCCGACCTTCGACTCCATCCGATCGGCGAGGTTTTTTCCGAGGTAAATCAGTTCGACATTTTCGCCCACGTCTTCAACCTCGGGCTGCATCATCTCATAGTTAGCGAACATCCAACCGTCGAGCCGCAACCCCATCGCCGGGATCCCGTAGATCTGCTCGTCCTCAATCGACAGGGTTTCGAGCAACACGCCGGCGGCGCGAGCGACGCCTTCGACACCGCCGACCTTTTGCGTGAATTCATCCGAGAGGGAACTGCTCAATCGATCCGCCGAGCCTTCCCGTGAGACCACCACGTCGACTTGATGCGATTCATAGACACCGCGAAACGAATCGGCAAACCCGTCGGCGACTCCGACGAGAGCCATCACGGACCCGATCGCGGTTGCTAGCGCCGTCAACGTCAAGAACGTACGAAACGGTCGCCGCATCAGGCTTTTGAAGATGAATCCGATGAACGACAAATCGAGGGCTCTTCGATAAAAAACGGCAGTGGCGAAGGGAGCCGTTTTTTGTACCACGACGCTCCGCGTCGTGAAAGTGACTGCGAGTCTCAGAGAGACTCGCCTACGTGAGCTAAACCGAGCCGATCGCTTCGTTCTGCTCGACCACTTTCTCATCGATATGCTCGGGCTTCTTGAACCCGAAGATCAGAATCAAGTACAACCCCGCCATCACCAACGGCACGATCGCCGTCACCGCGAGCGCCATCCGACTGCCGACCAACGTCGCCTTCGCAACGGGTTCCGCATCGGCATTGGCGAACGATTCGTTCTCGTCCCACCAATCCGACTGCTTGCGGAGTTCCTCGAACTTCTCCGTCTCCCAAGCATCGCCGGCGATCTCTTTCTCATTCTTGATTGCCTCACCTTGATCGCCCAACATCTTGGCGATCGAACCGTCGATGCCGGTAATCGCTGGGAACACCAGGAACTGATTCTCGTTGGGTGCCTTCACCCGTTCGAACGTTTCCGGCGCGTTTTCCTGCAAGTAGTTCGACGCGTAGTAATCTTGTTTGTAACCGATCCCCGGGCCACCGAGAGCACCGGCCGACAGCATTCCGACGCAACCCATGATCGCCATCCCGATCGTCGCACTTTGCGGATATCGTTCCCCCAAAACACCGAGCATCGTCGGCCACAGGAACGTTTTGCCGACCGCATAGATTGTCGTCGCAAAGAACATGAAAGGCACAGTCGTCCCGGTACTGATCAAATACAAACCGAGAGCACCGATCAACGCACTGGCTAACAGTAGGCCGAGCGACGAGATCCTGTGAACGATCGGCCCCGCAAAGAACCGCAACACCGTCATCAATAGCGACGCGTAAATGAACAATACCGTACCGAGTGACGCGCTCTTCAGAATACTGCCGGTGATCTTGTTGATCCAACTGTCGGTTCCGAGTTCCACATATCCAACGCAAGCGTGAGCGACGAGCAGAATCAAAAAGAATGGACCAATCAACCGCGAGATCATGCCACCGTAAGACACGGCACCCTGTTCCGCCGCCGTTTTCGGGAACGGTTCGAACGCCACGATGAACCCGTAAATCACAACTGGAATCAGGAACGTCGCCATCAAGATTTCCCACGGAACAATGTCCTTGGCGAACACGATCAAACCGCCTATTACCAAACCTGCCGGCCAACCGGCGTGCAGAATGTTCAGGTAGTGCGTTTTTTGATCCGGGAACAAATCCGCCGTCAACGGGTTAATCACCCCTTCGCAAATCCCGTTACCGATCGCAAAAATGAACATCGACACGTACAACAGCATGTACACTGCGTCCTTGCCCGACGCGTTGAACACCGGCGTCGCGGCGAACAGCATCGCCGCCGAGATCACGTGACAAACCAACGCTAACAGCATCAAACGCTTGTAACCGATCGTGTCGATCAGGAACCCCGCGAACAAAATCACGGCGCCGAAGCCGACCAAACCGCCCCCGGTGATCTTGCCTAACTCCGTCATCGTGAAACCGTATTGCCCCGACCAAACCGCGAGCAACCCTCCTCGGACTGCGAACCCGATTCCGGCTGCAACCAGCGTTAAAATGCCGGCTATCAATAGTTTCTTGCGATTTTCCATAACTTCCATCGAATCGGTGGGGAGGGGAGGTGGGGAGACTCGCGTTTTTCATAAACGCAGTGCGGAAGTATAGTCGGTCCTAGGCCCGCAAAGTAGCAGGCATGGAGCAACGTTTTTCCGCTGGCGTGAATCAAGGCAAACCATCCTCATGCAACTCACTGAATTATTCAGCGGCCTCGGCGGTGTCGCCGAAGCCGTCCGTCAAATCAACGCTTCGTCCGCGGGGCCAGCGACACCGATCCGCATCGTTTCGGCCATCGAGATCGATCGCGATTGTTGCGACGTGTACCAACACAACTTTGGTACCCGGGTCGTGCGGCGGACCATTGAATCATTGGAGATGGAATCATTGGAGATGGAATCATTGGAGATGGAATCATTGGAGATGGAATCATTGGAGATTGGCGGCGACGTGTGCTTTCATTGTGGCACGTTCGCCGAAGGGCCCGACGCGTGGTGGCTGTCGCCGCCCTGCCAACCGTATTGACGTCGCGGCAGATCCACACCCGACGACGATCGTCGCTGCGACGCGTTACTCGCGATCATTCAATTCCTCGAACAACCCAATGGCCCGCATCGGCTCGCGTTGGAAAACGTTCCCGAGTTCGCCGACTCCGGTCACCACGAACGGTTACGCAACGAGCTCTCTCGAAACGGTTACGCAATTTGGGAGGGCGTCCTGTAACCCACGCAATTCGGCATCCCCAATCGTCGGCGGCGGTACTACCTCATCGCTGCTCGTGACGCCGCGCGCGTGGCACCCCCGATGATCCCGGATCATCCGAGTTCGATGTTTTCCGTTGCCGACATTCTCGATCCGCCGGAGTGCCAGTCGTCGAACTTCGACGAACTCCAACTCGACGCGACCATCGCTGCCGCTTACCGATCGGCGCTCGACATCATCGACCCCCACGATCGCACCGCCGTCACCGCGTGCTTCGCCGGCGGTTATGGCAAATCCATCATCCGGTCAGGATCGTATTTGCAATCCGGCGACTCGCTGCGTCGTTTTTCACCGACCGAGATCGCCCGTCTCCTCGGGTTCTCAGACGAGTTGACGTTCCCCCATTCCGTTGCAACCCGTCGTCGGTGGAAAATGCTAGTCAATAGCGTCTCGATCCCCGTCGTCCGATCCATCCTCGCGAGAATGGCCCAACCCGATTCGACCCAGTAGGAACGCGATATCGCCTGGCGTTTTGGGCCGAGAGAGAGCCTGTTTTGAGTGGTTTCGGCAGCCACAGCACTGAGAAGCCGCAGACGACTCGTAGCGGGGACCTGGGCGTCGCCTTCGGCGATGGGGGGACCATTGAGAAAATGGTCCTTCACTCGCTGCTCGTGTTAGGCGGCGGGGCGGTATTGAATCCCCGTTTTCGTGCGGGCGGTGGGCGTGATCGCGTTGCTGTGCCGGAGGACGTAGGCGATTCGCTGGGCGATCCAGCGGGGACATTGGATCGCAGTGGCAATGTCGGCGGTGTTGAAGTCGGTGCCGAGGAGTGAGGGTGGTGGTTCGGCGGTGGTCGGATCGGCTGTGAGCAGTCGCCAAAGGTCGCTGGGTTGGTGCAGTTCGATGGAGCGGTGGACGGCTTCGAGATCGGTGTCCTCGATGACGTAGCCGGGATCGCGGCGGCGACGCGTTTTGCCTGTGCGGACCCAGCGGTATTGGTTGACATCGATGATCGGAATCTCAACGGTCAAACGCGGATGCGGGAAGATGTCGCGGAGGTAGATGAGTTCTTCGAACAGTTCGTGCGGTTGTCCTCGGCGTGGACTCCGACGCCGCGATTGGACGGGGCCGCCGGCTTGCAAACGTTTGCAAATCCGCGTTCGATCGATACTGGGTTTGACGATGCGGACGTCATGACGTTGCAACAGATCGATCGTTTTCGACCGGATCGCTGACAACGAGGCACACTGAATTTCAATCAGTTCGCCGCCCCGAACCACGTCGATCCGGTACGAACCCATCGTCACCTCGATCTGATCGGGTGAGACGGCGTAGTGCCTTTTCAACTGCTGGTGCAACGATGATTCCAAAACGACCCCACGAGGTAGCTCGTGGTTTGACCCGATGTAAAAGGTTTAACCCGATGTAAAATGAACGGCAAATCGGAACGCGTCGAATGCCAGCAATCGAAACTAGCAACCGTGGGGGTGTCGCGACAGACGAGTTTTTGGGGGGAGACCGGTTGAGGGCGAAATGCAAACTGCCTCCCGCCCAAGTTCAATTCGGCGGAAGGCAGTCGTGTTTTATCACCGACAAATCAAGGGTTCCGAGCGGCTCGGGTTAAACCATTTCTTTGAGGCCCTTGAGTGGGCGGATCGTCAACTTCTTGCTGGCGGGTTTGGGTGCCAACCAAATTTCTTCGCCGTTGGCGGGGTTACGACCCTTTCGCTTCGGTTTGGCAGGAACGTCTTTGAGAACGATTTTGCACAAACTCGGGATTGCGAATTGGCCGGGGCCACCCTTCTTGAGCGAGTTCCCAATCTCGACTGCCAAGGCATCGAGAACGGCGGCGACGTCTTTCTTGCTCAACTCAGTCGACTCGGCGATGTTGGCGAGAATTTGAGTCTTGGTTGGCGCTTTGGGTGGAATGGCTGCGGGCATGGGCTGAACCTGAAAATTGGATACTGAAACAGAGAAACGACGGAGAGAAAAATTCGCTTCCGATCGTCGTTGCCAAGTGTTATGCCGGTATTCTGAAACTCGCAACCCACTTGACCGACAAAAAACACGTGTTTTGACTTGTTTTTCATGAAATCGGCCCCAAAACGCCCCGTTTTAGACAATCGAGCCGTTTGTCAAGACCTGATCCACCGCTTCGGTGAACGTTTGAACGGTCCCGGAACCGGCCTCGGCGACCCGGTCACCAGGCACCGAAATGCGGGTCAAACTCTCGCTCAAATCGTTCATTGCGGCATCCACGTTGGATGATTGACCGCTCGTGAAGAGACCGGGAGTGCTCTGCGAAATGCCGCCCGAGAGACTGGTGATCCCCATGTTGGCGTTCTCAGACGCACGCGATGCGTCGCCCGAAATCATCGCCAAATCGGCAGCGGAGAGGGGCTCGCCGGCGGGGACGAAGACGTCATTTTGAGAAACCGAGGCGGCCGCCGGATTGGCAACCGGGGTGGTCGCCGATGCGGTCGAGGCACCGCCGGTGGTTCCCGAGCCAGTGGACGTTCCCGAGGGCACGTCCGTCAAATTCAAACCGCCCGAACCGTTCTGCAAACTAATCAGCACGAACTGCATGGCGCCGAACTCGCCACGAGGGCCCACGACGGTGTTGTCGGCAACGTTGGCCGTCAGGCGAACTGGAACCCGTGCTTGGTTGGTCGCGTTGGCCGCGGCCGGACGCGTGGCGCTGACGGTGAGTGCCGAACCGGTTTCGTTCATGCTGACCGAGAGTCCCGAGACCGCCGTTTGTGCGCCGACGCTCTGTTGAACAAAGACCGCCGACTCACCGGGACTGATCGCGGCGAGCACGGCGAGACGTGGTGCCGAGCCGAGCCAATCCGATTTACTGAAACTACTCGCCTTACGCCCGCCAAGGTTCAACTCAACGCTCTCATCTCCCTCGTCAATGTCGCTCATGATATTGATCGTTTGAGCGGCATCGCCGTTGTGCAAGAACGGAATCATCGGCACGTTTAATTGGTAACTGCCGGGCAACAGGTTCGGTACTCGGATGCCTCCCGAGGTGACCACAATACTGCTGTGGTTGAGCGGCAAGGTGATTGATTCACCGATAGCATCGGTTCCCGTCAAAGTGAAGCTGGATAGGTTTCCGTTGAGCAACCCGAACGAGTTGCTGCTGAATTTCACGTCGATTGCTCGTCGGACGAAATCGCGAACGGTGACCGTCATCGTGGCTGGTCCGCTGGTCAGGCCCGCGGAATCCTCGACGCTGAAGTTGAACGTCACCTCGCCGCTGAAATCGGCATCGACGGGCGTGAACGTGATCGATTGACCGTCCGCAGCGATCGCCGCAGTCCCCGAGGATGGCTGCGCGAGGTCGACGAACTGGAGCGTTTCGTTGGTGTCGACGTTGTCGGGCAAATCGGCGATCGTCAACACGGTTTGCGCGGTGGCACCTTTGATGATCGTTTCCGCTGCGGCGGAGATCGGTGGCGAGTCATTGACACTCGCTACGTTGAACGTTGCGATTCCGGTGGCGAGTCCGCCGCCGGAATCGCGGATCGTGTAGGTGACCGTTTCGATGCCGTTGAAATTAGCGGCCGGTTGGTACAACAATCGAGTGCCGTTGCTGCCGATGGAAACCGTTGCGCCGTTCGACGGCGTGCCGAGAGCCGTGATCAAGAACTCTTGATTGTCGGTGTCACGGGTGTCGTTGGCGAGCACGTCATAAGCGGCTTGCGCGGCGTCCTCGTTGATCGCGGGGCCGTCCGAGGCGCCGAACGTATCCGCGTTGGCGGTCGGTGGATTGTCGGTCGGACGGATCGTCACGGTGACCGTGACGGTGTCCGTGCTCGTGCCGTCGCTGAGTGTGTAGTTGAACGTGTCGTTGCCGACGAAGGATGCCGGCGGAGTGTAGTTGAGCGATCGACCATCGGCGGCGATCGTGACGGTCCCGCCTTGGCTCGGCGTGGTCACGTTGGTCACGATGAGTGTCTCGCCCGGGTCCGCTGTGGAGGCTTCGTTGGCCAACACGTCGAGCGGATTGACGCCCGATCCGGCGTCGACGTTGAACGTGTCATCGACCCCGACCGGCGGATCGTTGGTTCCGGTGACCGTCACGGTTATCGGCACGTTCTGTTGCACGCCGCCGGGACCGGAGACGCGGTAGGTGAACTCGGCGGTGCCGACAAAATCAGTCGTCGGTGTGAAGCGGACTTCGCCGCTATCGAGCGCCACGGTGCCGCCGGTGGCGGGCTGCGTGACACTGACGACGGACAGGGTGCCGGAGCCTGAAATGATGGTGTCGTTTTGCAGCACGTTGAGCACGGTAACGCCGCTATCTTCGACGACCGTAAACGAGTCGGCGATGGCGGTGAAGGTTTGACCGATGGCGAGCGACGTGCTGCCGTAACTGACCGCGTCGGCGGGCACGTTGTTGTTATTGAAGAACAATAAAACGGCGCGGTTGTTGCCGTCGGCAGGGTCGGAAACGAAGTTGACCGAACCGGCTGCAATCGCTTCCATCTCGATCGTCGCGATCATCGTTTCGGCTTCGTTGCTCGGAATCGTGCCGCTGCTGACGGCGCCGAGTTCGTCGAGCAATCCGGTGTTGATGGTTCCCGAACGCGTGTTGCCGAACGTGAACGGATACTCGATTGTGGCTCCCGGGACGGCACGGACGAGCGTCCCGTCGAACACAACGTCGGCGTAGGCGGCGAAGATCCCGCCCTGGCTGCCCCGTGCCCGTTGATCGGTGCCGAACAGGTTGAGCAAGAACCGATCGCCGACATCGAGCGAGGTGATCACGTTGCCGCTGAGGTCCGTCGCTTCCAGTTTGATGCCCGCGAGCGGCTCGCCCGCGACGGTGACGGCGAACGATTCGGTACGCACGTTGCCCGCGAAGTCGGTCAGGGTGACGGTAAAATTGTTCTCGCCGGGTTGAGCCGCCGTCGGCGTCCAGTTAATCACGCCGGTGGTCGCAACGATCGTCGCGCCACTGGGGAACGACGACAACGCATACATCACGCCGCTGCCCTCCTCGGGGCTGACCAAGTCGGTGCGATACGCGGTGCCGATGTTGCCGTTGGTGTTGACGCTGGTGGTATTGAATGAAGGCGCCGTCGTGTCGAAGAGGACCGTGATCGGCGTGGTTGACCCGCCGGTCGTCCCGCCGATGACTTGGCGAGCGGCGAGCGAGTAGCTGCCCTGGCCGCTGGCGGCGAGATTGTTGACCGAGATCGAGATCGTCGTGCCCGCTGCCACGCCGCTGCCCACGATGCTGTTGTCGGACGTGTCGACGATTTGCACGGTCGCGCCGGACGTCACACCGGTGATGTCAAAGTTCATCGTACCGATGTTGGTGATGTTGTCCGTGTTGCTCGATCCTGAATCGCTCGTCGCCCGCAGATCGATGCCAGTCGGTGCTGCGACGACCGAATTATTGAACGTGAACGTGACGGTTTGCGTGTCCGAGGGGTCGCCGCCACCGCCTTCGGCGAACACGCCGAGGGCGACACTGACGTTGCCGGTAAACCCAGCGGCCGGAGTCACCGTCAGCAAACCGGTTGTCGGATTGACCGTCGCGGTGGCGCTGTTGGAACTGGTGCCACTGACGAAGTACCGGACCGGGTCGCCTTCGACGTCGACGCTTCCGAGTTGCAACGTTGCGGGCGTCCCGCTCGGTGAGACAATCGGATCGGCGATCGGAGTCAAATACGGTTGGCTGTTGTTGCTGGTTTGGAAATTATCAGCCGTGACGGTCACTGGCACGATTTCTTGGAACTGGTTGCCGTCGCTGTCGGTGATCGTGAAGGTCACGTTGGTCGTGCCGAGGGCGAGTCCGCTGAGCATCACGACACTGTTTTCGGTATCTTCGAACACGGACGCGTTGTTGATGCGAACCGTGTTGATCGGCACGTCGCCTGAGCCCGTTTCGACTTCGCTGAGTGCCTCGCGGACCGCGTCGCCCTCGACGAGTTGACCGAAGATCGAGTGGTTGTAATCGAGGCTCCGCGTCGGAACCTCGGTGATGAAGAATTGCGAGTTGTTCGTGTCGTCGGACGATTTCGCGAACGACAGCACACCGTTGCGGTTGTGTTGCAGATCGGGATGAAACTCATCGTCGAAGTTTCCGAGGTTCGATCCGCCGGTACCGTCGCCGTCGGCACCATTGCGGCCTGGGTCGCCGGATTGGATCACGAAATCATCGATGATCCGGTGAAAAATGACGCCGTCATAAACCCCGCTTTCGGCGAGTTCGGCGACCCGTCCACTGGCCACCGGTGCCCGTTGTTCGAATAATTCGAACACCATGTCATCGTAGCCTTCCATATCCAATCGCAGCGAACGGTTACCAGTGAGCACGGTGCCCGATGCGATTGCTGAATCGCCGACGGTGACGGTCACGGTCAACGGTCCGCCCTCGGCGTCGTAGGCGTCGACGGGAATATGCAGCGGTGATCCGATCCCGACCCGTTGCGGCCCGATCGGTTTGAACGTCGGTCGTTCGTCGGCCGGGTTGACGAACCCACTCTCGGTGATCAGCGTTTGAACACTCTGCACGCCGATCAGGCGATCCCCGTTGGGTAGGATCCACGTGGGATAGCTGTCAATGTTCAAACTCGCGAACTGCGGATCCTGCGAGCGCGACGCGTTGTCCAGTGCGATGTTGGTGTAGGGCAGATAATCGCCGCCGTCTTCGAGCAAGTCTTTTTGTTGGGTACAGGCCGCACACCAGTCCGCGCCGTACATCTCGAACCCTTGTTGATCGAGCCATTTGGCCAATTCGACCAAATCGATCGCCGGTTCGCCTTCAGCCTCAAGGTTGGAAGTGCCCCGATCGTTCGACGTCGTGCTCGTTCCCGTCGCATCGGTGAACGCCGAAACGTTGTCGGCTGCCGGGACGGCCGGATCGGTGAACATCAACTCGACGTCGCCAGCCATCATTTGCCGGTTTTCGAGCGTTTCGAGCAACAACCGGCCTCGATCGGCAGAAATCTTGGCTCCGGCGGAACCCCTCGCCCCCGCGGCGTCCATGGCGATGATGCGAGCGAGACGTTGACGAAGTTTTTGTGCGAGATTCATCGGCAAACGGTTCTTCAAGCGGAGATTCGGGCTCACGTGCTCACGTCCGGGCCGCTTGTCCTGGTTCGCTCGAAGAGCGAGTGAACCAGGATTCACGGTTGTAGTAGTGAAACGGGATGTATCGGAAAAGTCGACCAGGAAAGGTCGGATCAACAAGGTTTTTCATGAGAGGCGGTATCGTCTCGCCAAACCGGCAGGTCAGCCGGACCGGAATTGTCGAACCGGACCCACTCAAACTACCAAAACACCCCATTAACGTTGACCGCGACCTCGATCGCTATTCTTTTCAATCGTAAACGAGTCGGATTGCCCGCCAGGGGTTCCGAATAATGGGAACAGGAGCACTCTACCAACCTTGACGCTTTTGACGTTCGCCGAGCGGTTTTGGTTCCCGTTTCCCCCCAGTTTGAGGCGATGCCCTCATGACGCCTCCCTGGGCTGTTCAAAATTTGGTCTTGCGAGAACCTTCATTTAAGCCATGTTTTTTCCGACCTGGTACCTCTGCGTCTCTGTGCGTCTCGGCGACCTCTACGTTAAAAAAGACTTCACACTCGATCCAAACGCAGAGGTTGCCGAGACGCAGAGAGCCTCAGAGCAAGAAAACGATCCTTATTCGCTTAGTAGACACGAAAGAAAGACGGACTTGGGCAAAACCACGTCAACACCGAATTTTAACTGGCCCGCCCAACCCCCACGTCTCACGCAAACAGTTCCTTCACGACCCGGGCCGGGTCGACTCCGGTGAGTTTTTGATCGAGGCCTTGGAAGGGGAAACTCAATCGGGCGTGATCGATGCCGAGTAGGTGCAGCATCGTCGCGTGGAGGTCACGAACGTGGACGGGATTCTCGACGACGTTGTAACTGAACTCGTCCGTTTTGCCGTAGCGCATTCCGCCTCGGATTCCGCCGCCTGCCATCCATGCGGTGAAACATCGTGGGTGGTGATCGCGTCCGTAATTATCGACGGTCAACTCGCCCTGGCAATAAATCGTGCGTCCGAACTCGCCGGCGAACACGACGAGTGTGTCGTCGAGCAGGCCGCGCTGTTCGAGGTCGTTCAAGAGTGCGGTCGTCGGTTGATCGACGTCTTGGCATTGTGCCTCCAGGTTCTGGGGCAGTTTCGAGTGGTGATCCCAACCTCGGTGGAACAATTGAACGAATCGCACGTCGCGTTCGGCCATCCGGCGGGCGAGCAAGCAGTTGCGTGCATACGACCCCGGTTTATCGATATCGGGACCGTACATGGCGAGCGTTTCGGGGGTCTCGTCGGAAATGTCGGTTAGCTCCGGGACGGACGTTTGCATTCGGAACGCCATCTCTTGCTGAGCGATGGTGGTTTGGATTTCGGGGTCACCAATTTCGGAGAAGTGTTTTTGATTGAGCACACCGAGACTGTCGAGCATTCGCCGCCGGACTTCGGCGTCGACTCCGTTAGGGTTGGAGAGAAACAGCACCGGATCGCCGGCGGTTTGAAAACTCGCGCCCTGGTGTTTCGACGGCAGGAAACCGCTACCCCACAACCGCGAGTACAACCCCTGCACGTTGACTTTGCCGCCCCAAAACGCGGAGGGCATGACGACGTAATCGGGTAGGTCTTTGTTGAGTGTGCCGAGTCCGTAGCTCAACCACGCTCCCATGCTGGGTTTGCCTGGGATTTCCGTTCCCGTGCAAAACGCCGTTTTGCCGGGGTCGTGGTTGATCGAATCGGTGTTCATCGAATCGACGAAGCACAGTTTGTCGGCTTGCGTGGCCAGATGCGGTAGCAATTCGCTCATCCACAATCCGCTCTCGCCGGCTTGGGCGAATTTGAATTTGGTCGATGCGATGAGCTGGGTACGTCCCTTGGTCATCGCCGTGACACGTTGTCCCTGACTGACCGAGGCCGGCAGTTCTTGTTTGAAGTGTTGATGCAAATCGGGTTTGTAATCGAACAAATCGACCTGACTGGGCGCGCCCGCCATGAACAGGAAAATCACCCGTTTGGCTTTGGGCAGGTGATGACACCCGGATGGTAAATCCGGCGAACCGGGCGTGTTGGTTGTCGTTGCGGCGGCCGAGCGGGCAAGCAACGACGACATCGCGGCGGTGCCCAAACCCATGCCGGAACTCGTCAAAAAACGACGACGGTTTTGCAAGGTTTCCAAGGCTTGTTTGGCGATCGGATTGGAAGGGATGATCATGGTTCAATCCTTGGTTTTCGTGATGTCGAGGTTGTACAGTGTGTTGACGAAAATCGTCCACGCGGCGAGTTCGACTGGGCTTCCTGCGACTGGGCTTCCTGCGACTGGGCTTCCTGCGGCGATCTCGGTGGCGGTACCGGCAATCAATTCCTCGGCGAGTTGGGGCGCGGTTTCATATTTCGCTTTCAAATCGTCGAGCAATTCTTGCATCACGGCAGTCTCCCTCTCGTCGGGCAATTTCGCGGTGATGGTTTCCCAGGCGAACGCGATCCGTTGCGATTCGGGCTGGCAGAGCGTGGCAAGGGCGACCTCCCGAGCGGCGGTCATGTATGCCGGTTCGTTCAGCAACAACAACGCCTGCAACGGCGTGTTGGTACGTTCACGGCGAGCGATACAGGCGTCGCGAATCGGCGCGTTGAGGATCGTCATTTGCGGTGGTGGCATCCCCCGTTTCCAGAACGTGTAGACGCTGCGGCGATAGATCGCGTCGCCGGAATCGGGACGGTATACCTCGCCGATCATCGACACGGCTTTCCACAAACCCTCGGGCTGGGGTGGTTTGACGCTCGGTCCGAGCATCTCATCGGACAACAACCCGCTGGTCGCGAGCACTTGGTCACGAATCATTTCGGCATCGAGTCGGTATCGCGATCCGCGGGCGAGTAATCGGTTGGCCGGGTCTTGGTTGAACTCGTCAACGCTCGCCTGGGACGATTGCCGGTAGGTTTGCGAGAGCACCATTTGTTTCATTAGCGATTTCATGTCCCAACCTGATTCGACGAACGAAACGGCGAGATAGTCGAGCAGTTCCGGGTGGCTGGGCACGTCGCCTTGGTTGCCGAGATCCTCGGAGGTTTTGACCAACCCGGTGCCAAACAATTGTTGCCAAAATCGGTTCACGGCAACACGAGCGGTCAAGGGGTTTTCGGGGGCGACGAACCATTCGGCGAGGTCCATGCGTGAGGCGATGTCGCCTGATTGTTGTAGCCGGGGGAGGAACCCGGGCGTGCCCCGTGGGACTTCCTCGCCGAGTGAATCGTACGCCCCACGAAGTCGCAGGTAGGTCGGTTCGATCGGGTCGCGTTCTTTCATCACCATCGCGTGGGGGATGGTGTCGTTGAGTTGGTTGCGTTGTTGGTTGAGGTTCTTGAGTTGTTTTTCGAAGGTCGCTTTTTGTTGGTCTGCGACAGCTTTCTCTGCTGCTGCTTTCTCTGCGACAGCTTTCTCTGACGCGGCTTTCTCTGATGCGGCTTTCTCTGATGCGGCTTTCTCTGATGCGGCTTTCTCTGATGCGGCTTTCTCTGATGCTGCTTTCTCTGCTGCTGCTTTCTTTGCTGCTGCTTTCTCTGCTGCTGCTTTCTCGGTGGCGGCTTTCTCGGTGGCGGCAGCTTGCGTTGCTAGAGGTGGAGGGTCGGTTTTAGATGCTAACGCAGTTTCCGATTCCGCTTTCTTGACATCCGCAGCCATTTGTTCGGCCAACGCCTCAAGGTGTTGACTCACCTCGTCGATTTGTTTTTTCACTTCGACGATTTCCCGGTCAAGCCCGTCAAGTTGCTCTTGTTGTTCGGTTGATGCCAGCGAGATGAACGGCGGTTGCAGTCCTCGTTTGGCACGCCCATTCGTTTCGGGTGCCGCGTCGATGTTGTCAAAGAACGCGTAGAGTGAGAAATAATCTTTTTGCGTGATCGGGTCAAATTTGTGGTCGTGGCATTGGGCACATTGAACGGTCAAACCCATGAACGCGGTCCCGACGGCGGTGACTCGGTCGAGCCCGTTTTTGAAACGACTTTCCTCCGGCAATGCCGTGCCGCGATCGATAATCAAGTGCAACCGATTGAATCCCGATGCGATGAGTTGCTCGCGAGAGGGTTCGGGGTACAAATCGCCAGCGACTTGATAGCGGACAAAATCGTCGTAGGGCAAATTGTCGTTGAACGAGCCAATCACCCAATCACGATAGGCGACGTGGTCTCGGTAGAAATCCTTGTGCATCCCGTTGGTGTCGGCGAACCGGACGAGGTCCAACCAATACCGCGTCATGTGTTCGCCATATTGCGGACGGTCGATTAAACGATCGACGCAATCGTTCCATGCTTGTTGCGGTGATGATTCGTAGGCGGCGAGGAATTCTCGGATCTCATCGCGGGTGGGCGGCAATCCGGTTAGATCGAATGTGACCCGGCGCAGCAAAGTGCGTGGGTCGGCGGGCGGCGAGGGTTCGGCGCCGGCGACGACGAGTCTTCGATCAATGAACGCGTCAATCGGATTTTCATCCCAACCCGGTGTCTTTGCCGAGGGAGTTTCCGATTTGACCGGTGGTGTGAACGCCCAGAAATCTTCGTAGGGTGCGTCCGCTTCGATCCACCGGCGGATCAACGTTCGCTCCTCTTCGGACAACGGTTTGATGTGCGAATCCGGCGGCGGCATCACCGTGTCCTCGTCGTCGGAGGTGATCCGAAGCCACATTTCGCTGTCGTCGGCCGACCCCGGTTCGATCGCGAATCCGATCGAACCCTCCGGTCCATCGGGTTGGTCCAAACGCAAACCCGCCGCTCGCGAATGTCCATCGGGTCCATGGCAGGCAAAGCATCGCGACGAGAGCAGCGGTCGAATGTCTCGACTGAAGGAAACCGCCTCGACGGACGCATCCGCAGCCGCTCCGGTGGCGGGCATGATTGCGGGCAGTGCGGCGGGCAGGGTCGCGAGGACACAGGCGAGTCGTGCGATGATTCGTTTCATAACGTGTCGGTACTGAAACAGCGTTTTGTGATGGAAAGCTCGCGCTGAGCGGCAACGAGGCAATTAGCCGCGTCGATTTGATGTAAACGAGGCTACGAGTCCATTGAATGTGGGACCCCCGTCGCTTCGTCCGCTAAAGCAATTGTACCGCAGCGACCAACCAGGACATGGCATAATTGCTTAGTTCCGTGTCCGATTTGTGTCAGGGGGACGTCTTTTCACCCATTCCCCGGTTGTTTTTTTGCGTTCATCAACGATAGTCGTCGCTTTGTTCACAACCAACGCAATCTTGCAAACGACACGCGATGACCGAAAAGACGCCAATCCCGGCAACCGATGACCTGCGAATCCGCGCGATGAAGCCGCTCATGCCACCCCGCGAATTGATGAGCGAGATCCCGGTCTCGGCTCGCGTGGGGGAAACCGTCGCAACCGCTCGCGAGGGCATCCGCCGGGTTTTGAGCGACGAGGACGACCGGCTCGTCGTCGTCGTCGGTCCGTGCTCGATTCACGATCCTGACGCGGCGATGGAATACGCCGGGATGCTGGCTGCGGAGCAAGTCAAGCATGCCGATCAATTGCTAATCGTGATGCGAGTTTACTTCGAAAAACCACGCACGACGGTCGGTTGGAAGGGTTTGATCAACGACCCCGGGCTCGACGATAGTTTCGAGATCAATCGAGGATTGCGAACCGCCCGAGGTTTGTTGCGAGACATCAACGAGCTGGGGTTACCGACGGGCACCGAGTTCCTCGATTTGATCAGTCCGCAGTACGTCGCCGACCTCGTCGGATGGGGAGCGATCGGGGCGCGGACGACCGAGAGTCAGGGGCACCGCGAATTGGCGTCGGGTTTGTCGTGCCCGGTCGGTCTCAAAAACGGGACCAGCGGCAACGTTCAAATCGCCGTCGATGCGATCTGCTCGGCTCGCCGCCCGCACCATTTTCTCTCGGTCACCAAGGAAGGCACGTCGGCCATTTTCGCCACCACCGGGAACAGCGATTGCCATGTGATCCTTCGCGGCGGCACGCACACGAACTACGATGCCGCGAGTATCGACGCGGCGTCGGAGTTGCTCGACCAAGCGGGCCTGCCGGCTCGGTTGATGATCGACACCAGTCACGCGAACAGTCGCAAGAAGTTCTCGCGTCAACATTATGTCTGTCGCGACATCTGCAGCCAGGTCAGCGACGGTGACCGGCGGATCATGGGTGCGATGATCGAGAGCAACCTCGTCGAGGGAAACCAAAGTCTCGGTAAGGGCGATTTGGTTCGTGGGCAAAGTATCACGGACGCTTGCATCGGTTGGGACGAGACACTGTTGATCCTGCAGGAACTGAGCGACGCGGTCGTGGCCCGTCGATCGCGATAACGGCGTTTTGATTTAATCGTTTCAAGAGAAATACCGGACAATACAAACTCATCCGCCGGAAGCGTGCGCCGGATGAACCCTTTTTCTCGGCGAAACCGGCAATCATCACCCGACGCGTTCGTTTTGAAGTTGCGCTTTTAGCCACGGTCGTGGCGACAGCGATTGGCCTGGGGCGTGAGCCCAAGGAAAATTTGTAAAAAACAAATAGCTTGAGTGGTGCCGAATTAATTGAAACGACCGAATTTTTTAAACCCGTCTGCGAAACCTACGAACGATCGGTCGAATGAGCGCGAAGTAGGCGATCGTCGCGAGCGTGCCGATGGTGACGAGCCACGGGACCAACGCGACACCGACCAACAATAATCCTTCGCCGGCGCGCCGTAGTATCTCTAGCGAACTCGCCCAAGTCGAACCTAAGCGTGAGGACAGTGTGGGTGCGGTTTTCGGAACGTATTCCTGTTCTTCACGAACTTGGATGGTGATGGTCGCGAGTGAGCTTTGGTCGGTGAGTACTCGCATCCGGCCTTGCATCCGTTCGATCTCGTCGCGGACGCGGGCGAGTTCGCGTTCGATTTCCAACACGTCGGCGAGTTTGCCGGTGCGTTCTTCGAGCATCTCGAGGATGCGTTGTTCGAGTTGTTGGTTGTTGCGAATTCGGGCTTCGACGTCAACGTATTCCGCTGTCACGTCTTGCGCGTTTTCGCTGCGAGATTCCGCGAACCCGAGTTCGGTGATGGCGGTGAGGAATTCGGAGTACCGCTCGACCGGAATCCTCGCGACCCAGGTTCCCGATTGCCGACTGGCGTAGCGACGATCGGTCTCGCTGCTGGAAATGAAACCGTCGTGGGCATCGACGATTCCCACGATCGACTTTTCAAACGCGTCGTATTGTTCGACGACGAGTTTGAGTTCGGAATTGTAGACGATCCGGCGTTGGAGTTTGGCAACGCCAGTGGTTTCGCTGACGAGCGTCATCGCGTCAAAATCGGCAGACCCAGCGTCTTGTTCTGCTGGACTTTCGACGAGCATTGATTGGGTGGAACCGGGCGTTATGTCGTAGCCGATTTGCTGTTCCTGGCCACAGCCACACATTAAAAACGCAACCAGCAAACCAACCTTCTTGAAATCATTCATCGGAGTCTCATTGAATGGAGGATCGTTGTCTCCATTGTACAAGACGCCGATGCTTGCTTGTTCTTCCAGAGCGGAGGGGGAGCGTTGTCGGCTCGGAGAGCCGAACGACATTCTCTGAACCCGTGGCGGGTGGTTGGCCTTTGGCTCGGTGAACCGAGAGGTTCGTTTGTGATGGGACAATTGGGGAAATGGTCCTACAAACATTGCGTACGCTAAAAGCCGCCGGGGGAAGTGAACTCGCGGTAGTCGTCGAACTCGCTGTGGGTGTCGGCGGCGCGGGTGGAGAAGCGGGTGAAGTCTGCTTCCCAGGTCAATTCGACATCGCCGACGGGTCCGTTACGTTGTTTTGAAATGATGATTTCGGCTTGGCCGGCGAACTGGGCCTTATCATCGCCGCGGTGGTAGTACTCCTCGCGGTGAACGAACATCACCACGTCGGCATCTTGCTCGATGGCCCCGGATTCTCGCAGGTGACTGAGTTTGGGACGGTGGTCCTTGCCCTCTTCGGCTTGCCGATTGAGTTGCGACAAACACAGCACCGGGACTTCGAGTTCCCGAGCCATCCCCTTGAGCCGCCGGGCGATCTTGGCGACCTGTTCTTGACGCGGGTCGCGCGGGTTGTCCGGTTCGATGAGCTGGAGGTAATCGACCACGATCATGCCGAGAGAGTTTTCGCGTCGTTTGATCCGCCGCGCCGCCGCGGCGATTTCGCTCACCGTTCGACTGGGGGAATCGTCGACGAACAAAGGCGCCTGGCTGACCTCGTTGGCTTTACTAACGAGCCGATCCCGGTCGTCCGACGAGATCGTTCCGTTTCGCAATCGGTGGCCGTTGACGCGTGCCATCGAACATAGCAAACGGTCGGCCAATTCGATCGCCGACATTTCCAAACTGACGAACAGGACCGGATCGCGTTGGACGCAGGCGACGTGTTCGGCCATGTTCATGGCCAATGCGGTTTTGCCCATGGAAGGCCGGGCGGCGAGAATGATCAATTCGCCGCCGTGCAACCCGCCGGTCATTTGATCGAAATCGGTGAGTCCGGTTTCGGCACCGCCGTCGACGTAATCGTCTCGCATCCGAGCTTCCATGCGATCCATCGCTTGGTGCAACACGTCGCTGATCGCCGACACCGCACTGCTGCTACGTCCGTCCATGATCGCGAACACTTTCTGTTCGGCTTGGGCGCACAATTCTTTGGCCGTACTGGATTGCTCATAGGCCTCGCGGAGGATCTCAGTGCTCGATTCGATCAACCGTCGATAGACCGCTTTCTCGGTCACGATCTCGGCATAGAAAACCGCGTGTGCCGCATTGGCGACGCTGCTCGAAAGGCGTGCCAGGTAAGCCATGCCGCCGATTTTATCGAATTCCTTCGCCGTTCGCATCCGAGAGACCAGCAGCGTGACGTCGATTTTTTCACCGGTGTCGTACATGTCACGCAGGTGACCGTAGATGATCCGGTTGGCGTCATCGTAAAAGTCGTCGGCGCGCAGCGACGCGATTTCGTCACAGATGTCCGGCATCAGCAGGATGCTGCCGATCACGCCCATCTCGGCTTCGAGTTCGTAGGGTGGTTGCCGCTGCAGGATCTCGCTGGCCGAAACTTCCTTTTTCTTCTTGTCGCGAAATCCCGACCCGTTGAATTTTTCTTCTTTAATCATCCGTGTCAATTCTCGTTGGGGTGTTAGGGTGCTGGCGGTTGGCGGTTGGCGGTTGGCGGTTGGCGGTTGGCGGTTGGCGGTTGGCGGTTGGCGGTTGGCGGTTGGCGGTCTATAGATTCACAAAAGCCAAAAGCCAAAAGCCAAAAGCCAAAAGCCAAAAGCCAAAAGCCAAAAGCCAAAAGCCAAAAGCCAAAAGCCAAAAGCCAAAAGCCCTCTACGCTCTCAAACGGGCCTCGACTCTGGCGATGGCGTCGGCGGCGGCCATGGCGGCGTCGCCTCCTCCGATCAGTTTACCACTACCAAGCCATTGTTCGACCTTTTGTTGAGCAGCGATCGCACCGGTGTGGCTGCGACGGCCGAAGTGTTTTGCAATTTCAGTGAACGCACTGCCAGTGTGTTGTCGGGCGAGGTACATCGCGAGTGTTCGCGGTTCGCTGACCCGTCGCGTCTGAGCTTTGCCGCGAAGCCCGTCGCCTTCAAGCCCAAATGCGTCGCAGACGGCCCGTTCGATGGAGCGCAGCGAGGGCGCCGAGCGTGTGTTTCGCATCAAATCGCCGCCGAATTGACGAATTTCATCGATCGTCGGTTCCCGCCGAAACATTCGCTGCAACATCCCGATCAGGTTGGCCACGCCGTTAACGGCCCGCCCGTCGCCGCCAATCGATTCGCTGACCTCGCCGAGCAATGCCGGATCGCAATCGAGCACGCAGCGAGTTTTCACTAACCGGATCAACAAGTTCAGCCGGGTCGCCGCATCGAGAGCGAGTAACGGGCAAACCAACCCCGACGACATCCGCCCGGCCAGTTCGCCGGTCAGACCGCGAATGTCGGCGGGCGGCAGGTTCGCGGTAAAGACCAACGGTTTGCCTGCCGCCGCGAGCGTTTCGAGTGTGTACAGGGCTTCCCGTAGCGTCGCCACTTTGGAGGCCAGGAAATGCACGTCGTCGATCAACAAAGCGTCCACCTCACGGTATTTGCGGCGGAAACTCGGCAATCCCGTCGAGTTCACCGAGCTGACGAAATCATTCGTGAATTGTTCGGCCGTCAACGTGACCACTCGCCGCATCCGCCGCCGACGCCGGAACTCTTCCGCGACGGCGGCGAGCAAGTGCGATTTTCCTGTGCCGGTCGGTCCGTGCAGGAACAATGGCGTGGCCACCTCGGGATTCGAGATTGCCATCGTGACGGCTGAGAACGCAAACTCGTTGCACGAACCGGTGATGAAACCGTCGATCGTTCGCCCGCCGGTGGGCAACGATTCGGGCAACAACGCGTCGATCGAAGCGTCGGATCGTCGGGCACGACCCCGACCCTGACCACGTGACTCGTTCTCGTCATTTCGATCATCGTCTTCGTCGGTATCTTCGTCATCTTCAGTCGATTTGGGCGACCGGGTGAGCGACGATCCGGCGAGGACAGAGGACAGTTTGGTCCCGCTCGACGATTTCCGACGTCCGGTTGATTTCGATCGCGAGGCCGGTTTGTCGGGGTCGGATTTTCGGCCTCGCGAGTTCTTTCCGCTGCTCGCGGAGGCACGGCGTCCTTTTAGCGGGGTTTCATCGTCGGCGTCGTCGATCAACGCCGGTTGCTGAGTCGCTTGATCGGTGACTAATCGGAATCGGCCGTGATCGCCGAGGACGGCCAAGGCGGCGGCACGCAGTTCCACAGTGAAATTTTTGGAGATTCGGTCGGCGGCGAACGAGCCGCTGACCCGCAACACGATCACATCGCCCGCACCCTCATCGCTCGTTGGCACGGAACCGCCGTCGTCGGTGGAGCATTCGAGGTCGAAACGGATGCCATGCGTGAACCACAATCGGAACCGATCGGTCCCGATGCGTTGTCGCAAGGCATCGGCGAATCGCTCGATGGCTTCCTGCGTCTCGATGCTGCCTTGCGTCGATGACATATCGGTAGCGACAACTCCCTCTTGGATGATGATGACGGTTCGAGAGCGATGCGGTTGGCATCGCCACGAGAAAATCGAATCAACGATGAGACCGTTTTTACTTCAGGAAATTCGCATCAGATGCGAATCCACAAGCAAAAACGAGACTCGAAAGTTGACTGGATTTGATGAGCCCTGCCGCTTCCGCCACTCGGCTCTCCTACGGCAGGTGAGGCAGATTCTAGGTTTGCTAGCATTGAAGTCAAACCGTTTGACGGAAGATTTTTCGATGTCATTCGGATGCCGCCCAGGGTGCTGCCCCGGCATCGCAAAAACCGGGCTGATCGCGTTCACGATGACGGCCCGATGCTCCCGATCCTATCGGCGATCCGACTTTGACAACTGGTGGAAAATCTGTCGATAACCTGATCTGAACCCTATCTTCACAAATGCGGGTAACGGGTAACGTGTTGCCTGCAGAGTAGTTGCATCCGCCCTGAATCGCCAGATTGAAATTCAGGCCACTTGATTCAGGTCCAACGCCGGAACTCGTCTTCCGTCGGTGTCGGCGGATTTGATAAACGAGAACGTGAGAAATCCCGCCATCCGTTTTTGGAGCACAACACGACATGTCGCACCCACCCCGCCTTTCGGTATCCCCGTATTTTGCCTCGTTTGCGTTATTGGCGTTCTTTGTCGCCCCGTTCGCCGCTTCTCTCGCCACCGCCCAGCAAACCTCGACCAGCCCCGAAACCTCGACCAGTCCCGAAACCTCGACCAGTCCGACGGGAACCAGCGTGTTGGTGAAAACGGACGGAGACGGCGAGAAATTTCTGCTCCGTCATCGACTCACCCCCAACCAAACGATCCGATACGAGGTCACGCACGTCGCGAAGACGAAAACTCGCATGAACGGTGTCGAGGAAATCGCCAACGTTCACACGACCAGCGTGCGGTCGTGGACAGTTCTTGAGGCGAAGGACAACTCGATGACGTTCGACCATCAGATCGAGTCGGTCGCGATGACGCAGCAAAACGGCGAGAAAGACGAGATTCGCTGGGACAGCGTCTCGGGTGAGAAACCGCCGTCCGTCTTCAGCGTCGTCGCTGAACAAATCGGCACTCCGTTGGCCACGGTCACGATTGACGGGCAAGGCAACGAGGTTCGCCGTGAGAGTCACGCAGGATCGAAAGCCTCGCTCGGCATGGGATCCCTGACGCTCGCATTGCCCGAAAAACCCGTCGCGATCGGCGAGAGCTGGAACGTGCCTTCGGAGGTGCGAGCCCGGACGGAGGACGGCCAAGTCAAAGTAATCAAAATCCGCCAAGTATACACATTGAAAAAAGTCAGCGCGGGCGTCGCGACGATCGCGGTCAAGAGCCAAACGCTGACACCGATTGACCAGGAATCGATGCGAGCCCAAGTCGTCCAGCAGCTCAGCAACGGCAGCCTCCGGTTCGACGTCGACAACGGGTATCTGCTCGGCAAAGAACTCGACTGGGACGAAACCCTGGTCGGGTTCCAAGGCGCCGGTAGCATGATGGAATATCGCGCCCGGATGACCGAGGAACTCGTCACCGACGACACGGTCAAATCCGCCACGGGACCGGGAAATCCCGTTCGGTAGTTGGAACGTAGTGCAGGCTGCTAGCTTGCGAGTCCACGCACGCAGCAGAAAACACCGCGAGGAAATGGCCGTCGCGGCGACAACGGATGTCGCAGGCGTGATTGTGATAAAGGAATAAATCGGACGCCTCGCTTGCTTTGCAAGCATCGGCGGGGGGGACATTTCAGACAATGGTCCTACAAATACATGACGACGGATGCGATGAAATTTTCTCGATTGTTCTTCCTTGTTGCGGTCGCATTGTTTTTGACAATTCCGATGATGACGCTTGACGCTCAACCGATGCCGATTCGGGTCAGCTACCTTGATGAGTCGTCTGATTTCTCCGGTGCAATGGATGGTTATCCGGTTTTCGATGACGAACTGGGCTGTGACTCATGCTCGTGTGAATCCGACGCGTGTGATTCCTATCCTTGCGATTTGTCGTGCTGGGGCAGAGACGAGGGCGTTCATGGTGACGAGGAATTGTACGGCAACGCAGACGCCGCCGCTCGGGATTGGTTGCGATTGGATGTTCGTTTGACCGACGCGTTGTTGGATTTTCAAAACCGACAAACCGACAAAGAGCTGTTCATCCTGCAAGATCGGGCGCGTCGGCGGGGACGGTATCCGACTGTCATCGTGGGCGGTCAATCGCGTTTGTCGTTTCTCGCCGCAGCGACAAATTCGACCGATAAATTCCCGTATCTCGGTCGATTTCCCACCGATTTTGGTGGCGACACGGCGACGGACGCACGGATGCTGCACGCCAACGCTCACGCGACCGCGCACGTGACTTCCTTCGCGAGCGTGTACACCGAATTGTTGTTTTCCGACGTGTTTTCGTTTCGCGATTTCAAACAGGGCAGCTTGCAGGTGCGGCAGGCCTATGCCGTGATCGGCGATCTATCCGATTCGCCGTTTTATCTCTACCTCGGCAAAAAAAACATCGGCTTCGGCGACTTCAGCACGCTCAGCCCCTTCACTCAAACTGTCACGTGGCACTACTTCGCCGCTCTCGGCGAAGGCATCGGCGGCGGGTACCACGACGACTCCTGGGACATCACGCTGGCCGGAATCAACGGTGGACGCGGCATCCGAGTGAACGATTCGACCGAACGTGGCAAACTCAATAACGTTGCCGCCAACGTGACGTACAAAAGAGGCGACGCGATCGATCGCCGGTTCCGAATCGGTGGCGGCTTTTTGCTGGGCACGATTTACGACGGGATGACCGCCGAACATCTCGACGCGAATCAGTTCGGGACCCAGTACAACAGCGCATGGAGTGTGAACACGCGTTGGGACATCGATCGCGTGTCACTTGCCAGCGAGTACGTGACCACCACCGAGCGATGGCCGGTGACGAATTCGATCGTCTCGGCGTTCCATGCCGAGGCGGCGTATTGGTTTGACCGCGGGCCACGTGGATCGCAGTTGAGCGTGAGTTGGGGTTCGGGCGAACAAGGTGCGTCGGGAACCGAGTTCGAGTTCAACAATCAACTCGTCGTCGGTTACGGGCGGCGGTTCGGACTGCATTGCCGAGCGTCGATCGAATACGTCCGCAGCATCGGGTTCGCTCCGCTGATGAATATCACGACGGTGAGCGACCGGGACGTCGCCCAAGACAGTCTTGTGTTCGGGTTGAACTTGATTTTATGAGTTGGGTTTTATGAGTTGGGTTACAATGAATGCGTCGACGATTCTTCCTCTTTTCTCGCTCGTTCCGCTCTCCCCCCCATTCGTTGAATGTTGATCCGATCGCTGTTCTCGGCTCTTTTACTGACTTTAACTGCCATCTCGGTTGCGTCGTTTCCGATTGCGACGGCGGATCAGTTCGTTTTTCGAGATCTCGTCGACGGGAAATTAGTGGGTGAAGAACACCTCGTCGATGGTGAAGTGTTGGTCGAGGCGGTCGATGGGGGGGTGCTGGTTCGTGGGGACGATGGACGGATTTGGACGATTCAACCCGAACAGATGACCCGGCACGAACCCGGCACGGTGCCGCCGCCGATCGGGCAACAGGAGATGGAACGTCGGTTGCTCGCCGAGCTGCCGGCGGGATTCGAGTCCTATCGAACGGCTAATTACGTGATCGTGCATCAGGGCAATGTGCAATACGCCCGCGATGTCGGCACGTTGCTCGAATCGCTGTATCGGGCGTTTTTCACGTATTGGAAAAACCAACGCGTTTCGCTCGACGAGCCCGAGTACCCGCTCGTCGCGGTGGTGTTGCGAGACCGCAATGCGTTTTTGGGACATGCCGGGAAAGAGATCGGTGAGACGGCCGAAAGTGTGATCGGCTACTACCACCTCGAAAGCAACCAAGTCACGACGTACCGCGTGGCCAATCTCGAACGCAACATTGCCACGATCATCCACGAGGCGACGCATCAACTCGCCTACAATTGCGGTTTGCAGACGCGGTTCGCGGACAACCCGATGTGGGTGAGCGAGGGGTTGGCGATGTTTTTCGAATCGCCCGATTTCAGCAACCCGCGTGGTTGGCGAGGGGTAGGACGCGTGAACGTCGTGAACCTGCGGCGTTGGCAGCGTTATCAATCCAAACGAGGTGACGATTCGTTGGTGACGTTGTTCTCCGATGACTCTCGATTCCGAACGGCGGCAACGGCCGAGGAGGCGTATGGCGAATCGTGGGCGATGACGTATTTCGCAATTCGCACACTGAAAAAAGAGTACATCGAATACCTGCAACAACTCAGTAAGAGTGAACCGTTGAAGGATCGAACCGGACGCGAGCGGATTGAGATGATCGAGTCAGCGTTCGATATGTCGATCGCGGAACTCGATCAGAAGTTGCAATTGCACATGCGGCGAGTACGATAGTGATTCCTGCCGTGCCTACCGGCACTATCGAAAATCGCAACTTGAAAAGACGCTCGCGGGATTGGAAACCAGAGATCACCACGAAACCATTTCAAAACGCAACTTGCTCGTCTCGTTTTTTCAAGTTCGCGGCTTGTCGTTTTACCCATGACGGGGCCATTTGTCGGTCGATGGTGTGTTGCAACTCGGGGGCGTCGGCGTGTCGTCGTAGAATTTCGAGCGACTCGTCGGCGTCACGCGGTTGCCGGTCCATCCAGTCGTCGATCCCGTCGGGGCGGATCAGGAACGGCGAGCGATGGTGACCGTGTTGCATGACGTAATCGAGTGCGGGACGCATCAAAATGCTCATAGAAAAACGGAATTCTCCGTCACCGGTTTTCTCGAATGCGAACAATCCGGCGGCGAGCAACATCCGATCATCCGTCGCTGAAAAACTGACCTCGGTGCCTTCGCACGATCCCCAATAGCACGCCTCGCCGAACGAAGACATGGGCACGACACAGCGGTTTTTTTCGAACGGTTTTTTCCACGGCCATTTATCGTGGGATTCGATCCGAGTGTTATTGAGCGGGTATCGGGAACGAGACGTTGCGGTCCCGCCGTCGGGTGCGCCGCCCATGCCAAAAATCATGGGCCGGAGTTCTCGTTTTCCATCGCGATTGATGACGACGACCGGGGCGTGGGTCTTGGGGAAGATCTCCGGTGGAATTTCAAAATTCAGTGCCGGTTGAGCGAGGAGTTCGCGGGCCAGCGAGTGCAGATCGGATTTGATTTGGTAACGGTTGCACATCAGAGTTGCGGGCGTATGATTTGCCAGACGGAGGAGGCGGCGGTGACGTCGTCGGTGTTGGCGATCGCGCGGCCGTAGACGACCCGGTTGTAGGCGTCGACGACTTGGGGTGCGGAACGTCGGAGATTGGGGAATTGCGTTGTCAATCGGCGTGCGAATTCGTTCGGCGTTTCATCGTCGTTTCGTGGGACGCCTTGTTCTCGCCCCCAGGCTTCGAGGGCTTGGAACGTGACCACCACGACTTCGCCCGCCTCGGCGGTGCCGACGGGATTGGCAAACGAAGAAAACGGCCGGCGGTTGATCTCGGGAGCGTTTTGCCGGGTCACTGACGGGGCATCAATATCGTCCTCGGCACCGCCACCGAACAAGTTACGGTACCACGCCATCAAGCGATCGCGATTGAGATAAACGTAAGCCGCGATGATGGCGAGCAAGGCGATCATGAGGAGGAATTTGATCAACCCGGCGAGGCCGGACAACATGCCGCTCCAATCGGTTGAGGATTCTGGTTGTGGGGGCGGTGATTCGGGTGGCGGTGGTTCGGTGGCAGACTGCTCGGGTTGAGATTGTTTTGACTCAGGTGGTTTTGACTCGGATTCGGACTTAGAGTCAGGCGTCTCGTTTTCTGGTTTGGTTTTGTCTTGGCTTTTCCCTTTCGTGTCATCGTTTTTGGCGTCATCGTTTTTAGCGCTATTGTCTTTCGCGTCTGCGTTTTTCGGGTCTGCGTTTTTCGCGTCATTGTCCTTATTTGACTTTTCGGCGGAATCCGGTTGAGGCTGGGATGGATTTTTCTCGCCTTCGTCTTTTTTGCTATCGTTTTTCTCGCCTTCGTTTTCGTTTCCTTCGTTTTCGTTTCCTTCGCTCTTCTTTCCTTCGCTCTTCTTTCCTTCTTCTTCCCCTTGCGGTTTCGAGCCATCGGATGATTCGGGTGGTGAGTCTGAGTCGGCTGATTTCTCGGCGGGTTTTTTACCGCCGGAGTCTTTGCCGGTGGGGCCCTCGTCGCGGTCTCCCGAGTCGCCGCCGGGAGGGGCTCCGGATTGGGTTTGAGTCGGTAACTCCGGTGCATCCGATGGTGTTTCGGCATCGGGGCGTGGGGCGCCGGCCGGCGGGGCGCCTTTGCCGGGACCGTCGGCGCCTTCCTCCCCCCAACCCTTGCGGCTGCCGGACGTGGCGTCGCGATTGGACAGGAACTCGGGCATTTCCAGCGACACGAGTGTGCGACCGGGCAGGGGCGCGAGAAACGCGAACAACAGAATGAACAGAATCATCGCGATCCCGCCGACGAGCCATGTCACGGTGACCTTGACCGGCATCTCGGTTTGACGTTGGCGGAGGTAACGGCGCAGATTGAGGAACGAGGTGACGACGAGCAGCGACAGGCTGCTGAATAAATAAAACACCAACATCCATCGCGCCCGTTCCCACGCGTCTGGGTTGCCACGCAAAAAGAACTGCCCGATTCCGAACAAAGGCAACGCCGCGAAGGCGAGGTACAACACCGTGCGTCCGGGTTGATGGCCTTGTTTGCCGATTGATTTTTTGTCGCGTGCTTTTTTATCGGTGGTTTTCGCGTTCGGAGTCGCAGCGTTGTTTTCAATAGACGGGTTTTGCGAACGTTCTTCCCATTGCCGTGCGATCCATTTACGTCCGCTGTCGACGAGTCCCTGCCCGCTGCTGTCGATCCCATCGTCGATGATCGTGCAGTCGTGGACGATCCGGTCGGCGAGGTATCCGATCGTGAACAGAATCCCGGCGGCGAAAATCGGATCGCCGACAAATCTCAACAGGACGAGGAACGTGGTCACGCCGAGGGCCGCGCCGTACATCGACGAATACGAGCGGCTCTGTTCGATCGTGACGCGAGCGAGTGCGGTGGCGCCCATCGTGTAACACATCAGGATCCAAATCACGCGGGCTGGATAGTTGCCTTGATAAAGCACGAGCATCAGGAACCCGGCGAGGCTGTTGATCATCCAAAAGATCAGCAGCGGCGCCAAACCGATGGCGACGTAATCGGCGATCGTTTGGTAGCGTCGGATCAAGGGCGTGATCCGGGGGGGAGGTTGTTTTGGTAGGCTTCGAGGCGTGCGATCAGTCCGACCAATCGGGTCGACGCGCTCGGCAGCCCGACTTCGGCAAGTTCCATCAGGTCGGCGATCGGGCCTTTCAATTTCTCACCGTTTTGTTCCATTTCGACGGCGATGGTACGGGAGCGTTCGAGTTTCTCGCGGCACAACCGGACCCGATTTTTCCAGCGTGCGACTTGCTTTTTCTCTTCCGTCGCCGGGACGCTCTCGCCGGCCCGCGTCGTCGATTGTTTGCGACTGAGTCGATCCAGAGCCTCGCTCAATTGCTGTTCGGCCCGACGCAGTTGGTTCCGCCAATAGTGCGGATATTCTTGCGAGAAATGTCGTTGGGCACCCGTGACGACGGACCGCAATTGATAGCCCTGCAACATCAACCGTTCACTCAAATGGTCGACCGCCCGATGCAACTCGGCGAGCGATTCGATGCTGCGGACGTCGGCTTCACTCATGCTGGGGGTCTCGGTGGATCGAGGTGGTACTTCGCCCTCCCGAGCGAATGAAACTGCTGATTTAATCGCTTTCGACACTTTGCTTGCACTCTCGGTTGACAATTCCGATCCAAAAAGACTGCCCGCAGTGCTAGCAAATATCGTTTTTTATCAAATTAGCAGCCTCCGCTGCGCCGGGAGGGTGAAGGGTGGGCGAAAACCTGAGTTCGCTCCCGACATGAGTCTAACCCGAACGGTCGTGTTTTTCGATCCACTCACGCTCCGATGGGGGTTTGGGTGTTTTGTGAGGGCGGGGTTTCGTTCGTTCGGTGCCGCTTGGGCCGATTATGTGTCTCGCAGCGATCGATCGTGCCGAAACGGTAGGTGACGCACTGGCGTTATTACCCATTTTGAACCGCACGGTATGAAGGATTCGAGAATGAATCGTTGGCTTTTAATCGGATCGTTGGCAGGCCTCATGGCTCTGAGTACCGGATGCCTTCGGCATCAAACCCGGGGTGGCTGCTCGACGTGTGGCGTCGAATCGGGAATGTCGCATGGCGGTTGCCAAACAGGCAACTGCGGCAATGGCAATTGTGGCAGCGGTGATTGCGGTAACGGCAACTGCGGCAGCGGCGGCGGTGGTGATGGTGATTGTGGCCGCTGCGGAGGCATGTTCGGCAAAGCGAGAGGCTGCATGGGCGGCGGCTGCAACGGCGGACGCACCGGATGCCAAGCCGGACCACTCGGGTGGCAGCAGGGCGGGTTGGATTACAGCTCGAATTTGAATCCTGGGTTCCTCGGACACAACGCCGGACAGGCGGTCGCGGCGCAGCCATTCACCCCCGGTCCGCCCCAGGCTCAAGTCGCGTACCCTTATTACACGCACCGCGGCCCACGAGATTTCCTGAATCCGAATCCGCCTTCGATCGGACCGTGAACCGGGCCGTGATCTGTTCGCACACTCCCTCTTTGTGGATTTCCCAGGTGAATTTGGTATGGCTTCCGATTTCCGTCTGAAAGAATCTCTGCCCGAACTGACCGAACAGATTGTCGCGACGTACACACCGGACGACGCGATCAATCATCTCGGTCACTGCCCATTGCCGAGCTACGAGGCGGTGGTGCGGATTCTGTTGGATCTCAAAGATATTCTGTATCCCGGCTATCGGCGGCATACGAATCTGCACTCGGGGAACATTCGTTACCACGTCGGCGGTTTGATCGATTCGTTGCACGACCAATTGACGGTTCAAATCGCTCGCGCTCTGCGGCATGAACATCGTGTCAAACAGAAGCACGATGATTGCATTGACGAGATCGATTTCGAAGCCAAGGGGCAAGCGATGACGATCGAGTTACTCAAACGCATCGTGAAGCTGCGGATGACACTCTCGACGGATGTGAAGGCGGCCTTTCAGGGCGACCCGGCGTGTCAAACCACCGACGAGATCGTGTTTTGTTACCCCGGTTTCGAGGCGGTCACGATTTACCGGATCGCTCATGAACTCGTGCAACTCGACGTGCCTTTCATTCCGCGAATGATGACCGAGTGGGCGCATCAACAAACCGGCATCGACATTCACCCTGGTGCAACGATTGGTGATTATTTCTTCATCGATCACGGTACCGGTGTGGTGGTGGGGGAAACGTGCGTGATCGGCCAACACGTTAAACTGTATCAGGGCGTGACGCTCGGTGCGTTGAGCTTTCCGACCGATTCGGACGGGCAAGTGATTCGCGGTTCCAAACGACATCCTACGATCGAGGATAATGTGGTGGTTTATGCCAACGCCACGATCCTCGGCGGGCGAACGATCGTCGGTCGGGACTCGGTGATCGGATCGAGTGTGTGGATCACACGGAGTGTTTCGCCAGGAACCACCGTGGTGCTGGAGAAACCAAAACTGCGCGTCCGCGGCAGCCAAGAGTCGAAAGACGCGATCGGGTCGGAAATGAACTTCCAGATTTGAGCAGTTTGAATCGTCACCTATGTTGAAATCCGAACGAGCGTCGCGAATCCTCACGCGACTCGATGAATTGTATCCAGAAACGCCGATCCCGCTGGACCATCGGGATGATTTCACGCTGCTCGTGGCGGTTTTGCTGAGTGCCCAATGCACCGACAAAAAAGTCAACGAGGTCACGCCCGCGTTGTTCGATGCCGGGCGAACTCCCGAAGCGATGGTGCGGTTCGGGGAAGAGTCGATTTTGGAATTGATCCGCTCGCTCGGTTTGTCGAAGCAGAAAGCCAAAGCGATCGCGGGGCTGTCTCGTATCTTGATCGACCAACACGACGGCGATGTACCGCGTACGTTTGAGGAACTCGAGGCGTTGCCAGGCGTGGGCCATAAAACGGCCAGCGTGGTGATGGCGCAGGCATTCGGTTTTCCGGCGTTCCCCGTCGACACGCATATCCATCGCTTGGCCCAACGGTGGGGACTAACTTCAGGGAAGAACGTGGTCGAGACCGAACGTGATTTGAAACGATTGTTTCCCGAGGCGTCGTGGAATCGGTTGCATTTGCAGATCATTTTCTACGGGCGGGAACACTGCACGGCGCGGGGTTGCGATGGTACTCATTGCGGAATGTGTCGGGAGTTGTATCCGCATCGTCGGAAACCGGTCGAGTGGAAGAAACCCTGAGATTCACAGCGTTGCTTGGAAGATCGCATTCGGACCTCCCCGGAAATCTTGCGAAAGGCTCGTTTTCCAACCCTTCCCCGCTTCGCAGGGGAGCGTGAAAAAAACCTGGATGAGCTGGTGTTCCGAACCCGCACGACCTCAAAAACTGATTAACAGCAACCTACTTCGTCTTCGTTTTCGGGCCTCCCGATGACGTCATCAGCGAGACGACCATGCCGGCGACGATGAACACCATCTGCACGGCGAAGAAGTAACCGAGTGCTTGCAGCATCCCCTCGGTGAACCCGTAGCTGTGCAAACCGATGCCCAACTCGTTGGTACCGAACCAACTCCAGGCCGTGACGATGTTGCCACCGATGGCGAGGATTGCGAAACCGGTCGCTTTGACCATCCCGTCCCAACGGGCGTGCAACATCAACGCGTTCCAGATCACGATCAACAAAGCGCCGTTCTCTTTCGGATCCCAACCCCAGAACCGGCCCCAGGAATCGTCGGCCCAAAGACCGCCGAGGACCGTGCCGACGAAACTGAACAGAATCCCGAAACACGTCGCTCCGTAAATCACGCGGTATAAATCTCGTTTCGCGCGATCACTCGCGCCACACCACGATCCGATCAGGTAACCGATTCCGAGCATCCCCGCGACGAGTGTCGCGACGTAACCGAGTGACACCGTGATCACGTGCGTCGACAACCAGAACTGGGTATCCAAGACCGCTTGCAACACACCCATCGTCTCGGCACTGCCGACGTTGAGCGTCAAGTAATCCGCGACCATCATCGTCATGAAACCGGAGAACGCGGCGAGCAGGTTGCCGGTCCCGTAACGGAAGATCCGCTCGATGACCAACCCGAACAACACCGCCGCCCAACCGATGAACACGGCCGACGAGTACAAATTAATCACCGGAGCGCGACCGGTGATATAGACACGTGACACGATCACCACGGTATGCACGATGAACGCGACCGCGATCGTTCCCCAAGCGGCGGAGTTCAATTGCCGTGAGTTCGTTGCGATTCCGATCAATCCGATAATGAACGCCAAAACGTAAACGAGAATCGACAACGAGTCCGGACCCTTCCCACCGAGCCAACGTTCCAACGAAACTGCGGACAAGTCGTAACCTTGGATCGGGTATTCCTTCACACCGGCGAGGTGCTCGTCGACCGCTTTGTTGAACTCGGCCGTGTCCTCATCACCATAAGCACGGATCATATCACCGAACGTCCGGATACCGGCGAGCGTCGCATCGGCCGTCCGAGCCTCCTCGGGCAAACTCATTTGTCGCATTTCTCCGGTCACCATGTCGAAGAACGCGGGCGCGAACGGCGTCCATTTCGGTTGATTCACCTTCGACGCAGCCTCTTCGGCGGGCGGCGGGATGATCGCAGGGGCGTTCATTTTCCGCAGGCTGTCCATCCGCTCTTCGAGCCGGCGAATGACAAACCGGGTCCGATCTTGCTCGCTCGTCCCCTCGGGGAAAAACTCGGCGGGGATCACGTCCGGAGTCGGCAATCGGAAAGATGCCGCCGCGACCGTGTATTGCCGGGTCCGCAGATCCAGTTCGATCAGTTTCTTGTCCTGGAAACTCTGTTCACCTGAATCCTTGGAACCGGCCTCGCGGACCAGTTCGGTAAAGCGGTCCAAATTGTTACCGATGTCTTGCAGTGAATACAATTTGCTTTGACGCCGTGCCAAATCGAGTTCCGCACGAACCTCTTCGGAATCGATCCGGAACATCGGTAGGCGGCGAATTTCTTCGGTATCGATCGCCACTTCCATCAACCACTGGACGGCGGACATTTTCTTGTCATCGACGCGGTCTTGCAGTTTGACGGGCGCCCCGTCGAGCGGCAGGGAATCTTTATTCGTCATCGCTTTGAGCGTTTGACGAGCGTAGGCGTCCAACGGCATCACACGGCCACCGTATTGCACGGGGATCTTGCCGGCGGCGGCGAAATCGAACTTCGCATCGCGTTCGGTCGGCCGACGCATGTTTTGCATCGTCGACGCGGGGATCAACAGCGTCGCGACTAACAATGTCACGGCTGAAACCCACAGCGGAACCAACCAACCCGGGCCACGCTTGCTCGACGCCACACGCGGGGTAATACCCGCGTCGGCACCGGAGAGTTCCTCGTCGCTGAATCGGCCGAACGGATCAGATTCAAACGGCGTCGTCGAGTCACCACTGGTTTCTCGACGGCGGCGGGCGACGAAACGTGCCAACGTGCCCCAAAAGTGAACCAGCATTCCCAGCGCCGTCACACTGCACGCGACGTAGGGGATCAGCCATCCCGAGTTGCGAACGACTTGGATGCCCGTGAACTCGGTTCCGTCGGGCAATTGGTCGTAGTTGGATTGGTAGAACGTTTCGCCGCGATAACGCAGTGGGTTGTTCATCCAAACGCGAGCCTTGCGATCCTCGCCGGTTTCATTATCGACGATACGGATGAACGACGAGAAATCTCGCGGCGTTTGCGAACCGCTCCACGTCGTCCGGCGAACGTCATCGAGTTGGACCCAATACGGTTTGACCTGACGTTGCAACCGCAACCCGAACTCGTACTCGATGCCACCGACGGTGAACGAATCCATCATGTCCTTGCTCTTACCGTCGGGCATCAACGCCGCCCGGTCGTTGAGCGAGTGACTGGCCAAAAACGTTCCGAGTGACTCGCCGGAATCGGGATCGATCACCTCGATGTACGCCGACGGTGTGTTCATCTCCATCTTTGCGCCACCCGATTTGTCTTTTTCAACAGCGGCAACTTCCAACCCCACGCCCTTGGTGGCGAGGTTCGTTTCGGGCACATCGATCAGAGACGAGTTCTCGAAATACTGACGAACGCGGATTTTCACCGGCAACGCGGGGTCTTCGATCAAGCTGTCTTCCCGAGCCGCATCGAGCAGCCGTTGCGACGGGATCGCCGTCACGGTTTGCTCGTCGTCTTCGCTGCGAATCAATTGCAGTTCGATTTGATCCAAATTCACGAACGTGTTGGTCGATTGTCCTTCGACGAGACTGAGTCGCTGCTCGGTTTGACGATCGCCGAACGCGAACTGGCCGACCATCAGCAACCCGACGCCCAGGTGCAATAGAACATTACCGCCCTGTTTGCCGAACGCGATCTGGCACCCGACCAACATCACCAACCCGGCACCGAGTCCCTTCGCCAATTGCCAAACGATTCGCAGGCCGGGCTCGCCGATGCGGAATCCGGTGAACAGGCACGCGACGACTGCGATCGCGAGGCACGCGCCCGTGATCCAACCGAGACGTTTCATCACGACCGAGGTGCTGGTTTGTCCTGCGACCGCCGAGGCGACCGAACCGATCGCCAACGTCGCCAGAATCAGTCCCCACAAACGGTTGTATCCCAACCAAGCCGGCGGCGTGCCTTGCAACCCGTCGTCGTTGTGACCGAGGAACACGACGACCGCTGCGATCGCGATCCCGAGTGCGAGAAACGCGAGTCCGGCGAGGAGCCGTCCGCCACGGGCCTTCAGTCGAAACCGGGTGATCTTGGCCGCAATCAAATTGACCATCAACAGCACGCCGATCAACGCACCGCCGGTGAATGGAACGACTCCGGGAATCGGGGTGTCGTGCCGGTAGAACGCTTGCGGGAAGAAATCGTCGATATGCAGCGGCGCGATCCACGACAGGAAATAACGCTCCTTGACCTCCTGCATGTTCATTTGGTCTTGAGCCAACGTGCCAACGAGCACGAGGATCAACGACAACGCGAACAACGTGACGGTGAACTTGAGCGACCCAAGCACCGCGAGCAAACCATACGACGCCGAAACTCGCACCCGGGCGGTTGATTTGGTACGCGCCGCGTCGGCAGGGAAATCAGAGGTTACGGAAGCCATAGCACTGGGGGGTGGTGAGACGGAGGTGGAGGCGGGAATGGAGCCGTTGTGGCGCTAGCCACGGTTTTCAGGTTAATCAACCGGGGCTGGCGCCCCAACGGCTCACTACTCAACAGACCGCTAACGGCGGTTATCGGGGAAACGAAGGAATGCGGGATCAATCACTGGTGTAGTGGATCTTGTGAAAGATCCTTCCAGCAACGGATCTTTCACAAGATCCACTACGGCAAGTCAGTCACTTATTGATCCCGCGTTCCGAAAAGGGATCGACGATTGGTTAAAACTCGATACTCTCGAGAAACTGTTTCATTTGCTTGGTTTGGGTGCGGACGGTTTCGGCGGGGCCGCTCATCTTAATGAACATGCTGAAACCCTCTTTGAGCGGGACGATCGTCGCATCGATCGCGGAGCGTGCGGGAGCCGGTGAGTGTGCGATTTTGTCTTCAGACGCGTCATCGGTTTTGTCTTCGGATTCCTCCTCTTTGGCGGTATCTTCTTCAGCAGCATCCTCTTCGTCAGCCTCTGATCCTTTCGCCACCCCGGGCGGCATCAACACGAACCGTTGGGCGGATCGTCCGTTGATTTCGAATTTCTCTGCGGCTTCGAGGGCCGCGTCGACCTCTTCATCGCGTACGGTGGTTTCGCTGATTTGTCCCATCCATCGGGCGACGTTGCCTCGCAAATCGCCGCCCGCGTTGATGATCGTGATCTCCGCCTTCAGGTCTGCGTCGCCCACCTCAAATGCGGCTAACCTCATCATACTCATCCGACCATCCCGCCACCCTTCCGGGGTGACGTACTTCAGCTTGGACGTGGGGTCGTCGTTCTCGGCATCCGCGCCCGAATCGGTTTTCGCGGTTTTGCCTGTGCCCGAGGGTGACAGCGGTTCGGCGGACGCCATCACGGCTGGGTCGACTGGTTTTCCGGCTTCCGCCGCTTGAGTTTGAGCCGCGATCGCTTCTTGAGCCGAACGGGGCAACCCGGCGTGCGGATCGGCAGACGCATCGCCCGAACCACTTATCATCGACGCAAACGGCGCCCCGCCCATCGCGGGCGGGCCCGCTGAAGCCGGTCGACCGGTCACATCCAACCAAACCGCCGCCGTGTCTCCACCGCCCCGCCAATCCAATTTCTCTGCACCGGACCATTTTTCCTCCGTCGCCTCCAATCCGACCTGTTTCCGCCACCGGACGATGTTGCTCGTCACGAGCGAATCCCAATCATCCATCAGGGCGAGCTGCGAAATACTGAGGTCGAGTTGCTCCTCGGGCGTGTTGATATCGATCGAGGCGAAACGCATCGCCCGACTGCCGCCGCGTTTCCAGTTCTCGGGCAATTCGTCCGCGATCACCGGTTTGCCGTCTTCGAATTCGATCTCCTCGACGAACGTCTTGAACTGCTCGGCGATCCGCTCGACAGCCGATTGGCGGCCCACGATTTTGAAAAACCAAGCCTGTTTCTCCTGTGGCAAAATCGCGGCAACCATCCGGGAATCCTCCGCCGCGAACGCGACCGGAACCTTCGTCGGAATCCGGTACGTCACAATCGGTGCTTCTTGAGAACACCCCGACGCCATCGACAACACGACGAGCGACAAAGCGACAGCCGAGAGAACCGCAGTGGAGACGCCGCCCGTCGTTTGACGGACGAAACGGAAACAAGAATCGAGCGATGTGGACAAATGATCAGAGGTGGGGTAGGTGGGGAGAGGTGGGGGAGACGCCTGGAATCCTACGTGCCGTTCGAGAACACTGTGTTGTTGATTTGAACTTTGCCGCTGAAAAACGACAGTGAGACGGCCAACCTGACAGGATACCATACGCTTCTCAGGAACCTAACCGCAGTCACGTCTTCAACGCGACAGCGAGCGGTTTTGTTCTCAATAAGATCCACGTTATCCAGACCCGAGCGGCTTCGACCTGCCTTTCCTGCCGGGTTTGGCCGAATAACACGAATTTTTCACTAGCTAAAAACTCGATCGAGCCCGAATTACCAGGTCGATAACAGAGCGAAACGAACACACGACCGTCCTTTTCCGGCGGCGCTCCCGGCCCGAGATGCCCCGTGATTGCCGCACCGAACGTCGCCTCATCGGTCCGGCGCAGCACGCGATCGGCCATCTCGTCGGTCGTTTCCTGACTCTCTGCGGTAAACTGTCGCAGCGTTTCCGGGTCGACATCCAACCACTGCGACTTAACGCGTTCGCGGTACGTCACGGCGCTGCCGCAGAACACTTCACTCGCCCCCGGAACCCCTCCGATCGCCGCCGCCGCCATCCCGCACGTGCAACTCTCGGCGAGCACCAATCGCCAGGATCGGGTCGTGAAAAGCGAGACCAGTTCCACCGCATCCGAAAATACAGAATCTGTCATTCTTCTTTCAAGGCGTACAAGAGCAGCGAGCGCGATCCGTTGACCAGGGAGTCGTTTTCCGCATCAACGAAGTCGAACGATTCGATTTCGTCGATCAGGTTTTCGCTCGGTCGCAATTCGGCGAGAAAATCATCGTAATGCGTTTTCTCTTCCGCACCGAGACCGCCATACCACACCACGAATTGGGCCAACGATTCGCCTGACAAAACGGTTCGACCGAAGCACTGCGTTTGCATCGTTTGATCCGGGACGCTCCAGGCGGCGAACACCATCGAGGGAACGTTCACGTCATCGATCGACGATTTCCAAGACGCCGATCGCGACGCCTCGTCCCACGTCGCATTAGTGAAAAACGGCGGCGTGTCGCAGTGCAGCGTGACGTGAACGCTGTTGACCCCCGCGAACATGTTCGGCAGGGTTGCTTGCAAGGTGTAATTGATAAACAAATCGATCGGATCGAGCGACTCTTCAACCTCGCCGTCAGCCTTTTGCTCCCGTTTTTTCGCGACCGCCTCGCGATACAGATCGGTGTCACGAACCGATCGACGCAGTGATTCGGTAAACTGCTCCTCGTCGGCCAAGATCGCGAGTTCATACTCGGGCAGGCCGAGTTTATTTAAGACGATTTTCCTCAGCAATTCGAACTGGGACGCTTCGGTTCCTGCATTGACCACTCGCAGCATTCGCGGTATTTCCGTCAACGACACATAATCGCGTTCGACGAGGTATTGCAGGACCCGCGCGGACAGTCGTTGCATGGTTTTCTCTTCGTCGAGATCGCTCAACATCGCGTGCGTCCAGCAATACAACGCCACGTTTTTTGCATCACGACGAAATTCACCGTCGAGAAAAGTTTTCACACGTTGCCGTATTTCCGGATCGGCAATCTCGGTCTCGGCCCAGTTCAATAACAAGGTGATGATGCTGTCGCTGGCCGTCTCGCGGTGCTGCATCGATCGCAGCAGGTCATCCTCGCCGCGAAACCGTTCGCTATAATACGACGTCGAGCCCAAGGGCGATTCGAAATGAACAAACCGTCCGTCGCCACCCACGTCGGCTGGCATCCGGTTTTCGAATCGACCGGAGAAGGTGTGCCGGTCGTTCTCGATCTTGTCGTTGGCCGAATCATAAAACGCGTGCAAACGGTCAAGTTCTTTTTCCGGCAGCGGAGAACTCACGTCTTCCGAATCGGCGTCGACCGATTCGCTGCGAACGGTCAACGTTCGCTGCATGAATTGGCCGTCGGGTCGCAGTTCGATCTCGTAGACCTTCTGCGTGCAACCGAGAAATGCGAGCAATAGCGACAGGCTGGCGAACGACGCGACGGCGCGCCATCGTGGTGGGTGGGGAGGGACCATCGGCGACTCCAGAAAACGAAATAGGACGTTTCTCAACATACCCGATCCCTACTCGTGAACAAACACTTCACGACGCGGAACGTCGCGGTACTCTTCAAATCACATGGCCCGAAAACGAATGTCCTTGAATTCGGCCCACATCGATTTGCCAGCGTGCAATTGCAATCCGAGCACGCCGTCGAGACGTGCCAGTTCGGGCGAGTCGGTAAAATCGAGGATCAAACGGCCGTTGAGGTAATGTTGAATTTGGCGTCCCTTGGCCACGATTTTAACGTCGTTCCAATCGTCGAGCTGGAATAGTTCGGCGAACTCCTCGGCCGTGATCAAGGATTCCACCACCTTCTTCTTGCCGTTCTCCATGACCGCTTTCTCACCGACCAAACAAATCCGGCCCCGCCCGAGTCCCTCGCCATAAATGAAACCAGCGATGTTCGGGAACTTCTCTTCGTTGCGGACCTCGTGCTGATACCCCTTGAGCGACCACGCGTTGGGCGCCTTCTTGCTGGTGTTGTGCTGGGACCGGTACTGGATGCCGGAGTTGTTCGCCGCGTTGCAGCGGAAACTCAGTTGCAATTCGAAATCGGCGGTGTTGCCGCCCTGCCAGATCAAGAACGTGTTGCCCTTGGCTTTGCTCTCGTCGGTCGTTTCGCCATGGATCACGCCATCACGAACGGACCACAATCGCGAATCACCGCTCCATCCCTCGAGACTGGAGCCGTCAAAAATGCTCTTCAACTCGGACTTCGTCGCAACCGCATCGGGGGACTCGGCGAGTGCGGGGCTGGAAAGGAAACCGACAAGCAGCAAAGCACAGGAAAAACCACGAATCATCAGAAACTCCGTCAATTGGCAAAGAGAGGTAATGGGGTGAGATCCACCGTATCGTAATCCCTGCGGGCGACAATAACAGTCCACACACACGCTCGCCTCATCCCCGACTCCCCGTTCACATTCGTCGACTCCGCCGATTAGGGTGATTTTGCGGTTCATCCGACCGAAGCGTGCGCCGACCCCAGGATCGAGGTTTTTCCAGGCATGGCTGCAGTGTCCCATGATTTGATGAAAAATCGTGCTCGGTGAACCGAAATCCACCGAAATCCGCCGAGGACCGTCGGCACCATGGGCGCATCGCTTTTGCAGGAAGACGCTGGCGACCGACGATCTCCCTTGTCCAGTGGCACCTCTGCAGAGCTCGACTGCGTTGCTTCCGGCTTGCGTTGTCTACCAGCATCCTTACTCATGCACCAATCTCGTTGGACACGGGAGTCATGCCTGGAAAACCTCCGGCGCACGCGTCCGCCGGATCAACCGATTTTGCCAGTTTTTACGCTTGTGCTTGGGAAAATATCGCTCGTCGTCCGATGATATCCCTGTATAGCTGCGGTTATATCGATTTCAACGAATGAACCGAAAACGCGGGTAATGGCGATGGTGACGTACGGCGACAGGAAAAAGCGGGAAAACGCTACCATCACGATCCTGTTGTGCTGGATCGTGTCCACGTTTTTGCCACTGATGCCGTTGCACGCGGACGATCCAAGGCCGGGGGCATTCCGTCCCCGGCCCACCCGACTCGGTGGCGGTTACCGGATCGCGACTTTCCCAGGGAAGAGCGAGACCGAGACCAAGATCGCCCGAGAACTCGGCGAGGATGATTTGCTCGGTGGGAATGATCTTTTGAGCGGCGACGATCTGCTCGGTGGGAATGATCTGCTCGGTGGGAATGATCTGCTCGGCGTTTCGAAAAACGGTGGCGCCACCTCCGCCGCGAGACCCAACGACGACGTCGACCCGCTCACCGGCCTCGGGGCAAAAGAGCCGATCAAACCAGCGGACCCGAACACGCCGAAGAAAAATGACAACGCCGAGGATCCGCACGTCGGGTTATGGACCGAGGACATGTATCCCTCGGCCGAATCCTGTCGCGCGTGCCACCCGAAACATTACGAGGAGTGGAGCGTCAGCAGTCACGCCTACGCTTCGGTTTCGCCCATGTTCCATCGCTTCGAGCAAAAGATCACGGAGCTCTCCCAGGGAACCGTTGGCACGTTCTGCATGAGGTGTCATTCACCCGTCGCCACCCAACTCGAAATCCCACGCACCGTCAGCATGCTCGACCAACCCGCGATCGCGCGAGAGGGAGTCACCTGCATCGCGTGTCACCGGATCAACGAATATTACGGGCGCAGCAACGGTGACCGACGGATCGAACCGGGCAACATTCACGCTCCGGTCGGTCGCGGCGGCAACGGCGAAGCGTTGTACGAAGCCCTCGCGAAAGCCGGCCATTACAAACTCAAAACCGATGCCTCCCAAGAAGGCCCCGGACAAAAGATTCACAACGGTTCGTTCTTCTTTGAACCGCTGACCAAAAGCGATGTCTGCGTTTCCTGCCATCAGGTCGCCGTCCATCCTGGCATTTGGTTAGAGGTCGTTCATGGTCAATACCGCGCCGGCCCGGCATCCAAACGCGGGGCCACGTGCCAGGATTGTCACATGGGCGCGGTGCCCGGCAAGGACCTCGGGTACGAACATTGCCACGTCGCCGAACTCGGCGGAAAACCGTACGGTGAACCGAAAAAACACTCCAACCATACATTCTGGGGACCGGGGTACTCGATCGCTCATCCGGGGATCTTCCCGCACAATCCGAAGGCCCGGAAATACTCACCGCGGCAATGGTTGACGTTCGATGATCGCGCGGGATGGGGCACGAAATCGTTCGAAGACAACGTGCCTCCCGGCATGACGTTCCCGGAACCGTGGGGCGAAGCGGACGACCGGATCGAGGCGAGAAAGATCGTCGACGAGAACATCGCCAAGGTGCATCACAAACGGGGCATGTCGGTGGCAACGCTCGAAGCGGCCGCCCAGGTCAGTGAGCCGATGTTCTACACGACGCCGAGGGTCGGCAGGCCGCTGCGTTTGGGTTACCGCGTCGACAACGCGAGCGACGGGCATAACCTGCCGACCGGTTCGCTCGGTGCTCAACCGCAGTTCTGGCTCAACGCGGCACTGATCGATCCGACCGGGCGACGCGTTTGGGAAACCGGCTATCTCGACTCCAACGCGGATCTCGCCGACATGCACAGCGTCGACGTGGCCAAGGGGCTGATCCCGCGCGACAAGGGGCTGTTCAACTTGCAAACGAAATTCCTCATTAACAACATTCGCGGTACCGATCGCGAGGTCGCATTGCCGTTCAACCTCAGCCTCGATCAGCTCATTCTACTGCGTCCCGGTGCGGTCCCGGTCAGCGTTTTGAATCACCCGCCGCTGATCCGGATGGAAGCCCACAGCATCCCGCCGTTGGATCACCGGATTGCGAAATACAAGATTCCGGCTAACGCGTTTTCGATCCCCGGCACGTATCGGTTGAGCGTGCGGATGCGTAGTCGGACCGAGCCGATGTATCTCATGCGTTTGGTGGAATCGACGCCGGACATGATCCGCCGGATGAATGAAAATATGATCGACATCTGCCAGTCCAGCTTCCAGTTTGAGGTTCGATGACGCGGATGTTACGCAATCATCACGATCTAAATGAACGCTTACTCGGGCGTCGGCGCGCTGCTCGCGTGTTGCTCGTCGCTGCTTTGTGGACAATCGTCGGCAGCGGTTTGACCAGGGCGACTGAACGTCAACAACCACGTCGGTTGCCGATCGTCGAGGCACCCGGTGGCGTTGATGCACCGCTGCCCGTGTGGAACGTGCCGGAGGTTCCCGCCGCATCGGCATCGAGCGAGACGGCGGACGATTTGCTAACGCCACTCGCACCTGAAATCTCAAAACCAGACATCGCAACGACCGACACGCCCGGAAATCCGGATTGGGCGAACATCTCGTTGCCGCTCAACTCCGATATCGTTGCGACGCATGACTCATTGCTCGGCGCACGGTTTCATGGTGACCCGGCTCGGTTACCGGACGTCGGAGGCCTACCGGGTAAAACTCTCGCGGATGAAAGTCTCGCCGTCGAACGCCTTGCTGCACAGGAATCGCCGATCGATTTTCTCGCCGCCGGGATGGGATCGATCACGCGGAAGTTCGATGTTGCCTACGGTGATTTCTCCCCCACGCCGCTGCCGGAATTCTCCGAGTACCACGACGCCGACGCAGCCCGGTGGGTTTACGATTCAAAAAAGGCGGTGCCGACGCAGGCCCCGTGGATCGAATGGGGGCGGTTGTTCTATGCCGACGGCATCACGCCGCGCGGGATCGATTGGTTCGGTCCGTACAACATGGTCCGCCCTCAGTTCTATCTCTATGGCGATCTCCGAACCGGGATCCAAGCGGGTCGCAACGGGGCCGGACGGGCCGACAATATGGCGAGCCGGTTGAACCTCGACATGGACCTGAGGATCACCGATACCGAACGGTTCCACGGGTTCATCGGGCCGCTCGACCGTGGCAACCAATTCAATGCCGTGCATGTAATCGATGGTCAAATCGATGTCCAAGGCATCTTCGATCCGAACTTTGTAACCGCGTTCTTCGAGGGTGACCTCGGGGCGATGTGGGGCGGTTTTCATAACAAGTCTTCACCGATGGAATTACCCGTCACGATCGGTTTGGTTCCCTTGCTGTTTCAAAACGGAATCTGGATGGAAGACGCGGTCACGGGTGCGGCGTTCGCATTGCCCGCCCGTCACAGTCGGTTGTTGAATTGGAACAATTATGACGTTACATTCTTTGCCGCGATTGATCAGATCAACAGCCCCGCGTTCGGACTCGACGAACACGCCGCCCAATTTTTCGGCAATGCGTGGTTCATCGAAGCCTACGACGGGTACATCGAGGCCGGGTACGCGTTCGTGCGCGATCGCAATAATCCGGACAAGAGCTACCACAACATGACGGCCAGCTTCACGCGTCGGTATCTCGATCGAATCAGTAACTCGGTCCGGATCATCTTGAACCAAGGCCAAGACCTGGCCGAAGCGGACCGCACCGCCGACGGTGGGTTGTTCTTGCTCGAGAACAGTTGGATCACCTCGGCACCGTTGACGTTCGTGCCGTATGCGAACTTTTTCTACGGATGGGGGCGTCCGCAATCGGTCGCGCGGAACGGCAACGCGGGCGGTATCCTGCGGAACACGGGTATCAACTTTGACACCGACGCGTTGAACGGATTGGCCACGCTCGATCCGACCGGTTTCGATACCGCCGGGGGTTCCGTCGGCGTCGATTTAATCGGCAGCCAACTCGACCGTCAATTGCTGCTCGAAGCGTCCTACGTGACCGAGCACGGCGATTCGAATCCGTTCGTCAACGGGGACCAATTCGGACTCGGCGCCCGCTATCAATTCCCGATCACGCATTCGAAATTGTTACGGTTTGATGTCATGCACGGCTGGCGCGGCGACCTGCCCAACGTGTACGGCACCCGGATGGAATACCGCTGGAAGTTTTAAGACGGATTTCGCTGGGTGCGGCGGGCAGGCCAATCAACTATCATGAGCCCTCCCACCTCCGATGTCCCTCCAACCCTCCCTTCTGGCAAAACCATGGTCACACCGCCCCCTCGTGAATCGGGTTCATCGCCCGCCAACGTCAACGATAACGAAGCCGCTGAGGCGCTGATCGCGAGCGTCAATCGTGTCAAGGACCAGGTCGGCCGGATCGTGGTCGGGCAGAGCGAGGTGGTGGAGCAATTGCTGATCGCGATTCTAGCTCGCGGACACTGCCTGCTCGAAGGTGTGCCGGGATTGGCCAAAACGTTAATGGTACGAACGCTGGCCTCGTCGATGAGTCTGGATTTTCGCCGGATCCAGTTCACCCCAGACCTGATGCCGGGCGATATCACAGGCACGGATATCATCCAAGAAGACCACGAGACGGGCCGCCGGGAGATGGTTTTTCGCAAAGGACCGATCTTTACCCAGATGTTGCTGGCCGATGAGATCAACCGCACGCCACCGAAAACACAGGCGGCGTTGCTCGAAGCGATGCAGGAGCACGAGGTCACCGCAGGTGGCCACACGTACCGTTTGAACGAACCGTTTTTTGTGCTGGCGACCCAAAATCCGATCGAGCAGGAGGGGACGTATCCGCTGCCGGAGGCGCAGCGCGACCGGTTTTTGTTCCACGTCGTGGTGGCCTATCCGAGCCGTGAGGAGGAGGCGGAGATTGTCGACCGGACGACGTCGGGCGAAATCCCAGAGGTGCAGCACGTGATCAGCGGCGAGGACATCGTTCGTTTCCAATCGCTGGTCCGACGTGTGCCGCTGCCGGCGCACGTCAAGGATTGGGTGATCGATTTGGTTCGCGACGCGCGGCCCACGGACCCGGATGCGAAACCGTGGATACGTGAGTGGATTCAGTGGGGACCGGGGCCGCGGGCGAGTCAACAACTCGTACTCGCGTCGAAAGCACGTGCTCTGTTGCACGGGCGGACACATGTGACTATCGATGACGTGCAAACGCTGGCGCTGCCGGTGCTGCGGCACCGGATCGTGCCGACGTTCGCGGCCGAAGCGGACGGGATCACGGTCTCGGACTTGGTCGCCCGACTCGTGAAAGAACACAAGGTCGCCGCGGCGAGTTTGATCTAGCGGGTGTCCGGTGGATGAAGTCGCGATCGCGACGCCTACCCGGTAGATCTGTTGAACGCCGATCGATGTTCGATTCCAGGGTGAAGCCCCTGTTCAGCCGCCGAAACGGAATCCGGTTTCGAGTCGGTGGCCGCGGACGAATTCGGCCGCATCCATCTCGGTTTTCCCAGCCGGTTGTAATCGCTGCACGATCACGGCGCCGTCGCCGCAACCGATCCGCATTTCGTCCTTGGTTTCCGTCGGCAACAAACATCCAATCTGATCCAGAAGACTCGTGGGCGAATCGTCCGTCACCGGTTGCACGCGGCGGATGGCGAGACGGATCGGTGGTTTACCGGGTTTGACCGATGCGAACGTGAACGCGACCGGCCAGGGCTGCATGCCGCGGACCAACGCGTCGATCTGCTTCGCCGATTTCGACCAATCGATCTCCGCTTCGGCTTTGCTCAACCGTGGTGCTTTGGAGACCTTCGTTGCATCTTGGATCCCACCGATCACGGGCAGCGGTTCGCCACGCCGATGATCGGCGAGTTCACGTTGCAATGATGCGATCGCCTCGATCGTGGCCTCGACGCCGAGGCGGGACAATCGCAGTTCAAGTTCACCGGACGTTTCGCTCGATTGAATCGGCGTTCGGCGCGTGGCGAGAATCGGGCCTCCGTCGAGTCGTGGGGTCATGTGGATCACACTGACGCCGGTCTCCTCGTCGCCACTGAGAACCGCCCGTTGCACCGGGGCGGCGCCGCGGTAAGCGGGCAACAACGAACCGTGCAAATTGATCCCACCCCAACGACTCGTTCCCAGTGCCGCGGCGGAGAGAATTTGTCCGTAATCACACACGACCAATAGGTCCGAATGAAGCTCGACTAATCTCGCGATCGCCTCGGGAGCGTTGATGGTCTCGGGAGATTCAATCGGCAAATTGTGCTGCGTCGCCCAATCATGGACCGGTGCCGGTGGCGGTCCGCGGCGGCTCTTGACGGGCGGTTGCGGACGGGTGAAGACCAGCAGCAGGTGGTGTCCGGCGGCCCGGATCGCTTCGAACGAGGGGACCGCGAACGGTCCGGTCCCCATCAAGACGATTCGCAGTTCAGTGGAACTCATGTGTACGCTTTTTCCTTTTCCCCGAGCAGTCGGGCGAGTTCGGCCTGGTCGGGAATGCTGCCGGTATTGCGAAGCGAATCGAACGTGGTTTGGAACTCCGCTAAACCCGACTCCAGATCACGCAAACCGGCCTCGCCAATGCGATCGAAAAACATCACACCGTCGAGATGGTCGACTTCGTGCTGGACGATTCGCGAGAGAAACCCGTCGAGGTCGACCTTGATCTCGTTGCCCTTCAGATCGTAGCCCTGCAAACGAACCGTTTTGGGCCGTTTGACTTGGGCGTACAGCCCCGGTGCGCTCAGGCATCCCTCTTGGCCGGATTCGCTGCCCTTGGGGCGATCAATCACCGGGTTGATCACGACCCATTCTTCCCCCTCGCCCCGCACACCGCTGGCGTTGGCGACGAACAAACGGATCGGCAAATCGACTTGGTTGGCCGCCAACCCCACGCCTTCAGTGTCGTACATGAGGTCCAACATCTCGGCCGCCATTTCGCGGAGTTTCGCGTCGACTCGAACGATCGGCCGGCTGCGGTGTCGGAGGGTGGGGTGCGGGTAGTGAACGATCGAAAGCGGCATGGGACCGGAGGTGGCAGGGTATGGAGTGAGCTACTGAAAATCGAGTCGGGGAATCGGTCGGGTCTGTTTGCGATTGGCTTCGGAAATTGTCGCGAATTAGGATTGTCGGGAATTAAGAACTGCTGGGAATTACGAACTGCTGGGAATTCGTAATCAGCGAAACAATCGTATTCATCGTGGACGCGTTTTGTCGTCTCGCTGTCACTCAGCACTCAATTTGTCATTTGTATTTTTCAATTTCCGAGAGTTCCGCACTCAACATGATCGATTAGCCAGGTTTTGGTAAGCCGACATTGCCACCGAGGACGCTTCCACGACAAAGAGATGATCTTCGACGCGATTGGCTAAGCCGGAATCGTAACAGGTCGGGTTCACTAAGTTCGTCTAAGTTCGGGTTCCAGTGATAACTCCGAAGCGTTTGAAATCAAGCTGGAGTAGCTGGAAAGCAGCGGGGCGTCTTCAACGGAGACTCCGGATCAATTTGGAGATTGGGGGCCACCGATTGAAATCAGACACGAACACCGTGACTGAGGTTTCGGTACCACGTGACGCTGATTTCCCTTTTTCTTTTGGGTTTGCAGTGATGCGGCGATACAGTTTTCCGAAAACTTCATCCGATGGACGAGGCGGACCATGGTCCGTACTAGCTCTGATTTTGATAACCGCCACGGCGGTTGGAGCTGACGAACCGGTCGATTTTAACCTCGACATTAAAACGTTGTTGTCGGATCGATGTTTTCTATGCCACGGTCCCGATGGCGGTTCCCGTCAAGGTGGCTTGCGTCTGGACCAACGCGACAGCGCCGTCGGTGAAGCCGATTCTGGTTAACTTCCGATCGTCCCTGGAAAACCGGATGAAAGCGAATTGCTTCGCCGGATCTCGTTGGAAGGCGACGATTACGAATTAATGCCGCCCGAAGAGGCCCACAAACCTCGTTTGACGCCCTCGGAAATTGACAAAATCCGCCGCTGGATCACCGCACTTTCTACCTGAGTGCCTGCCGTGCCAGGAAAAATGCTAACGCAATTCTGGCGTAGGCTTTCTGCATCCCTGCCAGCAAGGGATGACGCCCTCTTGCGTCTGCCATAACGGCGCGGCCGTCGAGGCATCGACCCAGCAGCATCCTGCGAAATCCTGCTGGCAAACCTACTACAGCAATTCTCGGGCCGAACAGTATTGGACTTGTCCCGTTTAATTGCCCCGATCAGGCCTTCATTTGATGAGTTGATCCCGAATGCTTGAATCGTCGATTTCGCTTCTACTTTTATTGCTTGTTAGCGGAGTCCAAGGATGTCGAATCAGAAGACTCATATCGTCAGTTTCATCGGGGTGATGTTTTTAGTTGGATTGCTGTTCACCGGCTCTGGCGTGTACCTAGCAATTCGTGCTGTCGGTGCCGGATCCTGGGAATCCACGAAAGGTACCATTACTCGCTCCGGGGAAATATGGGGACAGAGCATCTTTCTGAGTGTTGCATTGACCCCAAAGAAAGGGAATGCTGACTTTTCTGATTCTGTCAGTTGCCCTGATTTTTCTGTTCGAGAGGTGTGTGATGGCTCGCTTGGCTCGCAGTGAAGTGCTTGATCCTGATGAGGTGGCGATCGGTCACTTTGATAATCGCACCAGCCGGCGGTGCTTCTTGATGGGAGAGGATCCGATCTCAGGGAAAAAATTTGACCACCGGAAGGTTTGGGTCGAGAAGTATCTGCGCGAATTTAATAAGGCGATTGGAGTAGATTTGATCGGATGCGCTATTCTATCTAATCACTTTTACTTGATTTTGAGATCCCGACCGGATGTCGTGGCAACGTGGGATGGTATATGAAGGTGGCTCGCAACTGGTGGATGCTGTGCCCACAACGGCGCGGGCCCGATGGATCGCCGATGACGCCGACCCAGCCCGAGATTAACTCGATCGCCGGATGCCCGATTCGTCGGGTGGAGATCCGCAAGCGATTGAGCAGTTTCAGTTGGTGGATGCGACTTCTGTGCCAACGCGTGGCCATGCGGGCCAACCGCGAGGAGCTAGAAAACGGTCGCTTTTTTCAGGATCGATACAAAGCCACCCGGTTAGCCGATGGAGCCTCGTTGCTGGCGTGTGCGGCCTAGGTGGATTTGAATTTGATCCGGGCCGCGATGGCGGAAACGCTCGAAACGAGCGATCACACGTCGGTGCAGCGAAGGATCGAAACGTTGCTCCAGGACTCCACCGAGGTCGCCGCTGGTGATCCGAGCGAGAGCGAAGACGTCGATGAGAGGGCGCCATCGTCGACGCCCGAGAAACCCGATCGTTTTCTGTCTCCGTTGTCGATCGACGAGTCGTCCGACCCGATCGGCCCGTGCGAGTGAATCGGGCGAGCGGTGCAGTGACAAGGGATTCTTGCCGAAGGCGATGCCGATCGAAGATTATCTCGAACTGCTTGATTGGACGGCCCGGCAAGTTGTTCCTGGCAAACGGGGCAGCACACCGAGCAGTCTGCCGCCCGTGCTGGCTCGGTTGGGTTTGGATGCGGCGTGCTGGTGCGAACTCGTGAGCGATTTCGGGCGGTTGTTTTGCAGTGTGGCCGGTCGTCCGGAGTGCATCGATTCGATGCGGTGTCATCGAACGCAGCGGAGATACCATCTTCGCCGCCGCGCCCGCGAACTTCTCACGGCGGGCGACTAACCCGTCGTCGGCTCCCTTTGTGTCGAGAACCGGATGAAACAAGCCGATTAAAATCGGTACGCGCCGGTCCTGGCATGAGCGCGAGGTTGACGCATTTCGTGAGCTTCGGGGCGGTCGAGTCGTTTCCGGGAGCGACACAAATCCGGTGAACTCCATCCTGGCTCAAAGTAGGTGGAGCCTCGCCACCCGGAAAAGTGCTCTGTCCCTCTGTTTGCCCTCTGTTTGCTCTATCCCTCTGTTTGCTGAAAGCCAAAGCGACGATTTCCAAGCATGGGTAGATAGAACGCTTACGTTGTAGATTCAAAACGCGGATAAAATCCATATCAATCGAACGGTTTCTGAGATCGGCTCGAGATCAGCGAATTCACAATTCAAAGTCATCGTCCAACACTTGATCACTGTAGAGCGGCATGTGTCGGTAGTAGACTTCTAGGATCATCGTCGCCATGGCGGTGCAGTATAGTCGCCCCCCCACTGCACCGCCCATGTCGGGCATGCCGGTGGGCGTCCAACTACCGGACGCGTGTCTCTGCTTGATTTGCATTTTAACCAGCGGATCTCGCATCTTCGCGTTCCATGTTTCCCACTGCGGGCCGCCGTGATGTCGCATCACTTGGGCGGCGTAATAGCTGTAATAGAGATTATTCAGCCGCGGGCCCGTCTTCGACAATGATCCAACCCCGCGCGACAGTCCCACTCGGTCCTTCGGCCAACCCTCGTACATGCGGCAAAGCAAACCGATCGCCGTGGTCGCTTCGAGCCCGTGAGGATTGTGGCCGCGAGAGGTGTAGCCGTACGTCGATCCGCCGCCAGAGCTGACCTGATTCAGGAAGCCCCAGGTTCGATTCAGTGTTGGCTGGGGAACTTCGAGGCCACCGATCTCGCCGCTCTTGAGGGCCATCACTGCCCATCCGACCACCGACGTGTCCCCTCGGGCTCCCGGAGAATAACGCCATCCGCCGTCGGTTTTGTTTTGGGATTGCACTAAGAAATCGATGCCAGCCTGAGCATACGGACGCAGCGACGAATCGCCCGTCATCGCGTAAGCCTCGGATACCGCGATGGTGGCGAGACAATGCGAATACATCGTGCCCTGGGCTTCGAACCAAGAGCCTGACGGATCGCCGCCCATGGTTCGTTGCATGTGAGATTTCAGATACTCCAGTCCGTCATTGACCGTTTTCTGGTGGGCACCTTCGACGTGCGTGTGGCCGGCGCCGAGAAACGGAAGCAGTGCGATTCCCGTGGCGCCGTTTCGGGCGGCCACAAATCCCCCAGCGTGACTGCATTGCCCGTTGCAAACGCGATCATGAGCGAACGACCAACCGCCGTCATCGGCTTGATGATCGGCGAGCCAGTGTAACGCAAGCGCGATGGCATCCTCACTCCCTTGGCTGCCTCCGTAGCGGCTAAGTAGCATCGCCTTTCGGTCCGCTGAACGTCCGTCGAGCGTTTGAGAAATGGATGCGGCCGAAGCTATCTTGGTCAACGTCGCAGACCGGTTCGAGTCCGCCAGGATCGTCGTTGCCGACTCAATCGAGGTGGCTGGCGATCCGCCGTCTGTCTCTCGAATCCAGGCAAAGGAAGCAACCTCGAATGTTCCGGGAAAGTCCGGGGGAGGAACGTTGATAGAATCCGAGTTTTCGACGGCCTGTTCGATTGGTTCCTGAATTGCGGAGAGAGCCAACTCGGAAAAAGACTGGATCTTGATGCTGGAATCTGCCGTCGACTCCAGCCTTCCTTCGAGCAAAAAAATGGATCGCCTGACCTCCGGAAATCCGATCAACGCCAACGCTATCAGGAACACCAGATGGAGGACCAAACTGACCAGACAACTGGGTAACGAGCGTTGGCATCGAGCGATCACTTGACTGATCCGTTGAAACATGAGCTTTCGAATTCCCAAGGAGATTACCGAGCGAGGAAAAGGGGTCAGGACTCTTCAGGAGGTCTTCTTGTCCGAATTGAGTCCTGGCCACTTTTCCTCAACGGCTGAACTCAACGGTACAGAGACCCCCCATCGCTAATCCTCCGCACGCTCGACCAACTCGGCTCGCTGTGCATTTGCGTTCGACGTACCAGCAGAGAACGTGGAAATGGTCGTCATCCTGGACTGGAAAACTCTTGAATCGGCCTTGGTAAACATGTCCCTCGCCCGCAGTGTGGTAATGGGTACGTTACCGCATCGTATGCGTCAGGGTGACCCAACGCAAGAAATTACTCATTCCTCCGTCTTCGGTCGGTGGAAGCACGAAGTGCCAATGATTCGGCATCAACTGATACGAAAGAATGCGGCATGGATAGCGGACAAGCCCTTCGGCAAGAATATTCTCAAACGCTTCGTAGTCGCCTTCCTTGTGAAAAATGACCGATCGTCCATTGCCACGGTTTAAGGCATGGTAGCTCGCATTCTTCTCGTCGCCGCGTTTGGGGCGGGGCATCCACCGAGTTTAGCCACCCCCCAACCTCGCCGCAAAGAGTCCTGACTCCTTTTTTGTCTGTGGGCAGAATGTGTCGACCTCCGGTCTTGCAACCCTGCGATCTCCAAGCACCGGTGCCTGAAATCCAATGGCAGATCATGTGCCGCCCGCCGGGCTGGTGGCGTCAGGCATTGGCCGACTTCAGACCATCGACGTAACATGTATCGAGTTTTGGCGGCGGGCCGATGGTGGACAGTGCGGTCCGAATGGAGGATCGTGCTTTTTGGAATCGTTTCCAAATTTGATAGGGTGCCGAATCGCTGATGCTGCTATTGCGATTCCCGAAAGCCTGGCTCTCCGAGTCGGGCGGTTGCTGTATCCTGATGTCCGACTCGGAGAGTCAGGCTACTGAAACCGAGGCACGGTGGGCAACGTTTCTTGCGGGCGGTGGCTGGATGTCGTTGCCGCAGCCTTCATGGGCGGCAAACGTGATCGCTCTGGCAAGGCTATTCAGCGGTAGTTCGATCGAAGACGAGGCCGGTAATCGGGACGGTGATCTCGTCATCCGGTGGTGCGATCCATTTGACGGACTCGGTGAGGACGGCGTCGATGCCGTGGGTGGGCGAGAGGGCGGTGGGAGCGGGCGGTAGATCAGTTGTGGTGCTGCGCCCGACGGGATTGTTGTCCGCCGATTCGATCGGTTCGGATTGGGGTGGGATGCCGCCGTCGTTTTCGTTGAGGAAATTGATCACTCGCAGGGCGTCGAGCGCGGTGATCAAGCCGTCGTTGGTGACATCGATTTTATTGCCATCGATCTCGTCGAGGGACAGTGCGCGCGCGCCCAAGGTGTTGAGGTCGTTGATGACCTGCAACGCGTCGACGGCGGTGACGATTCCATCGCCACTGACGTCTTGTGGTAACACCGTGTTGAACCGGGGGCTGTCGACGATCTCGGCGGCAAACAGGAGCGGTGTGCCGGCGGTGGGCGTCGCGATCATGGGCGCGAACCGGTGCGTGACTTGGCTCGCGACGGGTGTGAACGTGTACTCGCCGTTGGGCAGGTTTTCGATCGAGAAACCGCCGTGGGCGTCGGTGCGGATTTGGTTCGGGATCCCGGTCCGGATGGCCGACATGCCGATCAACGTGCCCGCGTGTCCGGCGATGCGGACGGACACGATCGTGTTGTCGGGATCTTGCAAACGGAGTGTTTGTTGTTGGCCAAAGGAGAGTCGTCCGTCGTCGTCGTTGCGGATGTCGGTGGTGGATCGGTCGATCAGATTCCCGGCGGCATTAAACGCTTCGATTCGTGCGTAGGCACCGACGTCGCCGGTTTGCAATCCGACAACGTCGACCTCGACGTAACTCGTCGGTTCGTCGAATGTTGCTTTGACACTGGTTCGGTCGCCGAGTCGGGCGGTCCAGGATTGGAGTTGGACATCGAAGACGTACACGAGGGGTGTGTCGTCGAGGTCGGAGGCGAGTTGCACTTCGGCGTCGGCGTGCATCGGGAGGACTTCGCCGGTGATCGTGATACCGTCGACGGGCGATAGTGGCGTGTTGATCGGCGCGTCGGCGGCGGCAAAATTTCCGCTTGGCAGTTCGCTGCCGTCGCTCGCGGTGATGTGGATGGGGATATCGCCGAGCAGCGGTTCGCCGGACACTCTCGATCCGCTCGCGTCGGCATCGAGAAACGTCATCCCGGAGAGTCGCCGGCTAGTCGCCCGCAAGGGTGTGTCGCGTTGTGCGGTCCATGTTTCGCTCGTCACGCCGGTGGCGGCGTCGATGACACGAAACGCGACCGATGAGAAATCCGGTGGCACGTCGAGGGAGAGGTCGAACGTGGCTGTGTAGGTGTTCGGGGATTCGATTGTGGTCCATTCGCCCTCATCGACGGCCATTTCGAGGCGGCTGATGCGATTCAGCGTGATGTCGCTTTGCTGGCCCGAGGGGTTTCGGTTGGGCAGCGTGCCGACGGACGCGGTGCCGGTGAAATCGAATTGGGAGGTTTGCGAATTGAATCCTCCGGCACCCTCTAAACTCAAGGGCACGTCGAGGACGTCGAAAATGCCGTCGCCGTCGGAGTCTTGCCATCCGACGAGGGCGAGCGTGTTGGCCGGCGAGATTTTGCTCGGGTAGGCCGCGCCGATCGAATCGAACCCCGCCATGATACTGGTTTGTTGCACGAACCCCGGCGTCGGGTTGTCCCAGGCGTTGGTGTTGGGTGTGTTGTAATAGCCGCGTGAGTCGTCGTGATTTCCGCCGCCGGCGTACTCGTCGATTGCCCAGAAAATGTGTCCCATCTCGTGGGCGAACGTAGCCGCCGGGCGGGTCGAGGGGGCGATGATGAACAATCCGCCGGCGAACGCGAAGGCGCCTCGGAACGATCCGCCGGGTTCGAAGAAGCCGTCGTTTTGGGTCGAGGAGTCGGCGATGAAGAGCGAGAAGGCCCAGTCGGTTTGCAGTTTTTCGCGTTGGGAGTTGTTGAACTCGAACATCCCGTCGTCGATTTGCAGCGAGGGATCCACGCCGACGAAGTCGAGGAACCCGCCGACGTAATCGTCGTAGTGGTTACTAATCCGATCGATCGGCTCGTACCCGGTCGGAACGGGGTTGCGAGCGTAGGTGTCGTCGATGACGAATTCGAGGGTGTGGACGGTGTTGAGTTGATCGAGTGCGTCGGACCACCAGTTTACGCCGTCGGTAATTTTCGCGAGGACCTCGTCGATTTCCTGGGGGGTCCAATTTTGAGTTTGCTCGTCAATTGAGCCGTCCGATTCGAGGAAGATCGGGGTGACGCCGATGCGACCGAGCAAGAATTCGCCGGTGTCTTGAGTGGTGGCGCCGAGCGGTAACTCGGCAGCCATGACCCGTCGATGCTCGAGGACTTCGAGGCGGGGACGTCGACGACGATGGCGGTCTTTTCGCGACACGGGCGGAGTCGTAGGAAACGAGGAAGAATCGGCAAGTCGGGAGTGAGAGAGTACCACGACGCTCCGCGTCGCGAAGTTGCAGGGACACGATTCGGAGCGTCGTTATACTCTCCAATCACGACGCGGAGCGTCGTGGTACTCTGCGTTAGACGCCGGGGGAACCGAAAAGGTTTCCCACTTCAGTTTGATTCAGGTTTGCCCGGTTTCACTGCATCTCGGCGAAGAAATCATCGAGGACCGAGAATCCGTCGTCCGAATCTGACGATTCTCCTTCCTGACGGTCTTGCGCGATCACGTCGACGACCGAATCGAGACCGATCGCGACCGGTGAATCGAAGATGCTCGTTTTTGACTTGGGTGCGACCGGACCGTTAATTTCGACGCTCGAGAGCGGTTCACCGGAGACGTTGTTGTCGCCCCATGCCGACGAACTCGGCACAGACGGGTCGAACACGACCGTCGTGGTCGTCGCCATCACGCCGTCAGCGACGGGGTTGTAGACGACGGAACGTGATGCCGAATCTCGAAGCGGTTCGCTGCTCGGACGGTTGTCACGGTTGAGCCGGTTGATCACTTGCAACGCGTCGAGTTCGGTGATCATGCCGTCGCCGTTGACGTCGGGGAATTCGGGCAACACCAAACCGGAGGGGACGTTCGCCAGATCAACGGAACCGCCGTTGGAGTTGAGCACGTTGATGATCAACAAAGCGTCCAGCGGGGTGACGGCACCACTGTCGTTGACGTCTTCGGTATCGGTACGTCCGGTAAACGGATTATTGACGACGTTGAAGACATAATCTTCGACCTCACCGGCATCGGTCGGCCCGGTCGCGGCCAATCCGGCTTCGTAACTGAGTCGGAACCGGGACTGCACGTTTCCGACTTGGGCACCCGGGGGCACTTGAATCGAAATGTCGTTGATGAGGAATTGATTGTTGGCGGGATAGTTCAACCGGGTCACCTCATTGGTCCCGGATTCAAACACGCCGTTGCCGTTCCAATCGAACCAGACGTCGAGGTAGCTCGCGTTGGAAGGCCGCGGCGTTCCATTGCCTTGATTGAACACGACTTCGAACCGGGTGGTGAAACCGGGTTGCAACGTGCCCAACTGGGTCACACCGTCATCGAGGTCGAGGTCATCGTTGATGCCGTTGATATCGGCCGTCACGGTGGAACCGAGGAACAACGCGTCGTCGGCGTTGTCGACGATCTTGTGGCTCGGACCGTTGGTTTGGATCGTGGTGGGATAGTTTTGACCGCCACCGAAGGTCAGCGAGGCGTCGCCGTAGTCGGACAGATCGCCGACGAGGATTTCGACTCGGGAGTTGACCCGTTCGCTCGCCGGTTGCAATTGATTGCCGGCTTTGTCGGCGATGAAATCGGTGACGACGGTATCCCCGCGTGGCGTCGTCGCGGTTTTCAGGAGGATGCGGTTATCGATCAACCGCACGCCGGTTCCATCGATACCGGCGAGTCCGGCAGCGGTCGCGGCGGATGCGAAGGCGGCGGCGACGGTGTTCTGGTCATCGTCGTAACGGATCACCACGGGGAGAGACGGGCCGTCTCCGGGTGAGCCCATTTGTTCGATGACGGTGGCACCGGCGTTCAACCGGATGTCCAAATCGCCATTGAGGACCACGCGTCCGCCGCCGAGGTTAACGGGATTGAGCGTGGGGAACAACGGTGCAATGGCCGCCACGATGGCGTTGGCGAGCAGGTCAGGCGAACCGCCAAAACCGCCGCCGAAGACCGTCACGGGTGTCGCACCGGGATTGAGCAGGTCGCCGTTGAAATCGATTTCGAACGTTATCGGTGTGCTCAAGCCACGACCGATTGTGAACGATTGACCATCCTGAACACCGGGGGAAAGTTCGCCTTCGAGGGTCGGGATTTGCAAACCGAATCCAGGTGTCACGCCGATGCGGCTGTTCCCGGTGACGAGTGCGCCGCCGGCGAGCGAGGTGACCGAGATCGGACCGGCGGTGCCGCGGATGCGGAACACGCCCGAGGCGCCGGAGGCCTGCAAGTTGAGACCGGCGTCTTGGAATCCTTCAAGTAGGGTTTGAACGAGCACGCGAGGTGAGGCGTCCGGTTCGACGACCAAAACGATGCGGTTGACGTCGGGACCGACAATGTCGAGCACGCCGTCGGAATCGAATTCGAACGTGATTTCACGAGTGCCATCGAAGACCAAGATGGAATCATCGAAGTTGGTGAGTCGGGTTCCGTCCAGGTCGAACGTCACCTCGGGCAACAACTGAACGTCGAGTTCCTCGTTGACCTGACGGAAGATCGTTTCGTCTTGCTCAAACGCGACGTAGGCACGGTCGCTGTTCGGACCGGTTCCGAGCAATTGCAATCGTCCGGTATCGCTCGCGTTGGGAACCTCATCGAGGAACACCGCTTCGATATTGAGCACGTTGGGACGTGTCGCGACGAGTTGGTTGATCGCGCTGGCGAGCAGTTGCGTGATCAGACGTGGCGACGAGGTCGCGGGCAACCGGATTGCGAAGTTGCCGGTTGTGGCGAGCGTGCCGTCGGCGTTGATTAGTTCCGTGATATCGGTGACAAATTCGAACGTGACAGGAAGGTTCGTGCCGTCGAAAATGGTAATCGTTTGCTCGCTGATCGCCGGACGTGAAATTCCGGTGATCGGATCCGTCGCGATCAACGCTTCGGCGGGCACGGACAATTGAATACCGAGTTCGGTTTCGAGTACACGGCCATCGATAAAGGTTTTCTCACCGTCACCGTAATCGGTCCCGGTCTCGGCCCGCAGGACGGCGGTGAAACCATCGACACTGCCGTTGCCGACGCCGAGGAACTCGACGGTATAGACCGCGTTGTCGGCCCAAATGCCGGCGATCGGTGTGATGCGAATCGTGTTGTCACCGGGTTCGTAGGCGAACCGGTAATCGACGCCCTCTTCGAGCAGTTCGGTTTCGGTACTGCCAACGATCAACCGGGTCACGAGGAGGTTTTCACCCGTGACGGTGTTGTCATTGACACCGACTCCGAAACCGGTGTCGGCGGGACGGATGCCGTCGATCAGTTGAATTTCAAAAGCGTCGTAGATCGTCCCGCGGGTGATCGAACGACCGAACAGTTCGCGGGTATCGTCGAAGATCAAATCTTGACCGCGAGGCGAGGTCAAGACGAACCGGGGGCCCTCGTTGTCGGTGCGTTCCTGAGCACCCCGATCGATGAAACCGGTGACGCCGGAACCGAATGGCGGTTCGAATGTGGTGTCGTCGACGCGGAGTTGACCGTTGGCGTCGAATCGCGGGGCGAGGATCGGGCTCTGGGGTAAACCGAGTGAACTTCGCAGCGTGATCAACGAACCACGGTCTTGGATCGAGGCGATCCCGCTGTCGATGATCGGCGTCCGTGATTGCGGGGTGAAGATCAAGTTGAACGGATCCACGTAGACCTGATCACTGGCGTCGATGAACTGCGGCGATTGGCCGATTCCGTCGATGCCGACGATACGCGAAGGCAGGTTGTTGCGATAATACGTCGTTCCACCGATCACGGTCAGCGAGGCTGACGAATCGATTTGGCCGGCGGTCAACGCTGGCGTGGGAGCGACCGAGATGCCGGTTTGGAAGTTACTGACGATATTGTTGAGTAATGTCGGAGCGGCGTTGTCTTGGACTTGGATTCCGATCCGGCCCGGCGTGAACTCGTCACGCGGAACCGATGAGATCGCACCGATCGCGTCGATGTCGGCACCGGCGGGCCCGAAGTTGAACGAACCGGCAGGTGACAGGTCGGTCAATCGCACGTAGGAGAACCGGTCGTTGAGTCCAAACCCGAACGCATCGAGATCGATCTTGTTATCGAGTCCGAAGATTTCGCCGACGTTGAAATACGTATTATTGTCCCGGCTGATTTCGACACGAACCCGTTCGGCGATACCGGTTTCAAAGATGACCAGATCGTCGATGCCGTCACCCGCCCCAACGAACTGGGATGGGTTGGAGGAGCTGCCGGTGAGCAGATTGTCTTCGAATACGAACGTCGCCTGACCGCCCGAACCGAGCGAGAAGGTGAACGATCCGTTGTCCGGATCGCTCGCCGAGATACCGTGGCAATCCGGCGAACCGAGTGCCGCTTCGGTGTCGGTGAACGAGGAGTCGACGTCGGGACCGAACACAATTTCGCTCTCGAGCACACTGTCGGCAAATGAAATTCCCCCGAGCGGGAAGAACGTTCCGTCGAACACCTGCGACCCGAGACCGGCGGCGGGAGTGATCGAACCGCCGACCAACGTGTTGTTGACGATCCGGTCGAAACCGATGGGATTCTGTGCGGCGAGACCGCCGTTTTCTAATCCGCTGATGTCGATACCGACGTTTTGGTTAAACGCGAACGTGTTGTTACGAACGACAACGCCGGGGATGAAGTTTTCGGTGTTGCCTTCGAAAAAGTTTCGGGCGTAGGTGATCACCGAGGGTGTGGCGTCACGCGGGTTTTGCGAGATGACGGTTTCATTCGCACCGCGTGAGATTTGCAAACCGGCGTCTTCGCTGTAAATGAACCGACTGTTCTCAACAATGATCACGCCCTGTTCGGTTCGGTCGCGGTTGGTATCGCCGCGGAGGTCTCCGGTGACCGACGATTCGAACGCGGTATTGCCTTGGGCGTTGAACCGGATCGAGGTCGCACCGTCGAGGTTGATGCGTTTGTCCGGAACACTGCCGGTGGTGTTGACGCGGGTCAGGTTGCCACGGCTCGCGTTGACTCCGAGGAGTGATCGGACCTGTTGCGAATTGATTCGCTGGATGATCTCGTCGGCGACTTCCTCCGCTGTCGCATCGGCGGCCACCGAGACCGCGACACGGTTGGCGTTGGGGGCGATTCCGTTGGACGGACCCGAGGCCGGGCGGACGTCGAATTCGAACGTGACTCGGTTGTTCGCACCGGCGATCGTGAAAGTCGATCCGTCGAAGATTTCGGCGGCGGGTTTGGTTACGAGCGATACGGCGGCGGAAACCAACCGGTCGTTGGTGTCGAATGCGCGGAATCGAGCTTCGTTGACGAAACCATTGGGCACCAAACCGGAGGCGACGTATTCCGAGGCGTCACGAATTTCGAGTTGATAGCCACCCGAAGAGGTCGGTCGTGGTACTTCCGCTGGTGTTGTTAAATCGAGTTCGCCGGTATCGACGAAAATTTCGGTCGCACCGATCGGCGTCGCACCAGTCACCAACTCGCCGCGTTCGGCGAACCCGATGATGATGTCGTCGATGTACGCACCCTCGCTGTCGTTGCCGGCCGCACCGGCTTGATAATCGCCACCGAACTGGTCGCCGTAACGCTCCTGCGTGGACACGAAGGGTCCGAGTAGTTCGGGGTCGAAACTGAGTCCTGGCAATCGCACGGCGGAACCGGACCGAGGGACGAGAGACTGATCGCCGCCGGCAAACCGGTTGGCGATCACACGCTGCAGCGCCTGAGCGACTTGCGTCGGCGTGTCGGTACGACTGACACGAATTGCGGTGCCTGTGATCGGTTCTTGGTTGCCTGCCATCAACGTACTGTCGGCACCGACGGTGGCGTTCCTCGCACCGCTAAATTCGACACTCGCTCCGAGAGCTGCCACCGTGAACGCCGGGGTGATTGCCACCGTCATGGCGTACCCACCGGTTTGGGCGGCGTCGGTCGTGCCGGAAATCCGAGGATCGTAGGTCGCGTTTTCGGGACCGCTGACGCCGATAAAAATCAATCCGTCGTTCGGCGCGACGATCGAAATCGTTCCCGCCGTGATGTTCTGATTGGCCAGAACACCGCCACCCGCGTCGAGAAGTTCCACGCCGGCGGAGTCGAAGAACCGGACGATGTTGTTCACGCCGGGTTGATCGGCATCCACATCGACGACAATTTCGGTTCCCGTAGTGACACGAACACTCGACAGGTCCACATCGCCGCGATTGGAAATCAACGTGGGCGTGATCGTCCCGAGGGTTCCCCGTCCGGAGATGAAGAGATTGCCACCGGTGTACGGAAGCGGCGTCGCTTGGAACGTCAAATCGTTGCGGCTCTCTTCACCCGGTGTCGCCGGAACGCCGAACGGACTGATCGGGTCGGACAGATCGCTGAAGTTGAAATTGTTGACCGGCAGGTAGCTCGGGATCTGCACACCGGTGTTGGTCTCGACGACCGTTTGCAATTCACCACCGACGTCGGCAGTTGCCGTGTCGTTACCCAGCGGCACAGAGATCTGGGTCAAACCGATCGGACGTAACCCATCATTGAGGACGTACTCGACGTCATCGATCGTGACCACAAACTTCGTGTCGGTGTCGCGGTAGAATTGTTCGAGCACATTCGCCGTGGGGACGAGTTGATCAAAATCAATCGCTAAGTCGGGCTCGCCAATCAGTACACCGATCAACGCGGAGACGTCATCCACACTGAGATCGTCGAGCGTGAGTGCGTCTTCGTTGTCACCGATCAAAACTTGATATTGTTCGAACACGCGAATTTGATTTCGGAACGTGAACAGTTCGGCATTGACACCGAGATCGAGATCGGCGCGCTGCGTGTCACTGTCGAGCAACACGTGCTCGATTCCGTTGATGTAAACGATGAACAGGCTGTCTGGATTGTCGGCGTAAAACTCATCCGGGTCGACACCGAGAGGGATCGGATTGTCGTCGTAGAATTGTTCGATCTCAGAACCGCTGGGTAACACCCGATTCAAGTCCACTTGACGATCGAATTGTTGTTCGACCACGCGAGCGATATAACCGGCGGTGAGATCTTCGAGCGTTGTTCCGATCGGTGAATCGGTAAACAAAATGACGCGAATCGCGCCGGTCGGGATGGACGATGCCAAACGTGTGCCGTCATCGAGCACAAACAGTTGTCCGTCGACGGTGAACGTCGAGACTGCCGCCGGGTTGGCGTAGAGTTGTGCCAGCGAGACGCCGGAGGAGAACGTGACGGTGGGTTGCAGATCAATCGAGAACGACTCGCCACCGATGATCAGGGATTCGCCGTCGGTCAGTTCACTACCGGCAACGGCGCGGATTTCTCCGGTGAGTGTTGATGTGGTTCCGGCAGTCGCGAATTCGACCCGCAGCGATAACCCGCCTTGACCGGCGAACTCACCGAGCGGCACGCGTGCTTGACGCCACGTTCCAGTGTTGTCGAAGAGTTGCTGGACGTCGACATCGATCGAGTCGTCGTAAATGCCGACCCGGTCGGGATCATCAAACTCGTCGCCAAAGATACCGGCACTACGCGATTCATTATTGGACGCGACAAGGTGTTCGACGCCTCGGCTGTCGATGACGTACACCCGCAACGTGTCTTGGGCCTCGTCGAAGAGATCGCCATCACCATCGGGATCATCGTTGTCGTTATCAACGCCGTCGGTACCGAGGAAGTAGTTGAAATACATCATCGGCAAGTCGGCCGCCGCGTAACCGGCGAGCGAGAACGCGTTGGACTGCACGGTCCCACGGGCACCGCCGGGGAAGTTGAACGTGTTCTGCACTCCCTGACCGTCCTGGCGAGCATTCTCGGTCGGCAGACCGAGGTTCCGCACTGGAGTCTCACCGAACTGATAACGATCGTTGAATGCGCCGCCGGTGTAATTGAACAGCAACGAATTGCTGCCGGCCTCCTCGATCCTCGCGTCGTGGAATACCTCGCCGATCCCGTGGCCTTCGTCTCCCCCGCGAGCACCGCTGACGTGCCACAGGTTGTAATCGAGTGTGGCGAAATCAAGTCCTTGGGCGTTGAAGACGCCGGTTTGGATCGAGGTTCGACCGCCCGCGAAAACACTCTGCAATTCGCCATCAATGTTGAACGCATGAATCGTTCCGGAGAGCGTGATGCCGAACAGGATTTGTCGCCCCTCGGCGTCGCGGAGACTGTTCGGTCCCGCCCGCAGGCCACTGAAGTTGATCCCGATCAGGTCGGTCGCGGACTCGACATAATCGCCGATATCCGCGTTGCCGTTGCCACCGAGTAGGCCGGAATCGACGCGGTACAAACCGCCGGCGGTGGAGACCGCGTACAGGTCGTTACCGACAATTTCGACGCCCCTGATCGTGCCACCGTTGGCGACGCCGCCTAACACGAGATTGCCGCCGGCGGAGTTCGCACTGACGACGACGCCGGTGATTTGCATCGCTCGCCCGAGCGACGTGGCCGTGACGGTCGGCAACGCGCCGGTCGTGTTCTGGGTTGAAACAGCTTGAACAATGCGGTTGATCAACGTCTCGGCCGAATCGGTCGGCAACAACGTCACCGGGACATTGTTGGGCCGGACCAGATTACTGCCTGTCAGGGCGATGCCGACAACAGGGTCGGCACCGACGGGAACCAGTTCGACGAGGGTCGACGAGGGCATCGCCAATTGCGTTCCCTCGAAGGAAACGGGAATCGTGGCGTCTTGCATCGCTTGAGCTATCCGCTCGACGAGCAATGTGCCGCTACTGCCGCGTTCGATCGGAATCACGATGTTGCCCGGCGTCGACGGGAACGGCGAATTAGTCAATTCGAACGTCGTCACGGGACGGCCCGGAAGACTCACGCGAATGCGTGTTCCGCTGGGAATGCTCGCCGGATCGGACACGTTCAAGGTAAAACCTTGATTCAGTTCAAAGGTCACGAACTGCGTTCCGTTGGTCAACGTGAACGTGTCCCCATCGAACAATTGGGGAACCGACACACCGAAACCGTTGACGGCCGTGGCTGAGGAAACACCGAGCACGTTGCGGGCCTCAAAGGCGCCGTCGTCGGGATCCAATCCGGTGTCGATCTGACCGATCTCGCGGATATTCGTTCCCGCACCCGCATTGAACAACGTCAGGTCGAAATCAGGGCCGGTCGCCTCGCCGGTCTCTTCATCGAATGCGTACAAAATGTTCTGCGTGTAACCTTGCCGGTCGAACGCAAGTCCAGGTGTCAAACCTTGCTGGAACAACGGACGGTTGGCCACCAAGAAACCACTCTCGTTGCCGAATCGGGATCGGATCGTGATGCCCTCGACGACGAGTCCATCATCGCTGACTTCATCGAGGATCTGCGCCCGAAGGCCGATACCTTCCTCGTCTTCGAATTCCAGATCGTGGAAGGTTTCGATACCGGTGTTTTCGAGCAACGACAAAGTGGAATTGACAGTATCGATGCGGGCGTAGTTGTAGCTGCCGTCGTCGAGATCATCGGGCACGGTGTACCCGAACAGCTCGCCGTTGGCCGTGAACGCGACGTCGCGGATGTCGGTCCCGAAATCGCCGAGGTTCGCATAGCGTGCCCCGGTGAACGGGTTGACTAGGAACAATCCCGTGGCACTGTTGACGTACAGGAACACATCATCGAGCGTGTGCTCGACGATCGATTCGCTGTCGAACAGCACCGGAACCTGCGGACCTTCGGCGACCTGCGAGTAATTGAACGGACCCTCAACAAAACTGAAGTCGGGGTTGCCGTTGAAAGCCAAGGCGTTCTCGAAGCCCTCTTCGGCGATGCGGCGAGTGCTGTCGATCGGTTCGAGTCGGATCAACGGGTTGACCGGTTGGCTCACGGTGAATTGATCGAGCTGAGCCGGGCCGACGAATTTGTTGGAGATCGCGACGAAGTACGTGCCCTCGGGCAATTCAGCCGATCCGATATACGGGTCGGCGGTCCCGAACGAACCCCGCGACAAATCCGTCGTACCGCCGGCACTGATGTCGTCGGCAATGTTGGAATCGCCCCCGATCAAAATGAGGTTGCCTAAGGAGTCAAACACGTACAACGTCAGGTCGGCACGCGACGCACCGTCGGCGTAATCGAGATCGAACACAGTCGCCAGGTACAACGCGGCATTGTCTCGCGTGATCTGTTGGTACTGAATCTCGAATTGGAACCAATCGACGTCGTCACGATTTTCGATCACGCCAGAGATATTCTTGGCGAGTCGGTCCGACGAAAGAGGTCCGGCCCCGTTGTTGAGCAACACGTCGACTCGGTCGGTCTGGGCCGCACCGCCGAGGTTGAAGTTGCCGTCACGCGAAATCAGGATCGAACCATCGGGCAGAACGATTTCGTTGTCTTCGAGGTCTGGGCTGCCCGTGAACTGAGTATCGTAGAGCCCGAGACGTTGGGCGTTGGCGAAGATGTTGTTATTCGTCAGGTTGCCGTCGGCGTCGACGTTCGGGATTCCATCGGTATCCGACGCGTTCTCGAAATCCTCGCCCGTGAGCGGGCTGTGCATCGGTCCGCCGATGATCTGCACACCGTTGTCGGCATAGAGCACGTCGCTATAACGGATCTGTGTGCCCGGAAAAACGTCTTTTTCCTCGATACGGATTTGCAGTTGATAAGACCCCTTGGTCAACCCTTCCCGCAACCGACCATCAATGTCCGATGGCAACGTGGTTTCGTCACCGCTGAGGATGTTGGTATCGCCGGCGACCATCACGTTTTTCGCGTCGCTCGTCAGAGCGGCTTTGGACTGCGGCGAGACGGCGCTGCGAACACGAACGTGGTAGAGCGTGCGTTGGCCGACGACACCGGGCAGGATCACTCGCATACCGGCGTCGCGAGGGTTGATCGAATATTGATCTTGGAACGCGGCCAAACCGGCGCCTGTATCGACCTGGCCACTGGCGAGGCCAAAGATCGAATCGATCCCGATGGTTTGGGCACCGCGTCCGGTTCGCGAGCTAATCAGTTCGCGCAGTTCAGCGCGTCGGGCGACGGCGTTGGGGTCGGCCGAATCGAGCGTCAACAGTTCCTCGATCAAGGCTGCTTCAACCATCGCGTCGTCGGACAATACGAGTGTTTGACCGTTGGCGTTGACCAATTCGAGGACCGTGTCGGTCTTCAAATTGGTACGATCAATGTCGATCCAAACTTGAGTCCCGGCGGCGGCGGTGAAGGAGTAAACATCCACATCGCTGCGGCTGCTCAACTCACCATCGACGATCAAACCGAGGCGACGGTTTTCATCACCGGAGGCGCGGTTGGGGGCGACCTCGCCGAGGAATTGCGAGCGACCGGCGAGCGCGTTGGTGTCACTGCGTCCGACGTTGGCCGGTTCGTTCTCAGAAGTAATCGAAGCGTTGGAATCCGACGCCGCTTCGCGGATCACGATACCGTCCCAACTGCCTGCACCGGGCACGGTGTTCGGCGTTTCAAACGGGAACGGATCTTGAGCCGGGTCCGAGGGGATGAATTCGAGGAACGACGTGACCCGCGCGTCAACAGCGTTGTTGTCCAATCGCCATTGGTGAGCGGTATCGAAATCGCCTTCTGGACCGATCGCGAACGTGCCCGGCGTGACCCCTTCGAAAATCGGCTCGGCGGGCGGAATAATGTATTCTAGCAATTGCTGGAAGTGCTGCCCGTCAAGGCTCGAACTGACCTGAGGAAGCCCTAAAATCGTATCGTTCTCAATCTCGTTGAGTACGTATTTCACGCCGCCCTGGAATTGGCCAGCGACGAAACCGGAATACGACGCGTTGTTTTGGTTGAACGAATCGTTGGTGTAGATACCACCGTGGTTGAACGACACGCCGTTGTCTTGGTTCACCGACATCAACCGGAAATCGGATTCGCCAGGGGTTCCGATCTGATACAACAGGTTGTTCGCATCGCCCAGGCCGTTGCTGCCAGTGTCGTTGTAACTGATCACGTCGACCGATTGGACGCGACCGGCGTCGAATGGCAATCCATCGACCGTTTCGAAGTTCAATTGGGTATAGATCGTTCCGCGGTTGTCAATAATGAAGGTCTCGGCACGCCACCGAATTTGACGACCGAAGTAGACCTGAAAGGGCAGTCCGCTGTCTTCGGCGATTTCAATATCGATGTCGTAGATACCGGAACTGACCACACGGTCGTCGTTAGACAGATCGATCACGATCGGCTGACCGGGCAGGAACGCGTCGAACAATTCGACGGGTGTTGGTTCCGGAATGAAAGGAACGGGATCCTTGGTCACGTTGATGAACGTGGTAGACAGGAACGCTAGGTTGGCCGCACCGAGGTTCTGTTGCAACGTCGTCTCGAAACCGGTCACCTCAATCCGTTCGATCCGCCCGCCGTAATCGACCGACGTTTCCAAATGACCGACTTGGTTCGGTTCGGAAAGGTCGTTGTCAATAATATACGGCACATCAGGTAACTGGCTGTTGCCGTCACGTCCCAGGTCGGCTTCAAAATCGAAATCGGCGAACTCTTGACTGATCGGCAACCGAGGCGGTAACCGTTCGCCCACGCCCACGGCGGTGCGTTGATCGAAAACCACGCCGTTGTTGTCGGTGTCCACGTTGGCGCGTCCGTCGGGTGTGAAACCGGCACCGACGGCGTCGTCGATTAAGGAGGTTAACACGACCGGGAAATCGGGCGTGCCGATGATCTGCAGACTGCCACCGATCCGGTCGGCAATGTCAATCAACTGATGCTCGGCGGTGTAACTGGTGCCGCCGACAATGATCCCGGCTCGCCGCTGCAACAACGCGTCGTCGACCCCGAGGTCTTGGTTGGCGAATTTGACCACGAGCGACGCCCGTGCGTCACTCTCGATTCGCAAACCACCATAGATGTGTTGATTCGGAACCTCGATCGTGTCGCGAACGATGTGAACAATATCGGTGTCGTCCCACACTACTTCGGTGGCGACTTCACCGCCGCGGACTTCGAGACCGGCGAGTCCGCCGTCGTTGGACCCGTTGGTATTGATCCGGTTGCCCTGGATCAACGGACCGCTGTTGCCCTGGACCTCCTTGGCGCCGAGTCCGCCGGTCGAACGACCGTAATCGGTTTGCTCTTGCCAGGTGAAACTGTTGACGTCGAACGTCATCGCCGGACCGTTGCCGTCGACGAACGTGTTGTCGATGATGATCGGTTGCGATGCCCGCGCGAAAATCGTGCCGCTGGCGTTATTGACTCGCCCGACCCGTTGTTCCCGAGGGTCGTCGGGATTGTTGATCGCAGTGTTGCTGTCGTTGACGAACGAACGTCCGTCGTCGTTGTTTTCGAATCGCGTATTGGCGACGCGCAGATCACTTTGATGCGTCTCAATGACGTTGAAACTCGCGAACCCGCCTTCGACCCGTGTCGTCCCGCCGCCGCCGGCGATCACGCCGAAGTCGATCGAAACGTCGGCGCCGAATCCGGCATAAATCCCGCCCCAATCGCCCGCATTGAAGGAGTTCGAACTGCCCGGAGTCGAATTTTGGAACAATCCGTTGGTGTTGAATGTGCCCCCGGTGCCGTAACGACTGTCGTTCAGACTCGTCATCACGATCCGCTCGGCGTCAGTGCCTTCGGCGAACAACCGGGCACCGAACGTCACGTCGATTCGGGAACCATTGAGCTTCACAATCGTGCCCGGATCGATCGTCAAACCAGGATCGAGTCGTCCGCCGAGAGCGAGCGCCCCCGGTCCAACACGGCTCGGGTCCAACGTGGCGACTCCGCCAGCGAGGGTATCGGTGAAATTGGTCGCACTCGTATTGAGTCGTCCGACGCGGGTGAAATCACCGAAGATCGGCGAATTGTCGGCGTTGGTACCGATCACGGGTGCCCGGTACAAACGCCGGCCCGTGAACTCGCCACCGGCGGCGACGGTCGGCAGGTTCGACAACCCGATCGCACCGGTTACCGCCAACGTCGTTACCAAACTCACTTCACTGGCGGCGCTTTCGAAACCGTCGCGGGTGATGAACGTCATCCGGTAACCGTACGTGCCCTGGGGGACATCGCCGGCACGGTTGTTGACCGTGTTGGCCAACGTTGTCGTCGTCGTCAGCAGCAGGCTAGGTGCCTCGCTCAAACTCACCGGACCGCCCGCGTTGCCCTCGATCAACAGGTTTTCGATTAGGATGTGAACGATGTCTGTGTCGTCGAAACGTGCGTTCACGTCGAGCTTCTCGGTACTGCCGCCGCTCGGTGTGTCGATCCGGATCAACAAACCGTTGTAGGTGTTGTTGAGAATCGTGTTGCCACGAATGTGAGGCCCGACGCGGACGAAATCGCTCGTGAAGTACGGCGACTGCGTCGCACCGGCGGCGAGTTCGTTCTGGAACCGTGATTCATCGAAACGGGTTTCCGCGAACGTGTCCGGAGTCGCTGCGATGGCCGCGTCGCCCGAGTTCGTGATGCGGCTGTTGATGATCGTCGCACGCGTTTCGGCGAGTTCGATTGCCGATACCGTTCGCGCCGCGCCGTCGACCGTCACGATGCCACCGCCGTGCTGAATATCGGCGTATTGAATGTGATTGAGGAAGACGCCGTTGTTTTCCATGTTCGTGCGGCTGTCGTCGGCGAAATCAATATCGCCGCGAATTTCAATCCCGCCCCACGTTGACTTTTGCGGATTGGTACCGAAACCAACCAACTGCACCGGGGAACCCGGCGTGCCGAGCACCTGGATCGACGCACTGCTCCGGTCGGTCGCGGCCGAGGTGCTGCCCACCCCGATCCGGCTGCCCGCCATTTCAAAACGCACGCCCGCGTCGAGAATCAGGTTGACGTCCTTGGGGACATTGAGCGTGGTCAGTTCGCCGTTGGTCAATGCCGACCCGAACGACGTGCGACCGATCCGGTAAACCGGTTGGGTCCCGCCGGGGCCTTGGCCGACGACACGAACCACCTCGACTTCATTCGCCCGACCGCGCCGAGTCTCCACGTTTTGGAAGGCTTCATTGAGCGTGCGGAACGGGTTGGTGATCGAACCGGGAGCGCCCGTGCCGGTGGTGCCGCCGGTGTTGTCCACGAACACCGTCGTGTTGGCATCGTTGGGTTCGAACCAGAACTGGAACAAACCGCCGGCTTCCCCGTCGTCGTCGCCGTCGAGAACGTTGACACCGTCGGAAATCGCGTTGGCGGCGTTGGTGGCCGGAGTGAATGTCATGGCGACTTCGTATTCGCCTTGCGTGACGCCACCGATGCCCGTGCCGCTGATGATCGGGTCGTAACTGTCGTTACCCGACGCACTGACGCCGACGACATACTGTCCTCGTTCGACCTCGATTTCGATCATCGAATCGTTGCTAAAGTAATCGTCGTTGGCGGCGATTTCGCGAGGCACACCGTTTTCGATCTTATAAAGACGCAGCATCGTGTCGAGCGTGCTCGACGAAGCGAGCCGTTCGGCGATCGTCGAGATATTGATCGTTCCCTTATTGGCGAGCGTGAACTCGTACAGGTCGATGTCGTTACTCTCGGGACGGAACAGGAATTGTCCGTTGACGATGTCGGCAGGACTCGGGAACGCCGGTTCGTTCGCTGCGATCAAATCCTGCGTCGTCGAAGGAATCGCGTCTTGAATCGGTCGGATCGGATCGAGAACACCGTCGGTCGATTGCGTGATCGGTTGCGGCAGGTGATCGGCGTACCCGTAACCGAGCAGTTGACCGATGCCGAGGAAAACGCCTCGGAAGAACTCACCGCCGGTGAAATCGTCGGTGCTCTGATCGAAATCCTGGCCGTCGAGAACGATCAATCGGTTCCCGTTGAGCGGTTGGATTTCGAGGTCGAGCGGCAGAAACGTGTTGCCATTGTCATCGAGATCACGCGTGGCCACGGTCACGCCGCCGGCCGCGCTACTGACGAGCGCCGTGGTGCCATCGAACGTGCCGGAAAGTTCGCCGACGGAGATCGAATACAGCGGACCTTCCGGGCCGGTGAATGTGTTACTGGAAATCGCCGCCGCCGCGTCTTGGCCGACCTCGATGAACTGCACACCGAGGTATTCGCTGAACAACGACGCCACTTCACGCACACGGCGTTTTTGTTGCTCGGTGATCGAGTTGAAATAAGTCAGGTTCAGGTCGGTCGTTTGGGTACCGAAATCCTCGCCCTGATACTCGTCAGGGAAATTGTAATAGATCGTGCTGATCCCGGACGTCGTATCGCCCTCGGTTCGCCACACGCCCAACGGAACGACGCGGTCGTTGCGACTCGGATCGTCCGGACGGAGGTCACGCACGCCTTCGTAATCGGTTCCGCCTGGGAATTGCAGGTCGAACTCGAAACCGCTGGGGTTTTCGATCCGGCCGCCGGTCAAACGCACGCCCGTGGTTTGGTTCACGTTGATCCCGTTGAAACCGGGCAGCGGCATCGGGCCGGGCTGCGTCGTCGGAGAGGACGCGTTGACCGTGATGCTGTCGCCGGCCTCGACCACCGGGACCGCCGTCGGCGCCGACGGCAACATCGTCTCGTTGCCAATCCGGAACCGAACCGCACCGTCAATCGACGAACCCGCATTCTCGGGGTCCGGTGTCCGCGAAAACGGTGAATTGAAAATCACGCGTACGGCATCCGTGCGAGTCCCGAGTCGTTCCACCGAGATCGGTTTGATCGCTTCGTCATCCGCACCCGTCACCGTGTCGCGTGTGAACACCGCCGTGTAGTAATCCTGATTCAAGATCGACGAATCCACGTCGCCGGTGAAATACACCTCGACCACGTTCGGTTCGGAAATTAACCGACCGCTACTCAATTTCGTGACCGGTTCCGGGACGACCGCGAGCACCCGTGGCGGCGCGTTGACGGAAAACTGGACCGCGAAATCCTGGCCGTCGTTGAACGCCTCATCGTCGGTATTGCGGAGCGCCCGTTCGGGGTCGCTGCCGTAAATTTCAATTTGATACTGATCGTCCTGCAACGGCTCGGCGAACCGGAACACAACCTCGTTGGGACGATCGCCCAAACCGACAAACCCAGGCGCAACGACCACGTCACTGGCACCGGTCAACGGCAGCGATCCGTTAAAAACACCCCCGATGGTCGTGTTGAGCGAACCACGCTGCAACGATGCCGTGATCAAATTCGCGACCGTCGGATTGTTGTTGATTGCGGAAATCAATTGCCCGATCGTCGTCCGTGCCGCCGGGGCGCTGTTCATCCGCACCGAGATCACGTTGTTCGAAATACTGACCGCGGGTGTCGGCGAGGAACCCAAGTTCGATGACGACAAATTGACGCTGATCGCACGCCCGGCGGCGCCGGATTGATTGGCGATGAATCGTACTTGTGTCGTCGCACCGAGCCCAAAATCGGTGGTCACGCGTGCCGTGTTGGCGCCGTCGAGGTTCAACGACAAACCGCCGGCCGGCAAATTATTGCCGATCGGTGTCAGTGTCGAACCATTGATCGAGTACGCGCGGACGACTTGCCCGGCGCTCGGGTGAGCATCAATCGCCGCGATCAAATCGCGGACAGATGACGGACGCGACGGGTTGCTGTTCAAACGAATGTCGATCGTCTTCAGGTCCGGATTGACCGATGTGATCAAAACCGGAGCGGCCGACAAAGGCAGGTTCACGTTACTCAAGCGGACGATCGTCCCGTTGCCTGAGACGCCCGGCTCGGCAGCTCGAAATTCGACTTCGACGCGGTTGACGATGTTCGCGTTGCCGCTCGTGCCGAAATCGGTGATCGCCGCGGCGGTCTCGAACGACCCGTCGCTGCCCGCGCGAGTGATGCTCATGCCCCTGGGCAGAATCGAATCGCTGTTCGCAGCGACTGGATTGAGCAACGTTTCGATGTCAATTTCTGAATTGTCGTCGAATTGAAACCGCAGCTCGTTCGGCGCCGTTTGCAGCACGCGGGTACCGAAAATCGGCGCGTTTTCGAGCGACGTGCCGCCGCGAATCAGCTCACCACTGTTCGGTTGGATCCCGACAAGTTCGGGTCCGGCGAGTAATTGGCGGGGTTCGAGCGTTTGTGTCTGCAATCGCCGCTCGATGCTCGCACGCCGCTCGCGGGCACTGACGGAGCGTCCGCCAGGCCGGCGTCGGCCGCCGTTGTCGCTCGTGCTAAAACCCAATCGATCCGCGATTTTATTGCGGAGACGGGGAGTGGAGTGGGATTTGCCCGGTTTACCGATCGTCATCAGTGGCCTCGTGATACCGTCCCTAAAATCGCACGCCCGACAGGGGATTCGCGATCGGAGGACAGGAAGCTGAAATTCATGTTGCGTTGAGATAAGCTGCGAAACCTGCGCAGGATACGCCTAGTCTCACGATGCGAGTGTAATTGGCGGGGGCCGATTCGCAACGAAAAACACGTTCAGGACAGGGTTTACGTCCGTGGCGTCCGGACAATCCGATTACACCGGTCACGACGCTCGCACGGGCCGTCTGACGCCGCGAATCCCTAGAAAGTTCCCGCACTCGTCGCGCAGGGGTCTGCCGTCGAACGGATTGCGACAATTCGCTCGCGATCGAGCGAAGCGGGGATGATTGCAAACGCGTTTCGATGTTCTTCCAACGAAAACCTGCTCATCCGACGGAAGCGTGCGTTGACCCAGGATCGAGGTTTTTCCAGGCATGTCTCCAGTTTCCAATGATTTGATGAAAAATCGTCCTCGGCGAACCGAAATCCGCCGAGGACCGTCGGCACCATGGACGCACCGCTTTTGCAGAAAGTCGGGATCAAGAACGCCGTTGTTAAGCACATCGTCACAATTATTTCGGAGTAACCACGTAGCAGCGTCTCTCTGAGACGCTGAAAATTGCGAGTCTCAGAGAGACTCGCCTACGTGAGGTTCTGCCGAACCTGTTCCGCCGATGTGCTTACGGTGATCCCCGGAACGATTACCTAAGACACCACTTAGGTGCGAGTGGAAGTTGCCATTCCGGTTACGAATAACAGTTGGATGACGTCTCGCTTTTTTGTCGGATCGATCTCGGGCAATTGCACGTTGCTCACCGAACGATCCGTCATGGTGATCAGTGAGTCATTGCCGCCGCTGCCTCCGCCACCGCCACCGCCGCTGCTCTAAGCGACGGTGACACCCCTGTGAGATTGTCACAGGGGAATGAGTTTTGAAATGAGATGTGGCCCGTCCTCGAACTGGGAAGGGGCAGTTGTTGACGGCGATTCTAATACGCAAAACTTGGGCTCATGCCAGGCAAGCTGGCATGGGGCCGAAGCACTTCAAAGTGGTGGGGTATCGAAAGCCAGCGCAGCCCAGCGACTGGACGAGTGATACAATGATTCCGGGAGTAGATCCCACGTTTCCATCAATCACTATCACGAAAGAGTCCTTCGGGGATGCCTGATTTACACTATTGGAATGATCTTTCTCGTGCCGGCGGAACATTCATCCTGCTGCTGTTATTGCTAACCGCCGGTTGTTCGCCCTCGGTCGACACACCATCGACAACCGACGGCGAGGCGAGTTTGCCCCCCGTCAGCGTGCAGTTGAACTGGTTCCCCGAGGTCGAGCACGGAGGCGTGTATCAATCGCTCGCCGACGGAACCTATGCGGAACGTGGTTTAGCCGTTGAGATCAAACCCGGAGGCGCCGAAACGCCGATCGCGTCGGAGTTGCTGCTCGGCCGCAGCCAGTTCGCGATCACCAATGCCGATGACGTGGTGTTGTCGCGCGCTCAAGGTGCCGACATCGTCGCCGTGCTCGCGGCCGCGCAGGATCACCCTCGCTGCCTGCTCGTGCGCGCCGACAGCGGCGTGGAATCGTTCGAGGACCTCAGCGGTATGACGTTGCAGTGCCAACCCGGGCGGGCGTTCCTGCCGTTCCTGAGACAACGCGGTTATCTCGACGGCGTCCGCGAGGTGCCATATTTCAACTCGATTGCAGCCATGGTGGGCGATCCAAAAATCGCCGTGCAAGCCTACTTGGTGGCCGAGCCGTTACTCGCCCGACAACAAGGTTTGGAAGTCCGAACGTTGATGCTCAGCGATCTCGGCTGGAATCCTTATTCGAGCGTCCTCGTGACCACCGGAACCGTGATCCGCGAGTCGCCCGAGATGGTGCGAGAGTTCGTCGCGGCAACCCAAGCCGGATGGATTCGCTATCTCGAATCCCCCGAGCAAGCCAACCGAGCCATCCTCGCCGCCAACACCCACGGCATGACCGCCGAGGTGTTGCAATTCGGCGCCGAGCAAATGCGAGCGCTCGCACAACCTGACCCGGCCACCAGGATCGGAACGATGACGAGCCAGCGATGGGAGACTCTCGTCGAACAAATGAACGAGGTCAACGTGATCGAAAAAGGCTCCGTCAACGCCTCCGAATGCTACACGCTCGAGTTTTTAGGGACGTGGGAACAATGATTAACGTCGTGGACGAGGCCATTTGCAAAAGTTAACTCCCGATCCATGGACTCGCGGCCTTGTCCACTAAGCACATCGTCACAATTATTTCGGCGTAACCGCGTACCATCGTCTCTCTGACGCTGAGAATTGCGAGTCTCAGAGAGACTCGCCCACGTGAGATTCTGCCGAACCTTTTCCGCCGCTGTGCTTACCAGAACACACCGGTCGTTTCAGTTCGGTGAGCTGCTCAACGGGGACTCCCCAGGGAGGTGATCGTCGAACAGGTTCGTTACCACGTTCGGACATCGACCGCAGTGTGTTCCCGGTTTCCGCCGCCGGTGTGAGCCCCTCGGCCACGTCCGCTGCGACCGCTTCACGCACCTCTCGTGCGGTGATTTGGCGGTCCCGATTGACAGCGAGAGTGGCGATGAAAATGGCATCGCTGGAGGCTTGTTGGGTCGCCGATGGGCGAGCACCAACCCGACCTTGTCCGCCACCATGGCTGTGTCCGCCACCCGCCCCGGTTCCGCGCTGCTCACGTCCATCGCCCGACCAATTCGTGTGCCCGACAACGAACGCGATCGTATTGAAAGTGCCGTCGAGAATGTTGCAGAAACGGGTGGCCGAACTCACAGGTTGTACCGGGCCTTCAAACCGTGGCGATGAACGGAGGCGAGTTGTTGATGCGACGCCCAACCCGCGTCGCGACAAGCGGCGATGTATTGGTCGAGTAGCTCGCCGTATCGACGCAGCGGTTCGGCACCGAGGTCCCAACCGGCCGCGTACAACAACCGGGCGCGAGTCGCCGCCGGATGCGCCTGGCCCGACTCCTCGACGAGCATCTGCGAGTACCGCTGGCGGACCGACGAGGAGCCATCACCAGGACACCGTCCGAAAAAATCCAGCAATCGAGATTGGGGAATCGCCGCAGGGATCCTTCCGAGTTGATCCGCTGCGAGTGAAACCGCCGCGAGCTCTCTCTCACCCAAAACGTTGGCATCCGCCATTGAGTTTTTATTCAAAAACTTGGCCGAAAATTTCGCTACGCCGTCGCTCGACGTTGCCCAATGCGTCCGCAATCGAACACTTTGGTCTGTGAAAACGCTGCAACGGATCGCGTTGGCAAACGCGACTTCGGCGGCCGCATCATCGCCCGCTGACGATCCGACATATCCGAGCAAATCGTGCCCCCACGCCAATTCCGAATGCGATCGGGAAACCGCACCGGCGTGCCTGGCAACCTCGTCCCAACGTTGCTGTTCAGGATCGAAATAGGAGGCCGGAAGGTCGAGTGCCGATCGCAACCGCCCGGCAATCGCACCGGGCATCGTTCGCAAATCAAAACACCACCGCATCCAATCGTTCCAAACCAATCCGAGTTCTTGTGACGCGTTGGCATCGATTCTGCCCAGCAGTTCGTTGGAGAGAGCGTCAATGACGAGTTGGCAGCGAACGGGAATCTCGCACAGCCCGCGATCGAGCATCTCCTGAGCGAGACGGTGGGGATCGGCCGTCTCGGCCCTGCCCAGTTCAACTGCTGCGGGCAAGCGTTCACCGACCCATCGTCCCCACGGATGATCCAAACAATCGCGGAGTCGATCGTCGGAATCTCGACGTTTTTCTTGGCTCAACGCCTCGTCGCGAGCATCCGAGTCGATGGCCGGTTCGGCGTGACGGCGGTCTGACTGAGGCAGTCTCGGCAACGCCCAATCGAAAAACAATGCCTCGGCCAATTTCCCGCCCCACGGCAACCAATCGCCGCCCCCGTGATACCAATGGCAAACGTCCGTCGAAACGCCCTTGCGACCGGCGACCTCAGGATCGAGTAAACGCAGGCACAACCAATCACCCGCACCGTTGCCGATCAACGGCAGGAAATTCGGCGGCATCAAGGGCGGCCAAATCGGATCGGGGACGCTGGACAACAATGTTTGCGGCGAAACTGCGAAACGGAACTCACCCGGACCCCGAGGAGCCGACCCACTCATCTCGTCCCACCAGAACCGTAGCTCGTTATCAAAATCAATGCCGAATCGCAACGCCAATTGGTCCGACCACGGCACGGCAGGACGGTTGCTTTTCACGCCACTGGGTTCCGGATTCGCGGCGGCAGAATCGTCGTCGGTAGTCGAATTCGGATTGGACACGGTATAAGATGAACGGCCACGAAAGGCCTTCCGGTCGGATAAAAGCGATGAGAAGAGAGCGACAGCCGGAGGTTCCGAACAATCGACGACGCCAGAGTAACGGTCCCCTCCCCTGAAACGCAAGACAATCGAGCCAACAATGAGACTCACGCCGTCCCAGCAATTGCTTTGTACCCATCCTTCGCATCGTCAACGCCAGGTGGCAACGGTTTTCCGACTGATCGCCCGGTTAGCGACATCGGCTCGAATTCCGGCCTTCTCGCTGGTGGCGATGTCGCTAGCCGCAGCCACCGTCGCGCCGGGGCAAACCCCACCACCGAATTACGACGAATCGAAAATCCCCGCGTACGATCTTCCCGATCCGTTGCTGGATTCCGCCGGCAAACCGATCACCATGCCCGACCAATGGCCGGCCCGCCGTACCGAAATCTTCGAATTATTCGAAAATCATGTCTTCGGGAAAATGCCGGCCCAACGACGGGTGAAAACCGCCCTCGTCCGTACCGATCCCAATCACGACGAGGGCAAGACGACTCGGTATGAACTCACCGTCACCGTCCAAAGGCCCCCCGAAGAAGTCCAGGCGAGCGACCAATCAACCTCCCCGACCCGAACGCCCGCAGTCGATTCGATCGTAATCCACGTCCTCGTGGATGTTCCCAATGCCAATGACGCGGCATCCAACAGCGCCGCACCCAGCAATGCGGCTGACTCCCCCGGCGTGCCTGCATTCCTCGGGTTGAATTTCCAAGGCAATCACACGATCACCACCGACCCCCGAGTCCGTCTCCCGGCAACCTGGGTCCGCAATCGCAACGATGGCACGACGCAGAACAACCTCGCCACGCCGACCGGACGCGGTGTTGCCGCCTCGCGATGGCCGATGGCAATGATCAGCGAACGCGGCTACGCCACCATCGCGCTTTACTACGGCGATATCGATCCGGACTTTGACGACGGTTTTGAAAATGGCATTCACGCATTGATCCCCAACTTCATCGCCCAATTGCCGCCCGAGCAACGCCCGGGATCGATCGCCGCCTGGGCCTATGGCGTGTCCTGCGTTCTCGACGCGATCGAACAAACGCCAGCCCTCGGCATTGACGCTTCGAGAGTCGCGATCCTCGGTCATTCGCGTTTGGGCAAAACCGCACTTTGGGCCGGTGCGATCGATCCGCGATTCGCACTCGTGGTTAGCAACAATTCCGGTTGTGGCGGCGCGGCGTTGTCCCGCCGCGCGATCGGCGAAAGGGTTGGGCGGATCAATCGCAGCTTCCCACATTGGTTCTGCGACGGTTTTCTCGCCTACAACGAAAACGAAAACGCACTCCCAGTCGACTCGCACGAACTCGTCGCCCTCTCGGCACCTCGCCCGGTCGCGATCGGCAGCGCCACCGAGGACACGTGGGCCGACCCGAAAGGCGAATTCCTCGCCGGCAATCTCGCCTCGCCGGTTTACCAACTGCTCGGAAAACCCGGCATGCTCGACGAAAAAGGCGAATCACCCATAAACTCACCCGCACCCGACCACGCTTTTTCGAGCGGCTCGATCAGCTACCATCTTCGCACCGGGAAACACGATCTCAACGAATCGGACTGGCTGCGATACCTCGATTTCGCGGACCGTCATTTCCATCCCCAAGAATGATTGAAAACCGACCGTCTCAATGCCTCAAAATTATTCTGCCCCTCCTCATTCTGCCAGCACTGTTTCAATTGGTAAGCACCATTGCCCAGCCACCAGTTGTTCCAAAATGGACGCAACGGAGGATTGCCGCGATAACTTGTCGAAAACGACGAAATCGACAGCCCGCTAGTGCTCTGTCACACCTTATTTTTAGGGTTCGGGCATTGATGGTAACCCGACGCGTAAGCGGGATTTGGCGTGTCGATTCCTCGCTCACGCGTCGGGTTACCGATAACGCAACCCTAAGTTTTAGCTGTCCCAGCCCACGAGCCTGCGATGTTGAAAATTTGGTCTCGCGAGCATCTTCACTTACGCAATGTCGATTCCGACGTGGAGCCTCTGCGTTTCTCTGCGTCCCTGCGACCTCTGCGTTAAAAAACCCCCATGCTGGATCGAAACGCAGAAACACAGAAGGCCGCAGAGCAAGAAATCAATCCCTGTTCGTTTCAGTGCTCACGGAAGAAAAACGGACGTGACCAGAACCACGTCAACGCAAACTTGTTAACAGCCCACCAATCTCCTCCACCCATTTTTCTGCATCTCCCACCCCCCAACAAAAATCTCCCCTCACCCCGCACCCATCAACCGATCCAACGGACTCACCACACCCGACTCACTCGGGTTGCGAACATGCGTGTCAATCTCCGTTGTCTTCACGTCCTTGTGCCCCAACAACCGCTGAATCTCACGAATGTTCGTCCCCTGCCACAATAAATGAGTCGCAAAACAATGCCGGAACGTGTGACTCGTGATGTGCTTGACCAAACCAGCCGCAATCACCGCACGACGCAAATACTTCACAAAAATCTGCTTATTTGCAAAATCAATGTCCTTCAACCGCAACCGCTTCGCCTCACTAATCCGCATCCCACAACCATACAACAACTGCCCGATCAGCAAATAAACCCCCTCCAAACGATCGAACACCTGCGACACCTCCTCCGTCGACAACACCGTCGGCACAAACGTCCCCTTGGACGCCCGGATCGCCTCAATTCGACCCATGTCCCGCCTCAAAACCAACTTAAAAAACTTCAGCAACTCAACCCCTCGATCATCTTCATTCGTTTCCAAGCCGGGACGCCCGCATCGCGTCGATCCCGCAAAAACGCCACCACCTCCTCCTGAGTGAACGGACGCTGGTTCTCACCCGCCCGCCGATGAAACTCCGAAAACTTGCGAAACCAAATCTTCGTCCAACTCAACCGCTGCTCCGCACTGGCCTTCTTCGAATACACTTCCATCGATCCACTCCCTGTTTGCGACCGCAACGCTTCGCCCCACGATCCACCGACAATTGACACAATCAGAAAATCCACAGCAGAAACTCCGATCCGCCGAAACAGCCAACCAACGCACACTCTCTGGCGAGATTTTTCAGGATAAAATTTCAACCCGATTTGCTAGCAAACCGAAAAAAACGACCTCCCACACCAGAAACAACACCCCCCCGTTCAGGCCGCATCGCCCGCAATAACAAGTCCTCGGCCCCCCGATAAAAAGCCCCAAACGCCGCAATAACAAGTCCCCCGCACCCCGCTACCAGACGGTTTAAATTCCCACCAGAAGTAACCTATTATCACGTACAACCCACCCGAAATAGACTTGTTATTACCCTGGGTCGCGGGTTAAATAGAAGCTCGTAGGCGCTGGTGACCGCACTGAACCGTAAGCTGCAACATCCAACGCCCGTCATTTCCAGCGCCTGATTCCAACGCCCGCAATTCCCGACGCCGGCATCCAATGCTGCTGATTTCCAACGCCTGAAATCCGACGCCCGAAATTGCTTGCTTCTGGACTGGAGACTCGATACGATTGCGCTAACTCCGACGGTATGTGGCGTGTCGCGACGCGCGTGATCCAGGGTACGCTACGAACAAGCCGGATGCACCGGAGCGGCGAGTCAAGGTTTATCGACGTGGTGAATCGCTCGTCGCCGCCCAGTGATCCTCAGCGACTATGAAGTCCGTGGTTTGACCAGAGGCGTCTGGCCGCTTTTTGAAAGTTTTTTCTACATCGTGAATTAGAGCATGTCTTTGGATGGTTCGTTGGGCTAGGTAACGACTTGGCTGAGTGCCTGTTCCAGGGCGGGCGAAGGTCCGGTTCGGTTCTATTGGACTATTCGAGGTGTCGACGCTTGCAAGTGCTCGAAGACTGGCTTCGATCGGGTTGCTTCCCACGTCGTCTCATCATTCCTTGCAGGGTTGCGATCCGGGGTGAATCGTTGCTGCTCTTCCTGCCAGTCCCATTCTTTATCACGACGTGGTCGGACGACTCCAGTGGATTCGCCCGCGGTCAGCTGGGATCAGGGTTTCTGGCAAAGGAAAAGACCTTTCGGGGTTGTTCGCTAGCTTGGTTCTGGTCTCGTTCGCTTCGTGGTCAATCAGTCCGTTTCAGGGCAGGGGTGAGGCGTTGATGTCGGATTAAAAAGGCTTCTTCGGGTGAGCGGTCGCATTCATTATCCCAAGGTGTTGCAAGCGAGCTTGCGTCCTCAGCCAAGGATACGCGGTGTCCGTCACCCGAAGGTGCCTCGCCGGTCGTCGACCGGACTTGGGTCGCCTAGGTTTTGGTCGGGGCGCGACGCGGTGCGCCGAATCGCTTCTTCGGTTTGCTGCCCCGGCCCGACGGGGTCTTGGGGCGTCGCCGTGGACGGGGCCGGGAGGTTTCGGGGCGACTCGCTTCAGCTTCGGTTTCTTGGCTGCTTTGGTCTTGGCTTTCGTTTTGGTCTCCTTTTTGGTGATGGGTTCTTTGGTTTTCGCTGATTGGTTGGGTGCATTCTCCGGTGCAGCTTCTGGTATCTCACATTCTGTTTCGGATTCAGTTTCCAATTGAAGGACTTTGCTTTCGTCCCAAGTGGTTTCGTCTCGCATCATTGCCCAGGCGACCACGCAGATCTTACGGGCCAGGGCGATGCCGGCTTTCTTGCGGCGGGTCTTGCTGCCGCCTACAATTCGGTCGTACGTGGATTTGCTCCAAGCGTTGTATCGCAGGCTGCTCCAGGCACATTGCAGCAGTGCCGATCGCAGCAGCTTCGGGCCGTGTTTGGAGATCTTGCCGTTGCGATCCATTTCGCCGGATTGGTGTTGCTTGGGTGTCAAGCCGATGTAGCTGGAGAGTTGCCTTGCGTTCTTGAAACGGTGCGGGTCGTCGATGTAGGCGACGATCATCTCGGCGGTCTTGCGGCCCACGCCGGGGATCGTCATTAGACGGGCGATGTGAGGGTTGTCGCCCATGAACTCCTCGAGCTTGGTTTCGACCTCCTCCATTTTTACGACGAGGTCATCGAGTCGCTCAAGTTGCAGGTCGAGCTGGCCTTTCCAGATGTCGCTGGAGTTGCAATCGATGATTGCCTTTCGGAAGGAATCCAGGTGCACCCGCCCGGTACACCAGGCACGCTCGCCGGTGTCGATTTTGATGCCACGATTGGCGAAGATGCTGCGGATGTTGTTCTTGAGTTTGGTGATGTCTTGGTCGAGGCTTTTCCGGTATTTGATGATCGATCGCTGCTCACGCACTTTGATCTTGGGGACGTGCACGGGAACGAGGGTGTCGAGCATCGCCATTTGGGCGAGTTTCAGTGCGTCGTCTCGGTCCGTTTTCCGTTTTGAGCCGCTTTCAACGCCTTGGCAAACTGCTCCTCACTGATGTGGTGCCGCCAAACATTGCCGCTCCGCTTGTCACGCGCCCGCTGACGCGACGGAAACACCCATCGCCAACCCACCTCCCGGCCTGCATTGGGATACTTACGCGACAAAGCAAACGGTAGATACACTTTATCAAACCCCTCCTCCAAATCCTGCTGATGACGCTGCGTCGCCCACGCAATCTGACGCTGCAGTTCTGCGATCGCTTGGTTCGGCAAGAAAGTCATCCGGTCCTTTTGCCCCTTACCATCGC